>VFSW01015317.1_pt1 | contig 10546 bp, 18 predicted proteins | sample 5358111 | NCBI WGS metagenome assembly VFSW01 (sample SAMN11554181, study PRJNA540505) | mine drainage metagenome | isolation source: sediment from site ElyBrook_90M | place: USA: Ely Copper Mine, Vershire, VT | collected 2017
GTACCTCAGCCCGCGCAAGCCCACGCTGGCCTTTGTGGCCCTCATGGCCATCCTCGACCCTCCCAGGGCGGAGGTCATCGCCGCCGTCCAGGTGAGTCGAGGGGTTGGGAGAGGGAGGGGTCGAGGCAAATGGAACGTGTCGAGCGTCAGGATGCAATCCTGCCACCTCACCATGTTAACGATCATGGCGCTACATGTTTCCACAGGAGGCCCACAGGGCCGGGATCTGCGTCAAGATGATCACCGGCGACCACGCGCTGACCGGACTGGCCATCGGCAAGATGCTTGGCATTGCGGGCAACAACAACGTCGTGACTGGCCCGGAGATCGATGCGATGAGCGATGAGAAGCTTGCGTCGATCGTCAACGGCTGCAACATCTATGCCAGGTGAGCAATGTCGGGTGCCAATGCGTTCATAAGTCTCAGTCCCTGTAGCCAACCCGTGGCCCTCCTCCTTCGCCCCATCAGAGCATCACCTGAGAATAAGCTGCGGATCGTCAAGGCGCTGCAGAACGGACCGGGGCCGCTGGGTGCGATGGACGGAGACGACGAGGATGATTCACGGGTCGGATTCGTTGGCAAGGGTGGCGTCGATGCTGCTGCCTTCCTTCCCGCGGGAGGCAGGCACGTGTGCGCCATGACGGGGGACGGAGTGAACGACGCCCCTGCCCTCAAGGCCGCGGACTGCGGCGTTGCGATGGGGATCACTGGCACCGAGGTCAGCAAAGAGGCAGCCAAGATGGTGCTAGCGGACGACAACTTTGCGACCATCGTGGAGGTGAGAGGACTTGCCCCTGCTGCTGCTGCTCCTCATACTTCCACCCCTGACGCGTCCACCCCTCACACTTCCACCCCTCGCGCTTCCACTCCCCTTAGGCTGTCAAGGAGGGGCGCAGGGTGTGGGACAACCTCCGAAAGCTGCTCATCTTCAACCTGCCCGTCAACTTTGCCCAAGGCTTCACCATATTCTGGGCGTACGTGGTCGGCTTCCAAGACGCGCCTCTCACAGCGATTCAAGTGAGACGATTAGGCTGCTTCGAGTTCTACTCGAATTCGTTAGCTGTCTCGCGGTCCAAACTTAAAACTCTTTCATGATCACACGCGTTGGCCACGTACGCAGGTCCTTTACGTCAACCTCGTCACCGCTGTCACGATGGGCATGATGCTTGCCGCCGAGCCGGCGGAGCCAGGCGTGATGAACCGTCCGCCTCGCCGCCCCGGCAAGAGGCTGTTGGGCAAGCTGGTCATCTGGAGATGCTTGTTTGTCTGTGCGGTGCTCGTGGTGCTGGTCCTTTCGATGTTTTTTTGGTGCTCGACCGACCCTAGCAACTCGCTGGACATGTGCAGGTGCGTGGAAGGGGTCACTGTTTGCATCATCACAAATGATCATGTTGGCACTGCAGCCTCTCAAGTCCATCCACTCTCTTTATGCTCAGGGCCCAAGCGTTCAACTCTCTTGTCTTCGGCGAGATAGGCTTCGTGCTCACCACTCGCTTCATCAAGATGTCCACCTTCCATCCTCGCGTCTTCTTCGGCAACCCGCTCTGCTTCGGTTCGATGCTCCTGACGGCAGCCCTGCAGGTGGGCGAGAAACTCCATTGTTCACGACGTCTGACATCAGTCCTCTCTTTTCGACCACTCTGCTGAGATCATATGACCGACCTGCTTCAGGTCTTCATCACCTTTACTCCCGGAATCCAATCCTTCTTCAACGTGCCCGACGGCCTCAACTGGCAGGGCTGGGTCAAGTCGCTGGTCGGCATGGTGTTCATTTACGCTGTTGTCGAGATTGAGAAGGCGCTGGTTGACCCCGTCATGGTCCCCCTCGTGAGGCCCTTGTTCAACTTCTTATCAGGGTGAGGCTTTGTTCAGCAGGATTGCTCGTGTTCATCTTCATCATATTGATCGCCGCTCGAATGCTGACCGGCGGGCTCCTTCTCATGTCCACAGGCTCGTGCCTTTCATCAGCGTCCAAGATGATCAGGCTGCCAAAGCTCCGATGAGCGAGGATGCGGCGATACAGCTTCCTTTGGAGAAGCATGTCGAGGAGCAGCACGAAGGCAACGACTCAATCGCTGAGGAGAGGGCACGCAGGTTCAAGGAGGAAGCAGAGCTCATGCAGCGAGTGTCGTTCCTCCGCCAGTCGCTCGCTCATGCCGCTGATGACGTGCCGAGAGCCGGATCTCGCCCTCTGGATCATGACGCCGTCTGATTTCGGAGGCCAGATAGATGACATGTCTCGCTGATGTGTTTACTGTACATAATATAATATAAATCTCTGTGAATAATTCAATTTTATACTTCATGTGAATAACTACGAGGCTGTAACAAGCTGAAGACGATGACTACGTATCACTAGCGGTCAGGTACGAGAGTCGAAGCACCTGTGCAAGGCTCTCCTCATCCTCGTCCTCGTCATTGCCGCTGCTCAAGAGTCCACCGCCTGCTTGCAAGCCCTCCCCGACTCGAGGCTCCTCGACATTCACGATCTCCTGCTCACTGCCCCCGATGACCTGCTGCATGCTGCCCTGCTCTAGGCTGCGACTGAATTGCGTCACGGCGCTCAAGAGGCCGCTGTCGTGAGACCTGCTGTAAGGGCCTCCGTACGCTCCTGTCGCTGCAGAAGCGTCGCACATAGAGGGAGAGGCGTCTGCGTCTGTGCTGTGACGGAAGACGGCTTCGCGAACAGCAAAACTTGAAGCGACAGGCCTCCCCTCGTCCTGCTGCTCGACAACTAGGTCACGCCGAGCCTCGTTCTTCGTCGCCTCCCCTTGCTCCTCTGTTGCGTCCGGCTTGGCTTGTTGCCGATCCTCCATCTGCTGATGCACGTCCGGACTGTCCGCGTACAAGCCGCTGCTGAGCACGACCTCCAATCGCTCGCGCTGCTCAGCGCCAGCGTCAGGAGATGGGGTGTTCACAGCGGGCGCTGCCTCATTCCGCGCATCCTCCCCGCTTGCGCTTCCGCCCGAGGTGCGAGGTCCGTCGGCGGCAGCTGTTGCACTGTCGTCCACCGTGACACTGGTTCCGGAGCTCGCGTCAGCCTGTGTCGCCGGCACCTCATGACGCCTTGCCCTCTGCCTCGACTGTGAGTGGATGGCGTTCACCTGCTGCAACAATGTCAGCAGAGTCTGGTAGCGTTGCACAGGTAAAGAGGCTCTGCCAGATGCGTCCACCCGGATGCCCGCTGATGGTGAGCTTGCAGCGACCGAGGCCGATGTGGCAGCAGCGGCTTCCACAACAGCCGCAGATGGGGCCCTGGAAAGCGCTGCGGCTCGCACAGGGTTGGCAGAGCCCGATGGTGTGGCTGCGGCTGCTGTTGCCGGAGCAGCGCCCGTAGGACGCACCGCTGACAGCGTGCTCTGAGTTCCAGCAGGGGTCTGCAGAGGCCCTCGTAAGGCGTTAGAGGGGCGTTCCAACCTGGACACAGCGGCCGAGGAAAACATCCCTCCGTAGAACACCGTGCCTTCCGCAGCGGGCGGCTGCTGAGAGGGCGCTCCGCGGCCAACGCTTGCGCCCGAGCGGTGGTGGTTGGAGTTGGCCGAAGCCGCGGACTGGGACGGGGGGTGTTCGGGCCGGACGAGCCTCCAGCTCGGGGAGAAGAGAATCGACTGCAGCCCCGTAGAAATCGGGGCGGGGCGGGCTGCAGGGACGGATGGCGCTGAAGCATGAGCCGGGCGGCGGGAGGCGGACGGCGAGGCAGCCGTGGTCCCGTCCGGGAGCCGTGGAGAAACCGCCGGCCTCGCCACATCGGGCTGGATCAAGCTCATGACGGTTTCGGCCAGGGCGCCGAAAGGGCCGAGCGCCAATAAGTCGCCCGTGGGCCGCTGACGAGGTGAGACGATGGCTGCTGATGCGGCGGGTGGGGGTGCAGCAGCGGGCCTGCCAGGAGCCGGAGGTGCTATAGCAGGCCTGCCGAGTGGAACTGCCGCTGCCGGAGCTGCTGCGGAGGGACTGCGTGTTAAATCAGTAGCGGGCATGCTCGTGCCTACTGCGGCAATGGGCACTCCAGACCCCGAGATCGATCTCTGCCTGGGCCGTCCTGCCTCTCCCGACTCCAACGCAACAGCAGGCGACGTTCGGCTTCTGAGGCTATCAAGCTCCCCTCCAGTCTCCTCGCGCTTGAGCTGCTCGGCTAAGGATCTGCCTTCTTGCCTGACATCGCCGCCGCTGCCGCCAACGAGGTTGGCCATGTGCGAGGCGAGCTCGCTCTGGTGCCGCCTCAGGTGCGACGGCATCTCGGGCAGGCACATCCGCTGCTTGCACACCAGGCATTGAACAACGCGGTTGCGGCAGGCCTTGACCATGTGCGTCGTCAGCTCCTCCTGCGCCCCGGCAGAGTGGTTGTGAGAGGCGCGCCGGAGGCTCGTTCTCACACTTTTCGCACCTTGTCCACGTAGTCGGTGCACTGCGGGCAACAGGCTCGCCCGGCAGGGCAGGTCCTTTCATGCTCGAGTATCGCTGTACGAACGCCAAACTGCAGAATTGGAGGCAGGAAACGTGTCTCTATGAGGCTCGAAAGCATTAGGGAATAGAATGAATGACACACGTGATATGTGACTCACTTGGGAACAGGCCTTGAACTTGCAGTGAACGACTGCATTCGGACAGGACATGAAATAATGTGACTCCAGCTCCACTTGTGTCGCGAACTCAAGGTCGCACACCCTGCGCAGCGGATGAGTAGCATTTATCACGGGAGGTAGACGCATGAGCGATTTGTCGCATGGCTTCCGTGCCCCATGAGCAAGGTACCTGCAGTTCGCGCCCATGCCCAGTGCGTCCATGACGTCCATCAGCGCATGGTTCACCACGTAGGCCGAGTGGGGAGTCAGGCGCTTGGCATCCACGGACGTCATGCGGCATATGATGCAGCGGGCCAGGCCGGCATCCGACGCAAACCGCTCGGCGACGGGGCGATCAAGCTGCAGGACGGTGTTGGCGCAGAGCGTGCAGAGGCAGGATCGCAGGCATGTGTTGTTGGCTGCACATGGTTGATGGGACATGTCAGGTGAGGCAGGGGAAAATAGGAGGCCAGCTATCGAGCTTCTCACCCTTGGTCCTCGTGCCGGTGCAGCCGACGAAGCAGGTGATCGACACGGGCAATTGCAAGAGGTCCAAACAGATGGGGCAGCGCAGCGTCTCTAGCAGGTCGTGTGCGTCCGTCGGCTGTGCACGTCTCGCGGTGCCGGGATGCACCCTGTCCAGCGAAGTGCGAGGCGACGGCTGTGGAGAGCCTATAGACTTCGCAGCGTCCATTTTTGCGCCTCCGAAACGAGAGGCCATCAGACCCCAATCCGACCCCAATGCAATCGGCGATCGAACCGCATCGCAGCGCGTGGACCAAGCCACAGAGGGGGAGCCTGATGCGGACCATGCTCAGCATGGCGAGGTCGATCTGCAATCCCTCTGGCCTCGCGAGGCACGGGTGGAGGGCTGGCGTGACGTTACGTGCGGCCATGCGGCCAGACGCGGGCACCAGCATGGATTGGCGACAGAAGGTCTATGCGTCGGAAGACGATGACGAGGCCTTCCTCAAGCTCTCTGAAGAAGAGGTTGGTGCCTAGATGTGAATGCCATCATCGGTACCGTGGCGATCTCCTCCTCGTTAGATCGAGGACCGAGTCGACGAGGCAGCGGCCCTCATCGACGTCATCCACGACCTCCGCCCCCTGCCGCCGGCCACTGAGGGCACGAGAGCGGACGCTCCGACCTTCAACGCGTGCAGCGAGATCTGGCGGAGGGTGCGCCGCGTTCCTCCCTGGGAGCGCCACAGGCTGCTGGCCGAGCTGGAGCCCGGGGCCATCAGGTGTGGTGCGTGATTCGTCCGTCGTTAAGAGGGTGCCCTTGAGCGGGATCTCCCTCCTGCCGGCGGACACATGTCAGGTCTCTCTGGAAGGCCTCGATGGCGAGGTACGTGCTGGATGACGCTAAGGCGTTGCAGCTGGCCAGCGGCTATTCCATCTGGGAAGACTTTCCAGACGCGTCGGGTCAGGTTTACACCTACGAGGGCAAGTGCGAGCAGTACATCTTCTCGCCAGCCCACGTCGCCTTTTTCGAAGACACGAAACGGAAACCAGGGTGAGAGAAGTGTCCTTCCCATTCCTGAGGCCTGTGCAGGGTAGCTCCTTGAGCCGACGTTCTGTTGGCTTTCATGGATGTCTCCCTTCTAACCTCCTGATGATGACCAAGTCTTTATCCTTACACACAGGCCCTCTGGTCGCACCACATGGCTGAAGCCCGCATTGGGGTCGATGGAGATCCCTGCTCAGAGCTTCAAGGTCAAGTTTTTTGTTCATCCACCCACCGGTAAGCGCCCCAATAACAGGAGGAAGAATTGCTACAATCAACCTGAAAAGCCGAGCTTCATGAATTTACAATTTACTGAATTTCTCACATCCAGGCGATCTGATGGGACGTGTGGTGTTCCCACTCTGGGGGCCCTTGGATCGCTGGTGGCTGCCTTGCTACCTTCGGCTGAAGCTGGAGCTCATTCTGACGCCCATCCGAGTGAGATGTGACGGCGACAAGCGATCGCCTGTGCCGATCTATTCAGACGTGTGAAGACATTGATTGTGTTTGCAGGAGGACGCAGGAGCAGACTTCACCTTTGAGTTCCCCTACCCGACGCTGGGCTCCGCCTCAAACACTGCTGCGATAGAGAGCGGAGACGAAGCTCGCGAGGACCTCAATGGTTGGCTGGACGATAGGGGCCAGCCGATGCTGCTGCCCGAGCATCTCCCCGATCGGGCGTGGCCGTGGCCGAACATGGAGGAGGCCGTCGGTGGGTCGCCCCTCAGCCGCAGCGCCAGGGACTACCTTCGGCCTGCAGGACCTGGGCTGTTGGTCGGGTGTGCATACCGGGCCAGGATCGGAACAGGCGGGGCGCTGCAGTACAACGAGGAAGACTGCGTGTTCTTTGCTCTGGCGAGGCGAACGAGCAAAGAAGAGTATCTCAGAGGCCTAGCTGAAAGCAGTAGCTCTGAAGAGGATTGACGAGGCCGGATGGGGAGATGAGAGGGATATCTACGTCTGTAGGGGGTCAACGGAATATCATCAACTGTCCATGCCAGCAACTGGCGAGCATTTCATGATTAATTTGGAGATACTGAATCATTCAAAGTAGCTGACTCTTGGGCGATAATGGAGCTGCGTGGCGAAGCCGTTTGCGCAGGCTTTTGAGCGTGCTGACAATGCTGATAAGATTCGAGCCCCATCATGCGCCCTAAATTGTAAGGAAACGTGGCTGATCGGATCGGATTAACATGGACGACAACCTACCGGCCGTCTCAGCAGCCGCCTCCCTGGGGTGCATGACAACGTGTCCCGCACTCTCCACCGCCTCCCTGAAACCTGTCATGAACAGAATCGTTTTAACCAGACTCCCCCAATACGCAGCATCGTTGCGTGGCCTACCTTGAAAAGAGTGTTTGTGGTGCTCGCTTTCAAATTGAGGCAACAAGTGCGACAAGGCACCCTGCTGAGGGGCGCGATGGCTGCCATCTGGGGAGTCAGGGTGGGCGTATCGCTCCAGGCCCATGATGTGACCTGCGTGGTCGTCAGGGAGATGAAAACACATCCTCGTGCTGCCTAGACTCTTATCTACAAGGGGTTCAAAATTTCCCACCCGCAGTCTCCGCAGCAGCTTCAGGAGTATCATGCACGGCGTGTCTGACCTGCTCCATGACAGCCTCTGCCTTGTCTCGGACGGTCTGAGAAAAACAAGTGAATTTCTGTTCAAGGTTGAGCAATGATGAGCCGTTGAGACCCACTGGGATGTGCCCGACATCTGCAGAGTAGTCTGCGAGACCATTTAAGTTGCGCAAGCCTCTTTGAAACATCTGACCGAGCTTTGAGAAGGAAGATGGCTCTGCTGATGAGGGTTCTTCTGCCATCTTTCGGGACAAGTCATCGGGGTAGAAACTCTGCGAGGGGCTGGATGACTCAGCGTGCACGTGGTCATTACCCAATTCGCGGCCCCGAACCTCTCTGCTCTCTTTTGCTGCGACACTCAGCTGGGAATGATGAGAAGCGGGATCTGATCTCCTGTTCCTGTGGGTCAGTGGCTGGCGCATCTTGACGGCGGGATTTCTAAACCCAGAAATCATCTGCTAATAGTTTTCCTGCCACAGAAAAAAACTCAATCGTAGGGCATCAGAATTATGCTCCCGTCCGACGCTTGGAGGGTCACCGGCGCACCGCGACGGACTCGATTCCAGAACGCCTGCACGCGGAGGCAGGAGAGGATGTCGTGAGCAAAGGTTGATTCACTCAGCGGAAGCATTGTCACTACCTTGGTAATGACGTGCACGAGGAGGCCGATGGGGCCGAAGGCACAAGCTGGGATGAGACTATGCCATGTCGGGACGCCCGTCCGAAGGCCTTCCAAGAAGACGCTCCTCCCTAGAAACAGGTTGATCGCACAGACGTGGATCACCCACGAGGCCGCCGTTTCCTCCCTCTGGAACAGCCCCTGTATGCCCGAAAGCTCCGGTAAGAACTGCGGCTTGAGGCCTGTACACGTGGGTTGCATGGCATTCGGACCAGGCTGCGAACCCTAACACATCTTGCAGGATAAACGGCTCCCATCAAACCTTTGAGTCCTTCTTCCAAGCTTCCAGGCATGATCGTTGAGAGCGTGTCGGGCGTCCAGCTGTTTGCCAGCAGCAGGCCGTACGTGAGAGCCATGGGAATGAAGGGAAGCATCGACCCCATCATGTACCGCACTGCCCGTGCGCCGCCGAACAGCAGCATCTGCGGTGTGTGATCTTGCATGGCTGAATACTTCAGTCGCCTGCGTGTCGAAGGCGCTCACCGCGGCAAAGAGCGCCAGGTGGTAGCAGAGCATGCTCGTCACTATCGTCGTCACGGCTTCTCGAGAAAGGAACGCTGTCGTTGCCGCCGCTGTGGCAGAGACTGCCGCAGAGGCTTGCGTCGACATCCTCCTCCTGCTGCTTGTCCTAGCGCCTCCGCTGCTGCTGACTTGATCATGCTGCTGATGCTTCGGCCTTAGCGTGTGGTTGTGGTGGGTTCGTGGTGGGCGCGATGCAGTCGCGATCAGACTCGATTGCGATCGCCGCCCTAAAGACAGCTGCGTTCGTTGCATCGTTCTGTGCGAAAGTTTTCGAAACGCCATCAGAGCAGCAACAACATTAGGACTTGGATCTCGCGAGTAGTACCTCGCCCTTGAGATCTGCTCCGATCGGGATCGTGAATCCTGGGCCAAACTGTGGGAGGGATTGAGTCAGATCCAGCATGCAAAAACGCATGACTGTCCAATGCCGACCGACCTGGCAGTCCTTGACCGAGGCCCTCTCCTTGCACTGCACGCCGCTTGACAGAACGCTGTTCTGGACGACGCAGTTGTCCGCGACGACCACATCGTTCATCAGCACCGAGTTGATCACCTTGACATTGGCTCCGAGCCTGAATAGCGACTTTGTTAGTGATCAGATTCACAACATGAGGGACGTGAGAACATCACCTGACTCCGTTGCCGATGACAGATCTCTTGATGCTGCTCTTGTCTCCGAGCACGCAGTTTTCCCCCACAATGCAACCAGCCGCCACGGTCGTCTTGTTGCCCAGCGTGGTGGAGGCTGGGCAACAAAAGGAACAGATGTTGAAGGAGAAATATCAAATATGTTGTTTAATCATTCACGAAAAGCTAAATGAACGCACCGTGCACGACGTTATCGTACTTGGATGCTTTTAGGCCAGAGAGGGGCAGCGCAATGCCTGGATCCGCAACCTGAGGCCGAGCGAGCCATGGGGTAAAGACAAAGGGGGGAGGGGAGGGATAAAACGTCTCGCTTCAATCAGGACACTGAGTGGTGATCGGCGGCGCACCTCTCGGTTGACCTCTGCGAAAGAGCTGGCGTCGGTGACTCGCGCGCAGTAGTTGGAAGAGTGCTGAGGGGTGAGAGGAGATCCTTAATGTTGCAGCACTCGGAATAATCGCCAGGCGAGACAGAGCCTCCTCCTGCCACTACCCCACACAACGGAGCCCCTGCCTCTGACCTGCACCACGTGCACGCGCAGGGCGCCGCCTCCGCCCGAGAGATCCTCTCGGACGCTCGGGCCGCAGTGCGACATGTCCATGAAGTCGGCGACGCCCCCGCCGTTGTGCTCCGAAGGCGGCAGCGCCGAGAACTGCCGCGAGATGGCGGGCCCCGAGGCGGCGGGAGATAGCGGCGAAGCGGCTGCCTGCGTCAGCTTCAGATGCGGTGGGGCGAGGTGCTGCTGGTTGATCAGGTGCGGGACAATGTCCTGCCTGAGGCTGGAGGCACCGGAGCCTTGAAGGCCGTCGAGGGTCGAAAGAATGGACCTGCAAGTGTGGGAGGGGGAGGTGCTGTTCACACCCTTTGGAGGGAGGAGGGGTCCAAACACAACGAATCGAAAACTCAAAGCACGTACAGCGGTCCAGCAAGATGCAGTACTCACCGGCTGAAAACGTACAGATGGGCGTCGGACAGGTCGCTGCTGATCGTCATCGCCCCCTGAGACCGGACTGCGGAGAGCGGCACCTTCGCTCGCGCAGGGGAGGGG
>VFSW01015318.1_pt1 | contig 10545 bp, 10 predicted proteins | sample 5358111 | NCBI WGS metagenome assembly VFSW01 (sample SAMN11554181, study PRJNA540505) | mine drainage metagenome | isolation source: sediment from site ElyBrook_90M | place: USA: Ely Copper Mine, Vershire, VT | collected 2017
GACACCACATGGGCATGAGCGTAGGCGTGCTCGATCATTTCAACATCCGGACCCGCAAACTCGCCGACACCGTTCGGTTCTACGAAGACATCCTGGGATTGCAGAAAGGCGACCGGCCGAACTTTGCCTTCCCCGGGGCCTGGATGTACAGCGAAGGCAGGGCGGTGGTCCATCTGGTCGATATCTCGCCGACGGAGGAGCCGCAGAAGCCCGATTCCGGCGTGGTCCATCATGTCGCGTTCGCGAGCCAGGGATTTGCGGCCATGAAAGCGCGGCTCCAGTCCAAAGGGATGGCGTTCGACTCGCGGCAGGTTCCCGGTGGCGATCTCTGGCAGATATTCGTCAACGATCCCAACGGCGTCATGATCGAACTGAACTACGAGGCCGCCAGGGAGCAGGGGACGGGATCCGCGCCCACCGCGCGGGCGGATGATGTCGGCAGGAGGTAGCCTTTTGAGCTGCCAGGCTCTATGGGTCGCATCCGCAGATAGTTTGGGAGATGCGCCGTGAGTGTAACGCAGCAACAGGTTCTCGATGCTCTCGCCAAGGTGGCGTCGCCGCGCGGTGTCGCCTTGACCAATGCCGGTGTGTTGTCGCCGATCGCCGCCAACGACGGCAAGGTGTTCTTCTCGATCAATGTCGAGGCCAGCGAAGCCCGTGCCTGGGAAAGCGTTCGCGCGCAAGCCGAAACGGCGGTACGGGCCATTCCCGGCGTCACCGTGGCCATGATCGCGCTGACGGCCGAGCGCAAGCCCGGGGCCGCGGCACCGCAGCCGGCGCCGCATCGCCACGCCCATGGCGTGGCGCCGGTTTCGGCGCATCGGCCGCCGCAAAGCCCTGTTTCGCCGATGTCGAAGCAGGCCGAAATCCCCGGCGTCGGCGCCGTGATCGCGGTGGCCTCGGGCAAGGGCGGGGTCGGAAAGTCCACCACGGCGCTCAATCTGGCGCTCGGCCTGCGCGACCTTGGTTTGCGCGTCGGGCTGCTGGACGCGGACATTTATGGGCCGTCGGTGCCGAGATTGACCGGCATCCACGAGAAGCCGCAGCTCAACGGCGACAGGAAGATGATTCCGATTCCGCGGTTCGGTCTTGCGATCATGTCGATTGGTTTCCTGGTCGAAGAGGATACCGCAATGATCTGGCGCGGGCCGATGGTGATGTCGGCCATCACCCAGATGCTGCGGGACGTCGCATGGGGCACGCTTGATGTCCTCGTGGTCGATATGCCTCCCGGGACCGGCGACGCCCAGCTCACGCTGGCGCAGAATGTGCCGCTCAAGGGAGCCGTTATTATTTCGACGCCGCAGGATCTTTCCCTGATCGACGCGCGGCGGGGATTGGCGATGTTCAAGAAGGTCAATGTGCCGGTTCTCGGCATCGTCGAGAATATGAGCTATTTCCAGTGCCCGCATTGCGGCACCCGATCGGACATCTTCGGTCACGGCGGAGCGCGGCATGAGGCCGAGCGCCTCGGCGTGCCGTTTTTGGGCGAAATCCCCTTGCACATGTCGATTCGCACCAGCTCGGACTCGGGAACACCTGTCGTCGATAGTGAGCCGAACGGGCCGCATGCGGCGGTCTACCGGGCCATCGCTGCCAAGGTCCGCGATCAGCTCAAGGGCGCCATCGCCGCGGCCTGAGCTGGCCGGCTTCCGCATATGCGACTTTCGTTTAGTCGGTGCAGTCATGCCTTTGTCGCGTTTTCGCCGGGCTGACTTCCGTGTTAAAGCCCCCGGCAGAGCGCCTTCGGTTGACAGGGAAATCGCCTTGCCGAAAGAACAGCTCCCGCGAATTCGGGAAACGTCCCTACAAGGAGATGCCTTTATGAAGCGTCGTGATTTCTTGAAAGTTTCAGCAGCGGGTGCCGCAGCGACGGCGGTGGCCTCGCCGGCGATTGCGCAGTCCTCGCCCGAGATCAAGTGGCGCATGACCTCGAGTTTTCCGAAGTCTCTCGACACGATTTACGGCGGCTCGGCGGAGTTCGCCAAATACGTCGCTGAAATGACCGACAATAAGTTTCAGATCCAGGTTTTTGCCGCGGGTGAAATCGTCCCGGGTCTGCAGGCACTCGATGCGACCAGCAACGGCACCATCGAAATGTGCCACACCGTCTCGTATTATTACGTCGGCAAGGACCCGACCTTTGCGATCTATGCCTCGGTGCCCTTTGGCCTCAATGCGCGAATGCAGAATTCCTGGTGGTATCAGGGCGGCGGCATGGAGCTCGGAAACGAGTTCTTCAAGAAATTCGGCGTGATCGGCTTTCCCTGTGGCAATACCGGTACCCAGATGGGCGGCTGGTTCCGCAAGGAGATCAAGAGCGTTGCCGATCTCTCCGGCCTGAAATTCCGCATCGGAGGCATTGCAGGCCAGGTGCTGCAAAAGGTCGGCGTCGTGCCGCAGCAGCTCGCGGGCGGCGATATCTATCCCGCGCTCGAGAAGGGAACCATCGACGCGGCCGAATGGGTCGGACCGTATGACGACGAGAAGCTCGGTTTCCAGAAGGTCGCCAAATACTATTATTATCCTGGCTTCTGGGAGGGCGGCCCCACCGTGCATGCCTTCTGCAATCTCGAGAAGTGGAATTCACTGCCCAAGAATTATCAGGCCATCATCGCCAACGCGACGGCGAATGCGAACAGCTGGATGGCCGCGCGCTACGACATGGAGAATCCGTCGGCATTGAAGCGCCTGGTCGCCAGCGGAACGCAGCTTCGTCCCTTCACCAACGAAGTTCTGGAAGCCTGTCTGAAAGCGACCAATGAATTGTGGGCTGAGATTTCCGCAAAGAATGCCGACTTCAAGAAATCGATCGATGCCATGCAGGCTTATCGCTCCGACCAGTATCTGTGGTGGCAGGTTGCCGAATACACCTTCGACAGCTTCATGATCCGCTCGCGCACGCGCGGCTGACCGATCGCGTTTTCGGGCGAAATATGCCCTCGGACTTGATCCGCGGGTGGATATCGGTTCGCGTTAGGAAAGCCTGTCAAACGAAAATAAGCCATGGTTGTGAGACCCAGGGCTACGCCTGGATCGCAAGTCCGGCCTCAGCGGAGGCCGGTTTTTTTGCGTTGCGGTAGGTCAGTTCGTCGCGGTCGTCCAGTTCGCCATGGAAATCCCGAACCGGATGTTCCATGCTGCGGCCCAAAGCCTCGACACGAAGGCTGACCGACAAGCATCACATCACCAGGGGAAGGGAATTCAATGAAGCGCCGCGACTTTATCAAGGTCACCGGAATCGGCGTCGCGGGGGCAGCGACCATCGCCGCGCCGGCGATTGCGCAATCGATGCCGGAAATCAAATGGCGCATGACGACGAGCTGGCCCAAATCGCTCGATACGCTGCACGGCGGCGCTGAGATGATGGCCAAGGCTGTTGGCGAAGCCACCGACAACAAATTCCAGATCCAGACCTTCTCCGCCGGCGAAATCGTTCCGGGCCTGCAGGTTCTCGACGCCGTGCAGAACGGCACCGTCGAGATGGGACACACCGCGACCTACTATTATTTCGGCAAGGATCCGACCTTCACCTTTGGCTCGTCGATACCGTTCGGACCCAACTCGCGCCTCAACCAGGCCTGGTACATGCTTGGCGGCGGCAAGGAAGTCCTCAACGAATTCTTCAAGAACTATAACGTCACATCGCTGCTGGCCGGCAACACCGGGTGCCAGATGGGTGGCTGGTTCCGTAAGGAGATCGCCACCGTCGACGATCTCAAGGGATTGAAATTCCGCATCGGCGGCTTTGCCGGGCGTGTCATGCAGAAGCTCGGCTGTGTGCCGCAGCAGCTGGCCGGTGGCGACATCTATCCGGCGCTGGAAAAGGGCACGATCGACGCGGCAGAATGGGTCGGTCCTTATGATGACGAGAAGCTCGGCTTCTACAAGGTTGCGCCTCACTACTACTATCCCGGCTGGTGGGAGGGCGGCCCCATGCTTCTGGCCATCGTCAACCTCGACAAGTGGAATGCGCTGCCGAAATATTATCAAGATACTCTCGAGCAGGCGGGCCACTACGCCAACAACTGGATGATGGCAAAATACGACGCCCAGAATCCGATGGCGCTGCGCAAGCTCCTGGCCAGCGGCACCAAGCTGCACGCCTTCCCGCCGGCGGTGATGGAGGCCTCCTTCAGGGCGGCGAAGGAATTGCATAGCGAAGTCTCGGCGACCAACGCGAACTTCAAGAGGGTCTACGACTCGCTGACGGCGTTTTCAAACAACGGCTACCAGTGGTTCCAGGTCGCGGAAGTCGGCTACGACAACTTTATGGCACGACACTCGCAGACCTAGCGTTTTCGAGCGATTGGCAAAGAACCCCGAAGCGCGAGCTTTGGGTTTTTTCCGTTTGCACGATGGCCAATCGCTATTGTTTCGCCGGCGGACCGAAATCGAGCGGCGGCAGCTCCATCTGTGGGACATCGATCTTGATCTGGTTGAGATCGACGTTGAGCGGCTTATCGAGCAATCCGGTTACCGTGATCGGGAAGGCGATCACCAGCGCCACCATGATGGCCTGCAATCCCACCCAGGGCAGAGCGCCCCAGTAGATGTCGGAGCTCTTGACTTCCTTGGGGGCGACGCCCCGCAGATAGAACAGCGCAAAGCCGAAGGGCGGATGCATGAACGACGTCTGCATGTTCACGCACAGCATGACGCCGAACCAGATCAGCGCAGCATCCGGACCCACCACGGGTGTCAGGACGTTCTGCGCGATCGGCGCGATCATCGGCAGAATGATGAAGGCGATCTCGAAGAAATCCAGAAAGAACGCCAGAAAAAAGATGAACAGGTTGATGAAGATCAGGAACCCCCAGACCCCGCCGGGGAGCGACGTCAGCATATGCTCCAGCCAGACGCCGCCCGAGACGCCGAGGAACACGACCGAGAAACAGGTCGAGCCGATCAGAATAAACACAACCATGGTCGTGATACGCATGGTCGTCTCGTAACCCTGCTTGATCAGGTCGCGGAGTTCGGGAATGCGCACGGCCTCAAGACAGATCCACGTCACAGCAAGATAGGTCACGGCGAAGGTGAGCTTGAAGATGAGCCCTTCCGTCATGAAGATTCCGACCATGGTGCCGATACCGCCCGCGATCGCGCCTATGACGAGGACCTTCTGGCCGATCGTGCTGAAATCCTTGCTGTGGATTGCCGCGAGCACGATCGCGCCGACCGCGCCCATGGCGCCGGCCTCGGTCGGCGTGGCAAGGCCCATCATCATGGTGCCGAGCACGACGAAGATCAGCACGGCGGAGGGGATGATGCCGAGCAGGCATTTCTTCCATAGCGCCCAGCCCGTCAGCGTGCGCGCCTCCTTCGGCACCGGTGGCACGTGATCGGGCTTGAAGACGCCGAGCAGGAAGGTGTAGCCGGCAAACAGCGCGATCTGGAAAACCGATGGTCCCCACGCGCCCAGATACATGTCGCCGACGGACTTGCCGAGTTGATCGGCCAGCACGATCAGCACAAGCGACGGCGGCACCAACTGGGTGATCGTGCCGGACGCCGCCAGCACGCCCGTGATGTACCGCATATTGTAGCCGTAGCGGATCATCACCGGCATCGAGATCAGCGCCATGGCAATGACCTGGGCCGCCACCGTGCCGGTGATGGCGCCGAGGATGAAGCCGACGATGATGACGGAATAGCCGAGGCCGCCGCGGATGGGTCCAAACAGCTGGCCCATCGAATCGAGCATGTCTTCGGCGAGACCGCATCGTTCGAGGATCGCGCCCATGAAGGTGAAGAAGGGGATCGCGAGCAGCAGTTCGTTGGAGAGCACGCTGCCGAACACCCGGCCCGGGATCGCCTGCAGGAAATTCAAATCGAAAAAGCCGAGATGAATTGCAAGGAAGCCGAATGACAGCCCGACCGCGGCAAGCGTGAACGCAACCGGGAAACCGATCAGCATGGCAACAACCAGGCCGCCGAACATCAGCGGCGGCATCGTTTCCAGGGTGATCATTGCGTCGGCCTCTCGTATTTCGCATCGATCGTCAGCTGACCCTGAAGGGCTGCGATGCGTTTGATGACCTCTGAGACGCCTTGCAATGCGAGCATGACGAAGCCGGACGGAATCACGAACTTGATCGGCCAGCGGATCAAGCCGCCGGCATTCCCCGACATTTCGCCGACGGCATAAGCCTGCATGAAGAACGGCCACGACAAATAGGCCAGCAGCAGGCAGGCTGGGATCAGGAAGAACATGGTGCCGATCAGATCGAGCCAGAGCTGCCCGCGCTCCGACAAAAACAGGTAGAAGATCTCGACACGGACATGCTCGTTACGCTTGAAGGTGTACGATGCGCCGAACATGACCAGAATGGCGAACATATACCACTGCAGCTCAAGCCAGCCGTTCGAGCTGTAGCCGAAGGCGTAGCGGATCATGGCGTTGGCGGCGCTCACGACGCAGGCGGCCAATACCAGGAGATTGCAGATGTAGCCTATCTTTTCATTGATCAGGTCGATCGCGTCGCTGATCGCCAACAAAGGACGCATGGTGTTTTCCCTGGCGGACGCCATCAAGCCATGCCCGTGGCTTCGACGAGCATCGCTTCGATTCCGCGCACAGAGCTGCGGCTCATTTCAAGGAGCGATCGCAACAACAGTCCTCCCCCAATTACGCTTTTGCCGTCTTGACCGCGCCGATCCGGCGCAGCGGCTTATCCAGCCGCGCAGGCATAAAAGCCAGCGCACCATTTCAGCGCACCAGGGCTGCGTCAATTGGAAAATGGGCAAATTGACGTGGGATCAAGCGGTTGCAAGCCGAGCGAGCGGCGAGCTTTCAACCGCCGGTAACGCTCATATGCCGATTGACACTTGGGCGGTTGTGCCTGCGATCGATGATGAAGTCGTGGCCCTTCGGTTTCAGGCCGATCGCGCGGTCGATCGCCGCGCTCAACAGTTCATTGCCGGCGGAAGCCCGCAGCGGCTTGCGCAAATCGGAGGCATCCTCGTGGCCGAGGCAAGTGTGCAGCGTGCCGGTACAGGTGATCCTTACGCGGTTGCAGGACTCGCAGAAATTATGCGTCATCGGCGTGATGAAGCCGAGCTTGCCGCCGGTCTCGTTGACGCGGACATAGCGCGCAGGCCCGCCGGTATCGTCGTCGAGATCGGTCAGCGCGTATTGTTTGGCAAGCCGCGCGCGGAGCAGGGATAACGGCACATATTGATCGATCCGTCCTTCGCCGATGTCGCCCATCGGCATCACCTCGATCAGCGTCAGCGCCATGCCCTTGCCGTGCGCCCATTCCATCAGCGAGGGGATCTCTTCCTCGTTCAAGCCCTTCAGCGCAACCGCATTGATCTTCACGGCGAGCCCGGCCGAGCGAGCGGCCTCGATGCCGGCCAGAACCTTGTCGAGATCGCCCCAGCGCGTGATGGCGCGGAATTTCGCCGGGTCGAGCGTATCCAGCGATACGTTGATGCGGCGGACGCCGCAGTCCCGCAACTCGTCGGCAAAGCGGGCGAGCTGCGAACCATTGGTCGTCAGCGTCAGCTCATTGAGCGCGCCGGAACCGAGGTGGCGGGAGAGTGATCGCACCAGCGACATCACATTGCGCCGCACCAGCGGCTCGCCGCCGGTCAGCCGCAACTTTCGCACGCCCTTGGCGATGAATGCCGAACACAGCCGGTCGAGTTCCTCGAGCGTCAGCAAATCGGCCTTCGGCAGGAATGTCATGTCTTCGGACATGCAATAGAAGCAGCGCAGATCACAGCGATCGGTGACCGAGACCCGCAAATAGCTGATCGTCCGGCCAAACGGGTCGGTCATCGGACGCGATAGCAATGCGGGAAGCGTAGCGACAGGTGCGGTCATTTCGGATGTGCCTTTGGCGCTGGAGCCGCATCAACAGGAGGCGGCGCGCCAACTCAATCTAGGCACGTTGCAATCCCTGCACAATCCGCAGTTTGCTTGGTGCAGTGCGAGCATTTGGAGCATGGTCCGGAAACGCGGAAACCGGTATCCCGATAAATCATGCTCGGACAGCTAGCGGGGCGAGGCGGAAGGCGGCGGGGCCGCCTGGCCGGGGTTCGGGAACGCTGAATCTGCGCCGGACGGTGCGGCCGAGGTATCTGTGGGCTTCTTCGGCTTTTTCGGCCGCATCGGCCTGTGGGCCGGCTTCGGTGGCACGATCGGTTGCAGTTGCGCGACCACCGGATTGGGATCGATTTTGGCGGTCGAGGCCGTAAACAGGGTGCCGGGGCTGCCGGTAACCTGCACCGGGATCGTGACCGGCTGGAACTGGTTTAGGGTATAACTGACCGAGAAGCCGCCTTCGGGAACCGTCACGGTCACCGCGCAGGGGGTCTTGCAACTCGGCCCTATGGAAGTTCGGGCTTCGGCCCCCGGCGGCGTCGATTCCAGCTGAATCTGCATGGTTGGCGGGGTCGACTTGAAGTAGTCCGTCGAAAACGACGAGCAACCGGCGAGACTTAGTGCTGCAGAAGCAATCGCGATGGCACGGCGCATGATCGACCCGTCACTCCAGATCATGATCCGATTGGGTTTTGTCGGATCATGGTCCCAGCTCTTTAAGAGAGCATGATCTCCGGGCAGACGCTTCGCGTTTGTCCCGCGGGAAAACCGGTTCCCACTTTTCCGGATCATGCATCAAGTGTGGCTGACTGCCACATTCCCCGTTCCGACCATAAGGGCCTCGGGACAACCGCGCAACCATGCGAGCCCCGATCGTTCATAAATGGTTAACGTCATTCGATCAAAAAAATTCAATATAAAATCAATAGCTTAAAGGGAGGAATTGCGTTGAATCATCAGGCTTTCAACGGCCGCCGGCAGCTCGTTCATGTGATTGATCAGCCGATCGGGGTTGAGGTCGGCGATTGGTACGTCGGTATACCCGAACCCGACGCCAATCACCGGAATGCCGGCGCGGCGGGCTACCCCGATATCCGGTCCGGCATCGCCCACCATGATCGCGGAAGCAATGTGTCCGCCCGCGCGCGCAACCGTCTGTCGCAATATGCCCGGATCGGGCTTTGCAATACCGAACGTGTCGGCGCCGCAAATGGCGGAAAATCGCGCGCTCAATCCCAGCTGATCCAGTAGAAGTTTCGACAGCCATTCCAGCTTGTTGGTGCAAACCGCAAAGCGATACCCGCTCCTGCCAAGATGATCGAGAGCGTCTTCGAGGCCTTCGAAGGGACGCGAAACGTCGGCGATATGGTCGGCATAATAGGCGATGAAGTCCTCCGTGAGCCGGGTGACGTCGGCGACGCTTGCGGCGCGGCCCTCCAATTCCAGGCCGCGTTCGATCAGCCTGCGGGCGCCCGCGCCGATCATGTTGCGCGCGGAATGAAGCGGGACGGGCGGCAGGCCCTCGCTGTCGAGGACGAAATTAAGCGCGTTGATCAGATCGGGCGCCGTATCGACGAGCGTACCATCAAGATCGAATACGACGGTGCAGTGGGAGGCCATCGGAAATGGCTAGCCGCCTGCGTACAATCGTGCAAGTAGGAATGACAGGGGTCAGCCATTATCTAAACCACAGCATCAGAGAAAATCATGCAAGAACTCCCCGGCAAAACAGCGTTCGTGACAGGCGGTGGTGGTGGCATCGGGTTTGCGCTCGGCCGCGCTTTTGCGCAGGCCGGCATGAAAGTGATGCTTGCCGATATTGAGGCCGACGCGCTGGCTTCCGCGGTCAAGAGCCTCGAAAATTCTGGACTGAACGTACGCGGCGTTGTCTGTGACGTCGCCGATTCGGTCAGCGTCGAGCGCGCAGCCGCTGCATCGTACGAAGCATTCGGAAATGTCCATGCTGTATGCAACAATGCAGGTGTCGCCGCCAGCGGCGGTATTGACGACATCTCTCTCGACAATTGGCGGTGGGTGCTCGACGTCAACATGATGGGCGTCCTTCACGGTATCCGTACCTTCCTTCCACATATCCGCGCCCACGGCGAAGGCGGCCACATTGTCAACACCGCATCCATGGCCGGGATGAATAGCGGGCTCGGCTTCAGCCCGTATGTGGCCAGCAAGTTCGCGGTGGTCGGGATGTCAGAAGGGCTGGCCGCGCAGCTTAGGCCGCTTGGCATCGGCGTAAGCGTGCTCTGCCCGGGTTTTGTTCGCACCCGCATAGCGGAGAGCGGACGCAATCGCCCGAAACGTTATGGAACTGCGCAGACGCCGGAACCTGGGAGCCCGGCAGGCTTGCTGCTCGCCCGGATTTCCGAATTCGTTCAGTCCGGGCTCGATCCGTCGGATGTCGCTGTGCGAGTTCTCGCAGCTATTCGTGACAACGAACTCTATGTCTTCACGCATCCGGAAATGCGTGTCGAAGTAGAGGACCGGTTTGCGGCTATACTGGCGGCGCTAGACCAGGCGGAAGCTAGCCAAACCAACCTATCGATGTAACTTATTGCGCTGTTCCTTCTCGAAAAACGACGCTAGATAGACCCGCCGGGCATCGCCGATCGCGCCGCTCGACCGTGGCCTCGGAGGTTGTTTGCAGGTGAGCATGGACGAATTGAAACGGCAGGCCGCGACCCGCGCCCTTGAGTTCGTGC
>VFSW01015319.1_pt1 | contig 10544 bp, 17 predicted proteins | sample 5358111 | NCBI WGS metagenome assembly VFSW01 (sample SAMN11554181, study PRJNA540505) | mine drainage metagenome | isolation source: sediment from site ElyBrook_90M | place: USA: Ely Copper Mine, Vershire, VT | collected 2017
TATATAGATAATTCGTATTATCTTGCGCAACATTCGTGTTGCAAATGATAAGGGTGCGTAGTCCCATACTTTCCCTCTCCCAATTTCTCGCTACGCACCTCTATTTTTCTCAATTACGCATCCTGATTCCGATTGTAAGTTTTTAGTGGTGGGCATGAAACATACGAAAAAAGGAATAGTGCGAAAGACTAGTGCTGGGCTTATGCTGCTTCTTAAGCCCAAGAACCTATGCAACTCTGACAAGATAGCAAAGAGCATAGCCCTGAAGAGATGGGCCAAGGAGGTCAGCATAACTACTGGCGAGTTTGGTTTCATTGTAGACATGAAGACTAGCAGCAGTGCATTAAGCGAGGCCGCAAAGAAGGATATAGCAAGACTGGCAAAGGGCGCACAGATATATGAGATCGCGATGCATAGCACTTATAAACAAGTATAGTTTTGTATACTTTTTGTAAACAAATAGTTTATATATTAGTAAACACAAGCTGCTATCATGGAAACAGAAGTGGTAAGCATTAGAATCAAGAAGTCAGTAAAGGACACGCTTAAGAAGGCAGGTTTAGACATAAATGAAGAAGTTAAAAAGTATTTGGACGAGCTTGTTTGGAAGATTGAGTCTGCAAGGCATTTGCAGCACGCCAGAAAAATTATAGAGACGAAAGTAAAGCCATCAAAGCCAGGATTTGCGGTAAAATCGATAAGGGAGGATAGAGATGAGGGTCATTGATTCTTCTGTGATAGTAAAATGTGCTTCAAAAGAAGAGGGGTGGCAAAAAGCCGACTCATTTCTCTATGACGCAGTAACTATCGACCTGGCAATAAAGGAATTGGGAAATGCACTCTGGAAAAAGATAGGAAAAAATGAGATTGCGTTGGAGGAGGCAAAAGAGATAATATCAGATTATAAACATTCTTTCAAAATGCTCAACCAAGCAGAATATCTTGAGGGAGCCATCAAAATAGCCGTGGAGCATAACATTTCTTTTTATGATTCGATATTTTTAGAGTCTGCATTGATGGAAGGCCTAGAGTTAGTTACATGCGATAAAAAGCAGGCGGATGTAGCTAAAAGTATGGGAATTCCTTCTGTCTTATTCTAAAATGTTGTTCAGAATAAAAATAGGCCACAGTCATTTCTTGGGCAGCTTTGATTCGACTTCCTTGAGCTTCTCCTCTATGTCCTCTATAGCCTTGGAGACAAGCCCCTTCGGGTTCCTGCTTGCCTTCACTATGAGCCGGGTCTTGTTTAGCTCCGGGTGCTCCTTTACAACCGCAACGAAGTCTGCGCTCTCGCTGTCTATTATCTCTCCTTTTATCGCTTCTGCAACAGACCTGTCAGCGTCTTCGAACTCTATGACCAGAGTCTTTGGTTCGTCCTCTATTATTTCAAGTTTCATACAATGACCATTGTTAAATCCAAGTGCCTCAAAGAGCAGACAACCAGCTTCTTGATTGTAAGTATTATTAATCTAGCAAAAGGTTTATGAATATTGTGCAAAAATAATATATCGTCTTGTTAACGCACTTATTTGCGCATGGCGCAGATGCTTTTACTTTGTAGTGTTTTAGTGACGCTTAGCTAGAGAAAACAGTGTTTTGAATGGCGAATATTTTCGAAGTCAAAGGGGATGTTCTGGTGAAAAGGGTAGCTGAAAAGCTAAAGGAGCAGAACATACCAAGGCCGATCTACGTCGACTACGTGAAGACAAGCCCGAGCAAAGAGCGCATCCCCCAGGACAAGGATTTCTGGTACATGAGGTGCGCATCTATTCTAAGGCAGGTCTACATAAACGGGCCTGTCGGCGTCTCGAGGCTTAGGACAAGATACGGGAGCAACAAGGCCCACACGGTGACAAAGCACCACCACAGGCGCGCGGGCGGGAGCCTAATAAAGGACGCGTTCGACGCTCTGGAGAAGAACAACTACATAAAGAAGACGAAGAAGGGCAGGGTGATCGCTCCAGCGGGAAAGTCTCTGCTCGACAAGACAAGCAACGAGATCTTGAAAGGAGGCGCTTAGCTTGGCTGAAGATGAGCAGCAGCATGAACAGGAAAAACTCAGGAAGGCGCTTGCCAAAAGAATGAGAGAGGCGCAGATCGAGCAGCAGAAGAGGGAGATAGCGAAAAGGTATCTAACCCCCGAAGCGTATGAGAGGCTTATGAACGTAAGGATGTCAAATGCGGAGATCTACGATCAACTCATAAACCTTATAATTACTATGGTGCAGAATAATAGGTTTGAAGGGAAGATAACAGACGCGCAGCTCAAGTCGATACTTCAGAAAGTGACTGCAAGACCCGATACCACTATTGAATTCAAACACAAATGATTTTATGGGAAAAAAAACAGTGAAGAAGAAGATGATGCTCGGAAACAGGCTAAAGCAGTCCAGGAGAATACCCCTGCTTGCGATAGTCAGAACGCACAGAAAGATAGAGCACAACATGTTCAAGAGGGACTGGAGGCACAGGAAGCTCAAATTGAAGCTCGACGAGTAGCGATTGAATGGCAGACACAAAAGTAACGATAAGCCTAAGGAAGAGGCTAATTAGGCTCCACAAGAACAGGAGGCTTAGGAAAGCCCCCGACTACCTAAGGGAGAGGGTCGCAAAACTCGCAAACGTGAGCGTGGATTCTGTGAAGATACACAAGGACATAAACAACCTGCTACTCGTAAAGGTCGGACGGGGCATGCAGGATTTTGATGCCGAGATAAGAAAGGAAGCTACTTATGTAGAGGTAAGGCCTGTCGGCGGCCCGAGAGCTGCTCAGAGCGGAGTGAAGCCTGTTTCTAAGGATGCAAAGCCTGCCGCTTCAAAGAAGGGCCCAGAGGAAAAGGCGAAGGCAGCAGCGAGCTCGAAGGCGCCACAAGCAAAGGCCGAGAGCGCGAAGAAATAGGTACAGGTAATTTTATGCCTGCAACTAAGATGAGTATAGACGGAAATATCTATGTGGGAGCTTATGCTGTCGCAACGGACAGGTTCACCTTAATAGGGAACAACGTAAATGCAAAGAAGGCGGAGCAGATAACAAAGGCCCTCTACACGGAAACGATAAGCACAAGCATAAACGACTCTTATCTCGTGGGGCTTTTCATAGCTGCGAACTCAAACGGAATGCTGCTGCCGGACATGATAGATGGCGGTGAGCTAAAGAGGCTGAAGGCGCATCTTGGCGACATTAGGATAAGCGTTGTTGACACTGATTTAAATGCTTTGAGGAACAATATACTTTCTAACGACAAGGTAGCAATAGTAAATCCAAGGTTCAAGGAGCCCGACATTCACGCAATATGCGAAACGCTTGGTGTCGAGGTAATAAAGTTGGGAATCGGGGGCTTCAACACAGTAGGCGCGAACAACATACTCACAAACAAGGGACTGGTCGTAAATAACAGAGTCACGGAAGAGGAGATGGACATGGTGGAACAGGTTGTAGGAATGAAGTGCGAGCAGTCAACTGCAAACATGGGAGAGCTCAACATAGGGCTGTGCACGATCGCAAACTCTAGCGGGCTCGTGATCGGTGAGAAGACGTCGGGTTTCGAGTATTCGAGAATAGCCAACACGCTTGATATTCAAGGTTGATTTCATGAAATACGTTGTAACTGGAATGATAAGGAAGGAGAAGTCGAAGTTCGCAAAGGAGGTCGATGCTAAGAGCGAGAAGCACGCAAAGGATCTTGTGCTCTCCTTCTTCGGAAGCAAGCACGGGATAAAGAGAGCGGGAATAGAAATAAACGGCGTGAAGCCGGCGAAGGGTTGAACATGGCGAGCGAAGAGATAAGCCCGGAGCAGCTAAGCTACATGCGAAACATATACATGCAGGAGTACGAAGCGGTGGTGAGCAACATAAACAACTACTCACTTGTGGCAAACACCGTAGAGAGGAACATCGAGTTCATAAGCAGCCTGGAGAAGATAAAGGACAAATCAATGCTCCTTAGCCTGGAGGCAGGAACCTACATAGAGGTAAGGCCGAAAAATACAGACACTGTGTTCACCTATGTCGGATTTGGATACATGATTGAAAAGAGCAGGGAGGAGGCGAAGAAATTCCTCGAGAATAGCAAAAAGAAAACTGACGACGTGATAAAAAAACTGAACACTGACAGGGAGAGACTCGAGACAGAGCTTGTCAACATAGAGCTTCAGCTAAACGCTGTGCAGAAGGAGGAGTAGAGAGATGTTCGACCTACTTAAAAAGAAATTCACTAATTTTATAGGGTCGATAACAAAGAAGGAAGAGGAGAAGGCCGAGGATGCAAAGCCAGAAAGCGAGAACCTACAATCGCAGCAGAGCGCGGAGATGCAGAGGCAGGAAGAGAAAACAATTACAGTTACGCAAGTCGAGCCTAAAAAAGAAATTCACGAAGTAAAAAATATTGGGGAGCCTCATCAAAAAGCTGTGGTTGAGACCCAGCATAAGCAGCCGGTTGAGCATGTCGAGCAGCACCACAAGATATCGCTTGAGACAAAGATAAAGGGGTTCATATTCGGAAGCGTGGAGATAAAGGACAAGGACGTGACAGATGTCTTGGAGGATTTCAAGATGGCACTTTTAGAATCAGACGTGAATTATGAGGTTGCGGAGAAGATCGTAGAGAACATGCACAAGAAGCTTGTCGGCAGCAAGATAAGCTCGAGGGATATAGAGAAAGGGATACGTGAGATAATCAGAAGCTCGATATCGGAGTTGCTCAGCGCAAACAGCAATATAGACATAGTGGAGCTTGCAAGGAGAAAGAAGGGCTCTGGAGAGCCGTTCACGATACTTTTCATAGGGCCCAACGGAGCCGGGAAGACCACAACGATGGGAAAGATAGCAAACATGATGATCAAGAACAATATTACTTGCGTGTTGTCTGCAAGCGACACTTTCAGGGCCGCCGCGATAGAGCAGACAGCAATACACGCAAACAGGCTGGGCATAAACGTGATAAAAGGAACTTATGGGGCAGATCCTGCAAGCATAGCATTCGATGCGATAGGATACGCAAAGGCAAGGGGGATAGATGTCGTGCTTGTCGACAGCGCAGGGAGGCAGGAGACAAACAAGAATCTTGTCGAGGAGATGAAGAAGATGGCAAGAGTGGCGAAGCCCGACATGAAGATATTCGTAGGAGAGAGCATTGCTGGAAATGCACTTATAGATCAGATAAAGACGTTCGATGAAGCCGTAAAACTCGACGGGATAATACTTACAAAGTTGGATTGCGATGCCAAGGGAGGGAACACGCTCTCGGTGCTGAGCGAAACAAAGATACCTGTTTTGTACTTTGGGGTGGGGGAGGCTTACAGCAGCCTGCTCCCTTACGACAGGAACTTGATACTTGATAACATAATACCGCTATAGCGATATTCGATAAGATTTGGTTTACATGAAGCGCTGCCCAAGATGCAATAGACCTGAAAGCGAAGTGAAGTTCTACGGCGAGTTCTGCGAGAACTGCGCCAGAAGAGACGTAGCCGACAAGGTAAAGAACAAGGTAGAGATAATGCTTTGCAAAAAGTGCGGGAAGATACGTGTCAGCGGCGAGTTCGTGGATTTCAGCGAAGAGAGCCTTGAAGATGCGATAAACAGGCAGATAAAGACCAACAGGTTCAAGCTTGTAGAGTTCAATGACAAGATGGCGAAGGGGCTGATCATGGAGAGGACGAGGGACGGGACGATAAAGAGCGATTTCCAAGTCGAGCTCGCCAAGAAGATCGTCACCTGCGATGCCTGCTACAAGAAATCCGCAGGATACTATGAAGCCGTATTCCAATTGAGGGGCAATCTCCAGAAGATAAACACTTTCATCGGCAGGATAGAGCGATATTTCGAGAAGCACGGGGGCTTCATAACAAGAACTGAGGATACTGACAACGGAATAGAAGTATTCGTAAGCAGCAAGTCGATAGCTTCTGCTTTGATCTCTGCATCAAGGTTAAAGCCCGTCAGATCATATACCTTATCAGGCGTGAAAAACGGGAAGAAAGTTTACAGGAATACATACACTTTGAGATTTGGGGAATAATTTTTTATACGAATTCCCAGTAAAGCTTATATAGAATCTAGGAGAATGAGATTGAGTGGTTAAAATGGTGGAAGCAGTCAAAAAAATTATGCCTCAGGAACTAGTGGGCCAGTTGAGCACAGTCTCGGTAATATCAGAGAACTTATTCGGAGCGTTGTTTAGGACACATGATTATTTCGGGGCCAGAGTGTTCCCTTCTGATGAGTACGGAAAGGCCATAGGGATGGTCGTTGCAAAGATTAATTTTGATTATATAACAAAGCTGCATGAGGAGGGATTTTACAATGAGGCCTTGGACAGATTGATTTACATGCAAAGGGAGATGGGAAAATATCCGGACTATTTTAATGGTACGCATAGGAGAATCTTAGAAGCGCTAATGGCCACTAATGAAAGGAACTTGGGAGGCAGCACAAAAAGGCCTTGATGCGTTTGCAGCTTTCTAGACTTTGTTTGCCGATTGCTCTTCCTTTCCTTCATACCTTCGTCTGATTATCGCACCGTATGCCGGCCTTGTTATAAGTACTCCGAGAAGCGCCCCGAGGATCGTTGATTCGGCAAACCCGATTATGGTGACGAGTGATGTGGAGAATAGCAGCGGGAGCATTGCGAGCACCAGGAGGCCTGCGTTTATCCATATTATGTTGAACGCATTCCCGAATCTCGACTTTATCGACTGGTCCTTGTTGCCCTGAAGCACCTCGTCTGTTATGATTATCTGGGCGTCGACTCCTGTTCCAACTACTGCGATCATTCCTGCAACGGCTGCAAGGTCTATCGTTCCGATCAGCCCAATAATAGATACTATTATGAATAGCTCTGCGAACGTCGTGAGAAGTATCGGAACTATCAGGAAGATGTTCCTGTATCGTATGGTTATGAAGATTGCGACAGCGATTATCGCAAGCAGTGCAGCTGCGCCGCTTATCACTAGGAACTCCGATCCCAAAGTAGGCTTTATCGTTGTAGGGGTGTCGACTATTACATGGACAGGCAGCGCCCCGCCGCTGAGTATGCTGGCGATAGTCTTTGACTGGTTGTCTGCGAAAGATATCTTCTGCTGAAGCGAGAGGGTAGTAGGCGCGTATCCGCTTATCTGGTAGCTCAGCCCTGCCGATCCGTTTGTTATCTCCGGGCTGAGGATAGGCGCCGATAGCAGCCCTATCGCAGGCCATGTCGAGACGAAGACGCTGGTTGATGATAATGAGGTGCCTGTGCTCTCAAATGTAGGGGTCATGTTGAAGCTGCTTACCTGGACTACTGTGTAGTTTAATTTCTTGAGATCCGATTTTATCGATGCAGGAGTCGACTTTGCGACTATGACCTCCTTGTATGTTGAGTTGTGCGACGCGAAGTACGAATACAGGGAGTTCCAGTTGCTCGCGGTAGGGTTGAGCACCTCTACCGGTATTGTCCTGTTCCCGAACTCTGTTGCGATCGTTATAGCAGAGAGTTCGGATGACTGTGAGAAAGTGTTTATTTGCCCGCTCTGCTGGTAGCTTAGCAGGGAGGAGTTTAGTAGCACTATCGCCTTTGTAGGCCTGTCGAGGAACATGTATATGGGCTGGTTCGCCTGCCCGAATACCGTTGAGCCGAAATGCTTTGCGCCCTGCGTTGTGACATAGAAGTTCACCGCCCACGATACGTTCGTTCCGACTTGCGTGGCCGGAACTGCGCCTATGCTGCCGCTTAGTATCGAAGACCCATTGAGGGCGCCTTTTCCGTTGACCACTCCGTCGAATATTCCCTGGCTGTCTATTATGTTGATTGTTGAGTTTATCTCGGGGCCGGACACGCTGGGTATTATCACGTATATCTGATCGTTGCCAATTCCCTCTATGGTTACCTCCTTGAGGCCGAATGTCGACACTCTCTGCTGAAGTATGCTCGTAAGGTTGCTCATCTGCTCAGGATTGACCGGGGTTGCAAGCGTTACTGGAATCTGCGTCCCGCCCACGAACTCTATTCCGAAGTGTATGCCGTATACTACGTCAAGGGCGGCAAGCGATGCAATTATCACTATCAGCAGAAGTATTCTCCTGTCGGTTACGTAGTGCTTTATTCCCATTACTTACCATCCTTTCTCTTCTTGTACATCAGGATCATCGACGTGTTTCCAAGCCAGGTCGTGAACAAATCCCCTATCAGCCCGAATAGCACGACTCCGGATATCTCGTAGTACGTGGGCACGTACGCCACAAGCGAGACCACGAACAGTATTCCGAATGAGAGTATCGCGGTGAATGTCATTGTCGTGCCCGTCTTGAATGCAGAGTATGCCCTATCTTCGGGCGTGCCGTCGTGCCTCTTGAGGATCCTGACCGCGGAGAGCATGTCGGTGTCTATCGAGTATCCTATGAGCATGAGAAGGCCGCCCAGGCTTGCAAGGCCGAGAGGTATGTGCAGAAGTCCCATGCATCCCAGCGCTATTATTATGTCGTTTCCAGCGCCGAATACCACAGAGAACGCTGGCACTGCAGACCTGAAGATTATGAATACGACTATGGATATGAGGACGAAGGCCGCGAGTATTATGTACTCGACCTGGCCCAGGAAGTACGTGCTTAGCGTCGGAGATATCTGCTGGTACGAATAAGAGGTGAAGGGAACAATCGACTGGAGCGCGCCTATAACCTTATTTTCGTATAGCGTGCTTGCATTTGTATAAGCGTTGTTTGCTATGGTCCCAAACGAGCTGACATCGCTTGAGTTGTAATTCTTTGCGCCTATCAAAGGTTTTAGCGTCTGGAGCTCAAGTCCCAGATACTCGTTCATCTTGATTGCGCTTCTATTCATCCCGCTATTCGCCCTGTTTAGCTCGCTTGCGAGAGTCGAATTGCTCGGGCTGTTTTGCAATCCTATCTCTGCGGTAGTCGCGTTGAACTGGAAAGATGAGTAGTTCGCCTGGAAAGAGTAGAAGTCTATTAGGTATGTCTGCGCTGTGGAGAGGCTAGAATTCTCTGTTATGGTGATCTGATATCCGCCAGGGCTTGCAACAACCGTAGGCTCAGATATCCCAAGCTTCGAGCTTATCGCGCTTGCCAGCTGAGAGGTCCCGAAAGTTGAATTTGTCTCGAGGAGTATGCTTACTCCTCCGCTAAGCGTAGAGTCGAACTGTATCTGCGTTGAGAAGTAGAGGCCGAGTACTAGGAGGATAAGAGGCACTGCTACTAGCAGTTTGAGGTTCCTGTTTGCGTATATGTTCGGAAGTTTAAGGTCCATCAAAATCATTCTACTCTGTACTGTCCGCTAGCAGGGTCCAAAAGCAGCATAGTAACTATTCGCCAAAAAGATTTAAATATATACTAACAGCAAACGGTTATAATAGTTGCAGCAGTATCGATAGTGCATTCCATGGTATTCGGATTCCTAACAAACATAAAGAACGGCTTCCTTGCCGCAAACGAAGTCAGGAGGGTCGTGCTCAGCGATCCGCAGCTCTTCATATATCCGATACTCGCGGTGATAATATGCGCCTTTGCATTCCTTGCACTTGGCGCGATGTCGTATCTGGTCCTGCTTACAACGCAGTCTCTTCTGGCGACACTTATAGCGCTCTTCATACTATATGTCGTGATAGTGTTCATTAGCGTATACTTCCTCGTTGCAATGCTGATAGCGTTCAGGGAGTTTGCAAACAAGAAGAAGATAGCTATGGGCGATGCTCTCTCGCGGGCCAACCAGTACATAGGGCTGATATTCGAGTGGGTAGTGTTCATATCGGTGATAAAAGTAATACTCGACATAATAGAGATCGCGATAAGCAGTGTGCTATCGAGATACGGATTCATAGGCAACATAATAGCGCGCCTTATAACAGGGGTTGCGTCTTTTGCGCTTGCAGTTGCCTCGCTATTCGCGATACCCATCATAATAGACGAGAAGACAGGACCGGTGCAGACAATAAAAAGCAGCACCAAATTCATAATACACAACTGGGGAGAGACGTTCGGGGGTTTTGTTTATACGGAGATAGTGCAGATCGCGCTGTGCGCGGTAGCGGCATTGTTCTTCATGCTTGCATTCTTGGAGCTCTTTTCCGCAATTAACGGTGTAGGGATAGGCGCTTTGTTCTCAGGAGCGGGAATGCTGATCGCTCTTGGGATATTCTTGGTGATCTTCGTGGTCCTAATGCTCTTTACTATGTCTACGGTTGGAGCTGCTTTGATATTCATAATAATAGCAAGCATCGGGCTTGGAAATCCCTCCGGAGGCAGCGACCTTGCGATACTGCTTGCCGGGATTGGCATCTTCCTTGCGATGCTCGGCCACCTGCTCAACTACATGTTGTTCAATTGTTTCAAGCTCATAGTCTACGATTATAAGACAAGGAACAAGGTGCCTGCTGATTTCGACAAGAGCGTAATAGACAGGGTCGTGAAGACCAATCCGAAGGCAAAGAGCAGCAACAAAGGATTTGGAGGAATGCTAGGATTGGATAGCTGATTTTTGCTCGGATACAGATAAAAATTGCAGGGGGAGAGATTTGAACTCTCGAAGGCGCTAGGCCACAAGATCTTAAGT
>VFSW01015320.1_pt1 | contig 10544 bp, 1 predicted proteins | sample 5358111 | NCBI WGS metagenome assembly VFSW01 (sample SAMN11554181, study PRJNA540505) | mine drainage metagenome | isolation source: sediment from site ElyBrook_90M | place: USA: Ely Copper Mine, Vershire, VT | collected 2017
AATGCGCTGGGTGTGCGGGGAACCGTCACTCGCGTCGCCGGTTCCACCGGTCGCGCCATGGGGGATTATACAACGGTGGATGGCACGAATTTGCCTCCTGGTTCGATTGCGGTGAATGATATGCCGGGAGTGGCGGGCATAGATTATACCCCGGTCAGCGGCACGCTCGTGTTTGATGACTTCGAGATGAGCAAGACCATTCTTATCCCCATTAATTACTTGGGAAGCGGGATCGTCGGTGGCGGTGGCGGACGGGGCTTCGGTGGCGATCAGACCAACCGGGTGTTTGGAATCAAGTTGATTGACGATGGCGGCAACACCAGCCCTGTGCTGGATCCGCTGGAGGCGGCGGATGTGTCTCAACCACGGGTGGACCCGAAGTTCGGCACGGCCATGGTGCGAATTTTAAATGTCAATGCCGATCCTTACGGGCCGGACATGTTTGAGAACGTGTCAACCAACGGCTATTTGGATGCGCCGACCAACACCATACCCAATTTGGTAACCAATTTGGCGGTGGCCTTATACCCGACGAACGTGGTGTTCAACTTTGAGAAGGCAAATTACCGGGTTCCCGCCGATGTCAATGATCCGAATGTCAGCCCGTGGACCAAGGTGACCCTCTGGGTGGAGCGTTACGGCACGAACGGCGCGGCCACCACGTTGAACTATCGCGTTAACAACATTCTTGGCAATGATGGGGATGCCAGTGAGGAGATGAATATTTATTTTCCGCTCCAGCCCGGCTCCGATTACGCCGTGCCCACGCCGACTACGTGGTCGCCCGTTCGTGGGAACAGCCCTGACGTAGGCGGGACCAACGGTGATTTTATATTGACGCAGGGCACCATCACGTTTCCGGCCTTCGGTCCGGGAGCTTCGTATCAGCCCATTACTTTTACCGTTCCCGTCCCCACCAACACGCAGCCCAGATTCAACAAGGACTTCAAGGTTCAGATTTATACGGAAGTCCAGATCAACGGCCAAAACACGCCGCGGCTCGTGGGCATGGTCAACGAAGCCACGGTGACGATTCTATTCAACGACCTGACGCCGCCGGCCGGTTCGGTGGATGAATTCTACAATGCGGATTTCAACAGCCAGTTGGCGCTGTATGCCGGCCAGATTCCGCTGACGACGCCGCCCAACAATGAAAATCCCGGCGTGGGGCTGTTTGGGGAAGTCTATAGCATGGCCATCTTGACGAACAACGAAGCGCTGATTGGCGGCGATTTCCAATCCTACAATGGCACCCCGCAGAACTGCGTGGCGGTGGTCAGCACCAACGGGCAGTTGGACACCACCTTTAACCTTGGATCGGGCGCCAATGCCGCCGTCAACGCGGTGGCGCCTTCCGGCGGCCAGTTTTATGTTGGCGGCAGTTTCACTTCCTTTAACGGCAGTTTGGTCGGCCACATCGCGCGCTTGAATGCCGATGGCTCGCTGGACACCTCGTTTAATCCCGGGCTGGGTGCGGACGACGTGGTCCGGGCGGTCGCGGTGCTGCCCAATGGCGAAGTGTTGATTGCCGGCGACTTTACCCACATCAACGGCGCAGCGCGCAACTATATCGCCTTGCTGAACACCAGCGGCGGCTTGGACACGAGTTTTGATCCGGGCAACAACCTCACGGGACCCGTTTATGCCCTGGCGCTTTACGGAAATCAGGTCCTCGTCGGCGGCAATTTTGGCGTGAAAGGCCAGATCTACCAGAACCTCGCCCGGTTGAACCCGGATGGTTCATTGGATGGCACCTTTAATCCCGGCACCGGGGCGGACAATGTGGTGCATACGCTGTCCGTGCAGATTGAGGCGCAGATTCTCGTTGGCGGTGAATTATCCCACGTCACCGGCACGGCGCTCAATCGCATTGCGATGATCGATCCCAACGGCACCCTTGACACCGCCAACTTCTTTCCCGGCACGGGCGCGGATGCCACGGTGTTCACCATCAATGCGCCCATCCTGACGACCGCCAACTATTTGACGAACACGATCGGCACCAATACGGTGGTCACCACCAATTATACTTACAGCACGGGTGCCATTTATGTCGGCGGCACCTTCGCCTCGTTCAATGGCACGCATCGCCTGGGATTTGCCCGGTTGTATGTGAATGGAACCCTGGATACCACCTTCATGGATACGGCTTACAACCAGTTCGCCGGCCTGAAGCGGATTTATTCGACGGATGTTCCAGCGGTGCTGGTTTCCGCCGTGCAAAGTGACGGGAACATTCTTATCGGCGGCTCGTTCAATCAGGTGGGCGGCGGCCAGGCGAACCCGAATATTTGCAACACGCTGGACGACGAAATGGGGTTGTATGGGTTGGAAAGCTTTGCCGACACTAATTTGTGGGTGGAGCCAAAGTCGCGCGATGGCGTGCGCAATCGCTGCGGACTGGCCCGGTTGATCGGCGGAGCCACGCCGGGTCCCGGCAACCTCGGCCTGAATCAAACCAGCTTCTCCGCCAACAAGAGCCAGAGTTCGCTGTCGGTAAGTCTGGTGCGGACCAACGGCATGTTGGGGCCGGTGTCGGCCAATTTTTCAGTGGTGCCCGGGCTGGCGCAAGGCGGAGTGGATTATGCCTATAACAGCCCGCCGCCGATCTATTGGGTGGCTTCGCAGTATATCACGCATCACTCGCGCGAGCGCAGCGACGGTCTGTTCGGGCAAAATGGTTTTCTCATTGACCCTTATGGTTTGAGTTTGACGCTGTCCGACGCCCTCATCAACAACCAGTCGGAAGTCACCGTCAGCATCATCAACAACAAGCTGACCTCGGGCAACCTCAACGCCCAGTTCCAACTGGCGAACCCGAGCGTGGCTGACACCTTCTATCTCGGCGGCGAGGAAATTCCGCTCGGCACCGGGCTGGGCGTTTCTTCCGCGCCCTTTACCTTGGTGGATGATACTTCCTATCCCGGCACTTTAGGCTTCAGTTCGCCCACGTTCGTTCCCACGAACCTCAACCCCACCATCACCGTGCTGCGGAGCAACGGCGTCTTTGGCGTGGTTTCGATGAAGTATTCCACCACCAACGGAACGGCCCTGGCCGGCATAGATTACGTCGGCCTGACGAACCAAAATCTGGTTTTCAGCCAGAACATTGTGAGCAACGGGTTTAATGTCACGCTCAAGGGCGACAGTTATATCAGCAGCGTGGAGAAGACGGTCAATCTGCGGCTCTTCAACCTTGGCACCACGCCGGGCGCGACGTTCGGGATTACTAACGCGGTGTTGCGCATCATCAATCCCAACTATCAGGGTTATCTGACCTTGGGCGCGACCAACTATACTGGTGCGATCAGCTCCGGCATGCTGACCTTTGTGGTCAATCGCGTGTCCGGCAGTTCGGGCAGTGCCACGGTGCAATATGCCACCACCGACGGTTCGGCGGTGAACGGCGCGGATTACCTGGGTGCCACGAATACTCTGACGTGGAACGATGGCGATGTCTCACCGAAGCCGGTCAATATCCCGTTGCTCAATCCCGGCATCCTTGGCCCGAACAAGCAGTTCAGCGTTGCCTTGTTCAATCCCACATGGAAAGGGGCCAGCACGCCGGCGATGTTGGGGCTGATCACCAACGCTTCATTGATCATCAGCAACGACAACAACAACGGGATGATCCAATTCAGCGCGTCCACTTACCCCGTGGATGAGAACGCCGGTTACGCCACCATCACCGTCGTTCGCACGGGCGGGGACGTCGGCCCGATTTCGGCTCATTACGCCACGAGCGATGGCACGGCTACGAATGGCGTCAACTACACCGCCGTTAACGGCACGCTCACCTTGCAGTCGGGGCAGAGCAGCGGCAGTTTCAACGACCCGATTTTGAATGATGGCGTGTCCAACCCGCCGCCCGCCAGTTTTTACTTCAATGTGTCGTTGACCGGTCCGGGCATCTCGGGCGGCGCGGTGGTGCAAATCTTGGATGTTCAAACTTACAACCAGCCGCCCGGTTTACTGGATCCAACATTCAATACCAACGGCTTTAATGGGGATGTTTCCGCGTTGGCGCTGCAAGCCAACGGCCAGCTTCTGGCGGGTGGCAACTTTACAGCCGTCGGCCCGGTTGCGGAAAGCCGGATTGCCCGGCTGAACTCCGATGGTTCGCTCGATACCACGTTCCTGAACGGACTGGCCGGGGCGGACGCGCCCGTGAATGCTTTGATCTGCCAGACCGATAATCGCATCATGGTGGGCGGCGCGTTCACCACCGTGGACGGTGTCCGGCGCAATTTCATCGCCCGCTTGATGACCGACGGCTCGCTCGACACCAGCTTCAATCCGGGTTCGGGCGCGGACAACACGGTGAATGCGTTGGCGGAAACCTTCCTTGCCAGCGGCACTAACTCGGTGCGGGCACTCTATGTCGGTGGTGCTTTTAGTGCCTTCAACGGCAGTAGCAGTCCGGGCATTATTCGCTTGAACAATAACGGCACGGTGGATGGCGGGTTTAACGTCGGCTCCGGCGCGGCCGGCCAGATTTACGCCATTGCGGTTTATCCCCCCAATTACATTTACGCGGGCAAGGTCTTGGTTGGCGGATCCTTTGCCAATTTAAATGGCATCGTGATTACGAATCTGGCACGTCTGAATGTGGACGGTTCGCTGGATGCCAGCTTTAATGCCAATCTTGGATTCGGCCCGTCCGGAACCGTGCAGGCATTGGCCATCCAGCCGGGTGGACAAGTGCTGGTGGGTGGCAGCTTCACGAACTTCAACGGGACGGTCGTGAATCGCATGGTCCGCTTGAACCCCGATGGGACGTTTGACACAGGTTTCGCGTCGGCAGTCGGCAGCGGTGCGGACGGCAGTGTTGATGGCATCACATTGCAGGTGGACAATCGCATTGTGCTGGTGGGAAATTTTTCGCAGTTCAACGGCGTGACGCGCAACCATATCACCCGGTTGTTGCCGACGGGCGCGACCGATCCGACCATTAATTTCGGCAGCGGTGCCAATGGCACCGTGAATGCCGTGGTTTATCAACCGGCGGATGCGAAGCTGGTGATCGGTGGTGCTTTCACCCAGTATGATGGCCAGCCGGCGGCCGGCATCGCGCGCATCTACGGCGGCTCGATGACGGGTTCCGGCGCGTTCACCTTTACCACTGCGGATTTTCAGGTGAATGAAAATGCCATTGTCGCGCCCATCACGATTCTGCGCACCGGCGGCACGAGCGGCACCAATGCCGATGGTTCGGGCGATATCTTTGTCCACTTTGCCACCGGCAGCGGCTCGGCCGTGGCCGGAACCAATTATATTCCGGTTTCAACCGACGTGGATTTCCCGGCCGGGGAAGTGCAGGAAACCGTGCTGGTTCCCGTGTTGGATGATCTGGTGATTACGCCGAATTTGACGGTGAGCCTGGCGCTTTCCAATCCGACGCCACCCGCGACCAATGGCGTTCAAACGACCGCCACGTTGACCATTGTGAATGTGGACAGCGCGGTGTCCTTCTCTTCCGCTTACTACACCCAGGCTAAGAACACGCCGACCGGTGTTGCCGTGATAGATGTTCTTCGCCAGGGCGGCACCAACAATGCCAGCACGGTGGATTTTTACACGACGACCAACGGGACGGCAGTTATCGGCACGGATTATTATCCGACCAATGCCACCATCACGTTCAATCCTGGCCAGTCTGACGTTCAAATCCTGGTTCCCGTCATCAACAACAATCTGGCGGAAGGGAATAAGACCGTCAGCCTCGTGCTGTCCAACGCGGTGAATACGATGTTGACCTCGCCGTCCAACTCGACGCTGACCATAATTGACACGGTGGCGGCGCCCGGCCAGTTGTATTTCAGCGCCACCAATTTTGTGGCGAACTCGGGTGATGGCACCGCCTATCTCACGGTATTGCGAACCAACGGTTCTTCCGGGTCGGTCTCGGTGACTTACAACACGGTCCCGGGCACGGCGCAACCGGGCCTTAATTACATCGCCGCCTCCGGCACGTTGACCTTTAACTCTGGTAGCACCGTCGCCTATGTGCCGGTGCAGTTGGTCAACAACAGTGTTATCCAGGGTCCCGTCAGTATGTCCGTGCTGCTGTCCAACCCGACGGGCGGTTCGACTCTGACCGCGCCGACGAACGCGATGCTCACGATTTTGAACACCAACATCGGTTATGCGTTCCAGAATGGAACCAACTATGTCCGGGAAACCAATGGTTATGTTCCCATTTATGTCATGCGGCTGGGCGGCACCAACGGCGGTGTTTCCGTCAACTATTCAACCACCCCCGGCACCGCCTTGCCGACCGTGAATTACACGCCGGTTTCCGGCACGCTGACCTTCGGGAGCGGCGAAATGTTGAAGGCAATTTCGCTGCCGCTCCATTATGATCCGCTGGTGACTGGCAACTTGAATCTCACCATGCAACTGACCAGCCCCAGTTTCGGCACGCTGCTGGGCAGTCCGAGCAATTCATTGGTGGTGGTGCAGGACGCCGATGCCGGCATTAGTTTCACCAACTCGGCGATGAATGTTTTCAAAAATGTCGGGACCGCCGTCATCCCCGTGATTTGCACCAATCCAGCCGTCGAACCGGTGGTGATCGACACGAATGTCATTCCAATGACCGTGCATTACACCACGGCGGACAGAACGGCGCTGGCGGGGGCGGATTATCTGGCCGTGAGCGGCGTGCTCTTTTTCACCAACGGCATCGTGACGAACTACATTCGGGTGCCCATCCTCAACAACAGCCAGGTGCTGGGCGACCATACGTTCTCGGTTAGCCTGTTGAAGCCCACAGCCCCCGGCCAACTGGTCCCGCCGAGCACCACGGAGGTGACCATCGTGGATAATAACTCCGGCCTGAGCTTCTCCAGCCCGGTCTATTCGGTTTTGAAAACCGGTGTTTCCGCGACCATCACGGTGCTGCGCACCGACTTCACCAATACCACCTCCACGGTCAATTTCTCCACGGCCGATGGCACGGCGCTGGCCGGAACGGATTATTTCCCGACGAACGGCATGTTGACCTTCACCAATGGCGAAACCAGTCATTCCTTCGCCGTGACGGTGATTGCCAACACGACGGTGCAGCCGGACAAAACCGTTTTGCTGCAATTGTCACGGGCGAATAACGGCTTCCTGATCGCGCCCTATGCCGCGACGCTCACGATTCACGATACGACCGGCAGTCTGGTCGTGCCGGCGGGTTCAACGCTTGTTTCCGAAAATCTGATCACCAACGGCATTATTGATCCCGGCGAAACGGTGACGATGCTGTTCGCCTTGCGCGCCAGCGGCGGAACCAATGTGAGTAATCTTTCCGCCACCCTGCTCGCGACCAATGGCGTTACCGCGCCAACCTCGCCCAATGGGACGGCCACGCAGTCTTATGGCAGCTTGACCGTCCAGGGACCGTCGGTGTCAAGGCCGTTCACCTTCACCGGCACGGGCACAAACAGCCAGCCAATCGCCCCGACGTTCCTGTTGAACAACGGCGTCACGAACATCGGCACGGCGACGTTCACCTATACACTGGGCACCTGGACGACGACGTTCTCCAATTTGAACAGCATCGTCATCAACGACCACACGATTGCCTCGCCTTATCCGTCAAGCATTGCCGTCAGAAACGTGGGCGGCGTGCTGGTTAAATCCGTCGTGACCCTGACCAACCTCAATCACGGATATACCAAGGACATTGAAGCCTTGGTGGTATCGCCGGCCGGGCAGGACACGCTGATCATGGGTCACGCGGGCAATGGCAGTGTGAGCCGGATTACCCTGACGTTCGACGACGCGGCGGCCAGTTTCCTGTCGGCCACCAATGTGTTGGTCACCGGCACCAACAAGCCGACCGCCTATCCCTCCACCACCACTTTCCCCTGACCCGGCATGAAAACGATCAAAGAACAATTCACTCCGGTGACACCGATGCTAAAAGCTGTTCAACCTTTGAAAACGAGTATGCGGAAGACCTTCCTGACGATGGGCGTGGGACTCGCTTGGTTCACCGCCACGACTTTTCCCGGCCACGCGGCGGGTTTGGCCGTGGTGAAACTGCACGGTCATGTGCCGGCGATAGTCTCGCAATTGAAGGCCAATGGAAACGTGGCGGCCGACACCCGCCTGGGTCTGGCCATCGGACTGCCCTTGCGGAACCGCGAGGCGCTGACGAATCTGCTCGCCCAAATCTATGATCCGGCCAGCACCAATTATCAGCATTACCTGACGCCGGAAGAGTTCACCGCCCAATTTGGACCGACCGAACAGGACTATGAGATGGTCGTCAATTTTGCCAGAGTGAACGGCCTGAAAGTGACCGGCACGCATCCCAATCGGATGTTGCTGGACGTGAGCGGCCGGGCGGCGGACATTCAAAAGGCGTTCGGCGTCACTTTGCGGACGTATCATCATCCGACCGAAAATCGCGACTTTTTTGCGCCGGATGCGGAGCCTTCCATTCCGGCGGGTTTGTCCATTCAGGACGTGAGCGGCCTGGATAATTTCCGGCAGCCGCATTCGCATTATAAGTTAAAGCCCGTCACTGTCAGCAAGTCCGTGAAGGCCGCGCAACCTTCGGCCAGCCCATCGCCCGGCGCAACGACGGGTTCCGGCCCGGCGGGCAATTATATTGGCGATGATTTCAGGAACGCCTATGTTCCAGGCACGGCTCTCAATGGTTCCGGGCAGACGATTGCCTTGGTGCAATTTGACGGCTATGTGTCCAACGATATCGTAGCCTACGCAACCTTGGCCGGGCGGACATACATTCCGCCGTTGCAGAATGTCCTGATAGACGGCTTCAGCGGCCTGCCGACCGGCAACGGTGGAGAGGTGGAAGTGTCGTTGGATATTGAGATGTCGCTTTCCATGGCGCCAGCCTTGACCAAAATTATGGTTTATGAGGGTAATCCCTATAACTTTCACCAGAACGATGTGCTCAACCAAATCGCGACGGACAACGCTGCGCGTCAGATTAGTTGTTCTTGGGGGTGGACGGGTGGACCTTCGGCAACCACCGATCAAATTTTCCAGCAAATGGCGCTGCAAGGTCAGTCTTTTTTTGCATCGTCCGGCGACGGCGACGCATATCCGGCTGGAACCGTTGACGATCCCTTTAACTTCGGCACGCCTGCGGACAGTCCTTACATAACGTCGGTTGGCGTAGTGACCTTGACCATGAATGGAGCCGGCGCTTCCTACTCGTCTGAAACCGTTTGGAATTGGGATGTTCGCTATGGTCCCGCAGCGGATGGCATCGGCAGCAGCGGTGGATTCAGCAGTTATTACCCGATCCCAAGCTGGCAGACGAACATCAATATGGTCGCCCGTGGCGGCTCGACAACTTACCGCAATTTTCCGGATGTTGCTTTGACGGCGGATGATGTCTTGGTAATTGCCGATGGTGGGGTGGAATATATCGGCGTGGGTGGCACCAGTTGCGCTTCACCGCTCTGGGCCGGCTTCCTGTCCTTGGCGAACCAGCAGGCTGCCAGCAGCGGTCACGCTGCCATGGGTTTCCTTAACCCGGCGGTTTATAACATTGCCAATAGTCCAGCCTACTTTAATTGTTTTCATGACACTACCACGGGCAATAATACTTGGAGCGGCAGCCCGAACTTGTTTTACGCCACTAACCGTTATGACCTTTGCACCGGTTTGGGCACTCCCACCGGCACGAATTTAATCAATGCGCTCACTGCTGGCGGCTTCACCAATTCCGTCACCCATCTTTCCCCGCCGCCGGCGCCGTATGGTTCAACCTTGTCCGTCTTGAACGGAGGCAATCCCAACGGCAACTGGCAGTTGTTTGTTCTGGATGACACGCCTTTGAACACGGGCATCATTTCCAACGGCTGGATCCTCAACCTGACCACGGCCAATCCCGTCGGCGCTTCCGCCGATCTCTCACTCACCATGACGCCGTCGGTCAGCGCCATCATCGTCAGCAATAATCTGAGTTACACGCTGACGGTGACGAACTATGGTCCGTCTGTCTCCACCAACGTGCTGGTTTCGGATACCCTGCCGTTGAATGTGACGCTGCTTTCCAGTCAAGCCGACCAAGGCACCGTTGCCCGCAACGGAGCGCTGTTGAATTGGACCGTCGGCGTGCTCGGCGTCGGCGCCGGTTCTCAACTCGTCTTCACCGTGCTCCCGAATGCTCCGGGAAACTTGCTAAACTATGCTCTGGCCAGCGCCACCACGCCGGATGGCAATCCCGCCGACGATTTCGCCACTACTAATATTCTTGCCACCGTTCCGATGCCGCCGCAAGTAACGGGCATAGTCGGGAATCCTGACGGTTCAATCCAGTTCTCCATCCTCAGCGCGGCAGGACAGATCAACGTCATTCAGGCAGCCACGAATCTGGCCAACCCGGCAGGCTGGGTTCCCCTGTATACCAACAGGGGATCGTGGCCGTGCAGTGATTCCACCGCGACGAACTATCCTTACCGGTTCTATCGCGACCTTCAGATCGGTCCGTAAAGCCTGTCAACTGATGAAACTCTGCGGTTTGACCGGCGGCGTGGGGATGGGCAAATCCACCGCCGCCGGTTTCTTTT
>VFSW01015321.1_pt1 | contig 10543 bp, 8 predicted proteins | sample 5358111 | NCBI WGS metagenome assembly VFSW01 (sample SAMN11554181, study PRJNA540505) | mine drainage metagenome | isolation source: sediment from site ElyBrook_90M | place: USA: Ely Copper Mine, Vershire, VT | collected 2017
TTTGTATACCTTTCTGCGGTTCGCTTTCATCCCACCCATAAAGGATGTGGGATTTTCCGCTCACTTTGTTAACGCTCTATTTTTTCTTGGTGGAGGCCTTCTGCATGTCCTCCTTCTTTATTGCAAGGCGTACAGATCCCGTGCCTATTGGTATCTGCTTGCCTACCAGTATGTTTTCGGTAACGCCGCGCATATTGTCTATCTCGCTGAATGCTGCCGCATTGACCAGGTGCTTAACTGTTTCCTCGTAAGCTGCCCTCGCGAACACAGACTGCTTCTGGCCCGACAGGCCGTGCCTTCCTACGCCTTTTATTGTGCCAGAGTAGGTCATGGCGTCTGCTATAAGCATTAGGTGCCTTACATCAACGCCTATCTTCTGCTCCTTAAGCGTAGTTGCGAGCTCCTTAACTATAGTGTTCCTTGCCGCCTCTATGCCAAACTGCCTGTACATTGCAAAAACGTCGTTGGTATATAGCCTTGTTTTATCAACTCCATCTACGTCTATTATGTTCTCTATGTTGCTCCCTGAAGTTATCAGATAGAACTCCCCGGTTTTGGGATCCGTCTGAAGGATGGCCTTGCCTGTGCCTTCTATGCCCTGCACAACGTCCTTCATGAGCTTCACGCTGGTGGAGCGCACTTCCGTGAGCTTCTTCGTTCGCAGCCTTACCAGTATGTTACCGTCGCTGTCAACCTTCGTCTTCGCATCAAGCTTCTTTGCCACTTTCTGAGACAGCTGCCCAGGAGTGATATCGTTGGCTTTCATTACTTGCGTGTCGAGGACGAGTTTTATTATGCCTTTTGAGAAGTTTTCCAGGACCCGCCTCACAACAGAGTTCATCCTTACCTCGCTTATCTTTTTGAGAACTGCTTCTGCCTTGTCCATGCTTTTCTTGTACTCGTTGGTGAGATAAACATATGTCACTGGTGTTTCTGGTCTCTTTCTCGCATCGACCAGCTCCACTATCCTTGGCAGACCTGAAGTGGCTATTGTAGATTCTATACCTGCAAAATGGAATGCCCTCAAAATCATCTGAGTGCCAGGCTCTCCGAGGGACTGCGCCGCTATCATCCCTACGGGCTCGCCATAATCAACTATGTACTTCTTTGGAATCTGGTTTTGGCTCATTTACTCACCTGACAGTTTGGCGTGCATCTTTACGAACCTCGACATTGTCGGGCTTATTGCATCGCCGCCGTATATGGTCTGTATTATGTTATTGTTCACGTCCCTTACAGTAAGGTCCTTCTTAACGTAGTAATCCTGAAGCGCATTTGACAGCCTTCTGTAAAGATAACCTGATCTTCCGGTAAGCAGCGCCTTGTACACTTCGGAACCTCTAGTACCTACAGCATGCATGAACAGCTCGATAGGGTGCATGCCCGAGTAGTAGCTTGTTGTTATGAAGCCTCTTGAAATCGGGCTTATGTCGTTAGGGGCTATGTGAGGCAGAACGCGGTTGGTATAATAACCCCTAGTTATTCTTCCTCCGCTGAGCGTTGCCTGCTGTCCGAGGAACATGCTCATCTGCTCCAGGTTGAGCACGGTTCCCCTTGATCCTGACTTTGCCATCTCTACGGCGCTGTTGCCGTCGCCTTCGTGCTTTACGAGAATCTCTCCCGCATTGTTTCTGGCGAGGTTGAGCTCTGCAATTATTATCCTTTCAAGCGACTCCCGCAGGGTATATCCAATGAGAGGTTCAAGCTTTTTGTTCTTGTACTGAGTGATGAGGTCGTTGACCTTGCTGAATGTCTCTTTTATTATTGCTACCCTTGCCTGCTCCATCTTTTCGTCTATGGCGTACTCCTTGACCCCGACGGTTACTCCGGCGAGTGTAACATACGCGTCAGCTAGCTTCGAAGATGAGAAGATGAACTCCTTTAGCACCTCAAATCCATAGTCTATGACTATCTTGACGAATAGATTGTTGCCTTTTCCGTATGCTTCTTTTGTTATAGAGCCTTCCACGAGTCTGCCATTCTTTATCCTTAAGGTGCCCTGCGGGTATTTGTCCTCGTAGTTCAGACCCTCTGGAAGTATCATCGAGAAGATGTCCCTGCCGCTGTAGGTATTGTTCTTGCTGTGCTCAGGAAGCTTGAACTTCCCTGCTATACCAAGTAGATATGTAGCCTCGTCCTTTGAAAGGTAGTTGTCTTCCTGCGTAAGGGCGTACATTCCGCTTATTCCGTCTTCGCTGTTTGTTATTATTGCTCCGCCGTCTCTAGGCGAGAATATCTGGAACTGCACGTCCATGAGCAGCCTCGCTTCAGCCTGCGCCTCTAGCGTCTGCGGTACGTGAAGGTTCATCTCGTCGCCGTCGAAGTCTGCATTGTACGGGCTGGTGGTGCAGTAGTTTATCCTGAATGTCTTGCCGGGAAGCACCTTTACCTTATGAGCCATGATTGATATCCTGTGAAGCGTTGGCTGCCTGTTGAACAGGACTATATCTCCATCTACAAGCTGCCTCTCGAGAATGTCTCCAGGAACTAAATCTTTTATAAGGTCTTCGCGGTTCCCGTCTATTACGCGCTTCCTCTTGCCGTCGCGCGCTATTATGTTTATTACTGCCGGATACGTCGGAGTTGCCAGCATCTCTTTTGCATTTTCAAGATTCCATAGCGTAACATAGAAAGGTACGGTCAGCTTTGTGGCTATCTCTACAGGAACGCCGACCTCGTCGATGTTTACGTAAGGATCTACGCTGATTACGGTTCTGGCCGAGTAGTTTACCCTCTTTCCACTGAGGTTGTACCTGAAACGACCCTCCTTCCCCTTGAGCCTCTGCGCCAGGGTTTTTAGAGCCCTCCCAGACCTGTGCCTTGCCGGAGGTATGCCTGAGGTTTCGTTGTTGAAGTATGCGGTTACGTGGTACTGAAGAAGCTCCCACAAATCGTCTATTATGATCTGCGGAGCGCCTGCATTGATGTTCTGCTCAAGGCGCTGGTTTATGCGCATTATGTCTACGAGCTTGTGAGTCAGGTCGTCCTCGCTTCTTTCACCGGACTCAAGCGTTATTGAAGGCCTTACATTTACCGGAGGCACGAGAAGCAGACTGAGGACAAGCCAGGATGGATTGCTTATTTGCAGGTCTATGTTCAGTAGGGCAAGGTCGTCCCTGCTTATCTTGTTGACCATATCGCGTATCTCGTCTGGCTTCAGCCTTCTGTCGCCTATGTTGAAATATGTTGGTTGTGAAAATTTGAGCTTCGGCTGCACTGCCTTGCAGTACGGGCACTTCTTTCCGGACTTTACCTTAGCAGCGTGCCTGTTGTTTCTTGTAGACTCGGTGTTCTCTTCTTGAGGGTGCTCCACAGCTTCAAGCTCTGCAGCATCGGCAATTGCCTGTATCTGCTTCTGGTCGAGGAGGATTCTATGGCATTCAAAGCATGTAGACCGCAATATCGCATAAAGAACCTTTGAAAATTCAGAGTGTAATACAGGACGCACAAGCTCTATGTGGCCGAAGTGCCCCGGGCACGTCTTGGCGCGAGCACCGCAGGTCTTGCAGACCAGGCCCGGATCTATGACGCCCAGCCTCTGGTCCAGAAGACCACCGTCTATAGGGTAGCCGTCTTCGTTGTATGTGTCTGGCACCGTAAGCTTTGCCACGCTCATCTTCTTTATCTCCTCTGGTGAGAGGATTCCGAATCTTATATAATTGATTACTTCAGCTTGCATTGTGATACACCTATTCCTTGAGTTTTACTGTCGGCATTATATGCATGGACCTTATCTCATCCAAAAGCACCTTGAACGCGTAGCTGATTTCTACCTCGGCGAGGGACGAGTTGCCGCACAGAGGGCAGACCTGCGTCCTTTTTATGTGGTCATAGTAGCCCATGCCGCCGCACTGCCTGCATATGAGAACAGTGGTCTTGTCGCTCTGGTCGAGCATTCTTTCCTTAAGCAGCAGGCTGGCCCCGTAGCCTATAAGCGCATCGCGTTCCATCTCTCCGAATCTCAGGGCGCCCTGCCTTGCCTTGCCCTCCGTCGGCTGATGGGTAAGTATCTGCACCTTGCCCCTGCTTCTTACCTGAATCTTGTTGCTTACCATGTGGTAAAGCCTGTAATAATATGCTATGCCTGTGAATATCTTAGCCTTGAATGCCCTGCCCGTCATTCCGTCGTAGAGAAGTTCGTCGCCGTGCTCGTCGAATCCTTCAGCCTTAAGCGCGGACCCGTACTGCTCCAGTCTGTCCTTGCCTGATTCTGTGAACGCTGTTCCGTCGACCTTCGAACCTGAAACTGCACCGGCCTTGCCAGCTATCTCCTCGAGAAGATGCCCGAAGGTAAGCCTGGTAGGTATGCTGTGCGGGTTGAGCAGTAGATCCGGTATTATCCCGCTTTCAGTAAATGGCATGTCTTCTGGATTTGCTATCAGAGCCACTACACCCTTCTGTCCGTGCCTGCTTGCAAACTTGTCCCCTTTCTCAGGTATTCTTATGCTCCTTATCCTTACCTTCACTGTCCTAGTTGCCCCAGGCGTTTCTGTGAATAGTATGCTGTCTACAACACCATTTTCTCCAGGTTTAAGCACAACCGAATCATCACGCGTTCTTTCCTCAAGACCGCTTGCGCCTATGTTCTCCTCGAGGAACCTAGGAGGTGCAACCTTTCCTATAAGCACATCACCTTCTTCTACGTACATTTCCGGCTCAATTATGCCGTCCTCGCTGAGCTTTGCATATGCATGCTCTCCCATGTAGCCTTCCGATGTTGCTGAGGGTATTTTGAACCTGTCTCTTTGGCCGCCAGGGTACCTGCGCTCCTCGTCGGCGTATGATTTATAAAACATGCTTCTTCCCACGCCGCGGTCTATCGCTGCCTTATTTATGACTATGGCGTCGGACATGTTGTATCCGTAGTATGTGGAGATGGCAACTACGAGATTCTGGCCGCTCGCGTGCCGTTTAATGTCAAGTGATTCATACGGCACAGTTGTGACAATCGGAGCCTGAGGGTAAAACAGCACGAATGTCCTAGAATCGAACCTCTGGTTGAAGTTTGTGGCGTAAAGCCCTTCAGACTGCTTCATGTAGTTTGCACTCATTGCCTGCCTTGCTATGGCGTTGTGCTCTGCAAAAGGTGAAAGAGTAGCTGAAAGGCCAAATATTGATGCCAGATCAAACTCCACGTGGGTGTGCTTTTCTGTTATAGAGTTCTCACCTATAGCAACGAATGCGTTCTCCTCTTCCTCTGCGTCTAGATACTCGACTACGCCATTTCTGACAAGGTAACTGAAGTTTATCTCCTTCTTTATGAGCCTATCGGTTAGTTCGGTAGTGAGCTTCGACTTGCCGCCCTCTACAATGACGTAAGGCTTGCGTATTCTGCCCCTATCTGTGTTTATGCTTATGCTGTTGAGTTTGTCAACATATGCTACGTTTATTTCCCCGGAGATCTGCCCCTTTCTCCTTGTGGACCTCACCTCGGCAACAAAGTCTTTGGGATTGTCAACGTAGCCTATAGCCTTGCCGTTTAGATATACGTATGATTTTTTGGACTCCATGAAAACACATTATATTGGTTTTATGTCTGCAAGCTTCCGTATCTCCTTCTCTGCAGAGGACTCCTCTGCTCCGACGGTTACCTTTGCCATGAGCGCAAGATATTTTGTAAGGCCCACTTCCTGACCTTCCGGGCTTTCAGCAGGGCATATCTTGCCCCACTGGGTTCCGTGAACATCTCTTGCCTTGAAATGCGGATGTTTCTTTGCAAGAGGCGATTTGACACGTCGCAGATGAGCGTATGTGCTTATCAGATTGGTTCTATCAAGAACCTGCGATACTCCAGTCTGGCCTGCCACCCAGGTCCCCGTGCCCATAGCGTATGCTATCTTCTCCGTAAGAGTATCTGGACTTATTATTGACTGCATGCTAAGCCTTCTTCCCCTGGCGCTCATGCGCTCTATCTGGTATTTTACCTCTTTGAGGAAGAACCGGAATGCGTATGCGAAAAGCTCCTCCATAAGTTCGCCTGCGAACCTCGTACGCTTGTTTGCATAGTGGTCTTTGTCGTCCTGTTTGACGAGCCTGTTTGCAACAGCAGTTGCCTTCTTTGCCATCTCAAGCAGATACTTAGCCTTCTCCTTCCTTGCTTCCTCGCCGCTGCCTATGTGGGGCAGAAGATAGCTGTCGAACTGCATCTCTGCGCGTTTTATCTGGTAGTCCTTTGCCTGTCCGGGCGCCGCGAGCTTTCCTATTTCAAGAACAGCTTCAGCATTTGTAAGTGTATGTGCAGCCTCGTTTCCCGGCTCGCGCTTGTTGATAGTACTTAGCTCTATGTTTAGAAGTATGTCATTTTTGAAAGGCAGCATGTTGCTTGAGTAGTCAACCATGTCCTTCTGCAGCATGCCCAGCGCAGTAAGCAGCAGTGTGAGCTCTATGCTCCTGCTCACAGTAGGAAAATCTACCACAAAGATGCCGCTCTGGTTCCTTGACACCACGCAGCGCGCCCTGAAGCCAGGAGTGGATGAGAAAACCCTGCTTTTTACCTCGGCGCCCTTCTTCTCCTTTGTGGTTATTATCCTGTTTGATGCCACATCGTCGAGGCCTATCAGAACACGCTCGACACCTTTGATTATGAAGTATCCGCCTGGATCATCCGGATCCTCTCCGTTTTCTATAAGCTGGCTCCCGCTCATTGTTTTCATGTTGCATACATTGCTCCTTACCATTATAGGAAGGTCGCCGACATAGACCTCTCCGTAGGATGCTGTTTTTTCTATACCGCGTATTACAGGCACTACCTCCATATATATAGGAGCCGCGTAGGTTATGTTCCTTAGGCGCGCCTCGTTAGGCATTATGCTCCTTCTTGAGCTGTCAGCCTCTATTATTGAAGGATTGCCTATGCGCACGTTGCCCAGCTTGAGTGCAAAGCCCTCTACGCTTGGCTCTATGAGGCTTTGGTTGCCCATAGCCTTCAGTATGCCGTTGTCAAGAAATCTGTTGAAACTATCCATCTGATGCTGTACAAGCACAGCGGGAGTCAAATAAGAACCTAGCAAGATGTTTTTTTCCTCCGTTAAATCACCTGGCATGGCAGACAGCCACACCTTAGCCTTCCACTACAAATCTGTAGTACAGATAATCATGACCGTAGTCGCTCCTTTTTACCAGTATTATGCTCCCTGGCTTTGCACCCGCCCTTAACGCCTGCGGATCAGTGCTTAGCAGCTTTGGCAGGTTTTCCGGCTTCAGCTGCATCCTTGAAAGAACTTCCTTGACCTCGTTATCGTCAAGTATTTCATGGGTCGGGGTATTGATATTTATTGCCTTATCGGACAATTATACACCTTCAGGTAAAAAAGCAAGCACTAACTCTAACTTTTAAGCCAAACAATGGATGTATTTATACAGAAATATTTATATAGGTATAGCAAAGCCAATGGATAGTTGACGTTTCTTGTAATACTTAAATACCATTTAAATAAATTAGTAAATCGGTGGTGTAATGGTGGCAAGGAAGCTGTGGGATAGTGGAAAAAAGGAAATCCGGGGCTTACGTGATGGTCGGAAAATGAGATGGCACACGGAGGTCGAGGATGCGTTCCGCAAGGAGGCATATGGAGACGCAGTTCCGGAACGGCTCTCGTGGTCCCTGGCCTTTGCGAGAAGGCGGTCTGAGGAGATGGCTGAGACTACAAATACAGAAAGTATTAAAAAAACAGTTGAGCCGGTACCAATAAACAGGGTTGCAGAGACCGACAAGACGTACCTTGGTATGAAACTGGAGCAGTGGAAGAGATTCAGGAACAACATACTTTTGCCAGGAATGCTTATCCTTGGAGCATCTGTTCCGCCGCTTATTGACGGAAATGCGCTTCCGTTTAGCAGGGTACTTAGGGATTACGGCATTGACATGAAGGAGGTAGGAGCAGTCGGGATGCTGGTTACTTTGTCGATAATTATAAAAGGGACGTTATATCTTGCCGAGTATCGCAGGATACACGAGCTCGAAGCCGATCTGAAGCATATAGAGGACGAGCTTCGCAAAAGCAAAAGATTGAACTGACGCGTGGCTGTAGCCGTCCACATGATATAAATAAGATTGCATGAAAAGCTTATTGGTATGATGGAGCATTTTGAGGTCACGCCTTATGAGGTCAGCGGCGAGGTTAATTATGAGGAGCTTGCGGCAAAGTTCGGCATAGGAGTTATAGATAAAAGGCTGCAGGAGCGGTTGTTTAAGCTTGCCGGAGAACCCAACTTCCTTATACGGAGAGGCATTTATTTTGCGCATAGGGATCTTGCATGGCTGCTTGACCAGTATGAAAAGGGCAACAAATTTTACGTTTACACTGGGATAGCTCCGTCAGGTTCCATGACCATAGCCCACCTGCTTTCCTTTACAATGGCGAAATGGCTGCAGGACAGGTTCGGCGCCGAGGTATACATACAGGTGCCTTATGAGGAAAAGTTCCTCGTAAAGAAGAATAAAAGCCTTGAGGAGCTAAGGGAGCTTGCCATGGACGATGTGCTCAACGTTGCAGCTCTGGGATTTGATGAGAAAAAGACAAAGTTCTTCTTTGACATAGAGAATGCAAACTTTATGTACGAGCAGGCCGTGCGCGTGGCAAGGCACATCACCTTCTCCACCATAAAAGACGCGTTCGGATTCACAAACGAGACGAACATAGGGGCGATATTTTACACGAGCATGCAGGCGGTGGGCTCATTCATTGGTTCTGTGGGAAAAGAAAGAAATGTGCCGTGTATAATACCCATGGGTGTTGACCAGGACGTCCACTTCAGAGTCGCGCGTGATGTGGTTGAAAAGCTGGGTTATTACAAACCTGCCACAATAGAAAGCATCTTCATGCCAGGGCTCAAAGGCCAGCAGAAGATGTCAGCCAGCGACCCAGACAACACAGTATACCTGAACGACAGCAGGGAAACGGTGGAGAGAAAGGCAAATAGGGCGCTGACCGGACAGCAATCCACAGCGGAGCTCCAGAAGAAATACGGCGGCAATCCAGATAAGTGCGCCGTATGCCAGTACTACAGGTTCTTCTTCGAACCTGACGACAAGAAGCTCGAAAAGATATTCGAGGCTGAGCGCAATGGCAGCATGCTTGCCGGGGAGCACAAGAAACACTTCGCAGAAACGGTGAACAGATTCCTCGAGGAGCATAGAAAAAAGAAGGAGATGCTAAGAGGGCGTATAGAAAAGTTTATGCTTAAGACTTAGGTAGTACGCGGCAGGTGTTTCCTTTTTTGTATCGCGGAGTTCTCCCCTGGCGCTTTCTGCACTATGTAATAAAAGTATGCCGGTATTATTCCAAACCACGTCGTAGTAAAAACGCTTATTATAAACGCAAGTATGGCGCCCGCCAAGGGTATTATGGCGAGCACGGTGCTTGCAATGCCAAGTATCCCGGAGATTACAGCAAGAATTATGAGCAGTATGAATATCCAGAGCCTAGTCCTTGAAGCTATCTCGAAACTGCGCCGTATTCCCTGAATTGCCCCGACATCCTCTATTATTATTACTGCGTTGAGCTGGAAGAAATATACGGCATAAATTACCAGAACTATCACTGCTGCTATGACAAGCGGAATAAGTAGGAGTATTGTGCTTACAGTGGACAACGATGCCGCCATTATCAGAAGGCCAAGTCCAACGAATACCCCTGCTATTATAAGAAAGCACAAAGTCGAGATGATTCCGGCAGCTAGCAGAGGGATATATCTGGAGCGGGCGGTTTTGAATGCGTCGGTTATGCTCAGCCTTTTCTTATTTGCCATTTGCGACCCCATAGCCAGGAATAGCCCGGAGAGAAGCACCGAGGGGAGGTAGATTACTATAAAAAAGATTATGGCTGCGGCTACAACAACAGTTGAAAGAAGGGACGTTGAAGTGAGTAACCCTATCTGGGACATAAGATGATTGCTGGGGGCGGCAATATAACTGGATATTGCAGTACCTATGGACCCGATAAACAGCACTAAGACAAATATAAAGGCAAACACCAGTATTGCAACGTAGTATATCGTAGTAGGGGCGAGACTTCTGGGATTTTTTATTATGGAGTTGAAACTGTCACCTACGACTTTCTCTAAAGCAATATCTTCAGCAGCCACAGAAACACTAATTATATTTATTTGGGAACTGCTTATTATATTGCATGTAGCAAGAGCAGTAATATTTAAAGACTTTAGCATCTAATTAGGTTTGGTGTAAAGATGTTGTTCGTTGATGAAACCAAGAAGATAATAGACATAATGATGCTGAAGGACAAAAATCCCAAGCAGATGTCTGTCGGAGAATCGCTGGTCTTTTACTACAAGGCAGCTCTGATACCGATTATACTTGCAGCTATAGTTGCAGGCATTATCGGCGCGGTTGTAGGCAGCACTGTGGGCTCCGCGGTTGGAGGAACAGCTGGCGTTCTGCTCGGTAGCGCTGGCGGAATTTTAGGAGTCGTGTATATAATTGCAGCGTATATAATATTAATTCCTATAGGATTCATAATAAGTGCGGCACTGCTGCATCTTTTTGGAAAGATACTGCTTAGGCAGTTCGAGAAAGGCTATGCCT
>VFSW01015322.1_pt1 | contig 10542 bp, 8 predicted proteins | sample 5358111 | NCBI WGS metagenome assembly VFSW01 (sample SAMN11554181, study PRJNA540505) | mine drainage metagenome | isolation source: sediment from site ElyBrook_90M | place: USA: Ely Copper Mine, Vershire, VT | collected 2017
AGAAGCGCCCGTTTGTTGCGCGAGCGCACGCGGATCGGATACGATAGACATAGAATCTCCTTCCCCAGATAACTGGGGCGGGTAGTGGTCCAGTGCGTTATCAGCACACTGGGCGACGAACGGTTGAAGCAGTGGGCCTGAGAGACGATCCATCAAGAGACAGTCTCTCGGGCTTTTGTGTGTCAGCGAGGCGGACCCCGCGCAAAGTAAGCCAGCCAATGTGACATCACTTTTGTCCCTTCTTACTCTTCTGGTGATGCCATAGACGCTGATCTGTCTTTTCAGGAGGAGCTAGACGCATCAACCCATTGAGACCCAGGTGATCGATCGGGCTGAAGGTACGCTGACGTTCACTGAGTTTCTCAGAAGTCATGTTGAGATAGCGCCGCGTCGTCGAGATATCGGCATGACCGAGCTTGGCTTGAAGGGTAAAGAGATCAGATCCAGGAACTTCAAGGGTGCGAACCGCTGAAGTATGCCGCAGCAGATGAGGGAACGCGCGTGGCACGCCCGCTCGTGTTTTGAGGCGAATCAACCAATTACGTAAACCATCATAGTGGAACGATCGGCCGTCATCCGTCTGGAAAAATGGAGCATCAGCGGGAGAAGTTTGACCGGCCACGGCATCTCGGAAGAAAGCATATCGACGCAGAATGCGTTGCGTGTCCTCGCCAACGGTCACCATGCGTGACTTGCGGCCTTTGCCCGACACGATGAAGATTTGGCCGCTCTCATTGTTGACATCAGCAACCCGGAGAGCAATCAATTCAGACACACGTAGGCCGCCATCCAAGAAAGTCAGCAAGATCGCCAGATCGCGCGAGCCGAGAGCGGTCGAGACATCACAGGCATTGACGAGGGCCTGCATTTCACTCACATCAAGCGGCAGTTTGTAGGTATGAGTCCGCCGAGGCATCACCAGGAGCGCTAGACGATTATCAGGCGTATAGCATTGCTTGGGAGCAGCCAGCCAGGTAGAGAAAATCTTGAGCGCACGCACATAGGTGCGCAACGTTTCCGGAGCGAGAGGAACGCCGAGTGAGCGCTTTCCAGTTGGATGCAACTTCCCGCGCTCGATGAGGAAATCAAGGAATGCCTCACCTTGCTTGAGGGTGAAATCATCCAGGGTTGACGGCCTCTCAAGATGATCTTCCCAAAAGCTCAGCGCCAGGGAAAGCACTTTGCGATAGTTGTAGATCGACTTTTCGCGCACCTCTCGGCGTCGCAGGTCGCGTGCATATTCGTCGATCGCGAGGTCGAGCCGCAAGGGCAATGTTTTCGCTTGTTTCGCCAAGGGAGGCACCTCCAAAATCATCCAGGTAGGGCGACTGTTCACAGCGTACCTGGGAATCCAGGTGGCACGCGAAAAAGTGAGCAGTGCGTGTCTACGAGTGGGCAGGAAGTGCGCAGCGAGTGAGCAAGGAGTGAGCAGCGAATGGGCAATGCCTGAGTAGGCAAATAGGACAGCTCATCCCCGCAATATAGAGCGAGTTGATGGGGAGTAAAAAGAGGCTTTAGATACTAAATATGGTGACTGAGCCGTGCTCAATCACCATATCTACTGCTGGCTGGGGTGCAGGGATTCGAACCCCGACTAACTGATCCAGAGTCAGCCGTCCTACCGTTAGACGACACCCCATCAGGAAACGTGGCCGCAAAAGGGCTGCCGGCAATCAGCCGCCTCTCTCGAGACGGTGTGCGTCGCCCTCGCGACACGTTCACTATACCACGCGACAGGTGAGAGCGCAAGAGGATTTTTTGCCGCATGCTGGCGCGCTCCGCGCTGGATCTTGCTTGACAGATGTGCATAAAATCAAGTGAGTCCCCACGTCCTGTGATGCGTGACGACGCGCGGGCTGAGCGATCGCCACCGGCGACGGTCGCTCGTCACCCGGATGCCGTGCGGGCGCAGAGTCGCGCCCCAAGATTCCACCGAAGATGTGGAAAGGATCCAGCACGATGACAACGCAGTTGGCGATGAACCCCTTCAAGGTGGCGCAAGCGCAGTTCGATCGCGCCGCCGACCAGTTGCGCCTTGACGACAGCCTCAGGCAGATTCTCCGCGAGCCGAAGCGCGAATTGATTGTGCACTTCCCCGTGCAGATGGATGATGGGTCGAGCCATACGTTTACCGGCTATCGCGTGCAGCACAACATGAATCGCGGCCCCGCCAAAGGGGGCATTCGCTATTCCCCAGACGTGACCCTCGACGAAGTGCGCGCCCTGGCGATGTGGATGACGTGGAAGTGCGCGACCGTTGACATTCCCTTTGGCGGCGCCAAGGGCGGCGTCATCTGCGACCCCAAGACGATGAGTGACCGCGAGATCGAGCGGCTCACGCGCCGGTATGCGACCGAGATCGAGCCGATCATCGGCCCGTTCGTGGACATTCCCGCTCCCGACGTGAATACCGGTCCGCGCGAGATGGCGTGGATTATGGATACCTACTCCATGCATCACGGCCATCCGATTCCCGGCGTCATCACCGGCAAGCCGATCGAGATCGGCGGCGCGCAGGGGCGCGGCTCCGCTACCGCCGACGGCGTGGTGATCTGTGTCGAGAGCGCCGCCCGCCATATGAATCTCGACCTCAAGGGCGCGCGTGTCGCGGTGCAGGGCTTTGGCAACGCCGGCCAGATCGCCGCGTCGCTCTTGCACGCGCGCGGAGCCAAGATCGTCGCGCTGAGCGACACCCAGGGCGGCATCTATAGCGAGCGGGGCATGGACCCCGACAGCGTGAACCGCTTCAAGCAAGAGCACGCCGCGGGCAACCGGCGCGGCACCGTCACCACCTATACCGGCAGCAACATTCAGCACGTCAGCGCGATGGATGTGCTCACGGTGCCCTGCGACATCCTGATCCCCGCCGCCGTCGAGGGCCAGATCACCAGTGAGAATGCCGGCCAGATTCAGGCGCAGCTCATCGCTGAGGCTGCCAACGGCCCCACCACGCTCGAAGCCGACGACATCCTCTTCAAGCGCGGCGTCACGGTCATTCCCGACATTCTGGCGAATGCCGGCGGCGTCACCGTGAGCTATTTCGAGTGGGTGCAAGACTTGCAGCGACTTTTCTGGGATCTCGCGGAGACGCGCCAGCGACTCGGCCAGATCATGAGCCGGGCCTATGACTCGGTGGCGGCGATGGCGAGCGAGCACCACAGCGATCTGCGCACCGGCGCGACGATGCTCGCCGTGCAGCGCGTGGCGACCGCGACACGCATGCTCGGCATCTACCCCTAAGCCTCTTCTCCCCGCGAAAGAGCGCGAAGCTCTCTCACCTCAACCCCTCTCCACCCCGGCGGAGAGGGGTTTTGACGCCGCCGGCTTCAGGCCATGAAAGAGAAGCCGTTCTCTAGAACTTACCCAAATAGGACAAGCCTACCTGGCATCTAGTTCCTGTTTCGATGAGACAGCCGTTAACGCAAGCGCCATTGGTCTTACAATCTCTCCACAGGCGTTGATTTCCGCTGAACTAGCGGTAGACGTTTGGAAACGGTCAACACACCGTTCGCAAGAGCAAGCAAAGTGTGACGTGGTTTTTGTCCCATGTTGCTTGTTCAGATAGGTATGGTCTACCACAAAAGGATGTGTTTGGGGATGAAATTGGGAGCTATGTACTACCCCTGAAACGAAGGTCGCTTTGTCTCAAATAGAGCGGGTTCTCGGTCATACCTGATAAGCGCGGAGATTCGAGCCTCGATGAGGAAACAGCTACTTTGTTGACAGACGGCGGTCGATCAAGTACCATGAGCGCCAGAAAGCGCACTCAATTTGCTTGCGGGAGAGCAACTGCATCATGATCTCGATGAAGGACACCAAACGGACGCAGCGCCGGCCGGCACGCTGGTGGATGACACTGGCGCTGCCGCTGGCGCTGCTGGTAGCGTCGTGCACTTCGAGCGGCGCGTCGCGTGCCGCTACAACGACGAGCACGCCAACCGCGACGCAAGGCACCAGCACCACCACGCCACCAATCACGCACAGCCTGCCCCCGGTCACGCCCGTCCCCGGCAACTATTCGATCTATGTCGATCCTACCTGGGGCTATTCCTTTGAATATCCGTCAGACTGGATCGTCTATCCGGCGATCGGCACGGGCGATAACGGCGCGCAAGAGAGCAGCGTCGATATTTTGCAGCCCTATACGACTGACGAGACGCACCCCTACGTGCACATCCTGGTGCGCGCCACCAACAACTTGCAAGATGGGTACGTCGAGTCAAAATATTGCGGCCAGCAAACGACCGCGACGGTGGACGGCTTTCCGGCGGTTGTGCTCGACACCGGCGGCGGCGACCCGACCGTCGGGTATGGCGCGCCAGCGCTGGGGCGCATATTCGTCGCCAAAGGCATCGCCTTTGAGATCTGGTTCGAAAGCTCAGCCAAAGAATCGTGGGCAATCGCCGGTTGGTTCCAATTTGCCACGCCCATCTTCAAGCATATCCTGGCGACGTTCAATCCTGGCCCTGGCACCAAAACCGTAGCGCAGTGTTAGGAAAAATGTTGCCATGACGACACTCGATCGATTCAAGCTGGCGGGCAAAGTGGCGCTGGTGACGGGCGCGAGTCGCGGCCTGGGCGCGGCGATCGCCCGCGCGCTGGCTGAGGCGGGGGCCGATATAGCGCTGGCGGCGCGCGACGCCGGGGCGCTGGCGACGGTCGCGGCTGAGACGCAGGCGCTGGGCCGGCGCGCCGCCGTCCTGCCCGCCGATCTGGCGGATCGCGATGCGGCGGGCGCGCTGGTGGACCGTGCGATCTTTGCCCTGGGGCGGCTTGACATCGTCGTCAACAACGCTGGCGTCAGCCCCGTCTATAAGCCCGCGACCGAGGTGGGCATAGAGGATTGGGACCATATCTTCGCGGTGAACGTGCGGGCGCCATTCATCGTCGCGCGGGCGGCGGCACGGGCCCTCGTCGCGGCGGGGCACGGCGGCTCGATCATCCAGATCGCGTCGGTCGCGGGCCTGGTCGCGTCGCCGCGCATGGTGGCGTATAGCGCGACCAAGGGCGCGCTCATCGCCATGACGCGCACGCTGGCGGCGGAATGGGCGCGCCACGACATTCGCGTGAACGCGATCGCCCCCGGCTATATCGAGACAGATCTCACGTCAGGCTTGCTCAGCGTGCCCAAATATGCCGAGGGAATCAAAGCGGCGACGCCGCTGGGCCGCATCGGGCGACCCGATGAGATCGCCGGCATCGCGCTCTATCTGGCGTCCGAGGCATCCAGCTTCGCCACCGGCCAGGTCTTTGTCGTGGATGGCGGCATCGGCGCGGTGTGAGCGCGCCTCCTCGCGCCTCCGAGCAAAGGAATTGAACGACATCCCGCTGTTTGATCGGTTGAGTCTGACGCAGCGGACGACATGTACCCCCTTGCCCACTAATACCATGTTCGGTTGAACACTTCCTGATTCTAGTCCGCGAAGGCGGACTTTGTGGCGAAATCCTGAGTCGCAGTTTCAACCGCCCGCCTACTCAATGCCGATGGAAGTTTGCTCTAAGCCGTTAATTGTGCCATGCGTGTTTAGCACGTGCGCTTGAGCAATCTATCTCCTAATGGTAGGCAGGACTTTCGAGTCGTTTTCTTTCTATCATTGCCAATTTGTCATAAGATGCTATTGTCGTGAATAGGTTTTCCCTATTTCCAAGAGTGAAGCTTGGATGCTTCATTCTTTCCGAAGTATTCGGAGACCGTTCCAATGGAAGCGGGATAAAACCCGAGCCAAGTGGAGAGTGGAAAGGATTGAGATCATGCTGAACGTGCTATTCTGCAGCGTGAAGTTTTCCACAACTAATGACTCGTCTATTTAGACGAGCCTCTGATTGCTCCGGCTTAGTGAATGATAAGATTCATACTCTAAGCCCGGTGACAAGTGAAAAGCGTGCATGCTAGATCTAGTGTGCACGTCTCCTTGGAATAGCCCGCTCACCTGAGCGGGCTATATCAGGATTCCATTGGCGGTAAATTGACATGGAAGTCGCTGTAGATTTTGGCGAGATCTTTACCTCAGATACTATTGAACAAGCGTTCTTGGACTATAAGAGAGTCAAAACTGATAAATTTCACAAGAACATCGTTCGCATTCCCACAGGCGCAGATGGCATCGACTATCGTGATTTTGAGCGAAACCTCAAAAGAAATACACATGAGATAGCGAAAAAAGTTCTCGAGGGGCGCTACCTATTCTACCCCTTTCGCGAATTCGAAGTAGAGAAGCCAGAAGGCGGCATGCGCGTGCTCTCCATCGCATCCATTCGTGATGTGCTTGTTCAGAAGCTCTTGCTGCGCGTGCTGGCTCCTTCAGCGGAGGTTTGTTATTTTCAGCGGATACAGCCCACTGTTTCGTTTGCTTATCGCGTTGACTTGAAAGCAGCCACCGCTGCCCGAAGAATAAGAGTCGCATATGAAGAAGGATTTCGATACGCACTTGACGCAGACATCACCAAATTTTTCGATACCCTGAGCCATGAGCGCTTGGCCGCCCTTATTGGTTCTTGGGTAAGGAAAGATACAATCGTGGGCACCTTGCTTTGGCGTTACATGCATGTGCATCGCATACCCCCGAATAGCTCAATCATACAATTATCAAACAAGCGTACTCATGTGAGGGTTCCACGAGTGCAGGGTATTCCACAAGGTGGCATATTATCGGGGCTACTCGCCAACCTATATTTGCACGAATTCGATCTCTGGGTGGTCAACGAGCTCAGAAAACAATGTGATATTCGCTACTTTCGCTATGCTGATGATTTCGTCATTCTGGCTAAGAGTTTGGAAGATGCTCGATACATGTATGACTCTAACATCATTGGCTCTAAGCTCATCGAGATGAGTTTGCGGCTGCATCCCACAAAAACTCATATCGCGGATTTATCAAAAGGCGAACTCCAATTTGTTGGCTATCATTTTACCGATCAGCACGTGCGCGTCAAACCCGGCAATATTTGGCGTTTCAAGCAACGTATCCGTTCTCGCCTGAGTAAGCACCTCAAAGAAATGGGAGGTCAGATCTCCTATCTCCCTTGGGAAACGCATCTTCGCAAGATCGTTCATTTTGTCATATTGCCAAAAATCTTGGGGCCGGTATGTCCTATCTGCAAGAAAATCAAGCGAGACGAAGCAGGAATAGGCAGGCGGCGAAATTGGGCCGCATTCTTTGGTCCGGTCGTCACTGATGTTGGCCAAATTCAGGGCCTGGATATCTGGATGCGTCGCCAGGTATGCCGGTATATCTATCGAAGGTTTGGCATACGGATACATCGAAGCGATCTCAAAAAATATGGCTGGCATCAATCGCTATTGGTCGAATGTTACCGTGCGAAAGGAAAAGCGCGCATCTGTCATTGTGAACCTAAAGATGCTGAGCGGGGTGAAAGTGAGGGGGGATGCTAGAGCCTGTTAGGGACCAACACTAGAATTTGGCTCGTAGTGCTGGATCCCAGCATACAAGCAGCTTCAAGTTCGGTTGCTGTGATCCTTGTCCAGGACAGGTTTCTAGATCAGGTCCCTAACAGGCTCTAGAAAAGGCGATCAGAATCCTATTGCGCCAAAACACGAAGATGTGCTTATCAACATCGCTCGCCCCTTTCCGCTCTCTCGCTCTGATCCATGGTACACTATAGGCGAAGAGAGGAAGGCAGCCGTCAGATACCCCACGCCTGGAAGGCGGGGGCTTGTGAGAGCAAGCTCGGATCTGACCAGCCTCAGGGGGAAGCGATCTGTCAGCGTCAAAACGCTGGTAATCCCAAAGGTCGTGGCAACCCTACGTTAGGAGTGAATGCATAGGTACCCTGGGATGGCGTCCCAGTCCCAGGCTCTACGGGCAGCGGTGAAACAGAGAAACGGGGTCTCCTCAGTGCTGTTGCCACCTGAAACCACTCCCTAACTGTGGCGAGGGAGACGTTACCTGGGCAACCAGGGTCCGCGTTACAGCGGCGGGTTCGCTGGCTCCTGAGACAAAAGCCAGCCCCTCGCAGGGGTCGCACCCCCGCGAGGGGAGAACAGGGAAAGAGAGGTCTGCCTGCGGGCGGGCGGCGCTTCCTCCCCATGCCTGGAAGGCAGGGGTCTCCGCGCCGCAACCTTTGATGGTGCAATGGTCGGACGCGGACGAGGCCTATCTGGTCACCTTGCCGGAATGGGCGGATCGCGTGCTTGGTCCTGTGACACATGGCGACACGTATGAGCAAGCGATCAAAAATGGGCACGAGGCGCTTGAGGCGCTGATTGCATCGGCGCGCAAGCATGGTGAAAGCTTGCCCGTGCCACAGGTGTATACAGCGGCGTGACACCACTTCCCGCTACACTTTGTGGAACTCCGCTTTGACACCCTCGCTGCCGTCGGGCAGCGTGACGACCGTGAAATCGCCAAACAGGTTGGGCGCTTCGGCTTGCATGATGCGCAACAGCATGACGGCGAAGCGGCGAATCTCTGGCTCAGTGCCCGCCGCGCCGCGCAGCTCGATGATGTGGCGCAGCGCCCGCGCGTTGGCCGACCAGACCAGCTTGGTCTCGGCGGCGTTGGGCAAGACGCTGCGCGCCGCCTCGCGCGCCATCTTGCGCTTCTCGCGCTTCGAGAGATCGGGGTGCGCCGCCTCGATGCGCGCCGCCAGCCGGTCGCTCAAGGCCACATACGCTCGCTGCGCCGCCTCGATCGCTTCGGTCCAGATGGCGTGCAGCTCAGGGTCGCCCGCGATGACCGCCGGCTCGACGTAATCGACCGCCGTCTCATCGACGTACCGCTGCGATAACTGGCTGATTGCCACACCGGCCCGGTGGCGCACCAGCTCGTGCGAAAAGCTGCGCGAGACGCCGCTGACGATGAAAGTCCAGACGGTGTGCTCGAGCACCGAGCCGTGTTGTTGCGCCATGATATTCGCCAGATAGTCGGCGTTGGTCTTGCGGCCCTGGTTTTTCCCTAAGGACATATAACACAGCCTGCCCGCCAGCTCGCTGATGCGCTCCGCGCCGATCTCGCTGTCGGTCTGCCAGGTGGTCTGGTGGTCGCGCAAAAAGCGCGCCAGCTCGTCCTCGCTGATGCCCTGGCGTCCGATGAGATAGATGGTCGGCTCGCGCACGATGCTCATAGCTTGCGCTCCTTGCGGCGCGGGGCGCCGGTGTCTGATGGCCCTGCCTCTGGCGCCAGGCGGGCGCGGCGCGAGACGAACTCCGGGTCGTCATAGATGCGACTGATGGTGGGCAATTGCTGGCCCTGATACTTCGACGCGACGCGGCGCCCGGCGTAAGGCAGCGACGACGCGCTCGACAACGCCTCGAAGCTGAGCTGGCAGACGCGCATGCCGGGGTAGAGCGCGACGGCGATGTGGCCCAGGTTGCTGATCTCGAGCGTGACGTTGCCGTTGAAGCCCGGATCGATGAAGCCCGCCGTCGAGTGAATGATGATGCCGAGCCGACCCAGGCTGCTGCGTCCGTCGAGCTGGCCGACGAGATCGGGGGGCACTTCGAGCCGCTCGAGCGTCGTGCCCAGCACGAATTCGCCGGGGTGCACGATGTAGCGCTGGTCGTCGTCGAGGTGCGCGAGTGTCGTCAGCCCCTCGAACGTCGTGGGGTCGAGCGGATCGATCAGGGCAGTCTGCGCCCAGTTGAAAGTCAGGAACTCATAGCCCAGCCGCAGGTCGATCGACGCCGGCTGAATCTGCAATTCCGGCTCTAAAAACGGATCGATCTTGATGTCGCCGCGCGCGATTCGATCCGCCAGCTCGCGGTCAGAGAGCATCACGTGTGTCGTTCGATCCCTTTCGATCCGATCTTGCTGAAAATGGGGCGGGACAGGAAGAACACGAACGCCGCGCCCACGAAGAGCATGAAAATATGTCGTGTTCTCGGCCCCTTATGTATTTTTCGCGTCTCGCACCCCCTTCCTCCCCCCAGGTCGCCCAGAGCGGCAAGGGCCAGCGCCGCCGCGACGACAGCCGCCGTCTCGGCGCGCAAGACGCGCGGGCCGAGCGTGACGACGCGCGCGCCGCGATCGCGGGCCAGCACGACCTCGCCCGGGGTCAGCCCGCCTTCGGGACCGACAATCAGGCGTAAGGCGACCGGCTCTCGCCCTTGAGTATACCCCATCGCGGCGAGCGCCGCCGCGATCGAGGGCGCATCGTCGCCGGCGGCTTCATAGGCGACGAGCGTCGGCGTGGGATCCGCGAAAAGATCGGCGAAGGAGCAGGGCGAAGCGATGGCCGGCACGCGCCCGCGATCGGATTGCTCGGCGGCCTCAGTGGCGATGGCGCGCCAGCGATCCAGCCGGGCGGCGCTGGCGCGCTCCAGGCCGGCGAGGCCGCGGGCGCACGCGACCGGCGTGAAGGACGCGACGCCGATCTCGGTTCCCTTTTGCACGATCCACTCGAATCTATCGGCTTTGATGAGGCCGGCGGCCAGTGTCAGCCTCGCGCGCGGCTCGGTCGGCACGGGCGCGCGGGCCGTGACGCGACCGGTGACGGCCTCGCGCTCCACGGCGGTCAATTCTACTGTGAAGGCGTCGCCAGAGCCGTCGAGCAGCGTGATCGTGTCGCCAGGCGCCAGGCGCA
>VFSW01015323.1_pt1 | contig 10542 bp, 7 predicted proteins | sample 5358111 | NCBI WGS metagenome assembly VFSW01 (sample SAMN11554181, study PRJNA540505) | mine drainage metagenome | isolation source: sediment from site ElyBrook_90M | place: USA: Ely Copper Mine, Vershire, VT | collected 2017
CATCGCCGTATTTTTCGCCAAACAGCGCCATCGCGCCGCGCTTGACCGCTTGATCAGGCGTCATGAGCCGGGTTTCGACCGGGGAGTTTTCGCGAATGCGGGCATTGACCGCCCGTTCGACGTCACGCAATTCCGCGAACGTGACAGGCCGGGGCTGGGAGATGTCAAAACGCAGACGATCGGGGGCGTTTAGGCTGCCTTTTTGCGTCACGTGCGGGCCAAGGGCGCGGCGTAGCGCCTCGTGCAACAAATGGGTGGCGGAGTGATGGGCGCGAATGGCGGTGCGGCGCTGATGGTCCACGGCAGAGTGGATGGTTTGCTGGACGGATAATGTGCCCGCCTCGATCTGGCCAAGATGCACGATCAGGTCCCCGATTTTCTTTTGCGTATCGCGCACAATGATGCGCGTGTCCCCGGCGGTGAATGTGCCGGTATCGCCGACTTGCCCGCCGCTTTCGGCGTATAATGGGGTTTGATTGAGAATGATGGCGACCTCTTGGCCTGCGGTTGCGGAGGGCACCGATGCGCCATTTACCACTAACGCGAGCACGCTGGCATCGCTGGCTTCGCTGTGATAGCCGAGAAATTCTGTGGCGCCGATTTGATCGCGCAAATCATACCAGAGCTGTTCGTTCGCGGCATCGCCGCTGCCGACCCAGGCGGCGCGGGCGCGAGTTTTTTGCTCAGCCATTGCCGCGTCAAACCCGGCACGATCAAGGACACGGCCTTGCTCGCGCAAGGCATCTTCGGTCAAATCGAGCGGGAAGCCGAACGTGTCATAGAGCTTAAAGGCGACCGCGCCGGCTAACGGTGCGCCACCGCCCAAGCGGGCGACCTCGTCATCGAGCAGGGACAGGCCACGCTCTAACATGATTGCGAATTTTTGTTCTTCGAGTTTGAGGGTTTCGATAATGAGCGCTTCGGCGCGCGGCAATTCAGGATAGGCGACGCCCATTTGCCGGGTGAGGGCGGGCACTAAACGGTAGATAAACGGCTCGCGCATGCCCAGGCGATGGGCGTGGCGCATCGCCCGGCGCATGATCCGGCGCAGCACGTAGCCGCGCCCTTCATTCGAAGGCAAGACGCCATCGGCGATGATAAAGGCGGTGCTGCGCAAATGATCGGCGATCACCCGATGGCTGATTTTATGCGGGCCATCAGGATCGGTATTCGAGGTCTCGGCGGAGGCCACGATCAGGGCGCGTAGCGTATCGGTATCGTAATTATCGTGTTTGCCCTGCAAAATAGCGGCGAATCGCTCAAGGCCCATGCCGGTATCGATGGACGGGCGCGGCAGCGGCGTGAGGGTTTTCGCGGCGTCTTCAAAGAATTGCATGAAGACGAGGTTCCAGATTTCGATGAACCGATCGCCATCTTCATCGGGGCTTCCTGGCGGTCCGCCGGGGACGGCAGGGCCATGATCGTAAAAAATTTCCGAGCACGGCCCGCACGGGCCGGTTTCGCCCATGCGCCAGAAATTATCATCGGTTTTGATCCGAATGATCCGCTCATCGGGCAGGCCGGCAATTTTGTGCCAGAGTACGGCGGCATCATGATCGTCGTGAAACACCGTGACCAATAGGCGATCTTTGGCCAAGCCGAAATCGCGGGTCAGCAAGGTCCATGCATGGGTGATGGCTTGTTCTTTGAAATAATCGCCGAACGAAAAATTACCGAGCATTTCAAAGAACGTGTGATGGCGCGCGGTGTAGCCGACATTGTCCAGATCGTTATGCTTGCCGCCGGCGCGCACGCATTTTTGCGCGGAGGTGGCGCGCAGATAGGGGCGCTTTTCCTGGCCGGTGAAGACGTTCTTGAACGGCACCATGCCCGAATTGACGAAGAGCAGCGAGGGGTCGTTGCGCGGCACGAGGGGTGCGCTGGGGACCAGCTCATGGCCGTTGCGGGTAAAATAATCGAGGAAGGTTGCGCGGATATCATTACTGGAGGTCATGGAGCGGTGTGAAGTCCCTGAATGCTGCGGTTGCGCAAGGCATACCGCAGCAATTCAGACCTGTCATCCCACCGGGCTTATTCGGCGGCTTCGGCGGCCTCATTATCAGAGGGGGCGACCATCATGGCTTTTTCCACCACGGCGGCTTGGTCGCGAATACGCGCTTCGATGGTTGCCGCGATATCCGGGTGATCGCGCAGGAATTGCTTGGCATTTTCGCGCCCTTGGCCGACCCGTTGGCTGTCATAGCTGAACCAGGCGCCGGATTTCTCAACAATGCCGGCCTTCACGCCGAGATCGATCAGCTCGCCCACTTTGGAAATGCCTTCGCCATACATGATATCGAACTCGACTTGACGGAATGGCGGCGCGAGCTTGTTTTTCACCACTTTGACCCGGGTTTGATTGCCGGTGACTTCTTCACGGTCTTTGATTGCGCCGATGCGGCGGATTTCCATGCGCACCGAGGCATAAAATTTCAGCGCATTGCCGCCCGTGGTGGTTTCTGGATTACCAAACATCACGCCGATTTTCAGGCGGATTTGGTTGAGGAAGATCATCATGGTCTTGCTGCGCGAGATGGAGCCGGTGAGTTTGCGCAGCGCTTGGCTCATCAGACGGGCATGCAGGCCGACATGGCTATCGCCCATTTCGCCTTCGAGTTCGGCGCGCGGCACCAACGCGGCGACACTATCGATCACCAGCACATCGATCGCGCCGGAGCGGACCAGCGTATCGGCGATTTCCAGCCCTTGCTCGCCGGTATCCGGTTGAGAAATCAGTAGATTATCAACATCGACGCCGAGCTTGCGGGCATAGATCGGGTCGAGCGCGTGTTCGGCATCGATGAAGGCGCAGGTGCCGCCGCGCTTTTGCGCTTCGGCAATGGCGTGCAAAGCCAAGGTGGTTTTACCCGAGGATTCTGGCCCGTAAATCTCGATCACCCGGCCACGCGGAAAGCCCCCAATGCCCAAAGCGAGATCCAGCCCCAACGAGCCAGAGGGCACCACGTCGATTTCCTCATTGCCTGGGCGCGCGCCCATGCGCATGATCGACCCTTTACCAAAGGCACGCTCGATTTGCGCGAGGGCGGCGTCAAGAGCCTTGTTTTTTTCCATCGAAATTTCCTTTGCGGGCGGCGCGTTACAACTTTAAGGCGAACTACCTATAGAACGATCGCACCGATGCGTCGAGGCGTGGTCGCCGCGAATCGGTGAGACTTACCATCGCATGTAGAGAACAGAACAGCAACACCATCGTAAAGGATTTGTTAAGAAATTGTTCTTGAAGTGTTCACTTTTTCCGGCTCGTCGAGCCAGCCGCGCTCTGCCACCAATGTTTCGATGCGCCGCATTGCTTCGGCCATCGGCACCCCTTGCGAGCGCCATGAGGCGCGCAGGGCCCGAAGCTCGATCAGCCGGTCGGCCCAACGCCCATCGAACATCGCTTCAAGCCGTCGCCGGATCAAGCCTGCGAGGCCGGGGGCGGCACCGCCAGTTGAAATGGTCAACAGCAAATCACCCCGGCGAATTTCAGCAACAGAGTGAAAGTCGCAAAAAGCTGGCACATCCTCGATATTGACCAGCAGCATGCGCGCCCGTGCGGCTTTAGCGAGCGGTTCGGCCTTTATGGCATCGAGATCGACAATCCACAGCGTGTGCAGCGCCGCGAGATCCTCAGTGTTGGGCAGGCGCGACCGCCACGCATCGCTGGCGGCCGCTTGCAACTCAGGAATTGGCGCATCGGCAAACAGCAAAACATCCGCCGCCCCGGCCGCTCGCAGCGCATTGAACCGACGCAATGCCAACGAACCGTTCCCACAGACGGCGAGACGAACAAAGCGTGGATCAAGCGCGATCGGGATCATTGTTTAGCCAATGCGCAGCAAGAGCAGGATGGCTGATGCGGCCATCACGATCCAGGTGATCAGCGCAGCGGGCGCGCGAAACAGATATTGTTGCAACGAGTTTTCCTTGGCGAGCATGCCCACCGGATGCATCAGGCGCACAAGGGTGAGCGGTAGGAGCAGCAACGTCATGGTAAAGGCCCCTGCCCCGCGCGCTTCGAGCAAGGCGCAGACGATGAGAATGATCGGCACATATTCGATGAAATTGGCGTGGGCGCGGATGCGGCGTTGCAGCGCATCATGCCCGCCATCGCCATGAATGACTTTGAATTTACCCCGCCCGATCACCACCCATAATGATAAAGCGAGATAAATCAGCGCCAAAATAGACGCATAGAAAGCGGTAACGGCCGGGAAGACCATTTTGGTTCCTTCAGAGTGCGAGGGTTGCTTCGGCTTGGGCGACCACGGCACGGAGCGCACCTGGTTTGAACGGCGATTGTAATTTAGCGGCGGCGACCAGACCACCAAACGGCGCCGAACCGCCGAGGCCGCAAAGTGCGACATATGTATCGAAACTGGCGCGATAGTCTTTCTCCGATTCCACCCAGAATTGCAAAGCGCAGCATTGCGCCAGGGTATAATCGATATAGTAGAAGGGCGCGCTATAGATATGCGGCTGGCCTTGCCAGCGCGCCCCTTTGGCGGGGTATGAGAGATCGCCCCAATCGCGCCAGGGCATGTAGATTTTTTCTAACGTATGCCACATTGCATGGCGTTCGGTGGGTGTTGCGTTCGGGTTGGCATAGACTTCGTGCTGAAAATGATCGACGCAGACGCCGTAAGGCAAAAATTCAAGCGCGCCGATCAGATGCATGCGCCGGTAGCGCGCTGTTTCCGCGCCTAACAGCGGGGCGAGATGCGGATAGGCCAGAAACTCCAAGCTCATCGAATGGATTTCTGCCGATTCCATAGTTGGCCAGAGATAATCAAGGGCGGGTTGGTGGCGGCTTTGATAATTCTGGAACGCATGGCCCATCTCGTGGGTAAACACGTTAATGTCGTGATGGGTCCCGTTAAAATTGGCAAAGATATAAGGCATGCCGACCGAAGGGAACGAGGTGCAAAAACCGCCGCCGCGTTTGGTGGGGCGATTTTGCAAATCGAGGAAGCCGCCTTCGTTCATTTGTTGATAAAAGGCAGCGATCCGGCCATCCATTGCAGCGAACATGTCATTGGCCTTGGCCACCAGCGTGTCATGATCGCCCTGCGGCTTGGGGTTGCCTGCGGGGTCGATAATCGCTTCGTCCCAGGCATATAGATGATCGAGACCATTATCACGGCAGCGCTGATCGACAATTTTAGCGACCAGCGGCACGACATGGGCGAGCACCTCGGCGCGATAGGTCGCGACCTCGGCCGGGCCGTAATCGAGGCGCCCCATTCGCCGATAGCCGAGCGCGATGAAATTTTCATCGCCCAAGGCGCGGGCCATTTTATCGCGCCGCTTGACCAGACGATCATAAATATCATCGAGCTGGTCGGCATTTTTTTCAAAAAATGCCCAACGCGCCCGCGCCGCCCGATGGCGCATATCGCGGTCCATGCTCTCGCCATAGGGGGTTAATCCGGCAAGATTGAGGGTTTGGCCGTCAAACTCGATTTTTGCCGAGGCTAGCAGGGCGGTATAATCGCTGCTGAGCTTGGCTTCCTGCTCCAGATCATCAGCGATTATCGGATCGAACGTGGTGACGTCGTTGCGCCAAATATCGAGCGCGTGCTGACCATAGAGCGCCTCGATCGGTGCGGGATCGAGCGCTAACAGGCGCTGCTTAAGCTTGGTATCATGGCCGGTGATGACCGGGCCGAGCGCGTCGGCATATTCGCGGGCGGCTTTGGCATCGGCATCCGCGGTGTCTTGCGAAAAACGCAGCTCGACCATCGATGACCAGGTTCCGATATCACGGCGGATTTGCTCCCAAGCTGCTAACGCCTCGCCGAGCGAGCCGCGATCCAGCATCGCATGGAGGCGGGCGTAATCGGCATCCAGGCTTTCAGCGCTTGGGGTGGTGGTGGTGATGCTTGCAAATTTCATTGGTCTGTTCCTGTTATTCGGTCAAAAGTCCCAAAGCCTGCCGCTCGAATAAGCGCCGGTAGATGCCGCCCGACTGCGCCGTTAAGGCGTCATGCGTGCCCTCTTCCACAATCGAACCTTGGTCGAAAACCAAGATTCGGTCTAGTGCGCGCACCGTGGAGAGGCGGTGTGCAACGACAATCACTGTGCGACCGGTCATGAGCCGCTCCACCGCCTGCTGGATCAGCGCCTCGGATTCGGAATCGAGACTTGCCGTCGCTTCATCCAAAATCAAGATCGGCGCATCGGCTAAAAAGGCCCGTGCAATCGCGACGCGCTGGCGCTCGCCGCCCGATAATTTTACCCCGCGCTCGCCGACCAGCGTGCGATAGCCGCGTGGCAAGCGCATAATGAAATCATGAGCATTGGCCAGCATCGCCGCTTGCTCGATCTCGGCCATGCTAGCATCGGGACGGCCATAGGCGATGTTCTCGGCGAGGCTGCGGTGAAACAGGATTGGCTCCTGTGCGACAATCGAGATGGCGCTGCGCAGGCTTTGCTGGGTGACCTGCGCGATATTTTGCCCATCGATCATGATGCGCCCGCCCGTGACGTCGTGCAGCCGTTGGATCAGCTTGACAAAGCTGGTTTTGCCCGAGCCGGAATGGCCCACCAGCCCGACGCGTTCGCCGGGGGCGATGCGCACCGATAGGGCGCGAAACAGCGGGCGAACATGCGCGCCATAGGCAAAATCCACCTGCTCGAAACTGATCGCCCCTTGGACGATGCGGGCCGGTCGTGCGGCTGGGTGATCGGCGATGGCGAAGGGTTGCGCTTCCATGCGCACCATATCCTCCATCTCGTTCACCGTGCGTTGGATATTGGCAATATGATAGCCCATATCACGCAAATATCCGAGCACGATCAAGTAAGCGGTGATAACGGTGGCGACTTCGCCAGCACTGGCCCGACGCAGCCACCATAAATAGAGCGCAAGACCAATAATCGCGATCCGCAACACTAAGAGCGCGGTGCTTTGACCGGTGCCGACATTATTGCCGCGCATCCAATAGCGCCGCGTGCGACGTTGCCATTTGCTCACCACTTGGGTCAATTTATCATCTTCACGCGCTTCGGCGGCAAACCCTTTGACCACGGCATTGCACGACACCGCATCGGCCAGGGCTGCGCCCATGGCGGTGTCGCAGCGATTGGAGAGTTGCGAGGCAGGCGAAACATAGCGCGTTTGGAGCAGCATGGTGGCGGTGACATATATCATAGCACCACCTGCAATCAGCAAACCCATCGCCAGCGAGCGCACGCCGAGCATGATCGAGGTGCCGATCAGCACCGAAGCGGCGGGCAACAGGGCGATTAACACGGTGTCGTTGAGCAGATCGGTCGCCCAGATGCCGCGGGTGATTTTACGCACGATGGCGCCGGCGAAATTATTGGCGTGCCAATCGGCGGCGAATCGCTGCACACGATAGAAGGATTCGCGTGCCATCTCGCCCATCATCGCCAAGGTGAGCATCACGATTGCGCGAAACCCGATAAAGCGTAGCACGGTTTGTGCCGCCCCCAGGGCCGCGATGATCATGAGCGCGCGCTCTGCCGCAGCCAACCCGCTGGCGTTGCGCTGCGCCACGGCATTGATCAAATTGCCCGCGTAAACCGGCATGAACACGTCGGTCAGCGTTGCCAATATCATGGCGGTTGCCGTGATCGTTACCCAGTGCGGGTGCTGGAGCCAGTGCCGACCGACAAAGCCGAACACGGCCCGGAACGGCGATCCGATCGCCTGATCGCGTAAAGACATTTTTACTCCGCTCCGCTTGCGCGGAAACGTCCTTTAGAGAATTGGAAATTTAGGAAATCACGCCATCACGGGAGACGGCGACATCCGCGCGAACTAACGGTAAAATCGCTCGCAGGCGCCGCTCATAGGCTGATAGCCAGCAAGAGGCGGAACGGACACAATATACATCAACGCCTCCTGGGTTTGAGTTCAGGATCGAAGCGATATCATTGGGCGACCGGCTTGTCTAGCAAAATATCGGTGCAGAATTTTATTTTAGGGGCGTCGGCGTTATTGAAAAAAACGACTAAAAACCATTGGAAAATTCAATAAATTGGTCGTTTGATCTGTCCGCCTTGCATGGGGGCGGCGACGCCGGTGGTGCTCGGGAGTGATAAGGGCAGGCCGCGCGCGACCCGGATTGCCAAAAAGCCGAAACATTGCGCTTCCAGCGCATCACCATCCCAGCCGACCGCCTCGACCGGTTCTACCGGCACCGCGAACCGCGCGCGCAATGCGGCCATGATTGCGTGGTTATGCCGCCCGCCGCCGGTTACTAACAGCCGCTGGAGACCCGGCGGCACGGGTGCTTTGGCGATTGACGCGGCGGTAAACGCTGCCAGCGTCGCCGCACCATCGGCGGGCGATAGGCCGGTCAGGCTTTGACCAATCGAGCCAGAAAAATGCAGCCGATCTAGTGATTTAGGGGCTGGACGGGCGAAATAAGGATCAGCCGTCAGTTTTGCCAAACGATCCTCCGCCACGGCGCCGCTCAGCGCCAACGCCCCGTCGCGATCAAATGGCTCGCCGGTATGGTGGTGCACCCAATCATCCAACGGGCCATTGCCGGGTCCGGTATCGCAGGCCAAAATCGCGCCATCGGCGCCCAGCCATGTGATATTGGCCACGCCGCCAATATTGACGATCATCAGCGGCTTTTCGAGCGTGGCGGCGAGGGCTTGGTGAAATAGCGGCACCAAAGGCGCGCCTTCGCCGCCCGCCGCCATGTCGGCGCTGCGAAAATCATATGCCACTTGCATGCGGGTTTTATGCGCAAGCACGGAAGGATCGCCGATCTGCCAGGTTCGACGCTGCTGCGGATTGTGCAAAATTGTCTGGCCGTGAAAGCCGATAATATCGGCGCCGCGCGCCAGCAACACCGCCGCCTCGGCGTGACGCTCGGCGATGATATGGGCGAGATCGGTGATTTCGGGATCGTCGGTGGCAAGCTCGGTGGCACGGTTGAGCAGAGCGCGCAGGCGGATGCGCAGCGCATCCTCGTAAAACAAGGTCGCTTTGGGGCCGAGAGCGAAAATCTGTTCGCCATCAGACTCGATCCAGGCGGCATCGACGCCATCGAGCGAGGTTCCGCTCATTAATCCAATCGCCCGCCGAATCATTGTACCGTCTGTTCCATACTCTGACATCCCCTCTGTTTGGCGCGGCGCGCAAATCAGGGCAAGGTGAGTCGATGGTGGGGAGAGCGACAATGATGGAGCCGACGAGCCTGCTTCGTGCGCTATTTGATGCGGCGGTTGCTGCGGCGAGTGGTGAGCGGCTGTTGCCGTTTTTACCGGCGCCGCCGCGCGGGCGGACTTTGGTGGTCGCGGCCGGGAAAGCCGCGGCTGCGATGGCGCAGGTGGTAGCGCAGACTTGGCCGGCCGAGGCATCGCTTTCAGGTTTTGCGGTGACGCCTTATGGCCATGGCGTTGGCGCGATCCCGCGTATTGCCACGATTGAGGCTGCGCATCCGGTGCCGGATCAGGCCGGTTTGGATGCTGGGGCGCAGATTTTGGCGCAAGCGCGCTTGCTGGGCGCGGATGATTTGTTACTTTGCCTGATGTCGGGTGGGGCGTCGTCATTATTGACGGTGCCTGCGGCGGGGTTGAGCCTTTCGGATAAGCAGGCGATCAATCGGGGCTTGTTGCGCTCGGGTGCTGATATTCGCACGATGAATGTGGTGCGCAAGCATCTTTCCGCGATCAAAGGCGGGCGGCTTGCGGCGGCGGCGGCACCCGCGAGGATCGTGACGCTCGCGATTTCGGATATTCCTGGCGATGATATTGCGGTGATCGGCTCGGGGCCAACCTGCCCGGATCCGAGTACCAGCGCCGAGGCGCTGGCGGCGCTGGTGCGCTACCAGTTTTCGGCTCCGGCAGGCGTTATGGCGCATCTGACCAGCCCATCAGCGGAAACGCCGAAACCTGGCGATCCGATTTTTGCCGGTTCACACGCCGACCTCGTGGCGACGCCTGCGGATGCGCTGAAGGCGGCTGCGGCCCTCGCCCGATCAATGGGGGTGGTGCCGATTATCCTGGGCGATGCGATCGAAGGGGAAGCGGCGGCGATTGCCCGGCAGATGGCCGCCCAGGCGCTGGATTATGCGCGATCATCGGCTGAGCGGCCCTGCGTGCTGCTATCGGGCGGCGAAACCACCGTTACGCTGCCAGCCGAGCCAAGCCCCAATGCGCGCGGCGGGCGCAATAGCGAATTTTTACTGGCTCTGGCGATCGCGCTGGGCGGCGATCCGCGCGTTTACGCGCTGGCTTGCGATACTGATGGGATCGATGGGTCGGAGAACAATGCCGGTGCGGTGATCACGCCGAGCAGTCTGGTCCGCCTTGCCGCCCAAGGGTTGCAGCCGGAGGCGCTGCTGGCGGCGCATGCATCCTATACCGGCTTTGATGCGCTCGGTGATTTGATTGTGACCGGCCCGACCCGCACCAATGTAAATGATTTTCGGGCGATTTTGATTGTTTAAGGAATGAGACCTAGCCCGCCTCGGGGGCTTTGGGATGGCTGGTAGCGGCGGGCGCTATCGATTGTCGTTGATTTTATTCATTATTTTATGATTTTTTCAAAAGTTCCAT
>VFSW01015324.1_pt1 | contig 10542 bp, 14 predicted proteins | sample 5358111 | NCBI WGS metagenome assembly VFSW01 (sample SAMN11554181, study PRJNA540505) | mine drainage metagenome | isolation source: sediment from site ElyBrook_90M | place: USA: Ely Copper Mine, Vershire, VT | collected 2017
AGATAAACCGCCGCCGGCGCCGCCGCAAGCCCCGGCCGCGCGAAGCAATCAGTCGGGCCGCTAACCGGTTTTTTCCACGCCTATGGCTACGCCAGCGAAAATTCTGATCGTGGACGACGAACGCGACCTGGTGGACGCATACATCCGGCTGCTCGAGCGCTTGGGCTACCGCTGCGTCGGCGCATTCGACGCGAACCAGGCAATTGAGATGATCGACGCCGAATCGCCCGACCTGGTGCTCACGGACTTGAGCCTGCCCGATAACAGCGGCGTCGATATCGTCCGCCGCGTGCACGCGAAGTTGCCGGCCACGCCGATCATCGTGATGTCGGGACACAACACGCCCGGACTCCACGAAGCGGCGCTGGCGGCCGGCGCGAAAGTCTCGCTGCTCAAGCCGGTTTCGATCGCCGAGCTTCGGCGCGTGATCGGCGAAGCGCTCGCGCGCTGAGGAGCCGCCGCCAAATCACAGCGTGCGTTTGAAGGACATGCTGGCGATCACCAGCATCAGGACCATGAAGACCAGCAGAAACGCGATGTCGCCGCTGACCGCGGTGAAGTCCGCGCCCTTGAACAGAATCTGTTTAATTGCGCTCACCGAATGGGTCTCGGGATTGTAGTGCGCGAAGGCTCGCAGCCAGGGCGGAAAACTTTCAATCGGATAGATCGCGCCGCTCGGAAAGAACAGGATCACGTTCAGGAATCCCGCGAACGTCCCGACCAGCCGCGGATGGCCCGCGCGTCCCAGCAGCGCAAACGTCATCGCCAGCAGTCCGGTCGCGCTGATGACGATTATTCCCACCAGCATCGCCAGCGCTACGGGTCCGCCGAGGATTCGCCCGCGCGTGATCAACAGGCCCAAAAACAACACCAGCACACCGGCGGTGCTGGTTACGACCACGCCGCTGGCGAGTATGCCGCCGGCGATGTCCCAGCGTGAAAGCGGAGTCACCAGATAGCCCTCCGTCACGCCCAGAAATTGATCCATCACCCAGTTGAATACGCCCGACATCAGCGACCCCATGAAGATCGCCATTACGATGACGCCCGGGATGAGCGATCGATCGTAATCCACGTACGGGAACAGCCAGTTGGGCCGCAGTGAGATGTCGTTGAGTTTGGGTTCGCGCGCGGTGACGAAGGTAACTTTCACGGTTGCCGCCGCCTGGTCGAGCACGGCTTCGAGCGTTTCGGAGCTGATCTCGTCGACGTTGTCGGTGAACAGTCCGATCTGCGCGATACGGCCTTCGGCGACCGCATGGCTGAAGTCGGGCGGAATTACCACCACGCCTTTGAAGAGTCCGTCGCGGACTTGGCCGATCGCATAGCCCGGATCGTTCTCGAAGGTGATGTCCACGGTCTTCGGTCCCGCCTGCAGCGCGAGCAACTGTTCGACGATTCGGCGCGCGTAGAGTCCGTGATCCTGTTCGACGACGACAATCGGCAGATGCTTGAGCTGGCCCTGAAATGAATTGCCGATTATCACCAGATAGACGATCGGCATCAGGATGACCGATAGCAGCGTGACCGGGTTGCGCATCAGCTTCTTGAGATCGCGCCGCATGACTGCGAGGAACTTCAGCCCGAGCATCGCCATCCCCCTCAGCGGTGCTGCGGCATTCCGGCTCCCACCAACAAGCTGACCTTCTTGGCCGGCTCATCGCGGAGCGTGCGTCCGGTGAAGTGGATGAAGACGTCTTCGAGCGAGAGCTTCTGCACGGTGATCGAGGTTACCCGGCCGCCGGCGCCATCGACCGCCTCGAGAACTTTCGGAATCGCGTGTGCGCCGTCGTCGGTCGAAAGCTGCAGGCGGTTGCCGCCATCGCGATTCACCCCGCGCAGATACGGCACCTGGCCGAGCATCTCGGCGATCGCGTCTGGATCTTTTTCGACCACCAGATCGATCCGGTCCGATACCGGCACCATCGATTTGAGTCCGGTCGGCGTGTCGAGCGCGATTATCTTGCCGGCATCGACGATTGCGATCCGATCGCACAGCGACTCCGCTTCGTCCATGTAGTGGGGCGTAAGCGAGATGGTGATCTCGCTTTCCTTGCGCAGCGTCTCGAGCAAGTCCCACACCGCGCGCCGGCTTTGCGGGTCAAGTCCGATGGTCGGCTCGTCGAGGAACAGCACTTCGGGCGAATGAATCAACCCGCGCGCAATCTCGAGCCGCCGCCGCATCCCGCCCGAGTAGGTCGCGACCAGATCGTTGGCGCGCTCGTTGAGCCCTACCAGACGGAGCAGCCGATGCCCGCGGTCGCGGCGCTGGCGGCGCGACAGGCCGAAGAACTCGCCGTAGATATCGACGTTCTCCCATCCGGTGAGATCGAGATCCGAGGTCAGCGCCTGCGGAATCACGCCGATATTTTCGCGCACCTGGCGCGGATACCGCGCGACATCGAAACCCGCGACGGTTGCACTGCCGCCGCTCGGCGTCAGCAGCGTGGTCAGCATCCGCACCACCGTCGTCTTGCCGGCGCCGTTGGGTCCGAGCAGCCCGAACACCTCGCCGCGGCGGACCTCGAAGCTGACCTTGTCAACCGCGGTGAAAGCGCCGAAGCGCTTAGTCAGGTCTTTGGTCTGTATTGCTGGTGACTCTGGTTCCATCGGTTCTCGGAAAGCTGACTTGCGCGGTCATTCCGGGTTTGAGTTCGCCTTCGGCCTGCAACACCTGGACCTTGACGTAGAAGGTGCGAATATCCTGGCGCCCGCGCCGCACATCGCGCTCGGTTGCGAACTGACCTTCCTGACCGATCGCCATGATTCGACCGCTGAAAATCAGGGGCGGTGTCGTTGGCAATTCGACCTGCGCCGACTTGCCGATGTACAGCGAACCAAGGTCGGTCTCTTCGACATCGACCCGCGCCCAGATCGTCGAGAGGTCATCGACGGTCAGAATCGGCACGCCCGGCGTCACCCATTCGCCGACTTCGAGCGCCTTGCTGACCACCACGCCATCGACCGGCGACTTTATCTCGGTGTCCACCAATTGATCGGCGTAGAACTTCGCGTTGGCCTGCGCGCTTAGCACGTCGGCCTCGTCCTGCTCGACGCTGGTCACGGCGTCATCGCGAACCTTGGCCGCGATCACGTGTTCCTTCGCGAGTGCTTCGTCGCGCACCAGGTCGCGCCGCGCCTGCGCCAGGTTGGCCTGCGCATGGGCGAGATCGGCCTTCGACTTGGCGAGCTGATTTCTGAGATCGATATCCTCGATCAGGCATACCACCTGTCCCTTCTTCACCCGGTCGCCCTCGAGCAGATCGAGTTGCTTGATACGGCCGGCGATTCGGCTGGTGACATTCACCTCAGGCGCCTCGATCATGCCGACGGTCTCGATCGCCGAACGATCCTCGGGCGGCCACAAGTACGCGCGCCCGAATAAATAGAATCCGAAAACAACACCGGCCAGGATTGTCAGCTGAATGGCGCGGCGGACGATCGTTCGAATCATTGTGGATGCTCCGGCTTGAAGGGTTGCGACGGGTCTGCGCCGAGCGATCTGAGCATCAGGTTGCCGAGCTCGCGGCTGAGTTCAGAGACCGGCCGGCTGGCGCCGTAATACAACAGCAGCGATCGAATCGCGCCCTGGATCGTAAACGTCGCCAGCCGCGGATCGATCCGGGTGAACGCGCCGGTGCGGATTCCTTCTTCGATCAGCGAGGCGCAAAAATTGAACCCGCGCTCGCGCGATGCCTCGATAATCCGGTTGCGCGCCTCGGCCAGCCGCGGTTCCACGGTGGCGAAGAACTGAAGAAAATCGCGCCGCTGATCGTAAAACTCCACCATCACCTCGATCGAACGCCGCAGCCTCTCGGCCACCGGCAGCCCTGGATCGGCGCTGCTTTGATAGGTGCGATATGCGGTGTCCAGGCCGTCGCTCAAAACGCCGAGGTAGAGCGCGTCCTTGGACGGAAAGTAGAGATAGAGCGTCCCTTTGGCGACCCCGGCGGCCTCCGCTACGCGGTCCATCGTGACTGCCTGGTACGGTTCGTGTGCGAAGAGCCTCAGCGCGGCAGCCAGAATACGTTCGCGCTTGGCGGCTTGCTCGTCGTGAGGGGAAAACGGTCGTCCATTGGGTATTCCAGCCGAATTTGTGCTTGTTCTGTTCATATACTGACCGGTCAGTCATATCCTTGAATGCGCGCAGGTGCGAGTCAAGAGCCGGCGATTGGGGCAGCCGCGTTGGTTGCGCGTCTGGGGATGCATGCCTAGACTCGTCGGGTTCGAGCGTCCATCAAGCCAAGCGCCCGTAGCTCAACTGGATAGAGCATCAGACTTCGGATCTGAGGGTTGGGGGTTCGAATCCCTCCGGGCGCGCCACGTTCCGACGCGGGGTTCGTGCACTTCGAGTATCTCGCGCAAGCCCGCGCTAGGGAGTGTGTGTAGTCGAATTTCCTTCAGAGTTTCCGAGCGTCAACTTCGAGCGTACAATTCGGCGATGACGCCGCAACTAAAAGCAATGCCCCGCCGAAACCGAAAGAGGATAAATTATAGGGAGTTCCACCGTTTGCTCTCTCAGAACCCCACGTTGAGCGCAAACGATCGTGCATTTGGTGCCAAGTTTTTGGAGGACATTGCTGGCGAGGACGGGCTGGCTGTCATCGTCCGTGCCCACCTCTACGTTGAATCGACATTGAACCAACTGATCGAGGAATGTCTTTTCAGACCGAAGGCGATGAATGTGGTGCGACTCTCCTTCCGTTTCAAAGTCCCTCTTGCCGTTGCACTCGGTGTAATACCAGAAGACTTCGGGCCGCCTCTCGATAAACTGCTTGATCTGAGAAACAAGCTGGCTCACCACTTGGACGCTGCAATCAGCGATGCCGATGTGGACAGACTGTTTCATTCCTTCGCTCAAGATGACCGCGAATCGATGACCGGCGACAAGCAGCTACAGAACATTCTTGCGTACATGCACGGGTGTCTTCATGGTCAGCTTAACCGCGTTCGGCAGGCTAAAGCGGAGCAGGAGAAATGAACCCCCGCCGCGCCGCCGCGCTCGCGCTTGTGGGCTGGTATCTGATGATTCCGCCGCCACACTCAGAGAAATCTCGCTGCGGGAGATACACTGACCCATGTGCACCATTGTCGCAGTGGTATTTTTATAATGAAAAGTACCGATTTGATTGGAAGACACCCATGGATCGCCTACACGCCTTAAAATTCGGCTCCGAGGAGCGTTGCCAAGCGACGAAAAAGGAAAAATACACGAGGTGGGTTGAAGCAAGACACCCACCACCTTCCTGGGACGAAGGTGCGATCAATGCAACGACGGAGTTCGCCTCTCACGCGCAGTGCGTCGCGACCGACGATCCGCGCCTCAAGGAAAAATAGAATGAACTCGCGCCACTATGCTGCGAGCGTGCTGAAGAATTATTGTTCTTATGGGTTGGGCTTGTACCTGACCAGTTCCGCGAGCAACCCACCCTCGTAGGCGGAGCGATAGTCGAATTTGACGAAGCGATTCACCTGCGGCGAGTACCAGTAAACCAGGGTCTCGTCATCCGCCATCCCGCCAGTGCCGTACGCGCGGGTATTGACCCGAACTTTCAGAGCGTGAAAAGTGCCGGCCGGCACCTGTACTTCCTCCCAGCCTAACACCGTCCCGTTGTCTTCAGCCTTGCCCTTGTAGGGAGCTGCGCCTCCGATCTCCCAATCGTAGCTGTTCTTCCAGGTTTTTCCCGGATAAAGAGGGAACGCGAACCACATTGCAGGCTTGTTCGATTTTGTCGGCTCCGACGACGATTCCGTGAGCGAGCGATATACGATTATGTTGAGGGCCGAGTCCGTGTTCTCCTCGACGCCCCAGAAATTCACGTCCATCGTACCATCGTGGACGGCTCCGATGCGGAAGTCACGGTCGGTGCCTTGGATTCGATCGACCCAAACGTCGCCGCTATGCAGCAACGGTTTCATGATTGGAGAAATGTCAGAAGCGGGGCCTGCAATCTTTGCGGATACCAATGCAGGTTGAACGGGTGTCGTCCGGGCCGGCAAAGAATCGCTCGAAGCGCCGCAACCTGCGATTGTCGCCGCAAGTAAAGTCAAGCCGGCCGCGACAAACCGCGCCCAGTTCATCCGGTGAATCGGCGCACGACGATTGCTCAAGGACACCTCCGGTGTTTGTTCACAGCTTAAACCAAGCAGACTGTCTAGCTAGCGCGAATCGGATAGAATCGCTACCGGTCCAAGCTTGGCGGCCTCGATTCGGCGAGCATTTCGGCGAGATCGGAGCGCGCGCTCATCGAAAGCGACGCAACCCTACAGAGTAGAAACTCGGCGACGGTCCGTCACGTTCGCCAAGTCGAATTGTGCGCGCGGCACTGCGGCATCGCCATCCGGCGCCCCTGCGTCAGAGCGGGATGGCGGTGCGGAATAGGATGAATCGGCCAAGCATCTCGCCGACCAGCACCGACATCACCGCGATGTACAGCAGACCCGTCGCCGCCCTCGTCTCAGGGATTTTCAGCGTCTGCCAGGACATCCAGACCAGCACGATCGTGGCGACCGGACCGAGCAGGAGTCGAAATCCCAGCAGTCCGAGGTGCGCGGCGAATAACTCATGGACGCCCGCGACCGCGCCGGCGCTGCCGAGCGTTGCGGGCAGTCCGATCGCGAGTCCGAGCGCGATGAGGTCCGCGACCAGCGCGATTCCCAGCAGCCGGACGAAGGTGCGCAGGTAATCGACCGGCATCTCGAGGTCGATGAGGTACCAATGTCCAAACAGCATCGCGCCGCTCACCAATCCCAGCACCAGCGCCGAGGTGATTGCAGTAAGACCGTAGGCGACCGCCGCGACCGCGCCGAAGCCGCGGGGCATCAGAAGCATCACGTTGGCGATCAGGGCGACCAGGCCCAGGCCCAAGCCAAGCGCGTACGAGCGCGCGCGGAGCAGGCCGTTTTCAGTCCAAAGGGTGTAGAGATAGACGGCGCCGGCGGCGCTAGACAGGGTCCACAGCGCTGCCGCCGTCCACAAAGAGCCCGCGCCCGGACCGTCGGCGGTACCGGCGCGCAACGCCAGCAACCCCAGGCCGATCGCAGTCGTCAGCGATGCGGCTAGGTAGACCGAGGCGCTCGATTTGTAAAAGCCCCGCTCGACGTTGAAGAAGGGCGGAATCGCAAGTGCGAAGAGCCCGCCCCAGGCGAGTTCTCCGAAGACGAGGATGAAGCAGGCGGCGAATCTGGTCACGCCGGAATACTACCGATCACGGCGGGCAACGAACACCCGTCGTTCGGAGCGTCGCCGTATCGCTTGCCCCGGCGTGCCATTAGGTGAAATAAAATGTGAGTCGAGGGCCTGACAGGCTATGATTAGACATATGCGGCGGCGGGGCTATAATTGAACTCAGACCGACAGGGATCAACGGGGAAGGACATGCGCTCATCGAAAATTCTAAAATTGTTGGTGATTGGACTGGCGCTGGGAGTTTCTGCATGCGGCGCCATGCAAGCTGCTCGTCAGGAGCAGGAACAAAAGCAGGCGGTGTTCGTGCATCGCGTTGACATGGCGCATATCTGGGTCACCACGGAAGGGCCGCCGGCTGGCAAGCCATACACGGAGCTTGGCGAGCTGAGTTATACGGAGCCGTTTTCTCCCGACGCGATCGAGGAAGCGAAGATCAGCGACAAGCTGAAGAAGATGGCCTACGAAAAATGGCCTGACACAATCGACGCGATCGTGAACGAGAATCAGACGCTCTCGGCCGACGGCTCGCAGTTCACGGTCACGGCAAAGGCGATCAAATACGACTCGTCGGTTGACCGCGAAGCCTTGCATCACATGAACGAGGGAATGGTGGCGTCGCCGTCGAGCAACTAGCGGCTGGCGATTAAGCGCGATCGAAGGCGGGCGCGTGGCGGCAACCAGGCCGCGATGCGCCCGTCTCTATTTCCGATGGTTGAGGACGAGTCGTGGCGGTTCAGGCTGGCGCCGGCTCGGCCAATAAATCGTCGAGCTCTCCGGAGTCGTTGAGCGCCTTCAATTCCTCGAAGCCGCCGATAATCCTGCTGTTGATGAAAATTTCTGGCACCGTGTAGCGCCCCCCGGACATCTCGATCATCTTGGCGCGCAACTCGTCGTCGTCGGTCACATCGATTTCATCGAAAGCCACGCCCTTGCTCTTGAGCAGGTTCTTGGCCCGCACGCAGAACGCGCAGTAGGTGGTTGTGTACACTTCGACTTTCGGCAAGCAGTACCTCGCTTGAGCAATTCTTATCCGCGCGAAAAAAGCCTGTCCAGTACCGCGCCCGGTCTTTTCACGGCTGACGGGTGTCGGAGTACATGCGTTTGAGACGAGCAGGCGCCACGCCCGTCAAGTACATCGCGCGAATCAGCCACATCCTGACGATGGTACGCACCATTCCGTCGCGATTCCATCTGCGCGCGGACGTTGTCACGCGGGCGCGCAGACATGCGACCCGTCCGGCGCGCTTGAGCCGCCGCGTGAATTCGAGATCTTCGCATAGCTCGAGATCGGGGAAGCCGCCGAGGCGATCGAAGACGTCGCGGCGCACGAAGATCGCCTGATCGCCAGTGCCGGTGCGGCTGATTCGCGAGCGGATGCTGATCATCGCGCCAATAATCCGGTAGGCGATGGCGCTCGAGTCGAGTTTCACGTCGAATCGTCCGCCGGCCACCGCGGGATCGGACAATGCCGACGCGATGTCAGCCGCAAAGCTCGACGGCACGATCGTATCTGCGTGGACGAAGACCAATACGCCGCCGTGCGATTCGCGCGCGCCCGCGTTCATCTGGCGCGCCCGGCCGCGCGATGCGCCAATCAACGTGTCGCACAATGGTTGCGCGATGGCGGCGCTTAAGTCGATGCTGCCACCGTCAACGACGACGATCTCCGCGTCGGGAGCGCCGCGCCGAAGCGCGCCCAGCCTGCTCGCGATGGTGGCCGCTTCATTGAGCATCGGCACGATTACCGAAAGCGGTTTCAATTTTCGAATCGATCCACCGGAGGATTCACCAGCGGCGGGGAGTTCGGCGTGGCCGAATCGCCCTTGATGATAACCCGACGCCCCTGGATCTCGAGACGGCCCTGCTGAAAGAGCGCGATCGCGTGCGGAAAGATGCGATGCTCCTGGAGCAGGATGCGCGCCGCCAGCCGTTGTTCGTCGTCGCCGGGCAACACGGGCACCGCCGCTTGCACGATCACCGGGCCGACGTCGACACCCGCAGTGACGAAGAAAACCGTGCATCCTGCTATCTTGACGCCGTATTCGATCGCCTCCTTCGGCCCGTGAATGCCGGGAAACGACGGCAGCAGGCTGTTGTGGATATTCATGATGCGGCCGGGGAACGCCTCGAGCATCACCGGCGAGAGCAGGCGCATGAAGCCCGCCAGCGCGACCAGCTCGACCGAGCGATCGAGCAGCGCGGCGAGGATCGCGCGGTCGAAGTCCTCGCGCGATGCAAACTTGCGATGGTCGATGACCATGGTCTCGATTCCGTGGCGGCGGGCGCGCTCGAGTCCCTGCGCGCCGGCCCGATTCGATATGAAGAGCCGGATTTCGGCCTTGAGATCGCCGCGGCGAATAGCGGCGATTATCGCTTGCAGATTGGTGCCGGCGCCGGAAATCAGGACGCCGAGTTTGACCGTCGGATTTTCCGCCATCGAATTAGCCGCGGCTCAGTGAATTGACACTCCGCGCTTGCCGCGCCTTACTTCGCCGACAACATATGCTCCATATTCGCGGCGGCGCAAATGAGCGACGACGCGCTCGGCCTCGCGCGCGGGCACGATCGCGACCATCCCGAGGCCGTTGTTGAAGGTGCGATCCATCTCGGTGCGGCGGATTTTGCCAAGGCGCTGAATCATGTCGAAAATCGGCGGCGTCGGCCAACTGCCGCGTTCGAGGATTGCGCGGGTGTTCTCGGGCATCACGCGCGGCAGGTTCTCGAGCACGCCGCCGCCGGTGATATTGGCAAGCCCGCTTATCTTGAAGCGCTCGAACAGTTCGGCGACGACGCGCGCGTAGATGAGCGTGGGACGCAGAAGTTCCTCGCCCAGCGTGCATCCCAGCTCGGCGATGTTGGAGCCGAGCTTGAGTTTGGCGCGCTCGAGCAGAACGCGGCGCACCAGCGAGAAGCCGTTGGAGTGAAGTCCGCTGGATGCGAGCGCGATCAGCACGTCGCCGGCGCGCACCCTGGACGGCTTGGGAATCCGCGCGCGTTCGACGATTCCCACCGCGAAGCCGGCCAGGTCGTACTCGCCGGGCTTGTACAATCCGGTGAGCTGCGCCGTCTCGCCGCCGACCAGGCTCATGGCGGCCTGGGCGCATCCGCGAGCGACGCCCTTGACGATGTCGAGCGCGATCCTTTTTTGCAGCTTGCCGGAGCCGATGTAATCGAGAAAGAACAGCGGACGCGCCCCGTGGCAGATGATGTCGTTGACGCACATCGCGACGCAGTCGATTCCGACGGTGTCGTGACGTCCGGTCTCGAACGCGATCATGAGCTTGGTGCCGACGCTGTCGGTGCCCGCGACCAACACCGGCGCGCGCATCTTGCGCGCCGCGTTGAGTCCGACC
>VFSW01015325.1_pt1 | contig 10542 bp, 6 predicted proteins | sample 5358111 | NCBI WGS metagenome assembly VFSW01 (sample SAMN11554181, study PRJNA540505) | mine drainage metagenome | isolation source: sediment from site ElyBrook_90M | place: USA: Ely Copper Mine, Vershire, VT | collected 2017
CGTCCACCTCGCCCTCGGGGCCGAGCAGTCGAAGATGGTAGGCCGCGGCGAGCCCGGCCGGTCCCGATCCCACGACCAGAACCCGGCGTCCGGACGAAGGCGTAGCCGACTCCACCCGCCATCCAGCCTCTATTGCGCGGTCTCCGAGGAAGCGCTCTACAGCGTTGATGCCCACGGCTTCGTCGATCTGAACCCGATTGCACGCCAGCTCACATGGATGGAAGCAGGCGCGGCCCATGACCGCGGGCAACGGATTGGACTGCATGATGATGCGCCAGGCCGCTTCGTAGTTTCCCTCTTCGGCCTGGTAGAGCCAGGCCTGGATATTTTCTCCCGCGGGACATCCGTTGTTGCAGGGAGGCAGGCGGTCGACGTAGACGGGACGCTCGACCCGCCACGAACCGGTCTTGTTGGCGAGACTCGAACCTACCCCCAGAGTGATCGCGAAGGGCTTGTGGGTCACTGTCGCTCCTCGGTGATGAGACCGTATCGTTCGATATTTCGATCGGCCAGCGACTGAATCTGCCCAACCACGTCGGTTGCCTTGACGTCGCCGTTCTGATCGAACAGGTGAGCGAATCGTCGCTGGAGTCGCAGATACTCCTCGACCGGGGTGTGGCGACGAATCGGCAACGACGAGACGACCTCTCCATACTCGGCTTCGAAGACCGGGAAGATCCCCGTCTCGTGAGCGAGTCGGGCCAAGCGAATCGTGTCGCTCGACTCCGCGCCCCATCCCAAGGGACAGGGCACGAGGATGTGAAGGTAGCGTGCGCCGTGAAAGGACATCGCGCGTTCGACCTTGGTCTCGAGATCGAACAGGTCGGCCACCGTCGCGGTCGCGACGTAGGGAATCGCGTGCGCCATGGCGATGCGCGGCATGTCCTTTCCCTGGCCGAAGGCGTTGCCGGGGTGTGGTCCGACTGCTTGGGTCGTGGCAGTACGCGCCGCCCCCGGCGTCGTACCCGATCGTTGGACCCCGGTATTCATGTAGCCCTGATTGTCATAACAGATGAACAGCACGTCGTCATTTCGCTCGAACATCCCCGAGAGTGAGCCAAAGCCGATGTCCGCCGTTCCCCCGTCTCCGCCCTGTCCGACGACTCGCACGTCGCCACGTCCTTTGGCCCGAAGTCCCGCGGCGACCCCCGTTGCTACCGACGGCGCATTGGCGAACAACGAATGGAGCCACGGAATGCGCCACGAGGTCTCGGGGTAAGGCGTCGAGAACACCTCGAGGCAACCAGTGGAGTTCACCGCCACCAACTGTCCATTGGTGATGCGCATCGCGGCATCGAGGGCGTAGCGCGCACCGAGGGCCTCTCCGCACCCGGCGCACGCTCGGTGTCCCGAGGTGAGCGAGTTGGCGCGTTCGGGATCGGACTGAGCCGAACGCCGATCGAGGGACACCAGACGATTTCCCACCGCGAAACTGCCGACCTGGTAGAAGCGTACCGGGGTCCTCTCCATCGTCATCGCAACCCTCCAGCCTGCTGGGCCAGATCTCGCAACACGTTCTCCGCCGGTGGTCCCGAACGCCGACTGAAGGCCATTCGCTCAATCTCCGCTTCGACCAGTTCGGTATTGAGATCGCAAAAGACCGTCTCTTCGAGGATCCCTTCGACGGCCTCCAAGAACAGCTTCTTCAACGACTCCGCCCAGACGGGTCGCCCGCCCAGTCCCGCCACCACGGTGTGGATAGGTGCGGGACGTCCCGCTAGAGCCATGGCGATATCGGTCGACAGGATTCCGCCGTAGCCGATGCTGAATGCCTTCTCGACCACGATGATCCGTGTGGCCCCATTCAGCGCTTCACGGACCGCCTGCACCGGGAACGGACGGAAGCAGGATATGCCGAGGACTCCGATGCGCAATCCTTCGTCACGCAAGTCATCGGCGACGTCCTTGATCGTGCCGAGCACCGAACCCATCGCCACGACCACGACGTCGGCGTCTTCGGTGCGATAGGGGTGCAGCAGACCTCCGGCCGGACGACCCAGCACCTCAGCATTTTGCTCGGCGATTTCCGGGATTACCTCAAGCGCGCGGCGCATGCGCACCTGGGCGAGGTAGCGAACTTCAGTGAACGCCTCAGGACCCACCATTGCACCGATCGAAACCGGATCGTCCGGATCGAGGACTTGGCGCGGTTCGAATGGCGGCACCATTCGATCAACCTGTTCTTGATCGGGAATGTCGACGCGCTCGATTGAGTGGGTCAAGATGAATCCATCGACACATACCATCACCGGAACCGACAATTCTTCGGCCAGAGAGAAGGCCAGTATGTGAAGGTCCACCGCCTCCTGATTCGTCTCGGCGAAGATCTGAACCCAACCCGAATCGCGAACCGCCATCGCGTCAGTGTGGTCGTTCCAGATGTTGATCGGCGCACCAATCGCCCGATTCGCGAGGGTCATGACCACAGGCAGTCCGAGTCCAGCTGCGTTGTAGACGGCCTCGATCATATACAAAAGACCCTGACTCGCGGTCGCGGTGAATGAACGAGCGCCGACCGACGAGGCTCCTATCGCCACCGACATGGCCGCCATCTCAGAGTCCACGTTGATGTACTCGCATGATTCGAGTCGCCCCGATTTCACCATTGCTCCGAGTTCTTCGATGATGTGGGTCTGGGGCGATATCGGGTACGCGCACACCACCTGGGGCCGGCACAGCGCCACAGTCGCGGCGATGGCCTGGGAACCCTCAATCTGACGTTGCATGGACCATCTCCCGAGTCTCGTCGTTGACGAAATTGAAAGCCGCCCTTGCGGCGGCAACGTTGGCCTCGCCAAGAGCGCCCTTGAATCGATTGCGGATCGCCTGGTAGACCCCTTCGAGCGACACGATGCCGGTCATGGCTGCGAAGCCGCCGAGTAGCGCCGAGTTGGGCGTGGTTCGGCCCAGATGTTCGCGGGCAATCTCGGTTGCCGGCACGGTGAGGAGACGGTCCTTGCGCAGTGACGCGACGAGATCACCCAGGTCTTGTTCATCAAAACTTCCCACGCTGTTGAGCAGTACGTAGCCGTCGGGTCGAAGGCCACCGAACAGGTTCACTTGGCCCAGCAACGTCGGATCCTGGATGATCACGACATCGGGTTGACTGACCGGTTCACGGGTGCGAATCACCGACCGGCCGATTCGACAGTAGGCCTCCACCGGCGCTCCCATCCGCTCCGATCCAAAGCTCGGAAAGGCCTGCGCGTAGAGTCCGTCCTCAAAGGCCGCCACCGACAAGAGCTCTGCGCCGGTGACCGTGCCCTGGCCGCCTCGACCGTGCATGCGAACCTGAAAATTGCTTCCCCGTTCGAGTGGAGTGGGAGCGGTACTGGAACGCTCGGAAACGTCGTCGCTCATCAGGTCATTGCCTCTCGATTCGTTGCCCACAGTCGCATCACCAGTCCACGGCCACGTCTCAAAACTAGAATCCGTGCACGACGGCGCATCAGGGCCAAAGGTCATTCTCCATTTGACGAAGTCCCGATTCGGTCCCGATCCACGCCGGCACGGCGTTTGGTCACAGAACCCTCGAGAGGCGCTCGGCCCACGAACGGAGAGACTGACTACCTAGCCCGGTAATTTACCAACTCCAATGCAGCCAGCCATTACTCGATGTCAATGGGCAACGCGAGACCAGCAGAGCGGCTAAAACATCTCCTTCGCAAATCAGAAGATGCAGACGTCGTCTCCAGCGAAACGCGAGCTGTCTCGAGTCGTGCGCTTAGCGACCTTCACCGTTGGCGAGAAAGCGATTCAGAGAATCGAGAGTGGCCTTTGCCGCCGACACCATGTCGTCATCGGCCTTCGCTATACCGAATCGGTCACCGCTGTTGGAGTTGGATCGAAGGGTCACCACCACCGGCCAGTCGCGGCCATTGGTGACGTTGGTCACGGTCAACAGAGAGAACGGGATGTCGTAGCCGAGGGCTCGCAGCGCCGAGAGCGTCGCTTCAGCGCCACCGATCAGAGGTCCGCTCCCAGCGCGGCCGATGCCCACTCGGCCGGCGATGGTCAGTTGAACCTCACACGTACCGTCTTTCGAGTCATAGTCCGCCCTCACGAAGGCAACCCGAGTAGGACCCTGACGCTGTAGCGATAACAGGTGGCTCGTGCCGTCAACGACGACCTTGGCTTCGGGGTAGTACAGGCTGGCGATCTGGGAGGCCACGCTCTGGGTGGCCGACGGATCTTTGGTGTTGACGACCAGGGTGACGACGTCGATGTCACCGTTGTCCAGATGGGTCATACCGACGTTGAGCACACCGGCGAGGGAGCGCAACTCCAGTTCGAAATCCTCTTCGGTCCTAGACATCATGAGGATCGAAAACCTTTCTTCTCGTACAGCCGACCATCGGCGATTCGTAACAGTTCAGTAGGGTCGCTCGAATCGCGCGGCGACGTGGCGGTGCCGGTGGTGAATTCGATACGGACGTTGGCTGCGGCGAGCAGCCCACGCAGACGCTCGGTGAACCCCGACGCTTCGTGGCCCTCGGCGTTGGAGAGGATGACGGCGAACTCGTCACCGCCAATTCTCGCCGCGGTGTCGCCTTGGCGAACGGCTTGACGCAGCGCGAAACCGAAGTGACGCAGCATATTGTCCCCGTATTCGTGTCCGAAGTGATCGTTGACCAACTTGAAATCGTTGAGGTCGACGATCACCACCGTGAAGGTCCATCCATAGCGTGCACTACGTGCCGCCGACATCGCCAGGGCTTCGTCGAAGTTTCGCCGATTACTGATGTTGGTGAGCGGATCGTGCGTGGCGCTGAAACGAGCGTGATGCAAGGAAAGCGCCAACTGACAAGCCGTGCGAACCGCATCGCACTCCACGGCCGGAACGATATCTGGTTCGCAGTACAAGCCGGGCTCGCCAATGAATCGAATGGCCATCTCCGCCGAGATTGACTCCCCCCCGAGGCGAAAGATCTGATTACCGAAGGACTCGTGACTGAGCGCTGCGACGACATCACTCAGGCCGTGTCGCTTCGCGAACTGATCGAGGATCGAATAGATGAATCCAACGCCCAACTCGCGGTTGGTCAACTCACCGAGCATCGTCTGAAAGAGCCAGGGTTCGTAGAGCTGACTGGTGAAATCACCAGTGACCGTGCTCGTCGTCTCTTCACTCGGCGACCCGGTCGCCAATGGCACTGGTTCCGTGCGGTCAGTTGCTTGGGCGCTGACGCCTTCCTTCAAACTCACAACTGTAAATTAGCCAATTCCGTCACCTCAGACTGCGTGTCGCGCAGCACGGATAAGGGAATCGCTCCTCGGGCCAACAGCGGCGCCAAGTCCGCGGCGGGCATGGGCCGCGAGATGAGGTATCCCTGACCCCGGTGACAACCGAGTTCCAGAAGCTTCTCATTGATGGAACCAGTCTCGATACCTTCTGCGATGACCTCCAGGTTCAGCGCCTTGCCCAATCGAATGATTGACTCGACAATGGCCCGGTCGTAGTCATCAGAGGTGATTCCTCGCACAAAGCTCATGTCGAGCTTGATCAGGTTGACCGGTAGGTCCTTCAACTGGGTCATCGATGCGAATCCAGTTCCGAAGTCGTCAAGGGCAATCTCGACCCCGAGGGCCTGGAATCCGCGAAGGATCCGCGCCACTCGCTCCGGCTCATCGACCACGGCGTATTCGGTGATCTCAATGCACAGCCGGTTCCCCGGCACGTTGTTATCCCTCAGGCACCGTTCCACGAACTCAACGAGGTCGCCCATCTTGAAATCGGCGGGCGACATATTGATGCGGACCACGAAGGGTAGGTCGAGATACTCCTTCTGCCAGATCCCGAGCTGTCGACAGGCCTCGGCGAAGACCCAGCGGCCGATCTCGGTAACCAGTCCGGTCTCCTCGGCCACTTTGATGAACTCCGAGGCGGCGAGTAGGCCACGCGTCGGGTGGTCCCAGCGCACTAGCGCCTCGGTTGCCAGGACGCGGCCGGTGCGCAGATCGACCTCGGGCTGGAAGTGCAGGCGTAGTCCACCCTGGTCGATGGCTTCGCGCAGCATCAGTTCGGTGCGCGATCGGCTGTTGACCTCTTCGCGGAGTTCCCGGTCGAAGACGACGGCCTGGTTGCGCCCGCGCGACTTGGCGGCGTACATCGCCACGTCGGCGAATCCCAAGAGGTCGAGTCCGCTGGACTCACCCGGAGTGGCGATCGCGATCCCGATGCTGGCGGTGTGGCTGACCTCCTGACCGGCGATCACCACCGGTTGGGCGATGATGTCCAAGATCCGATAGGCGGTCGCGAGGACCTCCATCTCACTCTTGGCCTTGTCGACGATGAACACGAATTCGTCCCCACCGAGTCGAGCGGCGAAATCGTTGACCCGAATGCTCGTTCGAATGCGATCGGCGATGGTCACCAACAGTCGGTCACCGCTGCCATGGCCGAGGTAGTCGTTCATGATCTTGAAGCGGTCGAGGTCGATCACCATGACGGCCGATGCCCGTCGGCTCTCCAAGCGGCTCTTCAACTCCTGGAGCAGCGCCCGGCGATTGGGCAGGCCGGTCAACTCGTCGTGGTTGGCGTTGTAGAGGGTCCGTTCTTCGGCGTCGATGCGAGCTTGCAACTGGACCAGCATGGAGGCGACCGCCTGCAGAGCGTTGATCTCTGCGGGCACCCACTGGTGGAGGTTCATGTGCAAGAAGCCGATGATCCCCCACGTCGAGTCGCCCAGGAGCAGTGGAACGGCGGCCCCGGCGGCTGGTTTGATACCCGCCGCCTCTTTGGCACGGTCCAGATACATGTCCGTCTGGTCGGCGATGCCGGTCAAATAGGGGCCGCGCATGTCTCGGGTGGCCATGAAGATCGGGTCTGAGTCGAAACGCACGACGCCCAAGGGGTCCGGGTCGGGCTTGTCCTCACGTATCGGCCACTCGGCTTCGAGGATCGTCACCTCGTGGGCAAGGTCGTTGCGACGGATGAAACAGACGTCGGCGATCAAGAACTCGGCCAGGATCCGCGCCACCCAATCGAGGGTCTCTTGACGGTTCGCAGCCGATGTGGACATGAGCCGTTCGGCGACCTGGGCGACCAATTCGTCCAGGCGGCGTTGGTGCAGTAGGACCCCTTCACGTGTGGCGAGTGTCGCCACGTGGCTCAAAAGACTGGCGAAGGCCCGTACTAGCGATCGCTCTCGGCTCGACCACGTGCGTCCGTGGCGTGCGACGACCAGAGCTCCGATGACTTGACCATCTTGGACTCGAATGGTCTCGACCAGCGAACCCCATTCAATGCCCTGCACCTTGCACGAGATGTACCCAACGACAGCGTCGTTGGAGAGTTGAGTCGACACGCGCTCGCTGATGGTTTCGAAGGCCTTCTGCGAACCGGCGCTGACGAGGGGTTCGAGCTCGAAGCCCGCGATTGCGCTCTCACCACTGCGTACGACCGCGACGATCTGCGTACCCTGGATGATCTGCAGCAGAGTCTCGACGACGAGTTTCGTCTCGGTACCGGCCTGTTCCAGGTATGAAGCGGTCGTGCTGGTCATGGGGGTTCCAATCTTTTCCGACAAAAAGTTGAAATCAAGGAAAGGGGTGACGATCACCCCGATTCCCAATTCCTTACCTACTAGCAAGTAAGTATTGCACAGGCCCGCTGACTAGTAAACCCCTAAATTAATCCCGTCTCGTCGTCCCGTACGACACGGTCGGCTCAACAGGATCGCTGTCGCGACTCAGCACGTGCGCCAACGGCAGTCGAACACTGTGGACCGACGGAGGAGGCGCATGGAAAACCCGGAAAACCATGATCGGGGCCTCCCCGTCGCTGAGGTCCCAAAATCCGTTGAAGTCCTCGTGAAGGCGATGCATCTCATCGAGGTAGCGCTCCCCGGACAGGCCCAGGATGTCCTCATCGTCGATGGCGTAGAGGAACACGGGCGAGGCGGGCTGGACGGACAACCCGAGCTTCTCAGCACTCAGCCAGAACCGTTCCATGGCCGAACCTCCGCGCACGTACCACGTCGGATCGGCTCGAGGCACGCTAATGACCGCCAGCGCGGAACTCATCATGATCGATGCAGCTGTTCGCATGCCGAGTACGTTGCCAGCGCGCCAATCGGCCAGGTGCTTCATGACATCGGGTCGTGCGAGCAACTCGAGGGCGGCGTACCCACCAGCGTCCATCTCCAGAGTGCGCACGTCCAGTCCCTCTTCGAGAGAGTCACGTCCGGGCCATCGCAGTTCCGACAGCATCTCTTGATGCACCTCGGGCAATAGATAGCGCAGGCGATCGGCCGCCGCCAGGAGTTTCGCCCCCGAGTCAATTCGAGATCGCTCGACCGTCAACTGGAGTCGTGCACCTTCTCGCTCCACTCCGCGCATGAGTTGGCCAATCGCATCGTCGTCGATCTCTCCGGGCTGACTCATGCGCCGATTCGTCGAACGTGACTCAATGAATGAGTCCAGATTCTCGATGGCGACGTCATTTGACTTCCCGATCTTCATCGAAGCCACGTGGTGCGACGGCTGACCTTCGGGGAAGAGTCGAATCGGACCGAGCGCCTTCAGCGAAGCAGCCTTCACGCGTGCGTTGAACAGTGCGGCACCGATTCCGACGTAGGTCCCACGAAAGGCGACGTCCATCCTCGAGGTGCGTTCTGGCACCATGAAGAAGTCGATGACGTCCTCGCCGGCCTCGAATCGCCACGGTTGGACGTTCCCACCCGACGGAGCTCGTCGCGCGGCGTCCACGATCAGTTCTATCGGATCGTCGCTTTGGATGGGCGGGTCCTGGGGAGGCGGCGTGAACAGATCGGCCTCCGCCTCGATGTCGAGGACCACCGGAGCGATCGCTGACAAGATCTCTTCGACATCGAATCTGACCCGACCCGATGGCAAGTCCTGGCCGAGGCCGACCCGACGAACCGCGGCCGCGACCGTGGCCGCTCCGAGAGTCACTTCGCTTCCGAGTTGCGGCCAGCCGGTGATGGTCTGGCCCACTTCGAGCAATGACGCAGCACCTCTCGATGAAGCATCGCGAGGACCAATGATCCTCATGACGAACGGCGCCTTTTGAGCGAGACTCAAACCCGCCAGCCTGGTCGAATCCATATCTCCGAGGAGTCCGTGAAAGATTGGACGATCGGGTTCGAGGTCGTATCGCTCGACATCGAGCACGCCGCGGTCACTGGTCTCCATGATCACCGGTATTCGAGAGTCGCGAGCCAACTCCCTCACCAAGAACTTCATGTCCAACGAATCGCACTCCTCGATCACCACGTCCAGACCATCGAGGAACTCCGGAAGATTTGTTCGAGTGACGCCGTCTTGCTGGACGACGACGCGAAGATAGGGATCAATCTCCGCAATACGACGAGCAGCGACCAGCGCCTTATTGATCCCCAGATCCAAGACGCTGGCGGGAATTCGATTGAGGTTCGAGAGTTCGAGCGTGTCGAAGTCGGCCAGTCTCAGCTCACCGACGATGCCTTCCATCGCCAGTACGTGGGCGATCGAATGGCCAGCACTCAACCCGACGACACCAACGCGAATGGTCCGTTGACGAGCCTGCTCGGCGCGCGTCAACTTGTTTCGATTGCGATCGAGTCGAAGCGTCGAGAACGACTTGGCCGCGAGCAGGCGCACGACTGCTCGGCGCCAGGGGTAGTACACCCACCTCGAACCTTCATCCATCAACGCTGGTGCGGGTGCCGGGATGATCTGGGCCAACTGGCTGCGCTGCTCTTCGAGACGGTCAATCAGTTGGAGTGCCGAATCCTCTCTCAATACCCTCAGCACCTCACGTTGTGAGCGGTGGGTGACGTCAAGGACCATTGGCCGCCAGGCTCGGGTGCGCACCGAATCGGGCTCCACCATGGTCAGCCCGATGCTCGCGGGACCACGCGAGAGCTGCTCGGCCTCGCGGCGCATTGCTTGCTGGTGCGAAGGGGTCGCCAATTCGTAGGTCCGCCCACGATGCCAACACACTGCGATCGTGCGATAGCGCTCGTCGGGAAACGGCACCGAACTGGTTCCGACCTGACGACCGCCTGCGGCCGAGCCGATCTCGAGCAAGGTGTCCGAGACCGCAGCAATGGCGAACTCCGAGCCCAGCCAGTTCATGGCATGGGTGACTGACCTCGAGATTGACGCAACGAGACGTACTCCCGTGACGGCAGCCCCCTTGGACCAGGCGCCCTTCACTTCGAGCGTCCCGAGGCGCAGTTCACGTTCGATGAGCTCGCGATAGTCGCCAATCTCGGGCGAAGCTGCCATCTCCTCGATCAAAGCGGCCTGGTGACTTGTCTCGAGGGGTCCGTGAAAACGAACTCCGGCCACGGGTTCTCCCTCGGCGTTGAAACCTAGGAAGAAGAGTGGGACGCCATGACCCTCTTCGAGTTCCTGTCGTCGAAGGGTTCCCTCGAAGCCATGGCTGCGGTATTTCCCTTCAGCTTCATTGAGATAGATTCGCCAGAGATCGGGACGCTCCATCGGGTGGTGACCTTCGAATCTGACTCCAGATTCTTGATCCACAAAACTCGAGCCGTACCGATACCGCCGACTGACTGAGTTGCTCACTGGTGA
>VFSW01015326.1_pt1 | contig 10542 bp, 11 predicted proteins | sample 5358111 | NCBI WGS metagenome assembly VFSW01 (sample SAMN11554181, study PRJNA540505) | mine drainage metagenome | isolation source: sediment from site ElyBrook_90M | place: USA: Ely Copper Mine, Vershire, VT | collected 2017
CAAGACTCCGCCATCTCTGCGTACTTTAACCTCACCGAACTGTTGGACGATACGGCGCACTACGCCGCTTTTATGCGCTACATCTTTCCTCCCACGCCCAACCCTTGACATGCTTCGCCGCCGCCGGTATACTCGTTCGTAGCGAATAGTTCGTAGCGAACAATGTATTCGCGTGATGTTGCGCTATACGCGACCGCAGACGGGAGCCAGCTACGGCGGAGACCAGCATGACCGGCGCGGCAGCGCAAGACGAGCGACCGCCTGGAGCAGCCACTGCCGCCACCACGGCCACCGCGCGTGGGGCGCCCGCCGCCGACGATCCTTCGCCGGCGGTCAGCGCCGAGGTGTGGGCGTTGGCGGCGGAGGTCGGGCGGCTGTATCCTGCCGTCTATCGGCGCTTCCACGTCTCGCGGCAGCCGCTGCCCGGCGCGGACGTCACCCCACGCATGCTGGGCGCGCTCCAGCATCTCGCCGCGTCGGGGCCGCTGACGCTGGGCGAGTTGGCGCCGCATCTCGCCTTGGGCAAGGCCAGCGTCACCGAACTGGTGGATCGTCTGGCGGCCAAGGGACTGGTGGATCGCATGCGCGACCAACGCGACCGCCGCCGCGTCTTCATCTGGCTGACCGACGCTGGGCGCGCCCGCGCTTTTGCGCATCCGCAGGTGTTGCGCGACGACCTGCTGGCCCACGCCCTGGCGCGTATGCGGCCCGACGACCGCACGCAGTTGATCGCGGGGCTGCGCGCCCTGCTACACGCCGCAGAGGAGCTTGAAGCATGACCTTTGACGCCAGCGAGACCGACGCGACCGTCCGTATTGATTCCACCTGTATCAGTTGTGGCATGCCGATGGCCGGCCCCACCGACCATGCGCCCGGCCACCCCGATAGCCTCTGGTGCGCGCGATGCAGCGCCCCCAATGGCGACCTGCAATCCTTCGCGGAACGTTTTGAGCGCATGGCCCAGTGGGAGATGCGCCGCAACGGCCAGGATCGCGCCGCCGCCGAGGCCAACACCCGCGCCTACATGCGCGCGATGCCTGCCTGGCGCGATCACCCCGCGCTCGGCGACTAGGTTCCCCGTCGGGAGACGCATTCGCCGCACGCCACCGCCCGGCTGCGTCTCTCGGTGCGCCAGCCGCTCACTGCGCGCAACTCGTTCCACTGGCCGACGAGACGGCGACGACGCCCACCGACGCGCTCGTTTGCTGCCGCCAGAGCGTTGAGGCGACGAGCGTCGTCGCGACGATCAGCGTCTGGGTTTTGGCGAAGCCTGCCTCCTGCCCAATCTGCTCAGCGGGCAGATGTGGCGCGTTGGGGATGAGCACGGCGGTCTCGAAACAGGGATCGGCCAGTCGTAGCCCCAGATTGCTCACCTCCGCCAACGCCGTATCATAGGTGATCGTTGGCGAGAATGCCACCTGCGCGTACGTGGCGGTGGCCCCATGGATAACCCGCAAGGGTGGGTCGCCGGTGAGCAGGGGGCCTGGCAAAATGGGTGTGCAGGTATACTTCACATCTCCCCCTGCCGCGACATCGTTCAGCAGGATCTGCGGAACAGGCGCAACGCTGATGGTACTCGCCGCAACTGAGAGCGGCGTCGCATCACGCAACGCAATAATGCTTGGCGAATAGTAGCGCAACTGGTCTACCCAACTGCGCGCGCTCAGGGGGTGCTCCTCGGCCAGCACATTTGGGTAGACCACCAGGCCATGCAATTGCAGGAAGAGCGCGCGCTGACCGACTGGTTGCCAGTGCGGTGACAGGTCTCTCATCCTCCCGTTGAGCACGATCGTCTGGGGCGAGGCGCAGGGCAGCGCAGGCTGCATCCCCAGATCAGTCACCGTTCGCAGCGCCTGCGCATAGGTGACGGTCGGCGCGAACGTGACGTAACAGGCGAGGATTGCGTTGGGCGGGTGATGTTCACCGATCAAGTCTGTACACGTCCCCGTCGCCTGATGGAGCGTCGCCGCCGCCGATTGTCCACACGCGACGAGCGCCAGCGCCAACACCAGTGGCGTGATCGCAAGCAGCCGCCACGACGGCCTCGTACCGCACCATCCAGGAAGGCGCCATCCCGCATGTACATCAACTCCCGCTCTTTTCATCTGCACACACCTACCGTCATGACCGTGATTCCCTGCGCGTAAACTCTTAGGGTAGCGCCCTTGATGGGTTCATTGCTCGCCCAGCTCCGCGACGTGGATGGCCTGCGCGGTGGGGTAGGGCGCGCGACAGGCGGCGTCCCTATGACGCATGCTGGAGGTAAGTGTCTGTTAGCGCGTCAAACGCATCTGGGTTGGCTACTACACCTTTTTCCACAAGCATACGCCGAACCACTTTGAGGTGGGTAGTATCAACAGTATCGTTGGCAGCGCCTGCTGGTAAGACGAGCAAGGTGTCAGTCTCGGTCTGCTGAAAGACCACTTGCGAACCTGCTGTGACTTGCCTCACAAAGCCTAAGCTCAGAAGGATTTGCTCCAACGTCGCATAGGAAATCGCTTTAGTCATCATAGTGAACAACCTCCTTCACCTGACCCAGAACCGCATCACGAAACCTCGCAAAGCGACGTATCGTGTCCTCATCAAGAACGTTTGTCAGCGGTATGTGTACCGTGACTGTGGCGCCAGCGTCAGCTAAAGTAAACCCCGGACGACGCTCAAAGTAGGATTGAACGTACATCCAGTAAGCTGTACTGGCTGCGGCGTCAAAGATGACCAGAATATAGGGCATCGGTTCACCCAGCCAAGCCAGCAAATCTGAATGGCTTACCGCAAAAACAATCGTCGCTTTGTCTGCAAGAACAGCAAGCGTGTCGGTCGCTTTGAGTTGTATGTAGATTTGCCCATTCTCGACCTCGCCCTGATCATCATAGGTAAAGATAACCAGGTCCGTACCGTAGTCATGCTCGATACGTTCGGCTGAATAACCACAGCGGAAAATGAGGCGCTCCACATGGTTCATGCTGAGATCGGCGATGTTATGTTCGCGGGTGCGGCGTTTGCGCGCAAACCTGGACATGAGCGCCTCTCCAATCGGCAGCCGTTTGAGGACAGTGTACCATAGGACGGAGCGTTTTGCCCTTACTTAGAATGACCACCGCACGTGTTCGTTGTCGCTCGCCGCATCCCACTCCGCCACGTGGATCACCGACGCGGCGGGGTAGGGCGCACGGCAGGCGGCGGACCAGGGGCAACCCGTCGTGGCAGTGGGCAGGGGCAACGGCGCGGCGCCAGCCGACGATGCCAGTTCGAGCAGCGCGTTGACGAGGCAGACGGGCAGCCCGATCACCCCCAGGTGGCAGCCCGCCAGCGACTCAACTGGCTGGAAGTCGGGGTGCTGGATCGAGTAGGCGCCTGCCTTATCCAGTGGATCGTTGGTCGCCACATACGCCGCGATCTCCTCATCGCTATAGGCGCGCATCCGCACACGGGTCGCCGAACTGGCTGAGAGCAGGGACGCCGCGAAGGGGTCGAGCAGCGCAACGCCAGTGGCGACGATATGCTCGCGGCCACGCAGCGCCCGCAGCATGCTCGCCGCCTCGGCGAGATCGCACGGCTTCGCCAGTGAGCGACCATCCAGCAGCACAGTGGTATCCGACGCCAGCACGCGGCTTAGCGGCTGCGCGCCCGCCCGCAACGCCGCATCGGCGGCCAGCGCCTTCTGTTGCGCTAGATACTCACCGAGCAGGGCGAGCGGCCCGTCGTAGTCCGCCGCCAGCGCCTCCTCGTCAATCGGCGCGACGAATCGCTCGAACGGGATGCCCGCCTGGGTCAGCAGTTGGCTGCGGCGCGGCGAGGCAGAGGCCAGATAGAGCGGCGCGTCGGCGGTCATAGCAGATATACTCCTGTCTGCGCGGGCAAACCTATCCCCCAGCCCTACTCGGACGGCGGAGCAAGGACGGCTTCGAGCGTCACAACATTCTCGATATGCGCCGTCTGGGGGAACATATCCAGCGGCTGGATACTGCGGATGCGATAGGCGGCGTGCGTCTGGCAGAGATACGCCAAGTCACGCGCCAGTGTATCGGGATCGCACGAGACGTAGACCACCGTCGGGATGCGCCGGGCGATCAGCGCATCGAGCACGGGCCGCTGGCAGCCCGCGCGCGGCGGATCGATGATCAGCCCATCCAGCCGCTCGGAGATGTTGGGCAGCGCCTCCTCGACCATCGCCTGCATGATCGTCACGTTGGGCGCGTCGCGCAGATTCCAGCGGGCGTCGCGGATCGCGCTGGCCGACTCCTCAATGGCCAGCACGCGCCCAGCCTGCCCAGCCATCAGGCTGGCAAAAGTTCCCACCCCGCAGTAAGCGTCCACCAGCGTCACATCTGGGCCGGAGGGCAGCGCGGCCAGCGCCAGATCGGCCATGCGGTTGGCCTGCGCGGTGTTGGTCTGGAAGAACGAGCTGGGGCGGATACGGAAGCGCGCGCCGTGCAACTCCTCCTCGATGGCGTCGTCGTGCAGGTCGAAGCCCGCCGCCGTCAGTCGCTGGCGCAGCGCCTCGCCGGGCGTCGGTTGTAGCAGCAGTTGGCCGGAGGCGGCGCCATAGCGCGCCAACGCCTGGGGCTGCGGTTGCGGCGACTCGCCCAGGATCGCCAGCGCATCGTTGATGCGTGGATGGGCAATCGGGCAGGCGCGCAGCGGGATCACACGATGGCTGCCGCGCGCCGTCAATCCCACCTGCCCCGCGCGATTGACCGAGAACCGCATGTGGTTGCGCTAGCCCCACGGCGGCTCGCAGCCCAGCGCCGGCGCCACAGACGCGACCGCCGAGGTGAACTTCGCATCGGCTAGCGCCCCACGCACCCGCTCAGTCTTCCAGGCGAGCTGCGCGGGATACCGCATCTGCTGCAACTGGCAGCCGCCGCACTCACCGAAGACCGGGCAGCCCGGCGTGGCGCGCTCCGCCGCCGCATCCACCACGCCAATGAGGCGCACGGTGGGGCGGGGCGTGCGTTTGGCGCGCTTGCGACCGGGGCGCGGCAATCGCCAGGATAGCTCGACCTCGACCAACTCGCCCGGCAGCCCACCGATGAACTGGCAGGCGCGCGGCGGGGCATGCTGCGCCCAGGTGGGGCCATACACTGCTGCGAAATCGTCGTCGGTCGGCGCGAGCAGTGGGGTAACGAGATCGGCCCGCGCCTCGCCATTGGTGGCCAGCGCCGTCACCCGCGCGTGGTAGCGCCCAACGATCAGCGGCGACGACGCGGGCGCCACATCACCCGCGCCAGTTGCGTCGCTCGTTACGTCCCTCGTTACGTCCCTCGTTACGTCCCTCGTTACGTCGCTCGTTTTGCTCGCTAGTTCATCGGGGCGTTCATCGGATGGTTCGTCAGTCTGCGGCATCGAAACCTCACCCTGGCGCGACGCCTGCGGCGTGCGCTTGTCCCTCTCCAATAGGGAGGAACGGATTTGTACTGAACGTTGATAGAGGCGATCCGTACCGCGTGCGGGGCGCCATGCGTCAAGGATCATGCGCCGGGGGTGGGGGCCTCATGAACCCTGGCGGTGCCTTCCTGCGCATGTTGGAGGTTGGTGGCGGCGTTGATCAGGCCGATGTGAGTGAACGCCTGCGGATAGTTGCCTAACTGCGCGCCAGTCGCAGGGTCAATCTCTTCGGCGAAAAGGCCGAGTGGGCTGGCGTAGCTCAGCATCTGCTCGAAACGGTCGCGGGCCTCGCCGACTCGCCCTTGCAGCGCAAGGTTGCTGATGTACCAGAAGGTGCAGGCGAGGAAGGCGCCTTCGCTGCCCGGTAGCCCATCATCGGTGGCGCCGCCGCCACTGGCGGTTTCGTGCGTCGCGCCCGCCGGACGGTAGCGGTAGATCAGCCCCTCGTCGCCGGTCAGGTCGCGCTGGGTGGCGGCCATCGTCCCTAGGATGCGCGGATCACTGGCCGCGAGGAATTTGGTCAGCGAGAGGCGCAGGTTGCTGGCGTCCAGCGTCTCGTCGCCATAGGCCTGCGTGAAGCTCTGCAACTGGTGGTTGTAGCCATGCGTCTGCACATCGTGGCGGATGCGCTCACGCGCATCGCGCCAGCGCTCCGCCTGCCGCTCGTGGCCGTGGTGCGCAGCCAGCGCGCAGGCGCGATCCAACGCAACCCAGCACATCGCCCGTGAATAGACGAACGGGCGCGGCTGGCCACGTACCTCCCAGATGCCCTGATCTACCTCATGCCAATGGTCGGCGACGTACTCGGCGATCTGCATGGAGAGGTCGCGCAGGTCGCGCTGCGACTCGCGCGCCATACGTTCCTGCGCGCGTTCGCGCAGATGGCTCTGGAGATGCGGTAACGCCAGCCGATTGCCGGTATGCGCATGTCGCGGGCCAGGGTAGCCGGACATCCGCACATAGCGCAGCGCGGCGTCGGCTAGCTCGCCATACACGTCGAGCTGGCGCTGATCGGCTGCGCCGTTGCCAATCCGCACCGGATGCGACCCCTGGTAGCCTTCCAGGTGGGTCAGCTCATGCTCCTGCAATGCCCCATCCGTCTCGCCGCGGATGCTATACATGATCCGCATGTTGGCGGCGTCGCGGATTTGCAAGTCGTTGATGAAGTGGAAATAGTCACGCGCCTCGCCGAAGTAGCCCAGTTCGCCGAGCGCATCGAGCGTGAAGGCGGAGTCGCGCAGCCAGGTGTAACGGTAGTCCCAGTTGCGCACGCCGCCAATCCATTCGGGCAGCGAGGTAGTGGGGGCGGCGACGATGGCGCCGGTCGGCTCGAACGTGCAGAGCTTCAGCGCCAACGCCGACCGCATGATCGCCGATTGGTACGGGCCATCGTATTGACTGAGGCTGGCCCAGTCACGCCAGAACCCCATCGTCTCGTCAAGGTCTGCGTCGAAGTCGTGGCGCAGCAATTCGGCGAGGCGCCCACGCGCCTCGGCCTCGTCGCGGGCGTAGTTGAGCGCGACAGCCAGCCGCTGACCCACGAGGAGCGGAATGCGCGCCCGCAGCGTATCACCTTCAAGCGCAAGCTGGATCGGCGCGGCGTGTTGCGCATTCTCGCTCTCAGAGGGCAGGTAGCGCGCGATGAAGGTCAGATAGCGCCCATCCGCCGAGAGGATCGCCCCCGCCGCGCCGTTGGCCAGCGGATGCAGGGTGATGGTCGCCGCCTGCCGCGCATAATCGAAGCTGGCTTTGAGCGTCACCTCCATCATCGCCTCGCCAGCGAGACACGTGACGATGCGATTGACGCGATGCGCGGCGGACACGTCGTTACCCACCTCCCGCTCCAGCCCCGCGCGGATGCCGTGGGTGGCGTTGGGTAACAGCGAGGAGGCGAGATGCTCGAAGATATGCGGCCTGCGGGGCCGCAAGCGCACCGGCGCGACATCCACCAGCCGCACGCGCCCGCTGGCCGACTCGAAGGTGGTCTGCAAAATATTGGTGGCGGGCAGATACTCCATGCTGGCTTCGCAGGCCTCCGCCGGGCAGATGCGGAAGTAGCCGCCCTTGTCGGCGTCGAGCAGCCGACAGAAGACGGCGGGGCTATCGAAGTGCGGCACGCAGAGCCAGTCAATCGAGCCATTCGGGGCGATCAGCGCCGCCGTCCGGCAGTCGCCGATCACGCCGTACTGCGCAATCGGAAGATACCGTGGCTCCGATTGCTGATTCAATATCGCCTTCACTTGCCCTGTCTGTTCTTGCATCTGCCAGACACCCTTTCGCCATCAACTCGCCAGCGGTGCACTTGTCGTGGGCGCCGCGCGCTCGTGCGTCCGCAATGAACGCCGCGCCCTGTATTGTGTACCATACACGGAAGACGACGGGAGCCGCAATGGCGCCTGTGGGGCAGGTGAGCGGCGAACACGGCGGCGCGGCGCCTATTCGTTGCCCATTCGTTGCCTGTTCGTTGCCCATCCGCCTCACAGGCTTGATCCGTCCCCGCACGCGCGCCGCTCTCGGCGCGCATGCCACGCCTGGATTTCTTCGGAACGGGCGCCTGAGTCAAGCCCGCGCAACTCTTGGCTGAGCGTGATCTGCTCGTCGAGCTTGGTCAACAAGGAGGGATAGGTGGACGCCACGCGCACCTGAAGCGCCATCGTCTGCTCAAACGCCGCCTGGGGATTGAGCCAGAGCAGGGCGTCAATCTCCGAGGTCTCAAGCTCTGGCTCAACATACGCGAGCGGCACACTCTCATGGTACAGATTAATATCATGGGTCGCCTGCCCGCCGTAGCCACTCTCCCGGAGTCGCTTCAGGGTTCGGTAGGCCTTCTCCGCAAACGATGTGCGGAGCGCACCGTGCTGGCGGTTGTGCCACATGAAGCGTTTGTAGCCCACACCAACGGTATAGGCGACGATCCCAAACAACCGCTTCCGCATCGCTTCGGTCACAGCGGCGCTATTCACAAAATCCCGTGTGCGTTTTAGCTCGGATTCCCAGACCTGGTACTGGTTCTCAACCGCGAGGGTGTGGACACGCTGGCACGCATACGCCACAATCGCGACGGCGCCCTGAGGATCAGAGAGGAGCCGCTCGATATGAAACTGACCTTTGAGGGTGTACAGCAGCGCGTCGCATTCGTCAAGTTGCTTGCCCTCGCGCAGCAGGACGGCGCGGCGCAAATCCAGGCGAGCGTGTTCCGTCCGCAACATCACCGTGCGGGGATCGTTCGTGCGGGAAGGTCGCGCCAGGGGAAACACCTCTTCCGCCAATGTCCAATAGGTCTCGCCCGAAATCAGTGGGCGCTCTTTCCACCACCCCAGCACGGTCTCCTGCAAGGCGCCCAGCAGCATACCTGTGCGGACGCTGATCTCCACAAACGCCGGGTCGGTTGCGCTCACCCGACCAGCGTCTTGCAGCCGCACGAGCTTGTTACTGATCCGCTGCACTGGCGAGAGCAAATTCCGTGGATCGCGGTTGCCCTGCAATCCCTCAGCGCACAGATCGAGCGCGGCATGGAACTCGTCAAAATCAACGCCGGAGCGCCGAAGAGCCAGCGGAGCAACGGAATGCGCGGGGTCAGACAATCGCTCTAACACTGGCTTGGGGGCGATAATGGCCACCCCAATGAGTTTGAGAAAGTCGCGTCTCTCCATCTCCGTGATCCTCAATGCTGTGCAGAGCCGATCGAAGTTGACGGTTCCGGCGGCGACATGCCCATTGAGCAGTCGTGTGATGGTCGCATTTGACACACCGAGCCGTTCCGCCAACTGAGAGCGACTGATGCGAAGAGCGAGCAGCCTGTCGTGGATGAACTGACCATGCGCGGTAGTGGGTCGTATAGATTTTCGCCCAGTGTGAACGGTTGGCATGCTTACCCCTCCCAACGGTCGAAGCGCGCGCAGAACTCAACATTCCTATCACGCATTCTATCATGGGAGGGGTAATCCTCCACTCGTTGTGCAGATGTCAACCTACCGTAGCAGGTCTGGGCAGCTATGACCTATGAGCGACTCGCTACCGAGGATGCAATGGCCCCATCTATGCGCAGGGGACGCGCTCGAACTACAGGTCAACAGTGGTAGCCACTGACGCCTCGGCGCAATTGCCGAAGTTCGCCTAGGCGCCAGTGACCAGAACACTTCATTGATGACGGCGGGGCTACGTGATCACGTGATCACACGCCGTCAGAAGCTGTGGTGTTGGCGTACAAGATCAGCGTCAGGTTGACGATGAATGCGAGCGAGTCGAGGTGGTTGTTGTGGAGCAACTCCTCCTCGGCCTGCTCGCACAACGCGGCGCAGACCGTCGGTGAGCGTAGACCAGGATTGGTCGCCAGGATCGCGCGTTTCGCCGCCAAGTTATCAGCGTACATGAACGCCATGACGGCTGCTTTCAGAGACTCAGTCATACGATTCCCCTTGGCTTTCTACGTGTCTTTAGAGGCGCGTTACCTTGGTGTTGATCGGGCGATACCCGACTTGGAAGCAACTATACTCGGTAGTATTTTCAGCTGCGTGACGCCTGATCGCATCCGTGAAAAAATGGAGCGAATCAGGAACAGCGCCAGCAATTGGCCCCCGCTTGAAGGGCGCTGCTGGCGCCTACGCTCGGCGGACGCTATACTGACGGTGATAGTGATGAGGAGGGACGACGATGACGGATACGCGCGGTGAAATTACACACATAGACGGCGTAGATCAATCCCGGCCTGCGCGCATCGCCAACCGCCGCACACCGCCCGATCCATCGGAGCGGCCAGCGGCGCGGTGTGGCGATCCGGCGCCTGCGGGGCTGCTGGCGGGCGTCGCGCAGTTCAACCAACGCGACTACTTCGAGTGCCACGAGACGCTTGAGATCATGTGGAACGCCGAGCCTGAACCGATCCGCGTGCTGTACAAGGGGATATTGCAGGTGGGCGTCGGCTGCTACCATCTGCTGCGTCGCAACTACCGTGGCGCGATCATCAAGCTGCAATCGGGAGCCGACTATCTGGAGCCGTTTGCGCCGCGCTGTATGGGCGTCGAGGTCGGCCAACTGATCGCCGACGCCCGCCGCCTGCGCGCCGAGGTGGTCGCGCGCGGCCCAGATCGGCTGGCTGAGGTAGACCTCGCCCTGCTGCCAATCATTCATCTGAGCGCAGCAGCTACACAGGGG
>VFSW01015328.1_pt1 | contig 10541 bp, 8 predicted proteins | sample 5358111 | NCBI WGS metagenome assembly VFSW01 (sample SAMN11554181, study PRJNA540505) | mine drainage metagenome | isolation source: sediment from site ElyBrook_90M | place: USA: Ely Copper Mine, Vershire, VT | collected 2017
GTCATCGACCAATCGACCAACCAGCCGCTTGTCATCGCCGGCGGCGGCGGGTCGTATGTCGGGTTCAGCGCGACCGACGTTCTGCTCACGGCTGGCGCTTCCGGCGCCGATGCAGGCAATGGCGTCAACGGCTCGGTGATCGTCACCGACCTCACCCAGCCCGCCAATGCTCCCGAGCCCGGATCGCTGGGTCTGCTGGGCAGCGGCCTTGCCGGACTCGGCTTGGTTTGGGTGACGAGGCGCCGCCCGGACCGCCGGCGATCACGGGGTTGAACCCCGGGACCGTCCTCTGCCCCCAGTGGTCCGATCCAGACGCGCGCTGGTCGGCGGTCCGCGCCTGCGGTCATCACGCGCAGACCTTTGCTTCAAGCGCGTGATTCGGATCAATACGAACGCTCGTAGAGCGTGACTCACGCGGGAGATTCGCCGAAACCGGGGTGATGCAATTTCAGCGTGGCGGTCCCAGGAGGTCCGCCACGCCGCGCGCCATTGCCTTTCCTACTGACGTCGGTTCCGCCGGGCTTCGGCGCCTGGCGCGGCGCAGCGAGGGCACCGGCCGGTCCCGGCGCCTAGAGCGACCTCCGATGGTGGCCCGCCGTATGCTGTCAGAGGGCCCGAACGCCTTCGGGGAGCTGCGCCGGGTCGTCCCAAAACGCATCGCGCGCGTGGCGCTGGAACAAATCGGGCGGCAGCAGCGTGGGACGCGTGCGCGCCGCCACCCTCCGGCCGACCTCATGCAGGCCCGGCGTGCCCAGCCGCATGTCGAACTCCACCATATCGTAGCAAGGATCGAGGTGCGCGGGATCGTGCGTGAACAATTCCTCGCCGATGAAATTGTACACCGCGCCCAGCGCGGCAAGCGGATTGCTGCAGAGGGTCTCATAGCGCAGCAGCAGCAGCCGATCCGCGTGCGGGCCGTAAACCGCCTCACGCAACGCGTTGAAGGCGAAACCCAGCATGCCCTCGCCGCTGCTCAGGCCCTCGGCGCGGGAATACACGGTGCCGCCCGGCTCGAAACCGAAAATTCCGGAAGGTTCGAACGCGTTGCGCTTCACCAGGCTTTCGATGCTGTCCACCACCCAAGCCGGGTTGCGCACGCAGCAGATCACGCGGCAATCGGGGAACAGCGCGGTGAGCGCGGGCAGCTTGGTGGTCCATTGGCGGTTGGTGTCGAATACGACCTCGGCCTCGGTGTCGGCATAGTAGGCATCGAAGCAGGCGCGCAGCAGGCGCTGGCGTTGCGCATCGTCGAGGAACACGGCGCCCTCGTTGCGCTGGCTGGTGGCCGACAGCATGGCGTTGAAGAGGCTGCCGACCGGACTTGTCATGCCGGCGGAGAAACGTGGGTTCTGCCGCAGCAGCGCGGCCAGCAGGGTCGAGCCGGCGCGCGGCAAGCCGGATATGAAATGCAGGCGCCGGGGCACGGCGGGCTCGTTCTCGCTCAGCCACGCCGCCGGCGCATTAGCAGTCCGCCGGCCAGCAGGCCGGAGCCACCGCCGCCGGATTCGATGCCTTTTCCCGCACCGCCGCTGCCCTTCCAGCCGGCGCCACCGCCGCCATTAGCGAGGAGGGCGCCGCCGCCCGCCACGGCGAGCGGCAAGGCGGTGCCGGGGACGAACACGAAGCTGCCGCCGCCGCCGCCGCCGCCGCTGTAGAAGCCCGTCGCGCCCTCGCCGCCGACAACGATGTCCAGCACGGTCCCGCTGGTGAGGAACAGGTTGCCGCCGACCGCCGCGCCCGGACCGCCGGCAGGCGGGTTCGCGAAGCCCGCTGGTATCAGGCCCCCCTCGCCGCCCTGCGCGCCCTGGGCGACGATGCGGTATTCGCCGCTGGCCATCACGTCATAGGTCTGGATCGTCCCGGTGTAGCCGAACGACCCCGCTTGCGCCGCCCCCGCCGTGGCCGCGCCGACGACAAGCGCCAGCATCGAAGCCCTGGCCAGCAACAGTTTGCGCATCGGCGCCGCCCCCAATGAAACGCGCTCGATACTGCCGCGACACCGGCGGCGCGGCAACCGGAAATGCGGCATAATTTGATCGCTCGCATCGATATTTGGATCGTCCGCACGCAGCCCGGATGCGCCCACGACCCGGCGGGGCGCTCGCTCCGCGATAGCCCGCTCGCGGCGCAGGTGCCGGACGCTCACCTCCGGCACCGAGCCGTCAGAGCCTCGTCACGAGGGATCGCGGGTCTGTTTTCCGGATCCGTCCAAATAGTTCAAAATTCCCTGGCGACCCATGGTCACCCTCAAATCCCACGACGCCAAGACCCATCGGCCCCGCCTGATCGACAGCGGCTATGCCGAACGCCCCGTCACCAGTGCGCATGCCACTGCACTCGCCCCCCTGCCGCCGCTGCACAAGGATCCGTTCGACCGCATACTGATCGCGCTGGCGCTGGTGGACGGGATGATGCGTCTCACCGCGGGCGCCAACCGGCCGCGACACCCGAGGCCGATCCAGGCGATCTGAGGCCGAGGCCCGGACCGAAGACCGCAGTCCGGCGTCCGCTGCTATGTTTTCGATCTTCCAGGCTTGCCGGTCTTTGCTGTTGCGCGGCGGAGCTTCCGTCGTTCTGCCTGTGCTTCCGCTATTCTGTCTGTCCGCGGGCGTGCTCGGTCTGCATCGAATCTACAAGAAGCTCTCCGCTGCACTGCAAATTCCACCGTCTTGACGGCCATGGCAACGGTCGATGAGGAACAGCGCCCTGCCGCCCTCCTTTGCTCCCCCAGATCGCCGACGTTGCTGATGATCCGCAAACGCCGCAGAGCGACCGTATGGCCCTGATTGAACTCTGAACGCGCACTTGTTCATCAGCCTTGACGACGCACGGGGGAAATCGGACAGTTTGCGCAGAAGCGACAACGAGGTTCGTCCCGTCGGAACACCGGGCGACAAAGCGCCGGTCAAGTTCACGATTACACAGGTCGGCGGCGTCCAGCGCGTGCCGATATCGGCGGAATCTCGTCGGCCAGGCGGCCCACAAACGGGTCGGCGCCGGGTGCGACGAGACAGCGTGATGACATGGTTCTGTGGCGGGCAGCGACGGCCGACAAGACGCCGAAGCAGCGTGTAGGGGGGAGATCACAATGTCACAAGCAACCGGACTGGCACTGGGCGCGGCATCGCTGCCGGACGAGAAGCGGACCTACCGGAAAGTTACGGCCCGGATCGTACCCTTTTTGTTCTTCTGCTATCTCGCCGCCTATCTCGACCGGGTCAACGTGGCTTTCGCCAAGCTGCAGATGCTCGACGACCTGCATTTCAGCGATCAGGTGTATGCGTTCGGCGCCAGCATTTTCTTCATCGGCTACGTGCTGGTCGAGGTCCCGAGCAACGTCATCCTGCACCGGGTCGGGGCGCGGCTTTGGATCGCGCGCATCATGATCACCTGGGGCCTGCTCTCCAGCGCAACCGCCTTCGTTCACACCCCGCTGGCCTTCTACATCGTGCGCTTCATGCTCGGTGTCGCGGAGGCCGGGTTCATCCCGGGTGTGCTGCTCTATCTCACCTACTGGTATCCGGCGCGGCGGCGCGGGCGCATCACGGCCATTTTCCTCACCGCCATCCCGATGGCGAGCATCTTTGGCGGCCCCTTGTCCGGCTGGATCCTGAAGTCGGCCACCGGCGCCTACGGCCTCAGCGGCTGGCAATGGTTGTTCATTCTCGAAACCATCCCCTCACTCCTGCTCGGGATCGTCACGCTGTTCTATCTCGACGACCGCGTCGCTTCGGCGAAGTGGCTCGACAACGAAGAGAAGCGTATCATCGCCAGAAACGTCGAAAGCGAGGATGCGGAGAAGGAGGACCTCTCCCACCTCTCTGCCGCTTTCAAGACGCCTCGGGTCTGGCTCCTTGGGCTGATCTACTTCGGCATCGTCAGCGGCATCTACCTCAACAGCTTCTGGGTGCCGACGATCATCAAGCAGACCGGGGTCGCCAACCCGCTCAGCATCGGCCTGCTCACGGCAATTCCCTACATCGCGGCTGTCATCGCGATGATCGCGACCAACAGCAGTTCCGACCGCACCCGTGAGCGGCGCTGGCACACGCTGGTCCCCTGCCTGGCCACCGGGTTCGGCTTCGCGCTGACCGCCTGGGCCGGCAACAACACCCTGCTCGCGGTGATCGGGCTGGTGCGGGCTGTGGCGGGGACGGCCGCCGCACTGGCCGCATTCTGGTGCTGGCCGGCCGCCTTCCTGGGGGGCGCCGCCGCTGCGGCCGGGATCGCGCTCATCAATTCGCTCGGCAACCTCGCGGGCTTCACCACCAACAACATCGTCGGCTGGCTGGCCGGCCTCACTCAGAGCAACGCGGCGAGCCTGTATCTCTTTGCCGCGGTTATGGCCACGAGCGGCGCATTGGTCCTCGCGGTTCCCGCTCGCCTCGTCAACAAGTAGCCGGCACCATCGCGGGGAGGATGCAAACATGAAGGAACTGCTCACGATCGGCCAGATGCTCTCGGTGCACGCCCGCTTGTTCCCGGACCGGATCGGCGTGCGCGACCTGGATCGCGCCATGAACTTCCCGCAGTGGAATCAGCGCGCGTGCCGTCTGGCCAACGCCCTCCTCGGCCTTGGCCTGGCAAAAGGCGACCGCGTTGCGGTCCTCGCCTACAACAGGGTCGAGTGGGCCGAGTTGTACGCCGCGACGGCGAAGGCCGGTCTCGTCATCGTCCCGATCAATTTCCGCCTGGTCGGCCCCGAGATCACATACATCGTCGAGAACGCTGGAGCGTTGGCGCTGATTGTCGAGGACGAACTCGCAGGTGCGATCGAAGCGGTTCGGGCGGACCTGCCGATCCCGGCCGCCAATCTGATCCATCTCGGCAAAGGCGCGTGCCCACCAGGATACCGCGCCTACGAGGACCTGATCGCGGCGGCCGCGGACCACGAGCCGGACCAGGACGTCGCGCTGACCGATCCTTGGTCGCTGATGTACACCTCGGGCACGACCGGCAAGCCCAAGGGCGTTGTCCGCAGCCACAAGGCCGCCGTTCTGCTGTCGCTGACGACCGATATCGAGTTGGGGCTGCATCGAGAGGACAGCGGCTTGCTGGTCATGCCGATGTGCCACGCGAACTCACTCAACTTCTTCGGTGCTTTCGCGTATTGCGGCGCAGAAACCGTGATCTACTCGCGCAAAAGTTTCGACGCCGAGCACTGCGTGCGCGTGCTCGCGGAGGGTGGCTTGGCCTTCACCTCGCTCGTTCCGACCCATTACATCATGATGCTGAGCCTGCCGGAATCGGTTCGGCAGAAATATGATCTCAGCCGGGTCGCCAAGCTGATGATCTCCTCGGCCCCGGCGCGCCAAGACACCAAGCGGGCGGTGATGGAGATGTTCCGCAACTCCTGCCTGTTCGAACTCTACGGCTCGAGCGAGGCGGGCTGGGTGACCATGCTCCGCCCGCACGAGCAGTTCACCAAGCTCGGCTCGGTCGGCCGCGAGTGTGTCGGTTCGGCGCCGATCAGGATCATGGACCCCGAGGGCAACGAGGTCCCGGACGGCGAGGCCGGCGAACTCTACTCCTGCACCCCGTACACTTTCGACGCCTATTGGAAGTTGCCGGAGAAGACGCAGGAGGCCTTCCGCGGCGAATATTGCACCGTCGGCGACATGGCGCGCCGCGACGCCGACGGCTACATCCATCTCGTCGACCGTAAAAGCAACATGATCATCTCGGGCGGCGAGAATATCTACCCCTCGGAGGTCGAGGCGGTGCTTGGCGCCCACCCCGCGGTTCAGGACGTGGCCGTGATCGGCCTGCCGGACGAGAAATGGGGCGAGCGCGTGCACGCCGTCGTCATTCTTCGTGACGGGGCCAGCCTGACCGAGGCTGCACTGCTCGCTTGGTGCAAGGACCGCATCGCCGGCTTCAAGCGTCCGCGCACCTGCTCCTTCGCGCGCGACGCCGACGTGCCCCGCACCGCCACGGGCAAGATCCTGCATCGGGTGCTGAAGGCGCAGCTCGCCGGCGACGAGGCGGGCGCCGTCTGAGAAAAAGCGGAGCGCAAAAGGGGAGCCGAACGATGAAGATTGAACCCGATAGTGCCGCGGGCCTGGTCGCACGCCTGCTCAAGCGGCGGGGCGTGGAGCGCGTCTTCGCGCTCTGCGGCGGCCATATCATGCCGATCTGGATGCGGCTCGATGCGGAGGGCATCCGTATCGTCGACGTCCGTGACGAGCGCGCCGCCGTGCACATGGCCCAGGCCCACGCGGAGTTGACCGGAGAACTTGGCGTCGCTCTCGTCACCGCCGGTCCCGGCGTTACCAACGCCATCACCGGCATCGCCAACGCCCACATCTCGCGCGCCCCGGTCCTTGTCATCTCCGGCACCAACCCGGCCGCTCAGGAAAACCGCGGCGGACTGCAGGACCTCGATCACACCCATCTGGTCCGCTCGATCACGCGCTATGCGCGCACCGTCCGCGACCCCGCGCTCACCCTCGCCGAGCTCGACGACGCGATCTCCCGGGCATTCGGCGAAGCTGGCGAGCCGGGCCCGTCCTACATTGACTTTCCGACCGACGTACTGCGCCGCCTCGTGCCGAAGCCGCTGCAGCTCGAGGAACATCTGCGCGCCAAGCCGCGCCCACTCACCCGCCCCGACCCGACGAGGATCGCCGAAGCGATCGAACTGCTCTGGAGCGCCAAGCGCGTCGTCGTCATCTCCGGCCGCGGCGCCCGCGGCGCCGGCCCCGAACTCATCGCACTGCTGGACCGCCTAGGCGCGGTCTATCTCGACACAGGCGAAAGCCGCGGGCTGGTGCCGGAGACCCATCGTTCGGTCGTCGGGGCGATGCGAGGGGCCGTCATGAGCAACGCGGATCTTGTGCTGACGGTCGGCCGACGGCTCGATTTCCAGCTTGCCTACGGTTCGCCCGCAGTTTTTGGCGACGCGCGCTTCGTGCGCATCGGCGACGTCCCAGGCGAGCTGCGTGACAACCGCCGCGGCGACGTCGAGATATTGGCGTCGCCCGTCGTGGCGCTGAGAGCGCTGGTCGAGGCCGCCGGCAACCGGACGTCCGCGGTGGATCGGGACTGGGCGGAGTCCCTGCGCCGCGGTCACGAAGACCGGGCGCGCAAGCTGCGCCAGTCCATGGCAGCCGCGCCCCCCGGCACCGACGGCCGTCTGCATCCGAACCGGTTGATCGCGGCGCTCCAGGAGGCGATCGGATCGAACGCGATCGTCATCAGCGATGGCGGCGACTTTCTGAGCTTCGCCCGCATTGGCCTGTCAGCGCCCCTGATGCTCGATCCCGGGCCGTTCGGCTGCATCGGCGTGGGCACACCATATGGCATCGCCGCGAGCCTCGCCTTCCCGGACCGGACGGTCGTGGTCGCGACGGGGGACGGCGCATTCGGCTTCAATGCCATCGAGGTCGACACCGCCGTCCGCCACCAGGCGCCGGTCCTCATCGTGGTCGCCAACAACGGCGCCTGGCAGATCGAGGTGCACGACCAGACCGTTACCTACGGCAAGGTGGTGGGCACGCGCCTGCAGTTCAGCGACCACGCGACAATGGCCCGCGCCTTCGGCATGCACGCCGAGCGCGTCGAGACCGAGGAACAGCTCAGGCCGGCAATCGAACGCGCCTTGGCTGAGACGCGGACCCAGCGTCGCCCTGCCCTCCTCGACGTTGTGGTGACGCCTGAGGCCGTGTCGTCCGATGCGAAGACCGGGCTCGCCTGGGTCCCCGACCTGCAGCCCTTGGCCGCCTGGAACGACGCGGAGCAAAAGTGGCGGGCCGGCGTCTGAGAATCGCCTCGAACGAGCGACAAGGAGAAAACGACAAGGAGGAGAACCGTGCCTGAACTGTTCGACGTTAAGGACCGCCATATCCTGGTCACCGGGGCGTCGAGCGGGCTCGGCGCGCACTTCGCCGGGTTCCTCGCCCACGCAGGCGCGAAGGTCACTCTTGGCGCGCGGCGGGAGGCGGCACTGTCCCAACTCGTCCATGCGATCCAGGCCGCTGGCGGACAGGCGCAAAGCGTGGTGATGGACATCACGGACGGGACAATCATCGAGCATGCCCTCGGCCGCGCCGAGCAAGGATTCGGCCCGGTGACCGTTCTGGTCAACAACGCCGGCGTCGCTGCAACCACGGCTGCGCTCGACTTGGACGAGAAGGGCTGGGACAGCGTGATTGACACCAACCTCCGCGGCGCCTGGCTCACCGCGCAGGCCGTAGCGAAGCGGATGGTGGCGCACCGGAGCGGCGGCAGCATCATCAACATCGCGTCCATCCTGGGTCTTCGGGTGGCGGGCGGTGTGTCGGCCTACGCGGTCTCCAAGGCGGGCGTGATACAGATGACCAAGGCCCTCGCCCTCGAGTGGGCGCGCCACGGCATCCGGGTCAATGCGATGGCACCGGGCTACATCGAGACCGAGCTGAACCATGACTTCTTCGCCAGCGCTCTCGGCGAGAGTCTGATCCACCGCATACCGCAGCGCCGCCTGGGCCGGCCCGCCGAGCTGGACGGCGCGCTGCTATTGCTGGCGTCCGACGCCGGATCGTACATGACTGGCAGCGTCGTCGCCATCGATGGCGGCCATCTCGTCTCCGGGCTGTAGGTCTTGATGTTCGATCGCGACGGCACGACCACCTCGACGACCGCTGCAGCGTTGCCGATTGCGGCCACGATGACATGGCCGTCGTGGGTCCCTCGGCCTGCCCAGGCCCGCTGCGGTGCTCGCCGTCGTCACGGGCGCAGTGCGCCGCCCGCGGCGGTCCTTGAACGCCACGGTGCCGCGAGCCTCGAGACGATCGGGCCAAGACAAAAGAACAGCTCCCCAGACGAAGCCAGCATTATCGAGGGCGGCACTCAATCCGCAGCAATAACGGACCCCTTGCCTACGCCGATCCCGGGTCCCTTTCGCAAGCCGTTTGAGAGAGGGCGGCACACCGTGCCGGAGAGGCGTCCGTCAGGCTCACGGGGGAAAGATGCATCGCCGCGGACATGCGCGAAGGGTCACCGCCGATTTGCAATCCAAACGAGCCCGATTGAGGATACGGGGCGGTCAAACCCATCTTGGTCCACACTGTAAGGATGTCTCTCGCGCCAAAGGAGAGTCCGGATGAGCATGCCCCCCTTTGACTTCGGCCTTCAGGCGCTGGCCGAGTTCTGGGCGAACGCCGGCCGGTCTTTGCTGCGCGCCCAGGGCGAGGCAGGGCGGGCATTCGCCGGGTCGGTGTCGGCCTCGCCACCGATGGCCCCGGGCGTGCCGGGCGGGTCTCCCGCCGGCGAGATCCCCGGGTCTGAGGACCTGGCCCAGGCGGCCAAGGCCGTCTCGCAGTTATGGAAGGCGGCTGCCGGCGTGGCGGGCTCCATGGCAAGCCTGCTGGCCCCGGGCGGCCAGACCGTGGATCCTACGGTCGAGGCAACATTCCGCGCCATGGCAGACCCGCGCGGCTGGCTGGAGAGCCTGGGCGGTATGGATTCCGCCCTCGGCCGCGTGACGGAAGGTGTGCAGCTCGCCGACCTGTGGCAGATGGAGCGCCAGCAGGCACGGCTGGTGCGCGCCTGGCTCGACGTGCGGCGGAGCACGCTGGAACATCATGCGGTCGTACTTGAGGCCTGGCTCCGTGCCGGGCGTCAGTTCACCGCCGAGTTGCCGGGGCATTTGCGCGCGAACGGCAGCACACAATGGAACAGCCGCGTGCTGCTCAGCTGTTGGACCGAGACCGCCAACCGCGTGCTGCTGGAAACCCAGCGGTCCGAGCCGTTCCTGCGCACGCAGGCAGCGATGGTTCGTGCCGGGACGGAACTTCGCGTCGCGCAGACGGAACTGGCGCAGCGCTGGGCCGAGCAGTTCAATATGCCAACCCGCACCGAGTTGGATGACGTCCACCGAACGGTGACCGAGTTGCGGCGCGAGGTGCGGGCGTTGCGTAAGGAGGCTCGCGAACGCGCAAGACCATCCGCCGCGGAAGGGAGTTAGCGATGACTTCAACCACTAGGCCCCCGGCCAGCGCCGTTGCGGGTGCCGTCGAAACGGTGACCGAGGCGGTACGGCTGGCCACCAAGCTGCTGGCTGGCACCGAACTGTTCGGTCGGCTCCGCGATGGCGATGTACAGATCGCGACCACGCCGAAAGACCTGGTATTTAGCCAGGACAAGGTAAGCCTGTACCATTTCGCCCCGCGCGCAGAACGGCGCGTACGCAACCCGGTGCTGATCGTCTACGGGCTCGTCGGTCGCTGGACCATGACGGACCTGCAGGAAGATCGCTCGTTAGTCCGCAACCTGCTCGACCTGGGCATCGACCTCTATGTGGTCGACTGGGGCACGCCGTCGCGCGCCGATCGTTACCTGACGCTGGACGATTACATCTGCGGCTACCTTGATGCCTGTGTGGCAGAGATCGCGCGGCGGTCGGGAGCGGAGCGTGTGAATCTGCTGGGCGTCTGCGAGGGCGGTGTCTTCACCGCCTGCTTCGCAGCGCTGGAGCCGGCGCGGGTGAACACCTTGGCGCTGACGATAACCCCAATCGACTTCCACGCCGACAGCGTAGAAAATCGCCCCGGTCACGGCTT
>VFSW01015329.1_pt1 | contig 10541 bp, 20 predicted proteins | sample 5358111 | NCBI WGS metagenome assembly VFSW01 (sample SAMN11554181, study PRJNA540505) | mine drainage metagenome | isolation source: sediment from site ElyBrook_90M | place: USA: Ely Copper Mine, Vershire, VT | collected 2017
CCCCCGCTCACGCCCCCCTCACCGCCGAGTGCGCCCCATTGATGATGGGCGGCAACGACAGCACCGTGCGCTTGGCATCGTACAACACAGGATACACAATGGAGTCCTTGATGATGGGCACGAACTTCTTCAGCTTCTGGTCGTGCTCCATGTAGTGCTGCATGAGGTCGTTGGCGCGGAACTCCGCCGTCTGCTTGAGCGGCACAAACCTGATCTCCTCTGGGGGGAGCGCCTCGTACGTGAAGGGGCCCTGGATGGTCGACAGGTCGTGGGTGCCGATCGCCACAAGCGTCCTGTTCCTGCAAAGGTTTTGGTGCAGCTTGTCCTGCAGGTGTGCGTGGGACAAGAAGGGAGGCATTGACACCAAATCTTGGTGGCCCTTTATAAGTCTCCCCCGCAATGAACGAAAATTTATATGCTCCCCCCATCCTCTCGCCTGCAGATCGATGAAGCTGTTGTAGCTCGCAGAGTCCAGCTTGACCCCGCGCAACACCGCACACACCACAAACGGCCGCACGAGTGCCGTTTCGGGTTTGACAGTCATCTGCAGAGGTGCCTTGCCCGTCATGTCTGCCAGCCTATACTTGGGTGCCGCAATGGTCCCCAGGAAGATGTTGAAGGCACGCGCGATGCCCTCCACGCACAGCATGTCGTATCTGTTGGCCGGGATGTCAATCTTGTAAATGACCTCCTCGTTCGCCTCCTCGGACACGGCGTTCTTCTCTTTCTTGATCATTTCCTTCTCCGACGTCTGCGTCGTGGTGTGTGCATGCATGGAGAGAGCACGCTCGTATGCAAGCGTAGAGCACGGGGACACAATTGGATGGTGTCCTCACCACATCGTCAAGCTCTACACCGTATTCGAAGCAAAGGTCCTCAAACTCGCTGTCGGCTGCGGGCAGCATGGGTGGCATAGGTCAGCTGATGGGTGCTTAGCCGCCACAACGGAAGAAGGAGAGATCCTCGAGAGCGGCTCACAATAGACTTTCCCCATCTTCCCGAACAAAATGTCCCTCTTGACTCCGATCGTGGGCATCGCGACGCTGGAGCTGGTGAAGAAGGTGCGGATCGACTCTGTGACGCTGTGGCTGAGATAAATTATCGACCTAGTGAGCATAAATAGATCAGTGAGAACTTCCATACCTGTTTCTGCGTGCGTGCACCTCGTAATTCTATCGATCGCCATCGATCAACATGGCCGATTCTCAGTATTCGTTCTCTTTGACGACGTTCAGCCCGTCGGGTGAGCACATGGCACATGACCAACACCATGATCCACGTCTCAAGCATCTGCATGGCATCTGCATGACACCGTCACCAGGGAAGCTGGTACAGATCGAGTACGCCCTGAACGCCGTGTCAGCCGGCGTCACCTCCTTGGGCATCAGCGCCACGGACGGCGTGGTGATTGCCACGGAGAAGAAGCTGCCTTCCGTCCTGGTGGATGAGACAACCGTGCAGAAGATCCAGATGATCTCTCCCAACATAGGGATGGTCTACAGCGGCATGGGCCCCGACTTCAGAGTCCTGGTTCGGAAAGCTAGGAAGACAGCGCAGTCGTACCAGACGCTCTACAAGGAGAACATCCCGGTGGCGCAGCTGGTCCGCGAGACCGCCGCCGTCATGCAAGAGTTCACACGTGAGTTGCATGCGTGAGAAGGGCTCTGATCTGCATCAGAAATCTTTCTCTTCCTTGATCCGCATCAACATCCCCATTGAAGAATCTGGCGGCGTCCGCCCATTTGGGGTGTCTCTGCTCATGGCCGGATTCGACGACAATGGGCCTCAGCTCTACCAGATCGACCCCTCGGGGACCTACTTTGCATGGAAGGCCTCGGCCATTGGCAAGAACATGAGCAACGCTAAGACCTTCCTCGAGAAGCGGTATAATGAGGACATTGGCCTCGAGGATGCAATCCACACGACGCTGCTCACTCTGAAGGAGGGCTTTGAGGGGCAGGTGAGAGGCGCGACCTTGTGAAGTTCGTAATTCAAGTTTCTTGTCACTGCTACGCAGGTTTCCGGCAGCAACATCGAGGTGGCGGTAATTGGGCCAGATAGGAAGTTCCGAGTGCTGACAGAGGCCGAGGTGTCAGATTACTTGCAGGAGGTGGAATAGTCTTGAGCTGGAAATAGTGAGGATGATATTAAGAAGTTTTTTTTTTCTCTTGGAAAGCCTTCTCCTGCCTCTTCTCGACACAAAAATCACGCAACTGCTGCTGCCGGCTGTCGGGGTTGTGCCACAGTCTCCCCTCCCCGTTTCTTGACGTTCATATAAAGCCCGTTAGCTGTGTGGATTGTCGCGCCTGTTGTCATGGTGATCTTTTGGTTTGGTACCAGCGTGAACTCGAACTGCTTGAGCAGCACAGCCATGGCCACGACTGCCTCCATCAGGGCGAACTGATCGCCGACGCATTTTCGCGGGCCTCCGCTGAGCGGAATGTACCTATAGAGGAGGGGCAGATCAGAATCAGATCAAAATCAGGATGATGAGGCAAGGAAGAGATCCCGGGGATGACTCACTTGAAATCCGTGTTGATCTCGTTCGGCACGGGTCCATCCAGGGGCCCGAATCTCTCTGGCAGAAATTCTTCAGGGCGATCCCACACCGCCGGCGAGTGGTGGATGTTGTAGACACTGATCATGACGTCTTGGCCACGGGCCACCTGAGAGAATGGAGGGACAGACGTTTGCAGAGCACAAACTGCAAAAGTCCTTACACTCCCCACCTCGTATCCGCCCGGAAGCGTGTCCGCTATCAAAGCACGCCTCAGTAGAACCGGAGGATGCGGGTAGAGCCTCATGCTCTCGTTGACGCACCGCATTATGTACCGCAGCTGACCAAAGTCTGCGATGGTGGGCTGCAGCCGCGACCCCAAGACACGGTCCACCTCCTCCTGTGAACAGGGAGGCATGGGCCAGATGCTGATCAATCGTGGGAGAAACGATTGCCCCCCCAGACACGACATGGAATCAATACAATTATTCTTTAGCTTCTTTCCTGATGGTCCGACCCACCAGCGCAACGGCCATCTTATCGGGGTTTTTAGCCAACAGGTACATGGTCCACGTCAGCGCTGACCCTGTGGTCTCGTGGCCCGCCACCAGCATGCTCAGGAGGTCATCACGCAGCTGCGTTGAGTTAACCTGTGAAAGAGATTATGATTGTCCATCATGGTGATGATAGCTGCGAGAACCATGCGCTCTTATGCGGCATCCATCACCCGTGCGTACCTCCTCACGTGCAGCGATGAGGAAGCGAAGCACCGAGGGGTCTGACGTGTTGATGTATTCCTCTCCTGCTGCACTGGCAGCTGCAGCCGCCGCCATCTCCTCCTCGTCCACCATGGCCTTGCACTGCGGATGCGGGGATGTCGAAGCTGGGTCAAACGGAATCGACGATCGACTGTGTTGTTGCGCACCTTGCGTATGAGGTCGGCGGTGGTTTGACGGATGAGCTCCACAGCGGCGGTCGCCTTTTGCTGCCTTGGCACTATCTTGCACAGCAGGGGGACCTTCCAGTAGGGCAGCAGGTCGGTGGCCCTCGTCTCTGTCTCCTTGAGCGCTGTGTACACCGCTTGGATGAGCGGGCTGTCCGTGGTGAGGCTGTTGAAGTCGTAGTTGAAGACGGCCTTGCCGATGATATCAAGCGTCAGCTGAGGAGAGGGAGAGGGCAAGCACCAGAGGTAATTTTGATCTAATTTGATTTGAAATCGAACATCCAAGAATATCACACTTGAGAGAAGATGGCCTCCATGTTGACTGGGGAGCCAGTGGCAGCCGCTGCAGAGAGCTTATCACAGGCAAAGAGGGAGGAAGGGCCGAAGACAAGCTCGAGCATCCTCTCGAGATAGGCCCTGTGCAGGGCGGGAGCGACAGCCTTCCGCCTGCCCCTCCAGTGCTCCCCTGTGGCCACAGCGAACCCATCTCCAAAGAGGAAGTAGCTAACCTCTGTCGCCACGAGGAGGGGCAGACGTTTCAGATTGAGACAGCTGAATGAGATCCTGGCAATGCACACCTGCCACCAGGCCCTTGTCATAGATATTCCGCTGACTGTTGTCAGTTGACCTCAGGACGTGCTTGGCGGCTGCAGGATCAGAAATGACCAGGAAGCTGGACACGGGCCCCGTGGGTAGGAGGTAAACGGGTCCGCTCTCCTTCATCCACTTGTAAAGGGCCTGTGCACAAGGCAACCTCCTCAGGATCACGCCAACACGGCCATCGCGCCTTCGCAGCTGAGTGAGGGCGAAGAAGCACCTGGAACAGAGCCCCGCCCAGCAAGTCCTTGATGTCGTCCGGTTTCGCATCGGCCACCGGAATGTTCTGCAGTTGTGCAGGCCGTGCTGAGAGCATGAGCATGGCGTGTCGCGAGACGTGTCTCACCCCCTTTCCGCTCCACAGCAGGTTCAATTGTGTGAGCCACCCGGGGCTCTGCCAACTCTTGCCGGCCCCTGCTGCATCTATGGCCTTGCCGCTGTCGATCGTTTCCTAATGTAGGATCAATAGGATAAGATTGGATAGGGCAATTAGCCACCTGATGTACCTCTTCAACGGGTGGGGTTGGGGACCCTGCAGCGCGCACAAAAACTCGCCGACACGGCCTCGATGATGATTTTCTCGATCGTAAAGCTGCGTGAGCTTGCTTGCTGCTCAGCAGCATCCTGTGCTGCGAAGAAATCTAATCAAAACAGATGGGTTTTGAAACCGAAATCCAAGGCCCACATGTAAATTTTGGGTCGGTCAGGACTTGATTCATCCACCTCAAAATTGTGTCTCAAATCGTGTGTGGTGTCTGCGTGACCTTCATACCCTCTCTTACTCTCTCGTCCTCCGTTTTCCTCCACTCGTCCCAGCTCACTCCATCAGGCTTCTTCGAAACTTCTTGCTTTTGCAATCCTGGCCCCCTGCTCAGCCACGTCCAGTCTTCATTTATCATCGATTTATCAGCGTCCATGGAAAGACCTGGCGTCTGCTGGCTGCTCCCATCCGCCGACCCCGATTGCCATATTTCTGATTGGAACGTCAATTTGAGAGCCGAGACAGCGTGTTTGAGAAAGCGGCTGCGGGACTTGAAGTGATCAGGGAACCGCTGGTGAATTGCAGTGTTCAACTGCAACGAAGGAGATTTCCTGTTGTGAAATTATCACGAGTATTTAAGTGTCTCCCACCTGCGCCATAAAGACCTTTTCTGCCTGGACCATCAGCGGAAGCTCACCATTCACCTAGAAAAAAAATACATTCGGGCATGGCATTTGGAGCCTGCTCCTCAGAGTTTCCATTCAAGCGGAATTTCCTCTCACCTTATATGAAACCAAGGAGAAAAAAATATCCTCGCCGTTCCAAAGTGGCTGGCTGTGCTGTCGAACGAAGTCTTCAACAACAGGGGCTAGCTTCCAGAAGGCCTAGTTGAAGATACCTTGCGGATTCAGACAGGACAGGCTCGAGCCACTCTGGCCGAAGACGCTCTTCTTCTCACCTTGCACGTCTCTGTGTCGGTGAGCATGAGGATGGTGAGGATGATGCGGCAGGGCCCAGGCAGCACTTGATGCTGGTATTCATCCAAATAACGGGGCGCCTCCCCTCGAGGCCAGTCTCGACCGAAAGCTCCGACGATGCGTCTGACCCATCATTCACAAAAGAGGACAAGCTTTGGATAGCTAAGAGTGATCTGATGAAAAACGGGCCCCTCACTTTGGGAAGCGTGCCTTGATGTCCATCATCCTCGTTAGCCCGGGTTCCTTCGGATTTAGGTATGATATGAAGGGGAATTTGATGATGCTTCCTCTCGTGAGCACACCGTTAGATAGTGGTCGTCGTCTTGAATGAGGACCCACGGCGTCTTTGAGAGCAAACAGGCCTGAAACCGGACCGACAGGCCCAACCGGTCGCTGCTCTCAACGTCATCCACAAGTCTAAGCTTCGGATGCGTCAGTCCATCCAAAGAGAACCTGTTTGTTGTGTAGCCAAGTCAGAATCCATAAATAAAAAAATGGATTTTTTAACCTACTTGGTATCATTGCGGCACATCCACACGATGATCTGGGCAACTCTGCTGTACTCCAAATAGACCTCAATGATTGTGAGGACGTTGGCTTTGCGTTGCCAGTTGAGCATTGCGACCGTGACGAGTTGATCAGTCTGTTGTGAGCTGTCATGAAAGTTCTTGACAACGCGGCTTGATCCATAGTGATAAATGACGAAGCTCAGGTTGATCCAAACAAGAATGCAGAGAAGTAGCAGGAAGAGTGCCTCGCGGACTCGCATGGACTCCTCTCAAGTGAGCACGACCATGCTCGTCGCGTTTTTATACTATCGAGTTTTCGATCATTTTTTTGATAAAACCTAATAACCCTACCGGTAATAATTTAGCAACTCAAAAAAAATTGAGTTCTCATCGGATGATCCATTTTTGGGTGGGAGAGATTGCTGCTATTGATCCAAGCACTCTAGTAAACCCTAGAAAGCGACAAAATTCTGAAGGGACGCTGCCACGTCTGGCCAGCACTTTTTATAGAAGCCAAAGTAGGCAATGTACCAGAATTCGAGCCCTCTTGGTGACGGCAGCTCCCCGCTTTGCATGAAAATGAACGTAACAGGCACGATTACGGCCCAGAGGAAGTGGTTCGGCACCAGCAGCTCATAGGCAAACGTGCAGATGAAAGCTGTGAGATGCAGCGAGGGCAAATAATGATAATTTTATTGAAACAGCCGAGGCCAAAACTTACGGAAAGCCAGCCTCTCCCAGAAAGCCACCTCCCAGAACCACCGCTCATTCTCGGTGCGGTTGCGCCAATACCAGATCCGCTCCCCCTCGGCCATTAAGAAATTTTCGTATCTGAAGATGGAGAAACAGGGCGTAAGAAAACAGGCGTGAGGACGGCTACAGGCAGAAGCTGAGTTATATTGTCACTGCAATCTCGCCCGAAGTTTTCAAGCAGACTGATGCCTGTTACCGTTGCGAGTCAAAAAGTCCAGACCACGTCCGCTGGATAGACATTGCTAATGTGATGGGCGAGAGGAGCACCGCTCGGATCAGCTCTCGAGCCCGATAGATGTTGAGCGCAATGCCAGACACGGCTGCTGTCCGGCTGTGAAACGCAAGGGTTCAGAAGGATCAGGCTAGGGCTCCCCAGAGGGAAATGCGCATGAAACTTACATGCTCGCTCTTGCTAATTCCACGTCCTGATTCGTCACAGCCGCAGCCTCATCGGGTTGCATGGCGACAAAGCCGGCGATGGGCCTCTCGCTCTTGCGCGCCTGTTCGCCCAATTCCCGCCTCGCCTCCATCTTCATCTGCTTCAGCTTGGCCTCTTCCTCGAGGAGCACCTCCATGGCCTCCATCCTCTCCCTAGCTTTTTGATTCAATTTCTTGACCATGTCAGGTTCCGGCATCCCCTTCCTCTCCATGTCCTCAATGGTCTTCTTCCGACTAGCAAAAAACTCTTTTATCCGCAAAGACCAGTATGCACTGAAGTCTGCCTTGCCCTGCTCTCCTCCTCCTCCTTGATTCTTCTTCTTGACATCCTTGCCGTCGTTGCCAGCTGCAAACCTCCTGACGTCGAGGTGGCGGCTTGATGGAGTGTTCTGACGGTGATGGTGTGCGCGATGGTGAGCTCGCATCGCTCACGATGCGCAATTATATATGATCGTTTCGTAACGCGAATTTTATCCCAGAACAAGCTGATTCAATTCAAGCATGCAACCAATCGCATTTCGCCGGCCGACGCTCGCGCCGCATCAGAGGCCGGGTGAGCTACAATCTTTCCTCCTCAAATTTTGGGAGCTCACGAGCTCGGAGGACAGGCACCAACACCACACACACACCAACTCGAGGCACCGCTGCTGCGCCGCATGGCGGCATTACTGCAACACGCGCCGTCGTCAAGGACAGCGATTCAGGCCTTGACGACGGCTGGGGCATCGAGGTCACGACGCAGCCTTCCACCTCCTCTAGGGCGGGGCCCTCGACGAAGCCGCCTGCTCGAAAGGCCAAAGCTCCCGGGACGCCCCAGACGGCTCAGAAGCCTGCTGCGAAGCCCCGATCCCGGTCTCCGTTCATGGACCTCACCTCTGAACAGGGCATCCTGGGCCTGACGATGCTGCAGCAGAAGCTCAAGAGGGCGGAGCAGGGCCAGGCCGGTCTGACCTCGGCTGACACCAAGGAGCTCATTGACAGCCTGCCCAAGATGGCGCAGAGGAGGGCCGCTGCCAAGAGGACTGCCGCCGTGGCCCCGCAGCAGACCAAGGCCAGGAAGGTGCTGGTTTACGAGGATGATGATGGCAACACCTGGGAAGCGGAGGAGGACGAGGATGTGACGGACAAGCCCAGGTTCGAGCTCAACCTCGTGGATGACGACATGGTGAGAGGACGAAAAAGGAAAGGAAAAAGGACGGCCCTTGATAGGTTGTTCTTTTCCTTTCGTCATATGACACATCCTGACGACCTCAACAGGAATACGTCGAGTATGACCGCAAGGGCAACCTTATCAGCCGCACGCAGACGTCTGCGGCCAACACGCAGGGCCACGAACTAGACGCTTCTCTCGAGGAGGATGAAGAGGAGGAGGAGGACGACGACGACTTGGACTTCTCTGATGCAGATGCCGATGGGGCATGGAAGGCCGTGTCGTCGGTGGCCGCGAGGCAAGCGCCAGGGTCGGCAGCTGGCAGGCCGCTCCTCGAAGGAGATGAGGACTCGGCAGCAGCGGCGGTGAGCAAGCGCTCAGGGTTGACGAGGAAGAGCAAGAAGGCCGAGAGACTGGCTGATGTGCGCGAGGTGGAGCTGGCCTTTGGTGACGACGGCGGGGACGAGGGGGCATCCTTGATCATGGGTGGCGACGAGCAGATCGAATGGGGTTTGGAGGAGCTTGGCTCAAGAGCCGGACGAAAGGTGCAGGCATATCCTCTGTCTGATCGCATGTGCGGTTAGCTGTGAAGGAGGTCAATCTCCATTTGAATATGTCTCTTCGCCTTTCTGCCAACATCCCCACGTTGGCGTCCTTTCCCGTTGCTGAAACAGGGGGATGGAGGCCGCATGACGTTGATGCAAGAGCTGGGCGTGGTGCGTGGCAAGGGCAGCCGCCCCCTTGGCATCGACGAAGAGATGGGCACAAATGTCACGTGGGGAGGCAACGCCAGCTCGACCGCGACTGATCTTGAGGAGCAAGAGAGGCTGCTGATGAAAATGTTCAAGCCGCATAAGGTCAGTTCCCAAGGGGGGCAAACATACATTTTTCTACATTTGTTTACCTGGATTTTATCCTGTCTCCGTTTTCCATCCGAACCCATTTGAATTCCGCCGCCCTTACAACCCTGACAGGTGGCCGAGCTGATGGCTCACCAGCGCGCAGCTCTCAAAGAGGCTGAGGCCCTGAGGAGGGGAGGGTCGTCACGCAGCGGCCGAGAGTCAAAGCTGCACCGCCAGCTGCGCATCGTGTCCGGCAGCGCGGCCAAGATGGCACTTCTGTCGTCGCAGGGTGCGCAGACGAGGCCCATGATGGAGAAGGTGAAGAGTTGATTTTCGGCAACAATCAAATGTCTGAAGCGTAAAATCAGTCTTTTTGAGTGTCTTGCACCCGCGGATCTCGTAGGTTCGCCAAGCTATCTTCAACATGCTCCAAAGTCAGGCAGGCACGGTCAATTCGCTGCCCTCTGAGGCCAGATGGCTTGACCTTTTTGCCGGGACCGGGTCGGTCGGCCTCGAGGCCTTGTCCCGGGGCTGTCGTGAGAGCCACTTTGTTGAGATGGACCCCTGGGTCACCCGCAACGTGCTCGGCAAGAACATTGCAACATGCGGCTTCCAGCGCAAGGTGCGACACGGATGGACGTCTTGTGTGTGATTGTAGTCGTGAGTCTAACAGCTGCCCATCTCAAACCCGCAGTCCGTGGTCCACACGACCAAGGCAGAGGAGTTCCTTCGCAAGGCCGTCGAGCTGCCGAGCTTTGCCGGCGGCGCTTTTGACTTCATCTCCATGTGCCCGCCGTACCTGCTCGTCTCCTACCCGGAGCTGTTTGATCTCCTCAATCGCTCCAGCCTCATCCACCCCGGCACGATCCTGTTTGCCGAGTACCCGAAGCAGCTGTACAAGGAGATACCTGAAACCGTAGGTGGGCTCGTGCAGGTGTGGGAGCTGTGTCTTCCCTTCTCCCTTATGCTCCCTTACGCTCCCAAATCGGAACCTTGCGGCCTGCCTTTCCCTTCAGGTCAGGAACCGCAAATACGGCAGGACGCACATTGTTGTCTACGGGCAAAAGGTTTCTGCTGATGGGGCTGATGTTGATGACCTTGGTGATGACTACTAAAGCCCTGCGATGAAAAAATGGCTGTCTCTCTTTTTGTTGTTTTTAGGGTTTAGGTTGTAATAAGTTTCATGTTGATCGGTGGGGCGGCAGGATTGCATTCCTCAACATGCAATCGAGGGTTACAGCCTCATCTACAACATCACGAGTCGCGCAGTTTCGGTGTCATCGGCAATGCAATCGGCTGCTCGGGATTGCGAAGGCACCCAGCGGTGCGACGTTTTATCTGATCGGCTCCATTA
>VFSW01015330.1_pt1 | contig 10540 bp, 10 predicted proteins | sample 5358111 | NCBI WGS metagenome assembly VFSW01 (sample SAMN11554181, study PRJNA540505) | mine drainage metagenome | isolation source: sediment from site ElyBrook_90M | place: USA: Ely Copper Mine, Vershire, VT | collected 2017
TTCCGGCCCGGGCGGCCGGGCCCCCCCGGGTTTTTGCGGGCGGTGCTTCCCCATGGCCGGGGGCGGCGCCGGCGGCGGGGGGGGCCCGCCACGGGTCACTGGGCGGCGTGCATCTGCGGCCTGGCGCGCGAGATGCCGAGCACACCGCTGCGCACGACCTCGACGACCTCGCCGAAGGCCGCGACATTCGCGATGAATTCGCCGATTTCGGCCTCGGTGGTGGTCAACTCGACGATGTAGCTGGACGGATCGGCCGACAACACCCGCCCACCGGCGCGCCGCAACAGCGCATCGACGGCCGCGATGCGCCGTGCATCGATTTGCAGCTTGATGAGCAGCAGTTCGCGGGCCAGGGTGTCGCCGCTGGTCATGTCCTCCACGGCGACCACGTCGACCAGCTTGAGCAGCTGGGCGTTGATTTGCGCAATCACCTCGTCCGATCCAATGGTGACCAGGGTCACCCGCGAAACGGTCGGATCGTCGGTCGGGGCCACCGACAGGGACTCGATGTTATAGCCGCGCGTGGAGATGAGGCCCGCGACGCGCGTCAGTGCGCCGGCCTCGTTCTGCAGAAGGATTGCGATGAGATGGCGCATGGTGGTCCCGCTAGGATACGGGAGGGTGGCACTTGGGCGCCAGAGCGAGAACTGCTAGTCTGCCGCCGTGAAATCTCAAGATGAAATCGCCAAGCCGGGAACCCATCCGCTGGCAGGCACGGGCATGACGGGCGCCGAGATGGTGGTGCAGGTGCTGGCCGACGAGGGCGTCGACACCGTCTTCGGCTACAGCGGCGGGGCGATCCTGCCGATCTACGACGCGGTGTTCCGCTACAACCAGGAACATCAGGCGGCCATGCCGCTCATCGTGCCGGCCAACGAGCAGGGAGCCGGCTTCATGGCGGCGGGCTTCGCGCGCGCCAGCGGCCGGGTGGGCGTGGCGTTGGTGACCTCCGGGCCCGGCGCCACCAACATGGTCACGCCAGTGCGCGACAGCATGGCCGACTCGGTGCCCCTGGTGGTCGTCTGCGGGCAGGTGCCGACCACCGCCATCGGCACCGACGCCTTTCAAGAGGCGCCGGTGCCGAGCATCATGGGCGCCGTGGCCAAACATGTGTTCCTGGTCACCGACCCGCTGAAACTCGAGGCCACGGTGCGCACGGCCTTCGAAATCGCGCGCACCGGACGCCCCGGGCCGGTGGTGCTCGACATCCCGAAGGATGTGCAGAACTGGAAGGGGGTGTTCCACGGCGCCGGCCGGTTGCCCGTGCCCGGCTACCGTCAAAGAATGAACCGGCTCGCCGCCTGCGGGCTGTCGAGCGCGGCCTGCGCGCAATTCTTCGACGCATTGCACAAGTCCCAGCGGCCGCTGATCTACGCCGGCGGTGGCGTGATCAACGGCGGCGCGGCGCCGGTGCTGCGCGAGTTCGCCGCGACCCTGGGCATTCCCGTGGTGACCACCCTGATGGGCATCGGTGCGGTCGACACCACCCACGCGCTGTCCATGCGCATGCTCGGCATGCATGGGGCGGCCTTCGCCAATTATGCGGTGGAGGATTGCGATTGTCTGCTCGCCGTCGGCGCGCGCTTCGATGACCGCGTGGCCGGCAATCCCCGCACCTTCGCCCGCAACGCCCGCTTCATCGCCCACCTCGACATCGACGCCTCGGAGATTCACAAGGTCAAGCGCGTCGACTGGCATCATGTGGGTTTGCTGCCGGACGCGCTCGCGGCGCTGCTCGAGCATGGGCGCGCCACGGGATTCGCGCGCGACTGGTCGCCGTGGCAGCGGCATTGCGCGCAGTTGCGCGAAGTCCATGCGATGAATTACGACCGGGACAGCGAGGCGATCCAGCCGTACTACGTGATCGAGCAGATCAACCGGCTCACCGGCGGCGAGGCCATCATCACCACCGGCGTCGGCCAGCACCAGATGTGGGCGGCGCAGTACTTCGATTTTCGCAGTCCGCGGCTCTGGCTCACCTCCGGCAGCATGGGCACGATGGGGTTCGGCCTGCCCGCGGCCATTGGCGCCCAGTTCGCCGCGCGTCACCGCCTGGTCATCGACGTCGACGGCGACGCCAGCATTCGCATGAACATCGGCGAGATGGAGACCGTCACCACCTACGGATTGCCGGTCAAGGTGCTGGTCCTCAACAACTGCGGCGACGGCATGGTGAAGCAGTGGCAGAAGCTGTTTCACAAGGGCCGCCTGAGCGCGAGCGACAAAAGCCTGCACACCAAGGATTTCGTCAAGGCGGCGCTCGCCGACGGCTTCAAGTACGCGGTGCGCCTCGACAAGAAGGCCGACGTGCCGCGCGTCGTCGCGGAATTCATCGGCTTCGAGGGCGCGGCCTTTCTCGAGGTCATGATCGACCAGGACGCCGGCGTGTATCCCATGGTGGGCCCTGGGCAGTCCTACGACGAGATGATCACCGGTGCGCATATCCGTTCACGCACCGCCGTCGAGGTGCGCACGCCGGGCGCCTCGGAGATGTTCTAGGGGCCGGCGCCGCCCGCCTCACCAGACGCCGGTGTTGGCCATGGACTTCCAGGGCTCGGCCGGCTCGAGGGCGGCCCCCGCCTGCAGCAGTTCCACCGAAATGCCGTCCGGTGAACGCACGAAGGCCATGCGGCCGTCGCGCGGCGGACGGTTGATGAGCACCCCGTGGTCCATCAGCCGCCGGCAGGTCGCATAGATGTCCTCGACGGCATAGGCCAGGTGGCCGAAATTTCGGCCACCGCCATAGGTCTCGGGATCCCAGTTGTGCGTCAGTTCCACCTGGGCCTGCTCATCGCCCGGCGCGGCCAGAAACACCAGCGTGAAGCGTCCCTGGGGATAGTCGCGCCGCGACAACTCCTGCAGACCCAGGGCGTCCCGGTAGAAGCGCAGCGACTGCTCGATGTCCGCGACCCGGACCATGGTGTGCAGATACTTCATGAGAACCTTCCGATGTGAATGCCGACGGCCGCCAATCTTGCGGACTTGTGCGCCAAATGCAAACTCCGCGCGGGGCCCGGGTGGAAGTCCCTGTCGTACCGGCTGTTGCATTCCTGCAAAAGCCATGGATCCGAGAACTGCTTCACAGATTGCCAGTCATTAATGTCACAACTGATGGATTTATCAGCCATCCGGTCTATACTGTGTTCGTAGGGTTTAAGATAACGTCGGTTGTTCGTTACTTATTCGCAACAGCCGAGACTCGAAGAAGGCGGAGCGCAGGGGCGCTTTTGCGCCGCGTATCTTCCAGCGCCGGACGTGGCTGGTCACTGACCGCCACCTGTTCCCCTCGAATTCCCCGGTATTCCCGGGGATTCTTTTTTGTGGTCACCGCCGGCGGCGCCACTCCTAGGCGGAGCAGGAGAGGTCGTTCGCCATCGCCGGATGGAACCATTGCAGTGCATCATGCCGGCTCACCACCTCGCCGACGATCAACAGGGCTGGTGATTCCAACGTCGATTGGGCCGCGCGCTGGCGCAATTCGCCCAAGGTGGAGGCCACGACCCGCTGTTGCGGGGTGGTGGCGTGGGCGATCACGGCGGCTGGCCGGGTGGGCGGGGCGCCGTGCTCCAGCAGGCGTGCGACGATATGGTCGAGTCGCATCAGCCCCATGTAGAACACCGTGGTGGTGCCGGCGGCGGCCAGCGCCCGCCAGTCCGGCTCACGCCCCTGTCGATCGGCATGGCCGGTGACGAAACTGACTCCATGGGCGAGGTCGCGGTGGGTGAGCGGAATCCCCGCGTAGGCTGCGGCGCCGGCGGCTGCGGTGATGCCCGGCACCACCGAGAAGGCGATGCCGGCGCGCGCCAACGCCTCGAGTTCCTCGCCCCCGCGGCCGAATACCAAGGGGTCGCCGCCCTTCAGTCGCACCACCCGGCTGCCCTGCCGGGCATGCTCGACCAGCAGTTCGTTGATCCGCTCCTGGGAGGTGCTCTGGCCGCCGGCGATCTTGCCCACGCATACCCGCAGGGCGTCGCGGCGCGCGTAATCGAGGACGGCGCCCGAGACCAGCCGGTCGTACAGGATGACGTCCGCGTCCTGCAGCGCGCGCAGCGCCTTCAAGGTGAGCAATTCCGGGTCGCCCGGTCCGGCACCGACCAGCGTGACCTGACCCATCGAGCCGGCGGCTGTGGGACCCCGGGCGAGTTCCTGGCGGGCGATGCGCGCCGCGCCGGCCCGGTCGCCATCGATGAAGCGGCGTGCCGCCGGACCGTCCACCAGGGTCTCGAAGAATCGCCGCCGCTGCGCAGTGTCTCCCAGCCGTTGCCGGACGATGTCGCGCAGGCCGCTCAGCCAGGTGGCCAGTTCGCCGATGCGCGGCGGCACCAAGGCCTCCAGGCGCTCGCGCAGCCGACGCGCCAGCACCGGGGAGGCCCCGGCGGAGGAGATCGCCACCAGCACCGGATCTCGGTCGACGATGGCCGGCACGATGAAGCGCGAGGCCCCGCGATCGTCGACCACATTGACCGGGATGCCGCGCGCATCGCTCAATTTCGCGATCCAGCGATTGACCGCGCGCCGCGAGGTGGCAACGATCACCAGGCGCGCCCCTTCGAGGTCGGCGGGCAGGAATTCGCGCAGCTCGGCGGCCAGGGCGCCGCGCGCGGCCCGATCGCCCAGCTCGGCGTGCAGCCGCGGTGCCACCACGGTGATCCGTGCCCCGGTGCGTTCCAGCAGCGACACCTTGCGCAACGCCACCTCGCCGCCGCCGACCACCAGCACGCGTTGGCCGTCGAGGTCGAAGAACGCTGGAAAATAGGTCATCGCAACCGCCTCCGCTTGCCGTTGTTGCCGATCATAAGGGGCCGTCCGTCGGCGCGGAACCAACTCCCGCTTATGAGGCCATGCGTTTCGATGCTGGCCGCCGCGCGTGCGCCGCGCCAAACCGATATCCTAGGGGCATGTCTGAATCCCCCTGCGACCGACGGGCCCGCCGATGAAGCTGCAGCAACTTCGCTATCTGGTGGCGGTGTATGACGCCGGACTGAACATCACCGCGGCCGCCCGCCAGCTGCACACCTCCCAACCCGGGGTGAGCCGGCAGCTGAAGCTGCTCGAGGAGGAGCTGGGCTTTCACTTGTTCGAGAGGCAGGGCAGGTCCCTGACCCGCACCACGCCGGCCGGCGAGGAAATCATCGCGCGCGCCACCAGCATCCTGCGGGAGATGCAGAACATCCGCCGTACATCGGCGGAACTGCGCAAGGCCGACGGCGGCGCCCTGTCGATTGCCACCACCCACACCCAGGCGCGCTACGTGCTGCCGCCGGTGATCCGCGCCTTCCGCGGCAAATATCCGAAAGTGCGCCTGCATCTGCACCAGGGCACCTCCGAACAAATCGCCGAGATGGTGGCGCGCGACCGGGTGGACTTCGCGATCGCCACCGGTTCGGAGGCGTTGTTCGCGAACTTGGTGCGCCTGCCGGTCTACCGCTGGCACCGCACGGTCATCGTGCCGCGCGGGCATCCGCTGGCGGCCGCCGGCAAATTGTCCCTGAAGAAGCTGGCCGAGCATCCCATCGTGACCTATGTGTTCAGCGTCTCCGGCCGCTCCTCGCTTCCGGCGTTGTTCGAGACCGCGGGCCTGGCGCTCGACGTGGCGCTCACGGCGCGCGATTCGGATGTGATCAAGACCTATGTGCGCCTGGGTCTCGGCGTCGGCATCCTCGCCGGAGTGGCCATCGACCCGCAGACGGATGGCGACCTGGCGGTGCTGGATGCGGCGCACCTTTTCGAGCCGCACCTGACCTGGATGGGCTTTCGCCGCGGCGCGCTGCTGCGCGCCTACATGTACGAGTTCATCGAGCTGCTGGCCCCGCATCTGCCGCGCCGCCTGGTGCGTGAGGCGGAGAAGGCGGAGCACCCGGAGGAAATCGAGCGCGTGTTGAAAGGCGTGCAGGTTCCCTGGCGTGAGCACGCGTGAGAAGGCGCAGGCCCCGTGACCGCCGCGCCGCGGTGCTCACCCGCCGCGGGAAAGCCGCATTGCCCTCAAAACCGTGATTCGGTCGGCAGAGCGCCGCCGCCGGACCCGGCAGCATGAGGCGGGAACCAGAGTATAAGGATCTGCGCTTGCTGACCAAGGAACTCGAGGAAATCGTGGTGGCGCCGGATACCTATCAGGTCTCCCCGGAACCCCTGCTGCTGGTGGCCGAATTGCGCGGCGCCTTGGCGCTCTGCCTGCACGACGAAGGGCGCGGGATGGGCGGGCTGTTGCACCTGCGCTTTGGCGGCGACAGCGGCCGGCCGAGCGATGTCACGGACAACACCCTGAACGGCGTGCTGGTGGTCCTGGATCGCTTCAAGCGCGCGGTGATCGGCCACTCACCTCGCCGTGAACGCCTGCAGGCGCGCATCGTGGCGCATGCCTTGCCGCCGGTGGATGCCGGGGAGCCCACCGCCACCCTCGCGGATCTGCTGCAAGCGGATCTGCAGGATGCCAGGATCGAGTGCGGCCGGCAGATGCTGCGCCGGAGTGAGCCGGTGCGGCTGTGCTTCGAACCATTGGCCGGGCGCATGTGGGTATGCGGCGCGCGGCAGGAGCCATCCGGGACGCGCGCGCGGCGCGCCTGAGCCGGCCGAGCGCCGGGGCTGCCCTCTGCGGCGCCGCGCCGCCCCTGCGGCCCGGGGCCGCGATATCGTAAACTGCGTCTTCTGTCGGGTTCGTCCGCCCTGCGCGGACCGCCGTTGGTGCCTATGAGGTGTGCGATGCGGGTTGCGGTGATCTTCATGGTGGCGCTGCTCGCCTCCTGCGCGACGGAGAAGCTGGCTCTCGCGCCGCCGGCCGGCGTGGACTTCAGCGGCACCTGGCGGGTCAATCTTGCCGACAGCGACGAACCGCAACGCCTGCTGCAAAGTGCGCACCCGGGTGCCGGCGAACGCTCCGCCGATGCGGACGAGGGCGGTCGACGTTCCGGGCGCGGTCTGCCCACCGGCCTGCCAAGCGCGCCCGTGCCCCCGCTGCCCTTGCTGAGCGAAAGCCTGGAATGGCCGGGCAATGACATCCACATCAAGCAGATCGGGGGCGCGGTGGTCTTCTCCTCGAACGGTCTGGACGTGGTCTACCAGCCTTCCGCGGTGGAGCGTAAGCGGCGCGGGCGTCGCGCGGGCGACGGCGACGCCGGTCGTGACGTGCCGGAGCGGGCGCGCGGCGATGCGCCGCCGCTGTGCGGCTGGGACAACCGGACCTTGGTGGTGTTGGCGGATGACCCGGATGAGGGACGTTCGCCGTTTCAGCGGCGCTTCAGCATCTCCGCGGACGGTCAGCGGTTGGTTGAAGTGATCCAGTTCGACGAGGGACTTTCCGGCGAGTTCACGCTGTCCCTGGTATGGGATCGGCTGCGCCCTTAGACGGGTGAGCGGCGGCGCGCTGTTCCGGCGGCAAGCGCGCGTAAAAAAGCCGGGCGGAGCCCGGCTTTCAATTCCCCATGCCTTGCGTCGTTGCGCTGTGTTCGCGCCTTCGACGATGATCGGCCTTTTACTTCCCTAGAGTCCTATTGCGTCCCGGCAACACTCTAGCGTTGAGTGGCGATGGAAGCTAGCCCCGTGCAGAACAAATGTAAAAATTAATGTGGCGGCGGCGCGACAATCGTTTGCCGGCGGTCATGACGCCAGCACCGCCCCCGGACCTCGCGGCGCCGGGCCGCGTGGACGAGTACGACCCGCAGCCGAGCTGCGAGTATCCTAAAATCGAAAGCCAAGCCCGAATCAGGGTAGTCGGGGAGTCCGTCACTTGGGAAAGCATTCTCGACCCCCTTCCGGGGAGGCCGCGCAGGTACGCACCCGCCGTGCCTACTTCGATTGCCGCCATGGCCAATTGCATGTGCGCACCGCGTTCCCCGCCACCGGGGGGTTCGATGAGCAGGTCACGTTGTTCTGCCTGCACGATGCCGGCGGTACCAGCCGCGATTTCGCCCAATTCCTGCCGGCCATTGCCCTGGCGCGCTCGGTGTATGCCGCCGATTTGCCGGGGTCGGGTGAATCCGACCCGGCGCCCGGCGACGGGGCGACGGAGATGGCGGCGGCGTTGGTCGATCTTGCGGCGGACCTACGCCTGCGGCAGATCGATCTGCTCGGCGTCGGCTTCGGCGCCCGCGTCGCCTTGGCGCTCGCGTCGGATTCGCCGGAGCGGGTTCGCCGGCTGGTGCTGCTCGGACTGCCCCCGGAGGAGGGCCTGCCGGTGGTGCGCCAGCCTGCCCTGGTGTTGCAGCCTCAGCTGGGCCACGCGGCGGCCACGCCCTGGATTCGCAGTGTGCTGCCCAATGCCCGCCTGATGGAGCTCACGGTGTACGCGGCCAATCCGTTCGCCGGCGCGCCAACGGCGTTGGCCGCCCAGGTCGGCGGCTTTCTCGACGAGCCCCGCTAGCGTCGTCGGTGCCGGCGGCCTGCATGCGGCTCAACAAATACATCAGCGAGAGCGGCGTGTGCTCGCGGCGCGAGGCTGATCGATGGATCGAGGCGGGCCGCGTGACGCTGAACGGCCTGCCGGCGGGCCTCGGCACCCAGGTCGCGGCGGGTGATGAGGTGTGCATCGACGGCAATCCGCTCGGCCTGCGCAGGTCCGCCATTTACCTCGCGCTCAACAAACCGGTGGGCATCACCTGCACCACCGAAGCGCAGGTCGCCGACAACATCGTGGCCTTCGTCGGGCACCGGGAGCGCATATTTCCAGTCGGCCGCCTCGACAAGGACTCAGACGGCTTGATCCTGCTCACCAATGACGGCGACATCGTCAACGAATTGCTGCGCGCCGAGAACAACCACGAGAAAGAGTACCGGGTACGGGTGGACCGTCCGATCAGCGATCTGTCGCTCGGCATGCTGGCGAGCGGCGTGCGGATCATGGGCCAATTCACCAAGCCCTGCCAGGTGATCCGCGAGGGCGAGGATCGCTTCCGCATCATTCTCACCCAGGGACTGAACCGGCAGATCCGCCGCATGTGCTCCGCGCTCGGCTACCGGGTGCGCCGCCTGCAGCGGGTGCGCATCGTCAATATCCGGCTGGGGGATCTGCCGATGGGCCGCTGGCGCGAGCTGACCGCCGAGGAATTACAGGGGTTGTTGCCGCGGCTCGCGGCCCGCGGCGGCTAGCCCGCGCAGCCGGTCGGGGGCCACGCCGTCGGACCACTCCAGGGCGGCGCGGCTGCGCCAGGCGCCGTCCGCGGCCATCTGCGCCAGCCAGGAGAAAAAATCCCGGTCGCGCTCCGCCCAGTACGCCTGGCTGAACAAGGGGGTGCGGGCGGCCGACTCGATCAGGAAGCGGCGGCGCAACCCGAAGCTGGCCAGATCGCGCCGGCAGAGGATGCGTGGCGTGTCGGCCGACACCGGGAATCGTTCGACGCCCACCTGCAGGCGCAGCGAGCCGGCGGTCGCGTACAGGCAGATGTTGGGCGCCGCGCCGCGAATGAAGGCGATGCCGTGCACCAAGGAGGCCGGTCTTTCGAGCGCGTTCCAGGTGCCGCGGTCCGCATACCATTCGAGCGTCATGCGCTGACGCCTGAAGTCGACCACCGCGATGCCGCCGTCGTGCGGCGGGTCGCCGGGCGGCGGGGCGCCTGGCCGCGGCATCCGGGGGGTCTAGCGCGCGCCGCCCGGCACCGCGGCGCCGGGGTGGTCGGCAAATGCCGCGCGCACGACGCCGGCGGTGAGCAGCTGTGGCAGTACCTGGGGTTGCGCCGAGCCCGGTCGGCCGTTGTACACCACGTATAGCGGCACGCCGCCGCGACCGAAAGCCTCCAGGGCATGGGTGATCACCGGGTCCCGGTTGGTCCAGTCGCCTTTCATGAGTGTCACGCCCCGGCCGCGAAAGATCTCCAGCACCGTCGGGTCGGAGAAGGCATTGCGTTCGTTCACCAGGCAGGTCAGGCACCAGCTGGCCGTGAAATTCAGCAGTACCGGCTTACCGGCGGCCTGCAGGGCGGCGACCCGCTCGGGGTCGAAGCGCTGCCACAGGTCGGTCTGCGCTGTGCTGGCCGGCGCGGCCGTGGCGATGCCGGCGAAGCGCACCGGCAACACCAGGGCGAGCACGATGGCCGTCACGGCGGCCGTGAGCGCCGCCACCCGGCCGGTGTGACCGCTCGATTTGGAGCGCTGATAGGACCAGGCGGCGAGGGCCACCAGCACCATGCCGGCCAGCGCCGCGCCCAGACCCAGAGCGGAGGTCTGTTGAGCGAGCACCCACAACAGCCAGGCCGCCGAGGCGTAGATCGGAAACGCGAACAGCTGCTTCAGCGTGTCCATCCAAGCCCCCGGACGGGGCAGTGCACGGCGCATCCAGGGAGCGAAGGACAACGCCAGGTAAGGCAGGGAGAGTCCCAGGCCAAGCGCCGCGAAGATGCCCAGCGCGACCGCCGGCGCCTGCGTCAGCGCCGCCCCCACGGCCGCCGCCATGAAAGGCGCACTGCAGGGCGTCGCCACCAGGGTGGTGAGCACGCCGGTGAAGAAGGCGGCGCGATAACCGCTGCCCTGCGCCAGCTCATCGCCCACCCCGGCAAGCCCGCCGCCCACCTCGAAGACCCCGGACAGATTCAAGCCCACGGCGAGCAGCAGA
>VFSW01015331.1_pt1 | contig 10540 bp, 8 predicted proteins | sample 5358111 | NCBI WGS metagenome assembly VFSW01 (sample SAMN11554181, study PRJNA540505) | mine drainage metagenome | isolation source: sediment from site ElyBrook_90M | place: USA: Ely Copper Mine, Vershire, VT | collected 2017
CTGCCACTGTTACCCTTATCGCGCTTTCAATTACCCGGCCTGCCATTTTGCAAGAACTGCGTCTGTTTCTTACCGCCATTCAATTTTTCACGCGCATTCCTGTGCCCGCGTGGGTAGGACACTCCTCGCAGCAACTCAATCAGGCAGCGCGCTATTTCCCGCTGACAGGCCTGGTGGTCGGCGCGTTGAGTGCTGCCACACTTCTGCTCGCCGCGCAGATATTACCACTGCCTCTGGCGGTCGGACTTTCCATGGCTGCCTCCATGCTCATCACCGGCGCATTTCATGAAGATGGCCTCACCGACTTTACCGACGGACTGGGCGGCGGCTATACACGCGAAAAAGCACTTGAGATCATGAAGGATTCCCGTATTGGTGCTTATGGCGCCATCGCACTGATCACGGTGCTGCTGTTGAAATATCAGTCGCTGGTTTCCCTTTGCCATGCGCATACGGCGTTTTTCGTCGCTGCCACGCTGCTCGCAGCTCACAGCCTCAGCCGGCTGATGGCGGTCAGCATCATGCTGACCCAGCGCTACATCAGGGGCGATGAAAGCGCGCGCGCAAAACCTGCCGCGCAACAAATCAGTAACACCAGTTTCACCATCGCCGCCTTCACCGGCATCATACCCCTGTTCATCTTGTATGCGGCAGGGACGACGCCATCATCTATTCTCACCGCAGTAACACTCGCATGGCTGATGCGAATCTATCTTGGCTGGCGGTTGCAAAAACGGCTGGGGGGCTATACCGGCGACTGTCTGGGTGCCGTGCAACAACTGACTGAACTTGCGTTCTATCTGGGCCTGTTAGCATCCATCTGATGCTGTATCTGATACGCCACACGACTCCTGATATTGCACCCGGCATCTGTTACGGGCAACTTGACGTGTCATTGAAGAACAGCTTCGAGGCCGAAGCAAACACCGTGCTGAGCCACCTGCCTCCGCCCGACCTGATCATCACTTCACCCCTGAAGCGTTGCAAAAATCTTGCTACACATCTGGCGCAAGAGCGTAGCGGTCGGAACATAATCTCCGGGTACCGCACGGCCCACCCCTTGCGGGTGCAAGTCGACGCGCGTCTGATGGAAAAGCATTTCGGTGCATGGGAAGGTCGTGCCTGGAACGACATTTCGCGTTGTGAGATCGACGCCTGGACCGCCGACATTATGGGTTATGCGCAGGAAGGCGGAGAATCCGCACAACAACTGATGCAGCGAGTGCAGGATTTCATGCACGATTTGGTGAAACTGCCACAACGAAATATTGCACTGATCACGCACGGCGGCATCATCCGCGCAATGCTGGCACAGTTTGCAAATATCCCGCTGACCGATACACTGAACTGGCAGATTGAATACGGGGCGGTGACAGGCGTGAAAGTGTCATCCATGATTTGATCATTTGCACCTGCGAATGAACGTGTTGCGAAAATATTAGTATATGCTAATATAAATGCACTTTACTGATTACGGAGTCACAATATGTTCACCAGCACCATCAAGGAAATCGACGCCGCTGAACTCGCCCGCTGGGTGAATGATGCGAGCCACAAATTGCGCGTTATCGACGTGCGTCAAATGCAGGAAATTGCCATGGGTACGGTACCCAGCGCCGAACCTCTGCCGCTGCACACACTGCCTGCCAAAATTCATGAATTTTCACCCGATGAAAAACTGGTGATGATCTGTCGCAGCGGCGCACGTTCGGCACAAGCCTGCATATTTTTACAGCAACAAGGTTTTTCAAATGTGCACAATCTGCGCGGCGGAATGATGAACTGGGTGCAGAGCGGCTTGGCTGCTCATCAGTTGCCCTGAACAATATCCCAACTGGTCGCGCCTCATCGCCGTTGAGCATTAACGTGAAACTCGCCATACCAGTTAGGTTATGCTTTAGTAAAACCAAAATAACCATGCTCAACGCTTCTCTTCGACGCTCAGGCGGATCGCTCATCATGACGATACCGCAATCCTATATCGAACAGAACCATCTGGATGCAGGATCACGTTTACAAGTTGAGATCAACGGCACCAGTTGCGCGTAAAGCCTGAACGTCAAAGACCCAAACTTTAATGAATTGCTGGCTTCAATACCTGAAGTTTTGTGCCGAACCGAAGGATGGGAAGAGATAACATCGGTTGGAGGCGAGCTTTGATTCCCGAACTCGGCGATATATTACACATCCAGTTCTATCCCGCTTCCTGCAATGCTGAAAACCCATTGTACTTTGTGGTTTCCCCGCGCACATTCAAAGCCCGCTTCCGCCTGTCCATGGTCTACCCGATTTCTGGCTGCGCTGCTGAAGCTGCACGCAGCAGCGGCTTTCTGATTTCGTTGACGTGTGCAGGCTTGCGACGCATGTAACCGTTCACGCGCACCAGCTCAAATCGCTGGACTGGGCGCACGACAAGCCAAGTTCGTTGAAAAGGTTCCCGACGCTATCGTGCAGGAAGTTCTCGATTTCCTGATTGCGGTTTTTGAGGACAATTGATTCCTGGCGCTTCGCAAGGCAATAACTGCATCATTGCTAGACCACCAATTCCATAGGTGTACTACCTTAGCTCCGAGATTTTAAGGTCTAAGCCTCCCCCTTACTGGCAACTTAACGATTTGAATTTCCCGTACGAGTGTGATGTTGTTCGTATTGAATGAAGAGGTTTCACCGCCGAATGTTTATTTTCTTGTTACCGGCTATCGTTTGTATCGCATTCAATGCCTTATTCAGAACTTTCTGAAAAGGTGCTGTCATTTCCTTCTTTTCCGACTTTTTTGCTTGCTTTACCCATTATTCATCCCCACTAATTACATTAGTGTGAAAGAATATACGTTGGATGCCCCACCATGCAGATGCATGCTGGTACGCGGATAATACAAAAAATATAACACGAATGTATAAACTGACAGGTGACCAAAATAGCCTGAACGCCTAAAATAAGCACGGCCTGTTTGCTGTAAGTGTTCAAAGTGACAATTTGGGGTACGAATTGGTCACACGTGTCACATTAACGTGCGGGTCAATGCTCCAATAATTTTCGCGACCTCAGTCAAATTCGCGCCGCGCCGGTATTATCTTTCATCATCTGGGGTGGCTGCAACTGCAAGGCTCTTCAGATGTACATGAAGGTACCGGATTTCAGCTTATCTGAAAAATGCATTGTTCAACAAATAACGGTAAGAAACGGGGGTACCTGTCGACATGCTGCATCGCCTCTCGGTTTTTCTAAACGAATCTGTCATGGGGTTCCTTGCGCTCGCGGGGTTGAGTTTCGGAATTTCTCCCTACCTGTTCGAATTGTCACACGGTGTTGAGCTAAGTTTCGAGTTCGCAAAATGGCTGATCATCGGATTGTTCGCACTGGAATATGGTGCTAATTTCGCTCTATCTTCCAACAGGCTCAAATTCGCGATCAGCCCTTGGCGTATTTTCGACGCAATCATTATCCTCGTGCCGCTACTATCGCTGCTTCCCGAGGTGTCGCATATAGCGAGTTCATCACCTGCGCTACGCATACTCCGTATGTTCAGTATTTTGCTGTTTGGCCCGCGTGTTGGTCATGGTTTTCAGAGAACGCCATTACAGATACCACTGCCTGCTCCCTACGGCCAGCCGCAAGTCACGGTATTTCAGTGCGGAGAATCCACGACGCGCAAATGCGACTGGGAAGAGTTACTGCAGTGGATAGTAAATCCCACAAATTGCTGGCTGCATGCCGCCAATCTTTCGCCGGAACGCCTCAAGGAGATTGCATCAGTGGCAAGCGTCCCGCACGTAATGATTGAAGCTGCGCTGCAGGAGTCGAGTTATCCGCGCATTGAATCCGGCGTGCGTTGGACAGCGCTCACGATTTCTCTTCCTTCGGCAGGTGAGACAATGCGACGCGACCCTGTGCTGCTTCTGATTACAGCAAATGGCATGTTGTCGCTTTCACTACGTTCGCTTGATCTGCCACCGATGCCCGCTGGTCCAAAAGTCCTGCCTTGGGGACCGCGCTGTGCACTTTATATGATTAGCCTGATGCTCTCTCGCGATGAGGAACTTGCAGGGCACATGGAACGCATGGTACGCCAGCTTGAGGAATTGCCGGCAATAGAAAGTACGGATAGCTTTTTCAAAGATTCCTTTCGCCTAAAACGCGTCCTGTCGACTGCAAAAAGCAATTTGTGGCGGTTACGTGGTTTGCTCGAGATGCTCGTTGATGGGCGTCGTACATTACCAGGACTTGATCCGGACAAACGGGAAACTGTCGCTTTACTTGTTGAGGAAGCTGATTATCTTTATGAGACGGTCGACAATATCCGGGAGTCAGTACTTTCACTGATAGAGTTGCACATTGATATAGCTGCGCACGACACAAACCGTTTCGTGCGGATATTAATGATTGTTAGCACGCTTGCTCTGATACCGGCAGTCCTGGGTGGTTTGCTTGGCATGAATCTTATTGAAGCACCATGGCCGGTCACGCTCGGTCAGGTCGCTTTTGGCGCACTGGTGCTGGCGCTCGGCGTGCTCTACGCATTTATGGCTAAAGGGTGGTTGCGTTAATAGTCAACCAGATCAAGATTAATCCGAATGTCATAAAGGCACTGTATAAATTGTGGCCTATGAAGAAGCTCATCCTTTACCTGTTGCTGATTTCGACCAATATGGCCTGGTCGGATGCGCATTACGACGGATTGCAGGTAAATGTAAAGAGAAACGGGAATTTGTACACCTTCAATGCCAGTTTTGATACCTCGCTCTCCTCGTGTGCCGCCTACCGATATCTGACAGACTATGACGCCGCAAAAGATCTGCCTGGCGTAATTGAAACATCGGCCAATCGCGAATCTGCCAACAAGGTAAAAGTTGAACGCACAGCTGATGAGCATATCTTATTTTTTTATATTCGGCTCCATTCCGTCATGGAATACACTGAAAAACCTTTTGACAAAATAACCTTCTCACAACTGAGCGGTGACTCGAAATTGTTTGAGGGGAGCTGGAATATCGAACCGAATCAGCAAGGCAGCACGATCAGGTTCAAGGGATTATGGGAGCCGGACACGCTGATCCCTTTGTTCATCATCGATCATTTTGCAAAAAATGGGCTCATAGACAGGTTTGATGCGATTGCCAGATTGGCTGAAAAGCGCAAGGACATGCAGCCGGCTAGTTGCAGCAGTTGACGAGTGAAGATGTGAAATTTTGTGTAATGACGAATAAACGTGTTATGTCGCAGTCGGGAAGAAGCGGAATCCGCGCTGTCTCACTTGCGTGCTTGGGTGAGTGCGAACGGATTGACGCTTCATCCGGACAAGGCCCATGTCGGGGATCGCCGGGTAGCGGTTCAAGGGTTTGAGTTTCCGGGTTACCGGTTTGAAGCGGGACAGCGTCGGGTGCGCAAGAAAAGTCTGATGTCCTTGCGGAATAAAATCCGCATCATGACGAAGCGTAACGAGGGAAACTCTATTGATCCTAAAAATCGCAGTTGATTGCAAATAACATTTTGCACCAATGCGTGGTTTCGCAGGTGCGAATTTATTCGCACGCAATCCGTTGTTTGGGAGAATAAATACGCCCCTGCGTAGCGTCAACTGCGTTTTTTATTTTAAATGCTTATAATTCAATTTGTTGCGGCCACCCTTCGACAATATCAGGGCGAACGGTTGATTTATTCAGCACTTTCTTAATTTACCCTGTAACTCATGTGGCACGCAACGCATTGCTCGGTGACATTGGATAGCGCATCCAATGACCGCGACATATCACCTTCCCTGACCGTCATGGCAAAACGACTGGCCGCATGATGCATTTCAGTCCCGATACGCTGCATCCCCTCCGGCATGAAAGGCGCCATGTGGGAAGCATTATGGGACACCATAGAGCTCATGCCGATCCGGGTTTCTGCAATGTCGCCGGCATTGTCCAGCTCTCCCTTTGCCATCGCCGACTGTATCTCATGCAACGCCAGAAGATGGTCGCGCATATTGCCCAGCATGTGATCTTTCATCATGTCGGGCATATCCACCCTGATTCGTGTATCCGGTTCAGCAAAACTCGATTGAGCGACAAACACCAGTGTGCTCGCCAGTATGCAAAATATTTTATTCATTTCCTACGTTTCCTTCTCTGATCGCAGTTGTTGATAAATTCTGAAACTTTTTGTGGCCGTGCAGTTCACTTGCCAGTCAGGCAAAGCTGACAGTTTGCGGCGTATGACAAGCACTACGGTTGTTGCTCGTTTACCAGCGGCTCAATTGCGCTGATACGCGCAAGCTTTACGGCAGCGGGAATGTCAGCGCTGTCCTTGCATGAACCGGCTATCTCCCCCGCATCAACCGCACGTGCCACTGCGAGCAATTTCAGCAAGTAGCCCGCCTGCGGATAAGCATCCTGTTCATGCCCCCACCGGCCGCGCGCATCGGCTGCGCAGGCTTGCAGTATCTGTTCGAAACGTGCAGGGCGGCGCCATGCATCGGTTGACTGAAACAGCCTGATGATCGTATCGCTGCGCAAGATCTGCGCGCGATGAATATCGCCGTGATAGCGCGCGACAAGCATCGCAAGCTCGCGGCACTCACCCGTCGCCCGAACGCGCTGCGCAAGCGTCTTGACCAGGTCCACCCCGCGCAACTCATGCCCGGTGTGGCGCGGCAAAATCTCTTTTGGCGTGTTCGCCTTGCCCAGATCATGGGTCAGTGCGGCGAAACGCACTTCCAGCGCGTAATCGTGACCTGCCGCATCATCCACCACCAGCATGGTGTGGATGCCGCAGTCGATTTCCGGATGGTATTTTTCAGGTTGCGGCACACCGAACAGCGCATCCACTTCGGGCATGATTTTTTGCAGCGCACCGCAAAGCCGCAGCGTTTCAAAAAAACGTGATGGATTTTTTTCCATCAGGCCGCGTGCCAGTTCCTGCCAGACGCGTTCAGGGACCAGCGCATCCACTTCACCGTTGCTCACCATGTCGCGCATCAGCATCAGCGTTTGTGGAGCAATGGAAAAGCCGAAACGCGCGGCAAACCGTGCGCCCCTGAGAATACGCACCGGATCCTCGTTGAACGCCAAACTAACGTGGCGCAAGACGCCGGCGCGCAAGTCGTTCTGACCGTTAAAGGGATCAATCAGATTTCCTTCCGCATCTTCGGCGATCGCATTGACCGTAAAATCACGTCGCAGCAGATCCTCTTCAAGCGTGACATCGGGTGTGGCATAAATGGCAAAACCCTTGTAGCCGCGGGCTGTCTTGCGTTCGGTGCGCGCCAGTGCATACTCTTCATGGGTTTTGGGATGTAAAAATACCGGAAAATCTTTCCCTACGGGTAAAAATCCCTGCGCCTCCATGGCTTGTGGCGTGCTGCCTACGACCACCCAGTCATGATCCGAAACCGGCAGGCCCAGCAGTCGATCGCGCACCGCACCGCCAACGCAGTAAATCTTTGCCGCATCGCTCATGGATTTCCTCCAGCGTCATCAGGACCGTCGTTCGTCGATGTTTTGCCGGCAATCACGCCCAGGCGCAGTTTCAGCGAAAGAGAAGGCGTACCGAATTCACGCGCGTAATACATGGTGTTGCTCATCACCTTCTTCACATAATCACGCGTCTCATCGAAAGGAATCGTCTCGATGTAAATCGCGCCTTCCAGCGGCTTGTCTGCGCGCCAGTGGCGCGCCCTGCCCGGCCCTGCGTTATAAGCTGCCGAGGCCAGCACCGGACTGCCATCCAGTGACGACAGCATGTTCTTCATGTAATACGTGCCCAGCGTCAGGTTGGTATCCAGCTGATGCAGCAAAGACTCACGATAATCTTTCAGCCCCAGTTTTTTGGCAATCCAGCGCGCCGTTGTCGGCATGACCTGCATCAAACCAGAGGCGCCCACCCCGGACTTCGCTGATGTCACAAAGCGACTTTCCTGACGCATCAGCCCATAAACCCACGCTTCCTCCAGCCCGTTCTCCCGAATATGCGAGCTCATGGCCGCACGGTAGGGTGCCAGATAGCGCAAACTGAAGTCATGCACCAGCACGGTTTTTTCGGCTGTATTGATGGCCCGGTCATACATTTCGTGACGTCTGGCAATTTCTGCTGCAGCCAGCAACTCCTGATCGTTGAAATTGCGTATCACCCAGGCCCATTCACGCAGCGCATCGGTGCGCAGATCCATTCTGTACAGCGCAATCGTGCGGCGCACCCCGGGCAAACTTTCAATGGTCGCAATATCCTGCTTGTCCGGCTGATACGTCGAAGGTACGCTGCTGAGCACAGAAGTATCAGTCAACTCCTCACCGGCCAGCTGTCCGTAAAAAGTATTTTCCGCACTCAGGGGGGCGAAAATTTTCATTGCTTCTGCACGGCGGCCCAGCACTTCAAGCGCTCGCGCCTTCCAGTATCGCCAGGTGGCATCGCTTTGCTGGGTATCTGCCATCGCATCGATCCCTGACAGCACTTCAGGCCAGTCCTGAATACGCAGCGCCGCGCGCACCCGCCAGGCGGCTTGCTGGTCTGTCAGGTGCGCAGCCTGCCGGTACCATTGCAGCGCACGTTCATCATGCTTGCGCGCTGCCTCATAGGCCAGCCAGCCGAAAAAATAGTGTTGTTCACTTTCCTGAAAATGCACCTGAATCTTTTCCCAGCGTGCAAAAGCCATATCCGGCGATTGTTTGGCCGTACGCTGCAAGGCGAAAAGGGCTACCAACCGCTGTCCTGCGTTCGCAAAAGGGGCATGTTCAAGGTATCTTGCCGGATTATCCATCGCGTGTTCCAGTGCCACTGACGACACCGCATGATTTCCGGTGAGCCGCACAGCAAGCGATTTCGCCAGTGCAACGTTGCCCGCCTCCAAAGCCATACGCAGCCGCTGCCAGATATCCTGCCCACTGATCACGCCGGCTGATATTGCCGCTTCAAAAGGAACTGCGCAACTTTGCGGAAGATCCCTGGCGCTGAACCATAAATCGTGAGCTTCGCGCAGCACGGAAGATTCATGCCTGCTCATGCGTGACTGCAATGCATAGCAGGCAAGTTCGGTGTCTTCATTAATCAGACGCGGATACTCGCTGTCAAACAACGCCCATTGCTGTTTCTTGCCCAGAATTTTAAGCCACTCCGAGCGCATTCTGTCGATCAGCGGCGTATCATCAGGACGCGCCAGATATTCTCTGATGACACTGATGTCTGCTGTATCCAGATTCAACCTCAACTGGTAATACGCGGTATAAACTTCCAGCGGTGTGCGTTGCAGGCGTTGCGCCAGCGTGGCCAGCTTTGCCGCATCACCCGCACGAAATGCATCTCGAGCGGCCAGAAAATCATCATCCTGATCGGCACACGCGGTGTTGATAACCAACATTAGGAACAGCACAAGAAATTTCATCGGGGAATCGCTACAAACTAAACTGCCGATGAGCATACCATATCACTGGCTGACGCTGCCTCTGCGAACGGATTCAATTTATCAAATCAGGGCCGGCCGATTATTTGCTCTGTATAATCGGAGGTTTTCCGGAGAATTCCGCCATGTGGTTTAAAAACATCTTCATCTATCGCCTGCCTGCCGATTGCAATATAACGGCGCATACACTCGCTGAAAAACTGGCGGAGAAACCCTTACAACCTTGCAGCGGACTGGATAAACAGAGTCGCGGCTGGGTCTCCTGCCGGGGCGATGACCGGCTGGTTCATGCAGCCAACGGTCAGATGCTGTTTGCGCTGGGCGTCGAGCAAAAGCTGCTGCCCGCCTCCGTCGTCAACCGCTTTGCCAAAGAGCGGGTCACGGATATCGAAGCGCAGCAGGGATACAAGGTCGGCCGCCGTGAGCTCAAGGAAATCAAGGAAGCCATCACCGAAGAACTGCTCCCCAAAGCCTTCGCGCTGTTGCGCACCACCTGTGCCTGGCTGGACCCTGTCAATGGACGGCTGATCATCGATGCCGCATCGAGCGCCCGCGCCGAGGAACTGATCGAATTTTTGAACAGGACGCTGGATGATTTACCTCTCAAGGCACTGCACACCGAACTCTCACCCGTCTCCGCCATGACCGACTGGCTGGTCGGCGCTCCGGCAGGTTTTACGATAGACCGCGAACTGGAACTGCGCGCCTCCGGTGAAAGCCGCGCCACAGTGCGTTATGCCCATCATGCGCTGGAAGGCGAAGAGATCCAGGCCCACATTGCCTCGGGCAAACGCGCCACACGCCTGGGGCTCACCTGGAACAGCCGTATTTCCTTCGTGATGACCGAACAGCTGCAAATCAAGCGTCTTGAATTTCTGGAACTCATCAAGGAGGAGTCCGGCATGCTGGCGGATACGGATGAGGAAATGTTCGATCTTGATTTCACGCTGATGACAGGTGAGCTGGCAAAGCTGCTGACCGACCTGACGGAAGCGCTGGGCGGAGAAGTGGTCGGCAAGTAGCAAGTAGCAAGTGGCAAGTGGCAAGTGGCAAGTGGCAAGTGGCAAAAAAATTTAAACTTTCGATGAACTTTTTGTAAATATGCTTGCCTGAGTATACAGTTAGCGCAAGCTATCACCCATTCTCCCCATGAGTGGGTA
>VFSW01015332.1_pt1 | contig 10539 bp, 8 predicted proteins | sample 5358111 | NCBI WGS metagenome assembly VFSW01 (sample SAMN11554181, study PRJNA540505) | mine drainage metagenome | isolation source: sediment from site ElyBrook_90M | place: USA: Ely Copper Mine, Vershire, VT | collected 2017
ACCGCGGACGACAACCAGAATGCGGTGACCATCCATGTGCTGCAAGGCGAGCGCGATGTCGCCTCCGGTAACAAGAGCCTGGGCCAGTTCAACCTGTCCGACATTCCGCCCGCACCGCGCGGCATGCCGCAGATCGAGGTGACCTTCAACATCGACGCGAACGGCATCCTGCATGTTTCCGCGAAGGACAAGGCCACCAACAAGGAAGCCAACATCACGATCAAGGCAAGTTCCGGTCTTTCCGAAGCCGAGATCGAAAGCATGGTGCGCGATGCGGAAGCTCACGCGGACGAGGACAAAAGGGCGCTGGAGCTCGTGACTGCGCGCAACCAGCTGGACAGCCTGATCCACTCGACCACCAAGTCCTTGAAGGAATACGGCGAACAGCTTGCAGCCGACGAGAAATCCGCGATCGAAGCAGCGCTCAAGGAAGCCGAGGAAGTGGTCAAGGGCGACGACAAGGACGCCATCGAAGCCAAGTCGGAAGCGCTGGCAACGGCCGCGCAGAAGCTGGGCGAGAAGATGTATGCGGCCGAACAGGCTAAAGCGCAAGGCGCTGAAGCAGGTTCATCGCACGAAGCCCACAAGGATGAAGGCGACGTGGTGGATGCCGAGTTCACCGAGGTGAAGGATCAGAAATAAGGAACGAGGATTGAGGATTGAGGAAGGCCGCTCAATTCTCATTTCTACAACAAAACTAAATCAGTCAAGAACAAGATGGAGGAGCATGGAACGAGGTGCCACTAGGTAACTCAATCCTCGCTCCTCGATCCTTTTATAGCCATGAGCAAAAAAGACTACTACGAAGTGCTGGGCGTCAATCGGGACGCATCGGAAGACGAGATCAAGAAGGCTTATCGCAAGCTCGCGATGAAGCATCATCCCGACCGCAACCCGGACAATCCCAAGGCTGAAGAACACTTCAAGGAAGCCAAGGAAGCCTACGAGACTCTGTCCGATGCGCAAAAGCGCGCGGCGTATGACCAGTATGGACATTCCGCGTTCGAGTCCGGCGGCATGGGTGGCGGCGCAGGCGCGCAGGGCTTCGATTTCTCCGACATCTTTGGCGACATCTTCGGCGGTGGCCGCGGAGGCAGCGCGCGCAACAATGTGCAACGCGGCGCCGACCTGCGCTACAACCTGGAGATCACGCTGGAACAGGCAGCGCGCGGCACCGAGACTCAGATACGCGTGCCGCCCATGGAAGAGTGCGAAACCTGCCACGGTTCGGGCGCGAAACCCGGCACTACGCCAACCACTTGCACGACCTGCGGCGGACACGGCCAGGTGCGCATGCAACAGGGCTTCTTCTCCATCCAGCAGACCTGCCCGCGCTGCCACGGCAGCGGCAAGATGATCTCTTCGCCCTGCAAGTCCTGCAACGGCAGCGGCCGCATCAAGCAGCACAAGACGCTGGCCGTGAAGATTCCGCCCGGCGTGGACAACGACGACCGCATCCGTCTCTCCGGAGAGGGCGAACACGGCGTCAACGGCGGCCCGTCCGGCTACTTGTATGTGGTGATACACGTGAAGTCCCATGCGGTATTTCAGCGCGACCACAACGATCTGCACTGCGAAATGCCGATCAGCTTCAACACTGCGGCATTGGGTGGTGAAATCGAAATCCCGACGCTGGACGGCAAGGCGCACATCAAGATTCCCGCCGAGACTCAAAGCGGCAAGGTGTTCAGGCTGCGCGGCAAGGGCATCAAGGGAGTGCGCAGTTCATCGCACGGTGATCTGCACTGCCATGTGATCGTGGAGACGCCGGTCAACCTGACCGACCGCCAGAAGGAACTGCTGAAGGAATTCGAGAGCATCAACGAGCAGAACAGCGATCACCACAATCCGCGCGCCAAATCCTGGATGAACAAGGTCAAGGACTTCTTCGGTCAATGAGGGCTATACGCTGTCGGGCAACTCCAGCAGGTGGTGCCTGATCGCGTAATGGATCAGTTCCGCGCTGCTCGTCATCTGCATCTTCTGCAGGATGCGCGCCTTGTGCGTGCTGACGGTTTTCACGCTCAACGAGAGTTCGTCGGCGATGCCGCCCAAGGACGCGCCCGAGACGATCAGGCGAAAAATCTGGAATTCGCGGTCTGACAGCAGCGTATGCGGATCAGCCTCGCGATTGCCATGCAGCTCTAACGCCAGACGTTCGGCCACGCCCGGGCTTATGAACATCCCGCCTGCCGCCACCTTGCGGATTGCAAAGACCAGCTGATCGGGCGCACTCTCCTTGGTCAGATATCCGCGCGCGCCGGCCTTCAGCGCCCTGACCGCATACTGCTCTTCCTTGTGCATGCTAAGCACCAGTATCGCCAGTTTCGGATGCTCGGCCTTGACCAGTTTCACGAGCTCTATTCCACTCCTGCCCGGCATCGACATGTCGGTAAGCAACAGGTCAAAGGGCTGCTCGCGCAGTTTCTTCAGCACTTCGAGGCCATCGGATGCCTCGCCTGCCACACTGAAGTCCGCATGCTCGGAAAGCATCTGCTTCAGACCGCTTCTGACCACCGCATGATCGTCCGCAATCAGTATCCTGATCATGACTGTTCTTTCGTTTTGATCGGCAGGGCAACTTCCACGCGCACGCCCTCGCCTGGCGTGCTAAAAAATTCGACGCTGCCGCCCACACCGCGCGCCCTCTCCTGCATGCCCAGGATGCCGAAGGATTTGCGTCTCGTCTCGTGCACTTCTGGCATGCCCTTGCCGTCGTCGATCACCTGCAACATGAGCGTATCTTTGCTGCAGCGGAACAGGATCTCAACCTTGCCGGCCTTCGCATGACGCGCGATATTGGTCAGACATTCCTGCACGATCCGGAAAGCCACGGTGGACAGCGCCTTGTCCAGCATGTAATCCTCTTCATCGATGCAGCAGCCAGGCTCGCACACATCGAACTTGCAGGAGACCGCAATGCCGGTGCGCCTTGCGAACTCCTCGGTCAGCCATTCGACTGCGGCAACCAGCCCCAGATCGTCGAGCATCACCGGGCGCAGGTCGGTCGCGATCCTGCGCATCGCATCCACCGTCTCGTCGATCAGCCCGAACATCGAGACCATTTTGTCCGCGACACCCGGAAGCGTTTGCGGCAGGTTCGATTCCAGCCACTTCGCATCCATCTTGATGCCCATCAGCATCTGGCCCAATTCGTCGTGCAATTCGCGCGCGATGCGGGTGCGTTCCTCTTCCCTGGCCTGCTCGAAATAGGCGGTCAACTCCCTTAACCGCCTGCCCGACTCGATCGACTCCCACTCGGCCTGCTTGCGCTCGGTGATGTCCTGAAACGCAATCACCGCAGCCACCGCCTTGCCCTCCTCCACCATTGCGCTGGCAACGACGGACACCGGCATCAGGGAACCGTCCTTGCGCCAGAAGACATCTTCCTCGGTTCTCAACATCCCGCTCTTCAAAAGCAAATCAGGCGACCAGTAAAAATCGGGCTCTGCAAGCATCATGCCGTCCTGATTCAGCGAACGGATCACGCCGTGCACATCGCGCTCCATGAGTTCAAGGGCCGTCCAGCCCAGCAAGCGCTCGGCCTCACGATTCATGAACACCAGCCTGAATCTGTCGTTCAGCACGATCACCCCTTCTCCGAGCGATGAGGTGATGCCTTTCAGGAGCTTTTCATTTTCCCGCAGCTCCTCCTGCGCCCTGCGGTATTCGCGCCTTGCTGCCGCTTCCTTGAGCTCACGCCCGATCGCGGGTGCCAGCCTCGCAAGCCTGTCCTTCATCACGAAATCGCTGCATCCTTCCTTCATCAAAGCGACTGCGCTTTCTTCCCCTATGCAGCCGGAAACGAGGATGAACGGGATGTCCTTTCCCGATTCTTGCAGCAGCGCCAAAGCCTTTTCGGCACCGAACTGCGGCAGATTGAAGTCCGAGACCACCACATCCCAGTCGGCGCACTTTAACGCTTCGCGCATCTCTGCTTCAGTCTCTACCCGGGTCATCGAGGCATCGAACCCGCCCTCGTTGAGCTCGAACAGGACAATATCCGCATCGTCACTGGAGTCTTCGACCAGCAGGATATGCAATGGCTTTTTCGTCATCTCTTCACTGCGGGAGAGACCTGGTTCAATACCAGCCAATAAAGGCCCAGCTGCCTCACTGCCTCGACGAACTGCAGATAATCCACCGGCTTCTGGATATAGCTGCTCGCCCCGAGAGAATAGCTGTCTATCAGGTCCTGCTCCTCCTTGCTGGACGTCAGGATGACGACAGGCAGCCTCTTTGTGCGCTCGTCGGAACGCACGCGCTGCAGCACTTCAAGGCCGTCCACCTTGGGCAGCTTCAAATCGAGCAGCACCACCTGCGGCAGTTCGGCCATGCCGCAACCCGCACATTTCCCCGTTGCAAACAAAAAATCCAGCGCTTCCTGTCCATCGCGCACGACGATGAGCTCGTTGGCAAGATGGCATTCGTCGAACGCGAGCCGGGTCAGCTCCTCGTCGTCCGGGTTGTCCTCCACCAGCAGCACGATCTTCTTATCCATTTCTAATTATCTCTCCGCGATTCTCTGGGGAATTGTAAAGTAAAAAGTAGCGCCCACGCCTTCCTTTGCCTCGGCCCATACTCTACCATGGTGCCGGTGTATGATGCGCTGCACCGTGGCAAGGCCTATCCCGGTGCCGGGAAATTCATTCGCCCCGTGCAGGCGCTGGAATGCGCCGAACAGCTTCTGCGCATAGACCATGTTGAAACCCACCCCGTTGTCGCGCACGAAGAAGGCCTGCTCGCCAGCGACATCGCAACGACCGAACTCGATACTCGCCTCGGGTTTCCTGCCGGTGAATTTATACGCATTGCCCAGCAGATTGACCAGCACGATGCGCATCAGTCCGGGATCGGCATAAGCCGACAGTCCCTTTTGAAAAACGAAGTCGACCTGCCGCAGGGGATCGGATTTGCGCAGTTCGTCGGCCACCTGTTCTGCAATCTCGCCCAAGTCGATCTCTTTGCGCTCCAGTTGGCTGCGCGCGACTCTTGCCAGCCTCAGCAAATCGTCGATCAGATACCCCATGCGCTGCGTCGCATTGCGCACCCGGTCCAGGTAGTCGCGTCCGGTTTCATCGAGCAGATCGTGATATTTCTTCGCCAGTATCTGGCTGAATCCGTCTATGCTGCGCAGCGGCGCGCGCAGGTCGTGGGATACGGAATAGCTGAACGATTCGAGCTCCTTGTTGGCTTCTTCCATCTGCCGGGTACGCTCCTGCACCCTGCGCTCAAGATCGAGATTGATCTGCCTGACTTCTTCTTCAGCACGCTCCCGGCGCTTTTTCTCGGCCAACGCATCCAGCGCATAGGACACATCGTCGGCCATTTCAAGCATCACCTGAAGAATATCCTGTGTAAAGAAAGCAACCTCTCCCGAGTAAATATTGATCGCGCCCACAATAACGCCCTGCTCGCGAATCGGAAAACCGGCGGACGAACGATAGCCCCGCCTCAAAGCCTCATCCCGCCAGAGTTCCATACGGGGATCGTTCTCGATGTCATCGCAAATCGCCTGAACGCCCGTGCGCATCATGATCCCGAGAGGCCCATTTCCGGTGCGCTCATCATCAAGACGGATGTTGAGTTTTTTCGTGTAGCCTTCTTCCATCCCTGCATAAGCAACCGGGATCACTGCCTGACGTTCTTCATCCAGTACGCCTATCCATATAAGTCGTGCAAGTTCAGATTCAACCGCAGCCTTGCATATATCCCCAAAGAGCGCATGCCTGTCTTGAGCGCGCACGATCGCCTCGTTGACTCTGGAAAGCAGACTATACACCTGACTCAACCGGATGATCTGCAACTCTCTGAGCTTGCGCTCGCTGATGTCGTGCGCAAATCCGACGGTCGCAGTCAAATTTTCGTTCGCATCAAAAACAGGCGTCTTGAAGGTTTCCATCCAGTGCGATTCAATCCCATCCGACGTCTGCTCCTCGACATGCTTGGGCTTTCGGCTTGCGATCACTTCGGCATCGTCGAGCAGATACTTTTCCGCATATGCCTTGGGCCAAAGGTCGAGATCGGTCTTGCCCAGGATGTCCTCCGTTTTCAACCCGGAATATTCGACATACCTTTGGTTTACCCTGAGATAGCGGCCATGCACGTCCTTGAGCCACGCGATGTAGGGCGAATTGTCCAGGATCGCCTTCATCTGCATCTCGCTTTCATTGAAGGCGGCCGTCATGTTTTCGGCCAGAGTCATGGCGCGCTTACGATAACGGTCCTGAGTCCTTGCGATGAAAAACAGCAGCAGGCTGATGAATACTCCCAGGATCAGAACGATCCTGGACAATTTCCCCCGGCCGATTTTTTCAAAGGAAGGCAACGATGCCGCATTGACCAGCCATTGATGTCCGCCGACCAGAATCCGCGTCGTGTTCGTGAAGAGGGGTTGATTTTTGCTCTGATCAAACTTTTCCACGAGGCTGTCGAACATCAAAGATGAGGCATTCCTCGCATCGCCATCATAGATGTGCACGTCGAGATCGGGAATGCTGCGCCCGACAATGCCCTCCATCAGATCGTCCATCCTGAATGGCGCATACACATACCCAAGCAGGGCAACGCGCTTCTCATCCAGCGTATCGAGGGGCTGTCCGACCCTGTAAACCGGCAAAAACATCAGGAAGCCTGCCTGCTTTTTTTCATTCTCTTCCTGAACCAGCGTGACCTTTCCGGATACCGAAATTTCGCCCGAGTCCCTCGCGCGCTCCATCGCCTCGCGGCGAGCTGGATCCGAAAACATGTCATAGCCGAAGGCGCGCAGATTGGAACCTGAAAATGGTTCGAGATAGATCACCGGAGTATAGGCGCTGCGCTGCCCGGGCGGCGTGATCGAAAAATTTGGAAAGCCACCCTTGCGCACCCTTGCAACGAGAGATGCCTTCTCTTCCTGAGAAATCAGAGGAGCGAAGCCGACCCCCTGTATGCCGTTCATGTAGTCGTTGAGCTTAAGCGAAGCGACATAGTCGTGCCAGATCGTGTGATCCACCATTTCGCCAACTTCAAACAGGGCTGCAGCACCTCTTAACACATACTCATATGCCTGCATGCGCTGCTGAATGCGCGCCACCACATCGCTGCTGCGTGCAATGAATTGCGTATGGACAGTTTCCCGCTCCTCGTCCTGCACGGTGTTCCAGCCGATGACAGTCAACAGGAGAGAGCCTGCCAGAATCAGCCATGCAGAAGGCAGACGCAACATACCGAACGACGATGTGACCTTCGACATAGGGGGGTCTTGTTAATTCGCACGCAAATCGCCTGTCAGGCGCCAAAGCAAGAGAACTATTGCACAGCCTTGCGGATAACACAACCTATTCTATCGTCTCCAAAGCCTCGCGCCTCATCAGCGACGAGCATGCATCCGCAGGCATCGGTCTTCCATAGAAATATCCCTGCACCTCGTCGCAGCCGTTCTGCTTCAAGAAATCGACCTGCTCCCAGGTCTCGACCCCTTCGGCGATCACCGTAAGTTTCAGGCTGTGCCCCACCCCGATGATGGCCTTGATGATGCCCTCTCCATGCGCCCCGTCATTGCAGTCCTTCACGAACGATTGATCTATCTTGAGCTTGTCTATCGGAAAGCGTTTCAGATAGCTCAATGAGGAATAACCCGTGCCGAAATCGTCGATCGCGATGTGGATGCCCAGGTCGCGCAGCTCGCCCAGAATTTCGATCACCGCCTCCTCGTTGTGCACCGCGATGTTCTCGGTGATCTCAAGTTCAAGGTATTGCGGGTCGAGTCCGGTTTCCTGCAGGATCTTGCGCACCGTCTGCACCAGATCCGCTTGCTGGAACTGTATCGCCGACAGATTGACCGCGATGCGCACAGGCGGCAAACCCGCATCCTGCCACTTCCTGTTCTGTATGCATGCGCTGCGCAATATCCATTCGCCTACCGGCACGATCAACCCGGTTTCCTCGAGCAGGGGGATGAAAGCGGCAGGTGAGATCATGCCGGATTCCGGATGACGCCAGCGGATCAGCGCCTCCACTCCGATCAGCCTCAATTCGGCAAGATTGAACTGGGGCTGATAATGCAGCAGAAACTCTTCATTCTTCAGCGCGCGGTAGAGCGCGCTCTCCATCGCAAGCCCCGCGCATTCAGGCATTTCCATCTCGCTCTGATAGGCCTTGAAACTGCGCCCGCCCATCACCTTCGCCGCATACAGCGCAGATTCCACATTCTTCAGGAGCTCCTCCGCTGCCTCCCCGTCTTTTGGATAGAAGCATGCGCCCACGCTCGCGGTGACGATGAGCTCATGACCGTCCGCGACCAGTACCCTGTTCAGGCACTCATGTATGTCTTCGGCAAGTTCACTTGCCTGCTTCTGCTGATCCAGGCTCTCGACGATCGCGATGAACCTGTCTGCGCCGCACCTTGCAAGCAGCGTCATATTCCCGAACGCACCGCGCAAGCATTCTGCCACCGCGACAAGCACCTTGTTTCCGGTCATTATGCCAAGCGAGCGGGTGATCCTCCTGAATCGGTTCAGATCGACCATGAATACCGCGAACGGAAAATCCCCCCTGTCTTCGGAAGTCATCCAGGTGAGATGTTCGACAAGATGCTCCCGATTGGGCAGTCCTGTCAGGCTGTCGAAATGCATTGCCTGTTTGAGATGCTGGCGCGTCAGCATGAGATCCTTTCTCACCGCAGCCTCTTCGAGTTCGCGCTCGATGACCGGGGCCAGCCTCGAGAGATTGTCTTTCCGGACGAAGTCCCTCGCGCCGTGGCGCATCGAATCGATCGCCTGCTCGTCCGGCATCGATCCCGAAACGATGATAAAGGGCAGGTCCTCCCTGAATGCCTTGACGATGCAGAGCGCAGATGTCGAATTGAGCGAGGGCATGTTGTGATCGCAGATCACCGCATCCCAGACGTTGCCTGCAAGCGCCGCCTCGAGCGCCTCCGCGGTCTCGACACGCTCGTGCAAGACCTTGTACCCGGCCTCCAGCAACTCATGGCATATCAGCGCCCGGTCATCATCGCTGTCCTCGACGATCAATAAACGCAGATTTTTAGGCATGATGATGCTCCCTTATCCGATTCAAGCTGCCCGCCGCGGGGCATGCAGCGAGCGCCTTGATTGCATCGCCCATCCGGCCTTTCTCCCCGACATGCGGTGTCTGTCTTACCCAGACATGGCCGCTTCCGATGTCGAAAATCACGTTTCTGTGCCCCGCTCCGCCGAGATCACGGGCTTCGATCTCAAAGCCATGGCGGCTTGCAAGCTCGTAAACTGTCCCCGCATTCCTGCATGCGACATCCCGGCATAAGCACATTTCTTCCAGGGTGGCATGGAAACCGCATTGCAGGTGTTTTTTCTTGATGCCGGGAAACATGTTGCCGCCGCCAAAAGCCTTCACGCGATACTCTGAAGGATGGGTTCCCGCTGCGCGGATCTCGCGCATGAAGAGCTCCATCGCCTCATCCGCATAGCGGCCGTCCAGCACGCCCTGCCTTGCACTGCGGGCTGGCAGCATGTAATGGCACATGCCGCCTATTCTTTTTTCCGGATGCCACATCGTGATCGACACGCAGGAACCCAAAAGCGTGCGGATCTTCGTGTCTGCGTCGCCGAAATGAAAATCCCCCGGCTGCAAAATGACTTCATGGATGGGCTCGATCCTGTTCATTTGGCTCAAGGCTTTCTGTATATGGAAGGTTTGACGAGCTTCAGGCTGTCGTTGATCCCGTTCAAGCTCTCCGAATGGCTGACGAAAAAGTAACCGCCCGATTTCAGATGCGGCAACATGCGCGCGACCACCTCGCGCTTCGTGTCCATGTCGAAATAGATCATCACGTTGCGCAAAAAGATCACGTCGAACTCGCCCATCCTGGGCAGCGCATTGTTCAGGTTGATCTGCATGAACTGCACGCGGCTTCTCAGCGTGCGCTCGATCAAAAACGTGCCTTCCTGCGCACCCGTTCCCTTCAGGCAATACTTGGACAACAGATGTTTGGGGATGCCTTCGGTCCTGTCCATGGAATAGTGGCCGGTGCGCGCCTTTTCCAGCACACGCATGCTGATGTCGGATGCGATGATTTCCCAGGGCGTGCTGCCCAGACTGTCCGCCAGCGTCATCGCCAGCGTATAGGGCTCCTCGCCCGACGAGCTTGCCGCACTCCACAGCCTGAAAGGCAGGCCCGGCTTCGCATGCGGCAACACCTCGCTGTTCAGAAAATCGAAATGCTTGGGCTCCCTGAAAAAATAGGTCTCGTTGGTGGTCAGCAAATCGAGCGCTACCTGCAGCTCCTCCGTCTGGGACGCATGGGTGATCAGCCTGAAGTATTCCCCATAGCTTGACAGCTTGTAATGCTTCAGGCGTTTGGAAAGCCTTCCCGAAACCAGCGGCTTCTTCGCAGGCGACAGGTTGATGCCCGCGGTGCGGTGCAGCCAGCTCCTGAACTGGTGAAACTCTTCTTCCTTGAGCAGCGCGATTTCCATTTCCGCTCCTAATCCACGACACCCGAAAGCATCGCCATTTCCTCGACCGAGAGCACCCTGTCCGAATCGAGGATGATCACGA
>VFSW01015333.1_pt1 | contig 10538 bp, 11 predicted proteins | sample 5358111 | NCBI WGS metagenome assembly VFSW01 (sample SAMN11554181, study PRJNA540505) | mine drainage metagenome | isolation source: sediment from site ElyBrook_90M | place: USA: Ely Copper Mine, Vershire, VT | collected 2017
TCTCCACCCCGACGGGTGAAAGGTTGTCGCTGATGAGAACCTTCATGAATCCTCCTGGATACGATGTAACCACGGATGAACACGGTACGGCAAAAACTTTGAATCATAGAGGTACGGATTAGGCAGAAAAGCGGAAAATCCGCATCCAAAAAGATGTCGCTTTTAACCGTGTTAATCCGTGGTTAAAAAATTATTTCATCAAAATTTCCTGCGCCGCCCCGACGCCCGTGCCGAGTTTCACCGGATGGCCCAGGCCTTTCAAGACCATCTCGATGCCGGCGATGGCCGTGATCACATCGAAGGTATCGGCATAGCCGAGGTGCGCAATGCGGAATATCTTGCCTTTAAGCTTGTCCTGGCCGCCTGCGCCGGTGATGCCGTACTTCACGCGCAAATCCTTGTAGATCGCCTGGCCGTCGACGCCCGCCGGCGCCTCGATGGCCGTAAGAGCGTTGCTCGGGCTTTCCTTCGGGAACAACTTGAGACCGAGGGCGGAAGCTCCTGCACGGGTCGCCTTTGCGAGCTTTGCGTGGCGCGCCAGCACATTATCGAGCCCTTCATCCTGGAGCATCTTGATGGCGGCGTTAAGCCCAATGATGAGCGTTACCGGAGACGTGAAGAGGGTCTGGTTCTTTGCGAGATTCTCCCGTTCCTTCTTGAAGTTGAAATAGAACTTGGGCGTCTTGGCCGCATCCGCCATCTTCCAGGCCTTGTCGGAAACAGACACGAAAGCAAGTCCCGGCGGAAGCATCACGCCCTTCTGGGAGCCGCCGACCATGACGTCGATGCCCCATTCATCGGTCCTGAGGTCATGGGCCACGAGGGCGGAAATGGCGTCAACCACGAACAAGGCGTCGGTCTTTTTGACGACCGAGGCCACGGCCTTGATGTCGTGATATACGCCGGTTGATGTTTCATTTGCCTGGATGAAGACCGCCTTGATCTTGGGGTTCTTCTTGAGGCTTGCCTCAACCTGCTCGGGCTTCACCGCATAGCCCCATTCCACGATAATTTCCTCGACCTTCATGCCGTAGGCCTGGCAAATCTTGGTCCAGCGTTCTCCGAACTTGCCGCCGTTCACGACCAGTACGTCGTCCCCGGGATTCAGGAAATTGTTCACCGACCCGACCATGCCGCCCGTGCCGGTTGAACAGAGAATGAGCACGTCGTTCTTGGTCTGGTAGAGCCATTGCAGGCCCTTTTTGGCTGATTCGAGCACGGGGAGAAAGTCGGGTGCCCGGTGATGTATGATCGGCATGGCCATGGCCAGAAGCGCCTCGGGCGGCACCGGGGTCGGGCCTGGGGCCAAAAGATATTTTTTTTGCATGAGTCTATCCTCCAAAATAGTTGTAAACGAAATAGATCGTCAGATTTTATACAGGAACAAGCGCGAAAACACAGCTGAATTATGATTCTGAAGAAAAATAGTGTCCCGTCGGGGCGGGACCTATGCCCGGGGTTGGCATGTCGCTGGGATATTGTGGGTGTCTGTGCTGTAGCACTATAGTATACTGCCTCTCTTCGCTTCGTATAATTCAGGCGAAAACCCTATGACAGTAGCATAAGGTAGTAAAAATTGTCAAGAAAATAGTGCAGCCCGCTCCTCCGGTCGAAGAAGCGGGCTTTCGAGTAATTTCCACCTATTTTTGCACGACGTCCATGCTCATAGTGAACGTAAGCACAGGGCGCAAGCGGTCGCTGGAGTAGACACTCACATACTTTAAGACGTTTCCGCTCTTTCCGGTCGTGTCCACGCTCGCCTTTACTTGTCCAACAGCCCCTGGTTCAAGGTGATTCGAACTAATCACCGCGGCAGTGCAGCCTCAGGAAGATTGCACCCGTTCAATATCCAGAGGCGCGCTCCCTTCGTTCCTGATTTCAAAGACATGGCTCACCAGCGTCCCCTGGACCACCTTGCCGGAGTCATATTGTACTTCCCTGGCCGTGATCTTCGGCCCCTTGGCTTCCTGGGCAGGCAACAGTCCCGTCCATGCGATTGCGGCGATTATTATACCGACCGCCAGTATTTTTTTCATTCTTCCCCCTCCGATAAACGAATCTTTGCCGCCAGGAACCTCTCTAATATCTTCTTTTTCGTCCGCCCGCGCCGTTCCCCGTTCCGAAATGACCTAGAGCCCCATTTTTTTCTGGTAGATCATACTGACAAGCTCGTCCCGGGTAATCAGCTCCTTCTCGATGAGGAGCGCCGTAAGCGCCTCAAGACGAATTTCGGCATCAATCATCGCCTGCTGTTCCAACTCATCCTTGGACGAAACATCGGTCGGTGCAGCGCCGGTCGCCGCTTCTTGCTTTAAGCCGAGATCGCTGCCATGGATAACTTCCATCTTGCCGTCCGCGGCGCTTGGCCGCTGATAAGCTCCTGTTTGCGCCTGTTTGCGGACAACTTCCTCGCCGTCATAATACTTTTTAATGGCGTCCTTGATCTCGGACTCGAGGGCCAGTGACGGCCTGATGTTCAGCCCTGTGATAAAACGGAGCTCGTCGATCGCCTCGATGTCGAGGGGATCGGACATGGCGAGCATGAGCGTACCCTTGTCCCTCTTCGCGGGGACCGCGTGATACTTCTTCGCAATCTCGGGCTTAATCAGCTTGATGATGCTCTCGGGAATTTCAGGTTCGAAGAGATTAATGTAGGGAATGCGCAGTTTTTCGGCGATCACCCTGGCCAGGTCTTCCTCCCTGACGAATTCCAGTTCGATCAAAGTGGAACCCAGCTTTCCGCCCCAGGCGCGTTGATGAGACAGCGCCGACTGGAGTTGAAAATCGTCGATGAGGCCAGCCTCTTTCAGCAACTCGCCGAGTTTCTTGGCTTCGGCCATAGGATCGTCCCTCCAACGTTTCCCCTCGTTATCTCATTAGCCGGATTATAAGCTTCACCCCTACTGAATGTCAATGATTTTTGGGGAAATTGGAGGTTTTGTGATGATCGGAGACCCGTTTCGAGCTCCCTCCTTGGCAAGCAAATGCCGCAGGTCAACGTCGCCAAGCGCGGCAAGCAGGCTCGCCTTGATCCCGGGATGATCCTGTTCGAGTTCGCGCAGTAATTTTTTGATCTTTACCCGTTGCTGGTCCTCGTCTCCGCAGGCAGGGCAGGCGCAGCAGGCAATCGGGAAGCCGGCTTCGACGGCATAGCGGACAATGTCGTCCTCGGGCACGAACACCAGGGGCCGGATCACCACATTCCGTCCGTCGTCGGCACGCAGGAGCGGGGCCATGGCCTTGATGGTCCCGTTAAAAAATTGGTTGAGCAGCAGGGTCTCGATGAAATCGTCACGGTGATGGCCGAGGGCAATCTTGGTGCAGCCAAGCTCCTGAGCCTGCGTATAGAGCACACCTCGCTTGATCCGGGAACAGAGAGCGCACGGCGTGTCATCAGGGGACAGTTTGTCGAGCACAAGCCGGTGAATGGGAGCAGGGACGATGCGGTATTCGTAGTTACGTGAACTGAGATACTCTTCGATAAGATCGGTTTGAAAACCGGGAAATCCGGGATGGACCGTTACCGCAACGAGGGAGAACGAGATGGGCGCCCTCTGCCTCAGGCTGTCCAAGATATGGAGCAAGGTCCAGCTGTCTTTGCCCCCGGAAAGGGCAACAAGGATCCTGTCCCGGTCCTCGATGAGGCTGAAATCACCAATGGCCCTTCCCGCTAGACGGCGTATATCGTGTTCCATTCGATCTACGGTGCGCATGGAATAAATGCTAATGCCTGGGCCTTCACAAGTCAATAATTTTATGACAGGAGGGATGTTGAAAATAATAAGGCCCCCTGAGCTGCGGGGGCCTTCGTTCCCTGATATTTCTTACCGTCTTCTCTTCGTTGCCTTTTTTTTCGCCTTTTTCTTTGTCGCCTTTTTCTTGGCTGCCTTTTTCTTTGTGGCCTTCTTTTTTGCCGCCTTTTTCTTCGTTGCTTTTTTCTTTACCGCTTTTTTCTTTGCCTTCTTTGCCGCTTTCTTCTTGGCCGGTTTCTTTTTAGCTGCCGAAGCCGGCGCCGCCGGCGCTACCGGGATGTTTGCAGCCGTTGCTTCAAGACCGCAGCAATACACCGGCTCTTCGTACACATCTCCGGTCCTGGTAACATCGATCTTCCTGCCGCACACCCTGCACTCATACTGCATGATTCTTTCCATAGCCATACGCGTGCCCTCCTTGGTAAGTTGATCACCCCCGTGTACGCGGGCGGAATAACGCACTGACATTTTCTACATCGTGCTCGAAGAAATGTTCGGGGCCTGTACGGAAACACCGCGTGTAGAGCGGTTATAACTCTCTTTTATTATGGTTACTCTAGAATCATCTCCATCAAATGTCAAGTTTTTTCGTGCATTTCGGAGTTAACACCACACCCGGGGCTGTTTCTTGTTCGCGTTGACCATGGCCGTCTTTCTCTTGTCCGCTTCTCTCAACTCCCAGATCTTTTCCATCCCTTCAATTGCAGCGGACAAGGCCTCATCAGTCTTTTTCCCTTCCCATTCCTTGACCTCGGCAAGCCGGTAAAGTTCAAGGATTACCTCCTCAAGCGACATACGCAATCTCCTTTAAAAAACAGCATGTTGTCATTTTTTTATCGTAATGCACTCTGTCTGCACCCGCGCTTATGAAAAAACCGGGAGAAAATCCCCCGGCTATTTGTTCATGCGGTCTGGACAGCCCCTGCGAAACGCGAAAAAACATGGTTTGGGTCACCCGATCTCCAACGGCTTAATTTGCGCGTTTCCCTTCCTGGTCCTGAAACCCGCGCTCCCCGTTCACGCCCTACCCGCACTTAGAGAACCCGCAGCCGCGGCAAAAGGCGCAGCCTTCGCCGAACTCCAGAAGCCCGCCGCAATCAGGGCATTCGGGACAGAGGCCGAGGTGGTTCGTGTTCCCGCCGTTTGCACAATCGGACGAAGTGTAGCCTACCGTGGGCTGGGCGGGCTTCGTATGGGTATGCTGGCGAGGACCCTCGTGGTCTTTGGTATAGCGCTCGAGCGCCCGGCCTATGGCATCGGGACAGGACAGGATAGAGCCGCCCTCACCCCAGGCCGGCGACGGGCAGCGGATGCCCTTCACCTGCTTGATGATGGAATCGATGGATACGCCGGACCGAAGCGCCAGGGAAACCATGCGGGAGACCGCCTCGGACTGGCTCGCTGCGCACCCGCCGGACTTGCCCATGGTCGAAAAAACCTCGCAGATGCCCTCCTCGTCCTCATTGATCGTAATGTAGAGGTTGCCGCAGCCGGTGGGGAGCTTCTGGGTAACGCCGTGGGTAAGCGCCGGACGGTTCCGCGGCTTCTTCTCCTCGGCCAGTTCGGGTGAAGCAGAAGCGACGGTGATATGATGGTTTGCTGCCACGGCCTTGCGCGCCTTTTCCGTGGCCCCGGTGGACAGCACCTGCTCGTCACGGGACCCGTCACGGTAAATGGTCACTCCCTTGCAGCCGGTCTTGTAGGCCATCAGGTAGACCTTTTCGACGTCCTTTTGCGTGGCGCTGTGCGGAAAGTTCACGGTCTTGGACACCGCATTGTCCGTATACTTCTGAAACGCGGCCTGCATCCGGATATGCCACTCCGGGGTGATGTCGTGGGCCGTGACGAATACCCGCTGCACATCCGCGGGAACGGTTGCGATGCCCGTGCATCCGCCGTGCTCGGCGATTTCCTTCATCAGGGACGGGGAAGCAAAACCACGGACCTTGGCGACCCGCTCGAACACGGGGTTTACCTCGATCATTTCGGTGCCGTCGAGCACCTTGCGCATGAAGGTAAGGCCGAAAAGCGGTTCGATGCCGCTGGAGCAGCCGGCGATGATGGACAGGGTGCCCGTGGGCGCGATGGTCGTGACCGTCGCGTTCCGAAGCGGCGCCATGCCGGGTTTGTCGTAGATGCTTCCCTTGAAGTTCGGAAAGGCCCCGCGCTCCCCGGCAAGTTCAGCGCTCATCTTCCTGCCTTCCTCGGTGATGAATTTCATGACCGTCTCGCCCACCTTCACTGCCTCGTCGGAGTTGTAGGGAACGCCCATTTCGAGCAGCATGTCGGCAAAACCCATGACTCCCAGGCCGATCTTGCGGTTCGAGCGGGTCATCTCGCTGATCTTTTCGAGAGGATAACGGTTCACATCGATCACGTTGTCCAGGAAGTGGACCGCCTGCTGCACCGTGTGCCGAAGCCTGTCGAAATCGATCGATTTGCCATTGCGCGCCAGCATCGTGGCAAGGTTGATCGAGCCCAGGTTGCAGGACTCGTAGGGAAGCAGCGGCTGCTCGCCGCAGGGATTGGTGGATTCCACCATGCCCACGTGCGGCGTGGGATTGTACTGGTTGATGCGGTCGAGGAAGATGATGCCCGGGTCGCCGTTCTTCCAGGCCATGTTCACGATCGTATCGAAGACTTTGCGCGCCTGGAGGCGCTTGACCACCGCCTTGCCGCGCGGCGTGACCAGGTCGTACTCGCCGTCCTTGTCCACGGCGTCCATGAAGGTATCGGTCATGGCAACAGAGATGTTGAAATTGTTCAGGCGGTCGTTCTGCTGCTTGCAGGTGATGAAATCGAGGACGTCCGGATGGTCTACGGACAGGATGCCCATGTTGGCGCCCCGCCGCGTACCGCCCTGCTTCACTGTCTCGGTGGCGGCATCGAACACGGTCATGAACGAGATCGGGCCCGAGGAAACGCCCTTGGTGGATTTCACGACATCGTTCTTCGGACGGATGCGGGAGAAGGAGAAGCCCGTGCCCCCTCCGGATTTGTGAATCAAAGCCGCATTCTTCACGGACTCGAAGATCTCATCCATGGAGTCGCCCACGGGCAGCACGAAGCAGGCCGAAAGCTGGCCCAGTTCCCTGCCCGCGTTCATGAGCGTGGGGCTGTTCGGAAGGAACTCGAGGGAGGTCATGAGGCGGTAGAATTCCGTCGCGGTCCGCTCCACGTCTGCGTCGGACTTGCCGTAAGCGCGGTCTCCGTCGGCAATGGTCCGCGCCACGCGCGTGAACATGTCAACTGCTGTTTCAATAACAGTCCCCTCTTCATTCCGCTTGAGGTAGCGTTTTTCGAGGACCTTGAGACAGTTCTCGGAAAGATTTAGTCCCTTACCGGAAGCTGTTGCTGAAACAGAAGCTGCGCTTTTCATAAATCTCCCTCCTCTAAAAGACTTAAAAATTGATTCAAAACGCTGAAAGAGCACCCCTTGGGCTGCTCTTAAAAATAGTGTATAGTTTTTCGCTGGTTTATTGAGTAAAACGGAAAGCCACTCTATTTTGTGGAACGAAGTAATTATAGCCACAACATGTTGTGCTTGTCAAACGAATTATTAAAATTTTTTATAACTTAAAAAAATCAGAATATCGGGGTTATATGCGGCTTATTTTATCGCCATCCTGTTCCTAAAGCGCCAGTCAAGGCTGAAATAAAACGGAGTGTCAAAAATGCAGTCCTGTGGCCTTATTTTTCTCACTCCAATTTTACGAATGGCATTTTAGAAGAGCGATTGTGTCTGGTTTAGGGGAGAAGAACGGTTCTTTCCATCGAAGAATCATCCCTTCTTCGACAAGACAGCCGCGCGGCTGAGCCGGATCAAGGGAGCGTCGTTGATCTGAAATCCGGCTTGACGGGCATGTCCCAGGATCTCCTGAAACCGTCGGTTCGCTACGTGCATTCTCGGTTCAGCGTAAAGCACCTTTCCTCCCTTATGCAGAATGGAATAAATCTGGCCGAAGAATTTCGGGATGTCCTTGACCTCGTGCGCCATCCAAAATACCAGGACAAAATCCACGGGCTCTTTGATGCTGATGTCATCTTCTGATGCGCGGAGGAAATGAATGCGATCGGCCACACCCGCTTTTCCGGCCCGCGTCTGCATCAAATCAAGCATCTTCTGCTGAAGGTCCACGGCAATGACGGTTCCTCTTTCACCCACCATCTTTGCCATTGCGATCGAGAAATACCCCATGCCGCACCCGATATCGGCAACTGTCATGCCTTCATGCAGGTACGGTCCGACAATCGCTTCCGGCTTGTGAATCATCCGCCGGAGGGGGTTGTCGAACGTCCACGCCAGCCACCAGGGGCAGACATGTTTTTCATTTCTCAAGAACAGGCTTTGAAGCGGTTTCATTCGGCATCCTTTTGATTTTTTGCCAACTCCGGTTCATGAAAAGTGGATTCAATCGAGAACCGTCGCAGGCGGCGTTTCAAATCGTCAGTAATGTCTCTCTGAGGGCGCTGCTCGGCATTACATTTTCAGTTTCAGAAACATTCCCAGGGCCCGGTCGGAGTACTTGATGTGATTGATCAGCCAGTCGACGCACAGTTCTCTCGTTTCCACCGCAAGTGACGAATTGATGCCTTCCATAAGCATTCTGTCTTTCAGCTTCAAAAAGTTTTTCACGAATTGCGCGTGCTGGGCCTTGTGCTGCGAGGTACTCGAGTACTTAAAATGGTCCATGTATTTTTCTTCAGTCCCGAAATGAAACACCACGTACTCCGTCAGGTATTGTATGATCTTGCTTATCTCCTGCCGGTCCACTTCGCCCTTCTCAAAGGCCGCGAGCAGACCATTCACTCGCGCGAAGAGCTCCTTGTGCTGGGTATCTATCTCCGATGAACCTGATGCAAGCGTATCGCTCCACTGTAACGACATACTTTTTCCGCTCCTTTCCGAATTTCATCGTGATGAGGGTTGTACGGCTGCCGGCCGCATACCGTTGGATTGTACCACAATTTGTAGTTATTACAATATAATAATTTTATCATTCCACCACCCATACGGCGCAGCCCTTGGCCTCGTGCACCAGCTTGCTTGACGTACTGCCGAAGAGGAACTCCTCCGCCTTTGTCTTATGATGGCGACCCACGACCACGGTGCAGCACGTAAGATCGCACCGGGTCTCCAGGATGGCGTCGGCTAAAGACTTTGTCTCCCCGACGCAGGACCTGAATCTGACCTTGTCCTCGGGGAATCCGGACTGGATGAGGACCTGCTGATAGTTTTCGAGCATCTTGTTCGCCCCATCGAGCTTTTGCCTGATCCAGGCGTTCTGCTCGGCCTCGGAGTCGAAAAAATCCTCCTCGGGATCGGGGATAATGGAGAACAGCGTGACCCTGAATCCCGGGAACCCTCCGAGAAAGTCGGCGACATAGAGCACGGCGCGGCGCGAGCTGTCCGACTCATCGACGGCAATAAGAAGATGCTTGTCTTTTACGGGATTTGTGCTCTCGGCATCCATAATGGTGCTCCTTTCAGTGAAAGGCAACGGTTTATGGTCTCAGGTTTCAAGTCTCAGGCCTCAAGTTTCCAATCCTGAGACTCCAAGCTTGAGACCTGAGACTTAATGAAGCTCCGCCCGCGCCTCTCCCAGATCTTCCAGGAGTTCTTTCGTCTCCTCATAATAGATCGAAGCGCTGAATGAAAAATGCATCAGAACGCGGTTCAACTTTTCCGGGATGTAAGGATAGATCTTTTTCAAGTTGTTCACGCGGTTGTGGAACACGATGTTAACGTCATCCTCGGAGAGCCGGTCGAGCAATGCCGGATCTTCATAGAGCAGACGATAGGTGGTGATGTCGCCGCGGCCCGTGATGAAGAGCAGCACGTTTCCGAGACCGAAAAGGTCGTACCCAAAGCGGCTCTCGCCGTGGCGGTAGTTAAAGTCAAAATCGATCAAGCGGTATTGGCCCGTGGAGTCGTCTTTGATGATGTGATCGCGCCTGATGTCGCCGTGCTTCTCTCCATTGTCGTGCAAAAAACGGATGGCCTCGATGACCCGGATGAACTCGTCGAGCAGCGCCGGATAAAAGTTATGAAAGAAATCCTCGTGGTCCTTGCCCATTTCGATCGCAATCTGGCCAAGGGTCCTGCCATGAATATAGTCCAGGATGCGGAGCTGGCCCCCGCTGGAATCGAGCACCGTCTTTCCCTGCATGAAATCCGGCCTGCCCCGCACCAGTTCGAGGATCCGCGCTTCCTTTTGCGGGCTCCTCACGCACTCGAACACGAGGTTCCCGATCTTTGACTCGAAGCGCTCCTTAAAGACCCATTTCAGGATCTTGACCTCGCCGGTACTAAGATCACGGGCGCGCTTGACCCAGAACTTCTGCTCGTCATCGATGCCGAACCTGCCCTCGCGCTCGTTGTTCCGGACAAAATAGGGGATCCCATCCAGTACGACGACGTCGTCGTAATCCACGCGAAAAAAGTCCGCCGTATCTTTCACTTTCACGCGCTTGGGCACCCGTTCGCGCGGGACCCATTTGCGGATCAGGAGAAGCAGCTCTTTTTCCGTGTAACTGCTGTTGTTCGCAGCCATCCGTCGTCTCCCCTGTTTGCTATCAACATTATACCAATTCCACGGTCTAAATGGACAGCGCTGGGCCCGGACTGCATCGTGCAGAGCACTGCGCCTGTACGCAGTTTGCCGGGAAGCATCCGATTCCTTGATGATACGGCCCAAACCGTGGACAAGGAGCTTCAAACTGTGCGCCCGACACGTTTTCTCTTGACTTTTCGGGCAAATAACGCTAATTTCCCTTATAAGAATA
>VFSW01015334.1_pt1 | contig 10538 bp, 11 predicted proteins | sample 5358111 | NCBI WGS metagenome assembly VFSW01 (sample SAMN11554181, study PRJNA540505) | mine drainage metagenome | isolation source: sediment from site ElyBrook_90M | place: USA: Ely Copper Mine, Vershire, VT | collected 2017
CCCCTGTTGCTCCCCATCACCCCATTACCCTGAGCGCAGACGCACTGTTCGACTTTAACAAAGCCGTACTCAAGCCTGAAGGTAAGAAATTGATCGATCGTGAACTGCAAAAGGCAACCTCTCAAAGCGATTTGTCTTCTATCAAGAAGGTCAAAATTGCCGGGTATACCGACTCTATCGGCAGCGCCAAGTACAACCTAAAACTTTCCGAAAAACGCGCGGATGCTGTCAAAAGCTATCTGGTCAGCAAGGGAATCCCCGCTTCCAGAATCCATACTGAAGGTCATGGCCTGAATGACCCCGTTGCCAGCAACAAAACCAGGGAAGGTCGGGCCCAGAACCGTCGTGCCGAGATCTGGTTTGACCAACAGTAATCACGACCCGGCCGAACTCGCCAAATTCAGCCAACTGGCCCACCGCTGGTGGGATCCGGAAAGCGAGTTTAAGCCTCTTCACGACCTCAATCCACTGCGCCTGAAGTGGATTGAGGGTTGGACCCCGCTCAAAGACAAAAGAGTCCTGGACGTGGGTTGTGGAGGCGGAATCCTCAGTGAATCCATGGCGCTGCAAGGTGCTCAGGTGGACGGTATCGACTTGGCAGAAAAACCCTTGGGAGTCGCACGGCTCCATAGCCTGGAAACCGGTATCGCAGTGAATTATGAAGCCATTGCCGTGGAAACCTTGGCCCAACGCCAGCCTGCAGCATACGATGTGGTCACGTGCATGGAAATGCTGGAACATGTCCCTGATCCGGAAAGCATCATTCGTGCGTGTGCCAGTTTGGTTAAACCTGGTGGCATGGTATTTTTTTCAACTCTGAATCGCACTTTGAAGTCTTATTTGATGGCCATTATCGGCGCAGAATATGTCCTTCGCCTGTTACCCCGCGGAACCCACGACCACGGTCGCTTCATCAAGCCCTCCGAGCTATCCCGCTGGGCTCGTGCTGCCGGGTTGCAGATTTGCGACCTTCAAGGGGTTCACTATCACCCCTTGGTTCGACGTTTCCATGTGGCCCGGGGGGCTGATGTCAACTACCTGCTGTGTTGCCAACTCCCATAATTCGCGGGGTGCTGTTTGACCTGGATGGCACACTGGCAGACTCCGCACCCGATTTGGGTGGAGCACTCAACCAATTGTGCCAGCGTTACCAGCGTTCGCCCCTTTCCCTCCCTCTGCTCCGTCCCTTCGTGTCCCAAGGCGCACGTGGCTTGATTCAGCGCGGATTTGGCATCACGCCCCAGGATCCGTTCTATGATGAATTGCGCGATGAATTTCTGGAACTGTATGAAGCTCGTCTTTGTCAGGAAACTCGCCTTTTCTCCGGCATTCCATCCGTCCTCGACACCCTCGATATCCACCATATTCCCTGGGGCATCATCACGAATAAAGTGACCCGCTTCACCGCCCCTCTAGTACAACTGCTCCAGTTGCAGGATCGGGTCGCTTGTGTCATCAGTGGCGACACCTGTTCCCGCCCCAAACCATTTCCCGACCCTCTTCTGGCTGCAGCTGAAATACTTCGCTTGCCCCCTTCCGAACTGGTGTATGTGGGCGATGACGAACGTGACATGCTGGCAGCTCAAGCCGCCGGAATGCTCGGCCTCGTCGCCGGCTGGGGATACCTGGGCGAGGGCTTATCGCCTCCCCAATCATGGCCTGCTCTAGGGTGGTTGACACAACCCGACGCCCTTCTCGACCACCTGCAACTTTCTCTCTGATGACGCCTTCATGACTCCTGCTCCACGCTCTCCCGAACTTTTGGCCCCCTGTGGTTCGCTCACCATGTTGCAAACTGCTCTGTCCTTCGGAGCAGATGCGGTATACGCCGGCCAACCGCGCTATAGTCTGAGGGTACGCAATAATGATTTTGGCCGGTTGGAGACCCTGAACCAGGGCATCGAGTTGGTTCACGACGCAGGAAAAAAGTTTTACCTAGTGAGCAATCTGATCCCTCATAATGCCAAAATTCGTACCTTCGTTGCCGACATGACTCCGGTCATGGCATTGAAGCCAGATGCCCTGATTATGTCCGATCCTGGGCTTATGATGCTGGTACGGGAACATTGGCCGGAAATGCCCATCCATCTCTCGGTTCAGGCCAATACCGTAAACTATGCCAGCGTACGCTTCTGGGCCTCTATGGGCATTCAGCGCATCATCCTGTCGCGCGAACTGGATCTGGATGAAATTGCCGAAATTCGTCAGCAATGCCCCAATATGGAACTGGAAGTTTTTGTTCATGGCGCCCTGTGCATTGCCTATTCGGGACGCTGTCTGCTGTCAGGGTATTTCAATCACCGCGATCCCAACCAAGGCACCTGCACCAATTCCTGTCGCTGGGACTATTCCGTCAAATCCTCCGATTCGGGCCACAGCTGTCAATCGGCACCGCGCACAGACACCGAGTTTTTCCTTGAAGAGTCGCAGAGACCCGGTCAGCTGATGCCCATCGAGGAGGACGAACACGGTACCTATATCCTCAATTCCAAGGACCTACGCGCCCTGGAGCATGTTCAAAAACTGGTGGAAATCGGCATTGACTCCCTCAAGATCGAAGGACGCACCAAATCTCCCTACTATGTAGCCCGCACCTGTCAGGTCTATCGCCAGGGGATCGATGATGCCGTATCAGGAAAAGCGCTCGATCCCGGCTTATTGCGCCAACTGGAAGGCTTGGCCAACCGCGAGTACACCGGTGGATTCTATGAACGGCACCCAGAACAGGATTACCAAAATTACCTGCGGGGTCACTCGGAATCCAGCCGCAGTCTCTATGTCGGTGATGTATTGGGATATGAAGCAGATGGCTGGGCGCGAATCTCCGTGCGCAATCGTTTTGCGGTCGGCGATACCGTGGAAGTCATCCACCCCAACGGAAATCGGGATGTCTTGGTATCGACCATGCGTTCACTCGAAGGAGAATCCAGGGAAGTTGCCCCAGGCAGTGGACATACCGTATGTATCCCACTGCCTGAAGGCTACGAACGTGCCTTTCTGGCCCGTTACCTTGATCCTCAATCGGAAGGAGTATTACGCCCTTCCTGATTCTCTCCCCACATGGCATTCATCACTGCCAATAGGACCGCAAACCCCACCCCCAGTATCCATGAAAAGTACCACATGGTCGTTCTCCTATAATTAATACGCAGAATGTTCGTTTTTTTCCACAAAGGCCACGGTGACTTTGCCTGCCATCACCCGATACGCCCAACTGGTATAAAAAATAATCAACGGAACGAAAATCAAGGTAGCCACCAGCATGATGGCCAGCGTTCCTTTGCTGGATACGCTGTCCCATACCGTCAGGCTGGAACTCAGAGCAGTTGACGAAGGCATGATGAAGGGAAACATGGAGACTCCCGCCGTACCAATGACCCCCGTGAGCGCTAGGGAGGAGGTGACAAAAGCCATTCCCGTGCGCCCTATCCGTAACAACGCAAGAGTAGCCAGTGTGCCCAGATAGGCTACAGCAGGGACCAGTAAAATCAATGGCCAACGATGATAGTTATCCAACCAAGCGCCCGCTTGGCGCACCACGGTTTTGGCCAAGGGATTGGCGAGAGCGCCGGGATCCACCGCAGAAGTGATCCGGTACCCCTCGATACCGCTGGCCAACCATATCCCTGCGAGGGAAAAAGCCGCCAGCATGACGATACCTGCCCACTGGGCGCCGCGTTTGGCACGTTGATGAATATCCCCCTCAGTGCGGTGAGCCAAATAAACCCCCCCGTGAAAGGTAATCATGGCGGAACTCACCACGCCAACCAACAACGCAAAGGGATTGAGCAATTGCCAGAAACTTCCGCTATAGGTGGAGATGAGACTGTCATCGAAGGAAAAAGGAACCCCTTGGAGCAAATTACCAAACGCCACTCCAAAAATCAATGGAGGGACTGAGCCACCGATAAACAAGCCCCAATCCCAGGTACTTCTCCAGGTTTGATTGTGAAGTTTACTGCGATAGTCAAACCCCACGGGACGAAAAAATAAGGCCCAGAGTACCGCCAGCATGGCCCAATAAAACCCGGAAAAGGCTGTCGCATAAACTAAGGGCCATGCCGCAAAAATCGCCCCGCCGCCGGTGATGAACCACACCTGATTGCCATCCCAATGGGGCCCCACCGTATTGATCACCACGCGCCGTTCTACATCCGTGCGCCCAACAAAGGGCAAGAGCGTCCCCACCCCCATGTCATGTCCATCCATGATGGCAAAACCCACGAGCAAAACACCCACCAACAACCACCAAATCACTTTCAGCGTCGGATAATCCAACATGATCTTCTCCTTGAACGGAATGAATTAATGGGCAAATGCCGGTTCGTGGTCATAGCGTCCAGTGGCCAGACTGCCTGGTCCCTGACGGGCAAACTTGACCATCAAATACATTTCCACCACCAACAACACCGTATAAAACCCCACAAATCCTGCCAAAGATCCCCAAAGATTCCCAGGCGTCAGAGTGGAGACGGACAGATGGGTGGGAAGGACGCCATAAATGGTCCACGGCTGGCGACCGTATTCGGCAATAAACCATCCCAATTCACAGGCCAGCCAAGGGGCAGGCAACATCAGAAAAGCCCATTTGAGCAACCACTGTTTATCGTCACACTTTCCTTTGAGCGTCGTGATAAAGGTAGTCACGAACAGCATAAGCAGCAGAAAACCCAGTCCTACCATGGCGCGGAATCCCCAGAACATGGGAACGACCCGAGGAATGGTCGAATCCACCGCCTGTTGAATGATTGCAGGCGTTACCTGATCCATGTTCGTCACATATTTCTTTAACAGCAGACCGAATCCCAAGTCGGCTTTATGGTCGTTAAAAACTCCCATCGCTTGCGCATCTTCCGGATGATGACGCACCCTTTCCAGGGCCTTGACCGCTTCGATTCCAGAAATAATACGCAGTCTATTTTTTTCCTTGATCTGATGGATTCCGGGAATTTGTTTCGTCGTAGAACGCGTCCCGATCAATCCCATGACCCAGGGAATTTCCACAGCCCAATCATTTTTTTCAGCCGCTTGATTGGGCGCCGCAATGAGATTAAAAGAAGCGGGAGCAGGTTCGGTCTCCCACATGGCTTCCATAGCCGCCAGTTTGGTTTGCTGGGCTTCGCCCACCGTATACCCTGATTCGTCTCCCAGGACGATGACCGACAACACCGAAGCTAGGCCAAAGGCAGAAGCAATGCGAAAACTGCGCTTGGCAAATTCCACATCTTGACCCTTAAGCAAATACCAAGAAGAAATGGCCAAAACAAAGGTAGAGGCCGTGACATAACCGGCGGATACCGTATGAACGAATTTTGCCTGAGCATCGGGATTAAACAACATGGCACCAAAATTCACCAGTTCCATACGCATAGTAGTGATATTGAACTCGGCACCTACGGGGTTTTGCATCCACCCGTTGGCGATCAAAATCCACAATGCCGACAGATTGGTACCAAAGGCCATAAGCAACGTCACCATCAGATGTTTGGGACGGGACAAGCGATCCCAGCCGAAAAAGAACAGCCCGATGAAAGTGGATTCCAGAAAAAAGGCCATTAATCCTTCAATGGCCAGAGGTGCTCCAAAAACATCCCCCACATAATGGGAATAATAGGCCCAATTGGTCCCAAACTGGAATTCCATGGTAATACCCGTCGTGACACCCAATGCGAAGTTAATGCCGAACAGTTTTCCCCAAAAACGGGTCATATCCTTATAGATCTGTTTCCCCGTCATGACAAAAACACTTTCCATTACCACCAAAATCCAGACCATCCCCAAGGTTAGGGGAACAAACAGGAAATGGTACAGCGCAGTGACAGCAAACTGCAGTCTTGATAAATCCACCAATTGATCAGTCATGATGATGCCCCTTCTGAATTGAAGATTGTATTCCATTGATTTTTATGGCAGTCTCCATTGTATGCTCGTCCACCTTAGGCTCTTGACCCCGCACAAACAGCGCCCAGATCACACTCAGGGCCAACACCTTGAGGACCAGCACCCATGCCAGTTCCCGAGATAATCCAGTGCGCCGTTGGGGTTGTTCCATGATGTCAGGCACCTCTTTTTAGTTGTTTCTGCAAACGCAACGCCAAACCTCCCACACTTCCCCCGTTGAATACCTGGGTGTAGCCCAGCTGATGCATGACGGACAAGGCATGACCCGAACGTGCACCAGAGCGGCAATACAGGATGACTGGGGTACTTTTATCCGGTATCACATGATGAATATCATGATTTAACCGATCCAGAGGCAGATTGATGGCCCCTTCAATATGACCCGAGATAAATTCCGAATGGGTCCGAACATCAATCAAACGTGCCCCTGCCGGCAACTCACCAGCCTGTTTGGCACCCCCAACGGCAGCCATGAACTGTGAGAAAATTCCCATGGTAACTCCTCAGATTTATTTTTTATTCTGCAAGCGTTCAATCCCGATCCACTTCAGCACATGCTTCTCATAAATCGGTTCAGAACTTCCTTGTTTCATCTTGTAAATAAAGTATTTTTCAAACGCAATCTTGGCCCAGTGAACCCATTTTGCCTTAGCAAACCAGTTGACGTTGCGTGGGGGAATCTGGGGTAATGCAATGAATGCTGCGCCGGTATCACCCATGTCCGCGAGACAGAATGCATTCCACGTGCCCTTGGACTCGGCAGGCTTCCCCTGGAGATCTGCGGCAATATTATGGACGATGGCGGTGACCATGGATTCGATCATGTAGCCGGTTTTTGGAGTTCCCGTAGGAACGGGAGTCACTTCCACCGGCGGTATGGCAACGCATACCCCTGCCGAGAAAATATTGCGATATTTCTTGCTGCGCTGATACTCATCGATCATCACAAACCCTCTGGGGTTGCATAATCCTTCTACGGCAGCCACCGCATCCACTCCCTTGAAAGCAGGAAGCATCATGCTGTATTTGTAGGGCAATTCATGTTCTTTCTTAACGTTCCCCAACTCATCCAGTTCTGTCACGAACATTTTCCCTGCTTCAATCTTGGTGACCTTGGCATTGGTAATCCATTTGATATCATTGTTGCGCAGCTCACTTTCCAGCATGGACTTGGAATCCCCCACCCCGCCCAGGCCAAAATGACCGATGTAAGGCTCACTGGTGACATAGGTCATGGGGACTTTGTTACGCAGCTTGCGATTGCGCAAATCGCGATTCATGACAAAGGCAAACTCGTAGGCGGGACCGAAACAGGAAGCAGCAGGCAAGGCACCGACGATCACGGGACCAGGATCTGCCAACAAATCCTGATACCCTTTATAGGCATGTTCCGCATGGTCTACCGTACAAATTGACTGGGTGAATCCCTCAGGACCCGCTCCAGCCACTTCTTCAAAAGCCAGCTTGGGACCGGTGGTAATGACCAGATAATCATAGGTCAGACGACTGCCATCAGGAAAATCCAACGCATTATTTTCAGCATCGATGCGACTCACTTTCTGAGCCACAAAATCGATCCCTTTTTTTGCCAGATACGGACGAATGGGAAAGGTGATGGTTTCGCGATCGCGCCAACCGACAGCCACCCAGGGGTTAGAGGGAACAAACTGAAAATAGTCCACCGCATTCACGACAGTCACGCGATGTTCACTTCCCAATTCGGCGCGCAATTCGTAAGCAGCAGGCATGCCGCCGGTTCCTGCGCCTAATACAACGATATGTGCCATGATCTGACTCCTCCTTAAGGATGTTTGGCAGGGGGTAAAGATGGGGGTACTACGGGTGAAATCGACTCGGGTAGATCCAACTGCTGATTTACCAACTGAAGGTCACTGTCTTCTAGGTGTCCGCTCAGAGCGGACAAACGCAACCGATCCATGAGAACCGCCACGCGCGCCTGCAACCAGGCCAAGCGGGTAGATGCAGCGTCACTTTGCGCATTGAGGAGATCCAGCATACTGCGATCACCCACCTGTTGACCCAAGCGCGTGGAAGCCAGACGATCCTCCGTGGCTTTGACGGCGTGGGCCAAGGCCTCCACGCGCTGAATGCCGGTAGTCACCCCAAGCCAAGCTTCACGAGTGTTCAGGACGACCTGCTGCTGCAACTGATCAGCAGAGAGCTGCGCCTGTCGTGCCAAGTAGGTTTTCTCATCCTGATGGGCGCTGCGCATCCCCCCGGTATAGAGCGGAATGGTGACCTGTATCCCCACCAGTGAAGTACGTAATGTATTGCTGGCAGAACCATAATCCCCATTGCCGGTAAGATGGTCGCTGTCTACCTCGCCGACCAGGTCCACCGAGGGAGCCGCTGCAACGCTGTAGCGTTTTGCTTCCTCACGAGAAATTTCTACTTCCAGAGTCTTTTCCTGCCACTGAAGATTATGGGTGGAAGCATCGGCGATCCATTGATCGATGGCGGCACCAGAATCGGGCAAAGCACCCCGCAATGGCGCAGCCAGATTCAGGTCGGTCAAGGACATCCCCGTGGTATTGACCAAGGCCTGCTGCTTCACCTGGAGATTGGCCTGTGCAGCCCAAACCTGTGCCCGGATCGATTCCCGTCGCGCCAAAGCTTCCTGGGTATCCGTAATCGGTACATCTCCGACCTGATAGCGCTGCTGCACTTCTGCCAATGCTTGCTCTACCGCTTGCTGCTGCTGTTGCGCCACACGCAGTGCGGTGCTGGCCAACACCACCTCAAAATATTGCTGAGCCGTTTGCAACATCAACTTCTGCCGCTCACTGTCCCACTGCAAATCGGCCATCTGGGCTTTCAGATCCAACTCACGTCCCTGAGCCAAGCGATCCCCACTGATCAAAGGTTGGCGTGCCGATACGGACCATCGTTGCAGTACCCCCCCATTGATGGACGTATTGAAATTGGCGTTATTGGTGGCAGGAAAGAATCCTGGAGCACTGAACTGGGCCCCTTGGGTCTGGCTCTGACTGGACATTCGGCCCGCGGTCCCAGAAGCCTGTACCGTCGGATGCCAGAGGGCCGAGGCCTGATCTTTCTGGGTTTGCCCCGCCTGATGGCCGGCAGCAGCGGCTTGATACCCCAAGTCATGCTGTTGCGCTGCCTGCCACACCGCAGACAGATCTGTGGCCTGGCTCAAAATGGGGAACAGTAGCCCCAGCAACCCCCAACCACGGGCACGAAAACTCCGAGTGCGGTAAAGGATATCCATGGAGTCAGCAACCTGCCCGCAGACCCAGTTTACGCAATAGGGTTTCCATCAGGCACCAGCGCGTAATCCCGCTCTGCAGGATATTGGCCCCTACAAATGCAGTAAATGCCAGCCACCAGTGACTTTGGTAAAGCGGACTGCCCTGAACCCCCAAAGCCAGGGAAAGCAAAATAAAGGACCCCGCAATAATATGAACCAAGCGCCAAGTTGTCATGATCAGTTTCCTTCCTCAGGTGATTGTTGATGAGAGTGCTGGTACGCTGCGTAATACAGCATGGGAATCACCACCAGCGTCAAAAGGGTTGAAACAAAAATCCCGAATATCAGAGAGATGGCCAAGCCATTGAAAATGGGGTCATCAAGAATAAAGAATGCGCCCATCATCGCCGCCAAACCGGTCAACAAAATGGGCTGAGCGCGCGTAATGGCCGAACGAACGACGGCTTCCTTGAACGCAATGCCTTGACGAACCTGAACATTGACAAAGTCCACCAGCAAAATAGAGTTACGCACGATGATCCCCGCCAGAGCGATCATGCCAATCATGCTCGTGGCGGTGAACTGAGAGCCCATCAACGCATGTCCCGGCATCACTCCGATGATGGTCAAGGGAATGGGGGCCATGATGATAAGGGGCGTCAAATAAGAACCGAACTGTGCCACCACCAGCAGATAGATCAGCACCAATCCCACAGCATAGGCTGCACCCATGTCGCGAAAGGTTTCATAAGTCACTTGCCATTCTCCATCCCATTTGAGGGAATAGCCGCGGTAAGGATCATTCGGTTGGTGGATAAAGTATTCTTCCAGATGCCCTCCTCCCGGAGTGGTTATCTGAGCAATCCGGGAGCGCATGGAAAACATGCCGTAGAGGGGGCTGTCCACCTTTCCGGCCATGTCGCCTTCCACCAGATTCACCGGGAGCAGATCCTTGTGGTAAACCGGTTGTTCGCGAACCGTATCGGTTCTCGTCACCAGTTCTCGCAATGGAATGATTTGTCCCTGAGACCCCTGGACTCCCAACTGCAGCAGGGATTCCAGGCTACCTTGAAGTTCGGGGGCCAGCTGGAGCCAAGCCGAGGCCGGATACTTGGTGTTGTCATGCATCCAGGTGACGGGCTCTCCAGTCAATGCGGTTTGCAGCGTATGGGCAATGGTCTGCTGCGTCACTCCAAGCATGGCTGCCTTGCGCCGGTCCACCTGCAACAGAATCTTAGGGGCGGCTACAATGCTGCTGTCATCCACATCCACGATACCCCGAGTGGTTTCAAATACCTGACGGACGGCCTTGGCTACCTGCAATCGACCCTCGGGGGTTGGGCCGTAAATCTCGGCCACAATGGGTGAAAGCACGGGAGGGCCGGGGGGCACTTCGATGACCTTGACA
>VFSW01015336.1_pt1 | contig 10538 bp, 10 predicted proteins | sample 5358111 | NCBI WGS metagenome assembly VFSW01 (sample SAMN11554181, study PRJNA540505) | mine drainage metagenome | isolation source: sediment from site ElyBrook_90M | place: USA: Ely Copper Mine, Vershire, VT | collected 2017
AACCGGCGGCACATTCATCCCAGCGATTATAGATGGAAACGTCCGCCGTGCGGGGACGATTGCAACTTCGGTCAGAAGATGTTACCTGCAAGGTACAGCATCAATTTCGTAAGGAAGAAGTTGGAGACCAGAATGAACACGGAAGCGGTGACCACCGCTTGCGTGGTCGCTCGCCCCACTCCCTGCGTCCCGCCCTTCACCGTCAATCCTTGATAGCATCCAACCGTCGCGATGATAAAGCCGAAGACGATCGGTTTGGTAAGTCCCTGCATCAGATCGGAAAACTCCAGAATGTCGATCGCCCGCGTCCAGAAGGTGACCGCATTCAATCGAAGCGTAAAAAAGGACACCAGGTATCCGCCGATCAGTCCCATGAAATCCGCCATTGCCGTGAGCAGCGGCAACATCAGCACTGTCGCCACCATGCGCGGCGTTACAAGTTTGCGGATCGGATCGGTGCCCATCGCGCGCATCGCATCCACCTGCTCGGTCACGATCATCGATCCCAATTCCGAGGCCATCCCCGAAGCGTTGCGCCCCGTCACCAGCAAGCCGGTAATCGAGGGTCCCAATTCACGGACGAGCGCGAGCGAAACCACGTCCGCCGTGAGCGCCGTCTGTCCGAACCTTTCGAATTGCGCGGCGGTTTGCAAGACCATGACCGCGCCGATAAAAAACCCGGTCAACAAGACGATCGGCAGCGATCCAACGCCGATAATATCCATCTGGTCCAAAACATCGGAAACGTAGTAAGGAGGGCTAAAGAGGTTCGTGACCGACCGGGCCGACAGCATCGCGTAATCCTGCACGTGCAGGATCCACCGCTTCGCTCCTTCCGTAAGAGCCCCGGTCACCGAAATCGTATTGGGCTCAAGGAGTTTGGGGTCGGTGGTCGCCATCGGTCGCCGTCGGGTGTCCCTCGAGCGCGGGTGAGTTCAGGAACAGCGTACTGGTCACAGCCGGGGACGTCAAGCATCGTAAATGAATCGTGGGACAGAATTTGCGAATGATCGGTTTTAGTAGGACAGCCACTCTTGGCTGTCCGCTGCTGAGAGAGTCGCGATCCCATTTGTTGGCTGTCCGCTTACGCCCTGGTGTTCTCGAAGGGACAGCCAAGAGTGGCTGTCCTACTGATGAGCCACCTTTCATCGCTTTACGCGCCGTGCACGGTCCTATAGAATGTCGAGCCTTCCATGTTTCGCTTTGTCACTGCGGGGGAATCGCACGGTCAGGCACTGATCGCTTGGATCAGCGGCGTGCCCGCGGGTGTGCCCATCGACTTCGAATTCGTGCAGCGAGAACTGCACCGGCGGCAGCTGGGCTACGGTCGCGGTGGGCGCCAGAAAATCGAAAAAGACCGCGTCGAATTCCTGGCCGGCGTGCGTCACGGGCAAACCATCGGCGCGCCCATCGCTATGCGTATCGACAATCGCGACTGGGCCAACTGGGAAAGGGCACTCTCCGTTGAAAATATTCCGGACTCCGAAAGCGCGCAACGTAGGTTGACCGCGCCTCGTCCAGGCCACGCGGACCTGGCCGGGTCCATGAAATTCAATCTCCATGATGCGCGGTACATCCTGGAGCGCGCGTCGGCGCGGGAGACCGCCGCGCGCGTGGCCGCGGGCACGATTGCCAAACTGCTGTTGCGCCAATTTGAATGCGGCGTGCTGAGTCATGTGGTCGCCGTCGGCAAGGAGCGTCTGCCGCGCCCCGCTGCCTGGAGCGAGATTCAGGCCGTCTGCGAGAATCTGGATTCACCGTTGCGCTGCGTTGACGCCGAGACGGAAGCCCTAATGAAGGGCGAAGTTGACGTCGTGCACCGCGCCGGGAATACGGTCGGAGGCATTTTCGAGGTTGTGGCGCACAACGTCGTCACCGGCCTCGGCTCTCACGCGCAGTGGGACGAAAAACTCGATGCGCGGCTGGCGCAGGCCGTGATGTCGATCCAGGCCGTGAAGGGCGTTGAAATCGGTGCGGGAATCGCGGCGGCCACTTCCTACGGGTCCGAAGTCATGGACGAGATCGGATATAATCCGGCCACCAAACAGTTCACGCGCGCATCGAACCGCGCCGGGGGGCTCGAGGGAGGCATCACCAACGGCGAAGACGTAATCGTGCGCGGATACCTGAAACCGATTTCGACGCTGCGAACCCCGCTCGGCACGGTGGACATGGTGACGAAGCAGCCCATTTCCGCCGCGTATGAGCGCTCCGATGTGTGCGTCGTTCCGGCCGGTGGAGTTGCCGGCGAAGCCATGGTTTCAATAGTCCTCGCACAAGCGATGGTAGAGAAATTCGGCGGCGATTCGCTGGGAGAGATGCGCCGCAATTTCGACGGATACTTGCGGCAGCTCAAGGAATTTTGAAACCACAGATAAACACAGATGAACACAGATCAAAAAATGAATGATCCACCTGTCCCGATCGGAAGTGGGTTGGCAGAACAAATTCTTCCTGCGGCACTACAAGGGGAAGCGGTTTTGGATAAAGATATCAGTGTTTATCTGTGTTCATCCGTGGTTTCAATGAATCGAGTGACAATCTGAGATGATTTACCCAATTACAAAATACGGCGCTGCTGTGCTGGAATCGCCGACCAAGCCTGTGGAGAAATTCGACGACGAACTTGCCAGGCTTTGCGAGGACATGTTCGAGTCGATGTACGTGGCCCAGGGCGTGGGCCTCGCCGCGACGCAAATCGGGCTATCGAAGCGGCTTGCGGTGATTGACGTGAGCGTTGGGAAAAATCCCGAGGCCAAGCTGGTGCTTGCGAATCCCGAGATCATCCATGTGGAAGGAGACCAGCGCGAAGAGGAAGGGTGCCTCTCGCTGCCCGGGTTCCGCGGAAATGTCCTGCGCCCCGCTTACGTGACCGTGCGCGCGCAAAATTTGAAGGGCGAAGTTTATGAAATGCGCGGTGAGGGGCTGCTGGCCCGCGCCTTTTGCCACGAGATTGACCATCTCAACGGGCTCCTTTTTCTTCAGCACCTCAGCATGCTCAAGAGAGACCTGATCAAGCGCCGGATCCGCAAATTGCGGAAGACCGGCGACTGGTAATTTCTTATCCCTGCGATGGCCGCCCTGCGCATCGTTTTTTGTGGTACGCCGGAATTTGCAGTGCCCTCCCTCCGGCGGCTCGCGGAGCGTCCGGAATTTGCGATTGAAGCAGTTATCACGCAACCGGACCGGCCGCGCGGCCGCGGGCAGCACGTCAGCAGCTCGCCGGTGAAGGAAGCAGCCCTCGAAATTGGATTGCACGTCTATCAACCCGAAACGATCAAGTCCGAATCGTCGCAAGACTTTTTGAAACGCGTCGCGCCCGATGCCGTCGTGATTATTGCGTACGGGCAGATTATTCCCGCCAGGCTCTTAACGATTCCCCGCCTTGGGTGGCTTAATTTGCACGCGTCCTTGCTGCCCCGTTATCGGGGCGCCGCGCCGATCCACTGGGCCATTGCCAATGGAGAAACCATCACCGGACTCACCACCATGCAAATCGATGCGGGAATGGATACCGGGCCAACGCTTTTGCGCCGCGAGGTCGAAATCGGGCCGGATGAAACCGCGCCGGAGCTTGCCGCGCGCATGAGCGCTATCGGAGCGGAACTTATCGCCGAGTCGCTCCGGCAATTCGATCGCAAAGAAATTTCGCCAGTTCCGCAAGATGAGAAAAGCGCCTCCTACGCGCCGATTCTAAAAAAGGAAGATGGACGAATTGACTGGGGACGACCCGCGCGACAGATTTACAACCGCATGCGGGGTTTCACGCCCTGGCCCGGTTCGTATAGCACATTTCGAGGGCAAACGTGCCATCTTTGGGGCCGTCCGGAAACGAGCGGCGCAGCAGGGACGGACATCGCGCCAGGAGAGATGGTTCCCTCCTCGAAGGAAATCTATGTCGCGTGCGGCGAAGGGACTCGCCTGCGGCTGGAGTCCATACAAATCGAAGGGCGCAAGAAAATTTCGGCGCGCGAATTTGCGAATGGCGCGCGTATCGCTCCGGGCGATGGCTTCGTTTGATTTGCATTGGAAGCGCCGGCGCTGCTTATGAGCATTTCGAGAGCCAGAACGATTGCGTTCGATGTCCTGCTCCGCGTCGCGAAACAAAATGCGTACGCGGACGAAGTGCTGCGCGCCGAGCTTGACGAAACCGTGAGGACCGAGGATGCCGGCCTCGCTACCGAACTTGCGCTTGGCGTTTTGCGCTGGCAACGGCTGCTCGATTTCGTCATTGACCGCTACTTGAAAAAGTCCGCGAATACGGGCGACGTCGAGGTTCGGATCGCCCTCCGATTGGGCGTTTACCAGCTTCTGTTTCTCGACCGTGTCCCGGCGCGCGCCGCCGTTCACGAATCGGTTGAACTGGTCAAGCGGGCGCGGAAACGTTCCGCGTCGGCTCTGGTGAACGCCATCCTGCGCAAGGCTGCCAAGGAACCATTCCCCGGAAATTCGCCGGCCGATGCTGTCGCACGGTTTTTTCCGGCGGGCATTCCTCTCGCAGACCGGATTGGAATTCAATATTCGCATCCCACTTGGATTGTCGAGCGCTGGCTTCGAATCCATGGAGAAGAGCGGACGCGCAGTCTGCTCCAGGCCAACAATCGTGTCCCCGTGCTTTCAGCGTACCTGCTCGACCCGCTACGCAGCGAGGATGCCGCGCTTTCGCTTCAGCGGACTGGATGCCGCATCCAACCGGGACGATTGCTCCGTGACGCCTGGGTTCTGGAGGCAGGAAACCCCGCTGCGAGCGAGGCCGTGCGCTGCGGCTGGGTAGCGATCCAGGATGAGGCTTCCCAGGCCGTAGCGCGCGTTGTGGCGCCCGATCCCGGCAATAGCGTTCTCGACCTGTGCGCCGCTCCGGGCGGCAAGACCATGCTCCTGGCGCGAGCGGCCGGAGCGCAAGGCCATGTAATCGCCGCCGATCTCCACGAGAATCGTGTGCGCGCCATGCACGAGCGATTTGAACTCGCCGGCGTTCGAAACGTGGAGACGATCGTAGTGGACGGAGCGCAACCGCTTCCATTCGAACGCCCGTTCGATCGCTCATTCGACCGCATTCTGGTCGATGTTCCCTGCTCCGGCACGGGCACGCTCGCCCGGCATCCGGAAATTCGGTGGAAGCTCCACGCGGAAGACCTTCGCGATCTGCATGACCGCCAGGCACGCTTGCTGCGCAATGCTCTCCCTCATCTGGCGCCACATGGACGCCTGGTGTACTCCACGTGTTCGCTCGAGCCGGAGGAGAATGAATTCGTCGTAAGCGAAGTTCTGGACGCTTTGGGGGACACGTTCCAAGTCGCCGATCCGCGGATCGCTATCGAGCGCTGCTTGCAGGAATCGGTGCGCGTGGAAAGCGTTGTTGGAGCCGACGGCTTCTTCCGGACCTTTCCTGCCGAGCACGGTACGGACGGGTTCTTTGCCGCGGTCATCGAACGGCGAAAATCTAAGACTTAACAGAGAGAACACAAAGGAAGGAGCACAGAGGGGGCACGGAGAAAACCTGAGAACGCTTTGCGCCACTATGAGCTTCCGTGGAATTTTCCTATTTTTCTCTGTGTCCTCTGTGCTCTTCCCTCTGTGTTCTCTGTGGTGAAATATTTTTTCTCCCGACGCGCTGGAAGGCTCGGCCCGCGCGTGCTAGATTGAACTTGGTGAATCGATGAGTCTGCGCGATCGCATCGAATGGGTATTTCGCATGGGGCTGCTGGTCTTTATCCTGGCAGCGGCGGCGTTCCTGAGCGCCGTGACCGCGATGCGATTCGCGATTCAGGGCCGCGAAGTGACCATGCCCAATCTTGTCGGCAAGAGCTCGGCCGATGCGCTAGCCATCCTGCAGGGGCGCGGGCTGCAACTAAAAGTTGTCGATCGGATTTATGGCAATCTGCCGGTAAATGCAGTTGTACGGCAAAGTCCTCCAGAAGGCGAGCGCATGAAGGTTTCCCAGAATGCGCACGTCGTCCTCAGCCTGGGCCCGCAAAATGTGACCACTCCTTCGCTGGTGGGAGAATCCCTTCGTGTAGCGCGCATCCAATTGCTGCAAGTAGGGCTGCAACTGGGAAAAGTGACCACGTACGCGGCTCCGGCCGACCTGTCCGACACAATTTTGCAGCAGACCCCGCTACCAGGAACGCGTGCGGCAAGCCCTCGGGTCGATTTGCTCGTGGCGCAAGTAGAATCGCAGGCTGCATACATCATGCCGTGGTTTGTGGGCATGCCTCTGGCGGACGCGGATCGGCTGCTCACTTCGGCCGGGTTCAAATTTTCAAAAACTACGTTCCTTCCCTCCCCGCAGTGGCCGAAGGGCGAGATCGCGGAGCAGACACCCGGGCCGGGTACCAGGATAACGAGCGACACAGCCATCGAGGTGGTTGTGGCACAGTAGGAATTTCGCAGCTTGCCCCAGAGGATTTTTCGTTTCTGAGGCACGATGCAGGCAAAAGCGTGAATCTGGTAATATATCGGCGGAGAAATTGTGACTTATCCCGTTGAAATTGCTCCGTCCATCCTCGCTGCGGACTTCGCTTGCCTGGGGGATGGGATTCGCGCGGTGGAACGAGGCGGCGCGGCGATGCTCCATGTCGATGTAATGGACGGGCATTTCGTGCCGAACATCTCCATTGGCGTTCCCGTCGTAACTTCCTTGCGCAAGGCAACCCGGCTGCCCCTGGACGTGCATCTGATGATCGAGAATCCCGAGCTGTACATCCAGGCCTTTGCCGAGGCGGGCGCCGACATGATTTCCGTTCACGAGGAAGCCACACCACACCTGGACAGGGCGCTCTCGATGATTCGAGAGCACGGATGCCAGCCTGGCGCCGTGATTAACCCGGCGACACCTGCGTCCGCGCTTTCCGAAATCTTCGGAAAGCTGGACCATGTCCTGGTGATGTCGGTAAATCCGGGATTCGGCGGGCAAAAATTTATTCCCGGGGCTCTCGGAAAGATTCGCGAGCTAAAACGAATTCGAGAGAGCTATAATCATTCTTTCCGGATCGAAGTGGATGGGGGAGTCGGCCTGGAAAACGTGGTGGATCTGGTTCGAGCCGGCGCCGAAATTCTGGTAGCTGGAACCTCCATTTTTCACACCCCCGATGCCGCGGAAGCCGTGCGAGCGATGAAGCAAGCGGCCGATTGGGCGCTGGTACAAAAAGTCTGAAGCTGTCGGAGAAAAGAATAAAGTTGAAACCAGGCCGAACAATTTATCTCGTGGCATTCGGAGCGACGCTGCTCGCCGGGTGTTTTGGCAAGAAGAAGGACGTAGCCCCGGTTGTCGGAACTTCCGCCGAGCCCGACAAGGTCCTTTACGCGAAAGCCTCCAATGACATAAAGCACGGGCGTTACTCCATCGGCCGATTGGCTTTGCAAACCCTTATCAATACCTACCCGGACAGCGAATTCCTGGCCAAGGCGAAGCTGGAGATCGCGGAATCGTACTACAAAGAGGGTGGAACCGCCGGGCTCAAGCAGTCCATCGTGGAGTGCAAGGATTTCATCACGTTCTTCCCTTTCCTGGATGAAGCGGCTAATTGCCAACTGCAGGTCGCGATGGCGCACTACCGGCAGATGGAAAAGCCGGACCGCGATCACGCGGAGGCCGTGCAGGCGGAGGCCGAATTCCAAACGTTCCTCGAAAAATATCCCAGCAGCCCTCTCCTTCCCCAGGCCGAGCAGCACCTGCGCGACGTCCAAGAAGTTTTGGCGGAAGGTAATTTCAGTGTTGCCTACTTTTATTACATGCGCACCGCGTACAGGGCCGCGGGAGCCCGCTTGATCGAATTGACAAATCGCTACCCCCTCTACAGCCAGGCGGATCAAGCCAACTGGATGCTCGGGCAAATCTACGAAAAGGGCGAGCACAACGAAATTGCCGCGCGGTACTACAGCAGGATCGTAAAGGATTATCCGCTTTCTCCTCTCGCGGGCGATGCAAGGAATAAACTCGTCAAATTTGGCGTCCCAGTTCCTCCCGCCGATCCTACGGCGCTTGCGCGAATGCAAAAGGAACAATCGATCAGCCGTCCGGGACGGATTAAGCGAACGATGGGCTATCTGAAGGCATCCCCGGATGTCTCGACTGCGGCACATAACGGCGCTCCGACCATGACGCCCGCAAGCGAATCCGGCGATGAAACCATCGGTTTTGGATTGCAGCCAAGCGCAAGCGTGGCTCCAAGCGCCAGCATAGGAAGCACGGCTACAGTGGAAACCGTAACGCCGGGAAGCCCGGATTCCCTGCCTCAGCCGGCCGCGACTACGCCTGCAACCGATGCGGCTCCCGCGACGACGGACACAACGCAACCCGCAAGCACCGCGGCTCCCGCAACCACGGACTCAACACAACCCGCGGCTGGCACCTCGACTGATTCGAGCACCACGCAACCGGCAAGCACCACGACTCCCGCGACACCGGCCAATACGAGTCAGGAATCCACCAGCAAGAAAAAGAGTGGTTTCCATAAACTCATCCCGTTTTAGCCTGGTTCCTTTGATCCGCTTGGAAGTCCTCCCCGGATCGATTGCCGCTCCTCGGGCCGACTAGTCCATTCGGACACACGCTTTTCCAGTCTTTATTGACTCACCGGGATCATGATGTTACCAATAGTCTAGGGCTTATTGTGCCCTTGCGCAAAGAGCCGTATTCGCGCCCGCGAGAATCGGGAGGACGGCACGTGGCAAAGATCCTGGTAGCCGACGATAATAGCAACGTCCAGAAGACGGTCGCCCTTGCCTTGGCCGATCTGGGTGTTGAGGTGTTTGCCGTTAATAATGGCGACGCAGCCGTCAGGAAACTCGCCGATGTTTCGCCCGACCTCGTCCTGGCCGACATTTTCATGCCCGTGCGAAATGGGTATGAGGTCTGCGAATACGTCAAAAAGGATTCCCGCTTCTCGCATGTCCCTGTTGTGCTGCTGGTGGGAGCGTTTGATCCTCTGGATGAACGCGAGGCCCAGCGGGTCGGGGCAGACGGAATTCTAAAAAAACCATTCGTTCCGCCGGATCCTCTGATCACGATGGTGAAAACGCTGCTGGATCGCACTCTGGGCGACCGCTTGGTGGCCGTAGGGGTTTCGAAGCCCGCGGTTTCCATGCAAGGCAAGGCGGGTGGTGTCACAACCGCGGAAGAGCATTCCCCCGCCCCGGAAACATCCGAAGAATTGCCCGAGGAGGAATTTCGGCCACCTGTTGGCCGCCTGTCTTTCGGCGAGGGGGAACGCCCGATTGCATTTGGGCAGCTTTTGGAGACCCCTGCGAAGGATTCCGCAGGGACGGGAACGGAAGTGGTCGAGCCTGTTGATGACGAACAAATTCTAACGAGTTCTCGCGATGCATCCCTGGGAGACCCGATTTTCTGGAGAACGGAAGAGCCCGAACCAGAGACCGAAGGGGAAAAGTCGGAGGCCGAAGAGGATATTTCATCCGGCCTTCCCGCGCGGGCATGGAAGCTGGGCGATGAGGCCAGGCCCAGTCACCCGGAAGCCGACATCCTGCAGCCTGTAGAGCCGTTTGAGCTGGTGCGGGACCAAAAAGATGAAGAGACCGGCCAGACTTCCACAATTGTGGAATCTTCAGCCTTAATCGTGCAAGACCCGGCCTCGCAAGCTTCGCTGACGGTGGAAGCCGCGAAACCTGCAGACCTCGCCGCCAATCCTATCGAGTGGATGGCCACAGCTCCTCCCCTGCCCGCTGAGGAAATGCCAGAGGCGGCTCCGGAATGGAGCGCGGCAGGCACAGACTCCACTGATGACATTGAGGCGAAGGAAGCAGACAATCTGAAATCCACCCCGGAACCGGTGGGGCCGCAATCCTCCGCTCCGGCCGCGCCCCTGGCTACGGTATAGAGTTCAGCTCCGACACTACCCTCGACGCCTCCGCAAACGCTGCAGCCCGAACAATCGCAGGCAAAAATCGTCGCCCAGATTCCAGACCCTCACAAGACGCAACCGTCCCTCAAGCCTTTGACGCAAAGCGCCGAAGATACGGCGCATTCGATTCCCAAACAAGAATGGGCCGATTTGGCCACAAGCCTCCCGTCCAAACCAATCGAACCTGTTACGGAAAAATCCAAGCCCACGTCCGCTCCTGTGGCCCTGTCCTCCACCGTGCCCGCCGCAAACGCCCAACCCGCGCCCGCTTCCATCGCGCAGGTCCCTCCGGCAGTCGCGGCAAATACCCAACCCGCGTCGGCAATTCCCGTGTCGGCAAATTCCGCGCCGCCTGCCTCGCCTGACCCGGCCTTGGTTGAGGCCGTAGTCCAACGCATTCTGGATAAAATGCGGCCGCAAGTGGTGGAAATCATCACCAAGGAATTTTTGCGCCCGATCGTTCAAGCGCTCGTCCACCGTGAAATCGAGAAACGCTAGAAACTCATTCTCTCAGCCGCTTCTTTTAAAAATCCAGTAAATTGCCCGACCTTGCGCCCCGGGAGGACGCATTTGACCGTCCGCGCGAGCGTCCGTATAGTAATTCTCTTAACCACAGGTCTGGAGAACATGCCGAGAGAGATTCCCAAGGCTTACGAGCCGCAACTGATCGAGCAA
>VFSW01015337.1_pt1 | contig 10538 bp, 11 predicted proteins | sample 5358111 | NCBI WGS metagenome assembly VFSW01 (sample SAMN11554181, study PRJNA540505) | mine drainage metagenome | isolation source: sediment from site ElyBrook_90M | place: USA: Ely Copper Mine, Vershire, VT | collected 2017
GAACAGGTTGAATCGCTCGGCGCCAAATTCCTCGCAGTCGAGGACGAGGAGTTCTTCGTGCGAGCCATCGGCGACCACCCGACCGTCCTCGAGGACGATGACGCGTTGGGCGAGGGCAATGGTTGAGATGCGGTGAGCGATGATCAACGTGGTGCGCGACGCCATGAGCGTGGTGAGCGCTCGATAGATGACCGACTCGACGTGCACGTCAATTGCGCTCGTGGCGTCGTCGAGAATCAAGATCGGGGGGATTCACCAAGAGAGTGCGCGCGATGGCGATGCGCTGCCGTTGGCCACCGGACAAGGTGTAGCCGCGTTCGCCGATCACCGTGTCATACCCTTCGGGGAGTTCGCTAATGAAGTCGTGAGCCGCGGCGGCGCGCGCAGCGGCCTCGATGTCGGCGAAGGACGCCGCGGGTACGCCGTAGGCGATGTTCTCGCGCACGCTGACCGAGAACAGGAACGGCTCGTCCAGTACCACGCCGACATTTGACCGTAGCGAGGCGAGTGTCACATCTCGCACGTCGCGACCGTCAACGCGGACGCTGCCCTCGTTGGCGTCGTAGAAGCGCGTCGCGAGTCGCGCGACGGTCGATTTACCGGAGCCAGTGCGTCCCACGAGCGCGACGGTCTCGCCGGCGCCGACGTGGAGATCAAAGTCTTTGAGGACTGCCACGTCGGGCCCGTACCCGAAATACACGTGGTCGAAGTCGAGGGCGCCCGTGACGTCGACGAGGGCGTCGGCACCCGGTTGCTCGACGATCTCCGGCGTCTCATCCAGAATCTCGAAGATTCTCTCCGCACTGGCTTTCGCCCGCTGGCCCATCATCACCAACTGTCCGAGCATCATGAAGGGAGCCTGCAACATCAAGAGGTACGCGTTGAAGGCCAGAATGGCCCCGATACTGAGGTGGCCGTGGATGACCATGATGCCACCGAAGGCCAGGACGAGTGCGAGTCCAAGTTGCGGCAGATTCTGCACCCAAGGGGACCACCGTCCGCGAATCTTCGCGTCGGTGATGTAGGCCCACGAGACTCGTTCAGCGGCATCGGCGAGACGGTTGATCTCGGCTTCCTCCTGGGCGAAGGATTTCACCACTCGTACGCCGTTGACGTTCTCATCGACGATGGTCGCGACGTCGGCGAGGCGCGCTTGGGTGATCCACGAGATGGGGAAGAGCACCCGGCGCATCTTGATGCCCACGACGTAGAGGATGGGCATCACCACCATGGCGATGCACGCCAGCAGCGGGTCGATCTTGAGCATGAAACCGAAGGCGAGGACACCGATACTGGTCTGCACGAGAATGAGGGGAGCGAAAGTGGAGTACATCTGCACACTTCGAATGTCGGAGTTGGCCCTACTGATCAACTGACCTGACTGCACCCGGTCGTAGAAACTGAAGGAGAGACTGGTGAGGTGCTCGTAAATAAGTGAGCGTAGGTCCGCCTCGACCTCGTAGGCGGTGCGAAATAAGTACTGGCGTGAGAGAATGCCACTTAACCCGGCCAGTACGGCGAAGACGACGATTTCGATGACCGCGTGATGTAACGGCGCTGCGCGTTTCTCCAGAGAATTGGTGATTGCATTATTGAGCAGATTGGGTACCAGGGTCTGAAAGATCAGACTGGCGAACGATAACGAGATGGACGCCACGAAGGGAACCCGGTGCGAGGAAATGATCGGCAAGATACGACGCCACCAGGCCAGATTCGTATCCCGTGAGATGTACGCGCGCGGACCCGGGTACGCGGACCGCACTCCGCCCAGAGGATTAGCATCCCCCGTCTCCTTCCCCGGCGAGCGCGGGAGAAGAGAGTTCGACACCGAGCCATCGTAATGGGACCATGCTGCTCGTTTGGCCAGCTCCGCGATGGGGGTATCGCGCCGGGTTCCCTTTGGGCTAGTGAAGAGCGTAAGGTGACCTCGTGCCAACTCCGCTCATTATCCAGCACCCCATCATCGAGGACAAGGTCCGACAGATCCGCGATAAGTCGACATCCAACGCGGACTTCTTGCGACTTTCGGGTGAAATCTCGCGGTTCCTCGCCTACGAGGCGTTTCGCGACATTCCCGTGACCCAGACCACGGTCGACACTCCGGTGGTCGATGGTGCGCCGGCGGTGTGCGTCGACACGCAGTTCGTCATCGTGCCGATCCTGCGTGCGGGCCTCGGCATGACGCCCGCGGTGCAGGAAGTCCTGCCGCGTCATCGCGTCTGCCTGGTGGGCCTGCGTCGTAACGAAAAGACTTTGCACGCCGATGTCTACCTCGACGGACTTCCCGAGGACCTCGAGATGGCTCCGGTAGTGCTGTGCGACCCGATGCTCGCGACGGGTGGATCACTCATCCAAGTCCTGGACATGCTGCGAGAGCGCAATGCCGGTGAGATCACGGCGCTGTGCCTCATCGCGGCCCAGCCGGGTCTCGACGCGGTGCGTGAAGCGCACCCCGATGTGCAAATCGTGGCCGCGGCACTCGATCGTGAGCTCACGGCGATTGGTTACATCACGCCGGGACTCGGTGACGCGGGCGACCGTCTCTTCGGTCCCCCCGTTCCCTGATTAGAGGCCAATGTCCTCGTGCCAGAGTTCGGGATGTTCGTGGATGAACAACGCCAGTAGTTCCGTGCAGTCACGGTCGTTGAGTACGAGGACCTCGACGCCGAGGTCGCTGAGCCAGTCGTGTCCACCGACGAAATTGGTGGCTTCCCCGATCACGACGGCACCGATATTGAACTGGCGCACCAGGCCCGAACAGTACCAACACGGTGACAACGTGGTGACCATGACGGTCTCGGCGTAGTTCCTGCGTCGCCCGGCGTTGCGAAAGGCGTCGGTCTCGGCATGTACTGAGGCGTCATCTTCTTGGACGCGGCGGTTGTGGCCCGAACCTAACAACTCGCCATCGCGGGTGAAGAGCGCGGCACCGATGGGGATGCCGCCTTCCGCCAATCCCGTACGGGCCTCCTCGAGTGCAGTGGTGAGCATCGAGATGGCCAGGGCACGGTCCAGTGGTTCTCGTAAGGTCATGGACTTCAGTATGCTCCAACCTCGTGAGTGGTTCCACCTACCCTGTCTCGATTGGCACTCAACACGTCGAATTGCCGCTGGTGCCGTTGTCCGAGGAATTGGCGTTGGCGCTGCTCATCACGGTCGACATGGGCGTGGAGTTCATGCGTCGCGCGGGCGAGGAATTGGCGCAGCTCCTCGCTCCCTACGACATCGACATCGTCGCCACCGTGGCGACGATGGGCATACCGGTCGCGATAGAAGTCACGCGCGCGTTGGGTCTCGATCAGTACGTCATATTGCATAAGACTCCGAAGATCCACCTCGCTGACGCGGTCACGGAGAAGGTGCGATCCATCACCACCGACGTCGATCAACGTTTGCTCTTTGACCGCGCCCGTATTGGTGACGTCGCCCATAGGCGCGTCGCCCTCGTTGACGACGTGATATCGACGGGTGCCTCGACGGGTGCCGCCCTACGATTGCTGCACGGCATCAACGCAAACGTGGTCGCAATCGGTACCTTGGTGACCGAAGCCTCATTGTGGAAACACGCGCTGGGTGATGAGGCGCAGCGCGTTCACGCGCTGGGTTCAATCCCGGTGTTCCGTCCGGACCAAGCGGGTGGCTACACGGAGGATTGGGTCGGCTGACTCGGGAGCGGATCTACGCACTGGCCTCTGACGAGGGAAAATAGTGGCCGATAACATATTCCATGGCCACTTTCTCTTCGGTTCGCGAGACTCTCGCGAACCGGCAATTCGCCCTGCTGTGGGCGGGACAGGCCGTTTCTCAATTCGGAGACGGCGTGATGTCGGGGGGCGTGCCGTTGCTGGTCTTGGCGGTGACGCGAAGTGCCAGCGACCTCGGGTTGGTCGTCGCCGCTCGGCTCGTGCCGACGGTGCTGTTCTTGTTGCGGGGCGGAGCGCTCAGTGACCGTATTTCGCGGCGACTGGCCATGTTGGTCTCTGACGCCAGTCGCGCATTTGTCAGCGCCGCACTAGGGGTCCTCGCCCTCACCGACACGTTAAATTTCGCCGAGATGGTCGTTGGTGCGGTGATCTTCGGTCTCTTCGACGCCCTGTTCTATCCCGCGTCGACGGCACTGTTGCCCGACGTGGTGGCGGTAGAGCACTTGACCACCAGTAACTCGCTAAACGGCTCCTCGAGAACATTGGCCGGGGGACTACTCGGTCCGCTGGTCGGTGGCGTCATCGCTTCGACGATCGGAGTGTCGTGGTCGCTCATTATCGACACCGTCACCTTCGTCGTGTCGGCCGGATGCCTGAGCGTGATGCGAACGACACCGCGACCCGCGCCATCTGGTGCCTCGATGATCGATGAGATTCGAGAGGGTCTGGCGTATTGCCTGCGCACGTCGTGGTTGTTCTGGACCATCGTCGTAGCGGGCGTGGCCAACGCCGTCATCTTCACGCCGTCCACCATCATGTTGCCCCTGTTGTTTAAGAAAGTACTGCATTCCCCGAACTGGATGGTTGGTGTCGGGTTCGCGTCGGTGGGGCTCGGCGGTCTAGTTGGCTCGTTGGCCATGATGTCACTCGTGCGTCCGAGAGCGCGCGTTCGTGCCATGTGGTTGTTCTGGGGGGTGGCGTCGATATTGGGTGTCATCTTCGGACTGGCGAACTCCGCGTGGCTGGCATCGGGCGTCGCTTTGGTCATTGGCGCACTCTTGATGATGGGCAACATTATGTGGAATTCGTTGATGCAGTCCGAGGTGCCTACCGAGATGTTGGGTCGCGTGTCGTCGGTGGACTGGACGTTCTCACTTGGTCTTTCGCCCGTTGGCGTGGCGGTGGCTGGTGTGGTGTCGGGGACGGTGGGAGTACGCGCCACCATTGTCGTACCCGCCGTCGTCGTGGGGGTCTTTTCGCTGGCGATCCTTGTGAGCGTGCGAGCTATCACGAGCATCGACCGACGACCATCGCACGAAGGCGGACGCGAGTAGTTCTTCCGACTTCTCTACCTGGGATGAGTCTCACAACGAGGCCGTCGAATTGAAATCGGGACCAGCGTCGAACGAACATGTTCTCGCGAGGCCCCAAAACGTGATGGCGAGGGCGACAGCCTGAGACACGGTCACGTCGTAGGACGCGCCCTGGTTCGCTACTCCCCGTTCCCCCGGGCATCACCGCACGGGCACCACAGGCGAATAACGCGAAACGACGCAGCCATCGGTTGACCGTTACGAAGTGCTTCACATGGTGCTGTCGCGAGACCGCGGACTTGTACCACTGACCTCTTGACCCCCGTTGTGGCAAAATCCCCGGCCACCTCAGAGGGGACCGGGGATTTTGCGTTCTAGGACTGGCGTTCGAGTTCCTTCTGACGAGCGACTTGGCGTGCGACGTTGCCAGTGACCTTCTCCAAGACGAAGTAGAGCAACGCCGCGGACAAGATGCCAAAGAAGACCGACATGTCAGCGCCACCGAACCATCCGGCTGGACCACAGTTGGCCTTGGCGGAGCCATCACAGTAGAAGGCACCGAAGTGGTTCGAGAATGGTGTCATCCAGTGCAGCGGGAAGTTCACTGGCGGCGGAGCCTTGGAGTAGGCGCTCGTCGCCAGGACGAGTCCCACCACGAAGGCGATCATCGCGTTCCAGTTGTAGCCACCATGGCCCCAATAGATATTGTCCGAGGTCGTCTTCTGCATCTCCGAGGCGCTGTATCGGTACTTGCGCAGCAACCAGTCGGTCACGTAGATGCCGAACCACGGGGCAATCCAGACAATGATCACGCCTACGAAGTCCTTCATATATATCGAGAACGACGAGCCGAAGGTTGCCCAGATGGTCAGACCGCAGGCAATCACCGAGTCCATGAGCACGGCCTGGTAACGCTTGAGTTTGATGCCCATGGCCTGGACCGACACGCCCGAGGAGTAGAGATCGAGAGAATTGATGCCGAAGAGTTGAACGATGGCGAAGACGAGGAAGATCACGACAAACCATGAAGGCAGGCCCTTCTGGTGAAAGAGCGCCTGGAAGGGATTGGCACTGTTCCATACGCCCGAATTGGACAAGAAGCTAAAGGCCAGGGCTCCCATGATCATCATGACAATCTCGGGTAAAGCGGTGCCGACGAAAATCCAACCAACGACGGACCCCTTCTTGGAGTCGCGCGGCAGATACCGCGTGTAATCGTTCCCGCACTCGGTCCAACCCAAGCCCGAGAGGGCAATGGTGAAGGCGAGGCCCGCGCTGTAGGGTTCCCACCCGTGGGCGAAGACGAAAACGCCGCCCGGGTGCGCGTGCTGCGCTTCGAAGATCACGAAGATCACGAAGATCACCGCGAAGGGGATAATGAGGGCGCGAAGAACCTTGACCATGGTCGCGTGTCCCAGGTAGGGCATCACCGCTTGAATAGCGGTCGCGAGGATGATGAAGAGCACTTTGACCGTGCTATTGGGATCGAAGCCCGCGTACCGGCTCAGGACAATGGCGGCGCCGACGATCAAGATGAGGCCCTCGGTTTCGAATCCCAACTGAGTGATCCAATTGAAGAACGAGACAACGCGCGACCCACGAGTCCCGAAGGCGGCGCGCGACGCGGTGAACGCCGTCGTACCCGTTTCTTGACCCTGAAGTGAGGCGACGCCTAACAACAGGAACGACAAATTGCCGATCACGATGATGCTCACGGCCGTCCAGAAGCTGAAGCCAAAACCCATCAACAACGCGCCGTAGACGAAGTATTCGACGTTGATCGCCGAACCCGCCCACATGGCGCCAATATTGCGTGGAGTCGCCCAACGCTGATCCTCGGGGATGTAGTCGATGCCGTGCGTTTCAATCTTGAACGCTTCGTCACCGCTCGATCCGTAGTGCAATTCCCTGGTTGCCACTGAGTGGTCCTCCCTAATAGATGGTCTTCATCTGTCGCGACTCCGTGAGGGGCTAGTCGTACGGGTTCAGTCTTACCTAAAACTTATGATGGGTGCGGGTGGTCCTGTTAAATCTCGGATTTTTTATTACCGAGCTATTAGTGCGACCTTGGGAGGTGTTCACCTGCGCCCGCCACACTGGAGACGTACGAGAACGAGTTCCGAGGAGGATCGAATGTACCGTCCTAAGAAGAGGCAGTGGGTGCGCCGCGCCGCAGTGAGTTCAGCCCTCGGCCTAGTCGCAGTAAGTGGTTTGGGCGTCGCCCTGATCAGCCAGAGTGGTGCTACATCAACGGCCCTCAGGGCGGCCAAGACGACGTCCGCGCCTACGCCGACGGCCAGCAGCCCCACGTCCCCGCTCAGCATTGCTCCCAAGTATCACGTCGTGGGCAGGTTTCACGATGACTCCCAGCGCGCGAGTGACGGCTCCCAGGGGTACGGCGACAACTAGCTTCAATTCGCGTCGGGCGCCCTCGGGGATTCAATGCGTCCGTTGACCCCGCGCCAGAAATACAAGGTGGAGATCGCCAGGAGTGACGACACGATGGCTACGAGAGTGAAGGGCAGAGCGGTGTTCACGGTGAAGAGGAATCCGGAGGCGATTGCGGCCACCGCCAGTGACGCCGTGGTGGAAGTGGCGTAGAGCCCCTGACGTCGCGAGAGTTCGCGCGCATGAGCACCCTGGCTCAGCATCGAGACGATCGAGGGCGACGACAAGGCGGCACCCAAAGATTCGGCTGAGCCGACGAAGAGCATGATGACGTTGTTGTGGATATGGGGGTACGTGGCTAAGAACGCCGCTCCGTTGAGTAGGCCGAAGAGGGCGGTCTTGCGCCGATTGAGGTGGTCGGCGATCCAGCCCCCCGTGCGACTCAGGAGCACGAAGGGCAGGGCGAACATCGTCCAACTGAGGCGGATCTGCAGGGTTGAGGCATGGTGCGAGTGCATCAACAAACTCCAACAGGTCTCGTACACCCCAACCGCCAGTCCTGTCGCGGCGGCGGCCACCAGCGCGCCGGCGAAGGGACGATTCCACTGGAGCCGGGCTAGAGGTGTCGGATCGTACGCCCGGTCCCCGACGTTGGTGTTGTACGCCACGACCGCCGCCACCAAACTGACGACGCCCGTGGCGAAGAAGACCCACCCGAGGTCGTTCACCGATGCCGCCACCCCCACGAGCGGGCCAATTGCCGCGCCCATCAATTGCGCCGCCATGATGCGTGACACGGCGCCACCACGTTCATTCTCGGCGAAGAGGGCCGCTACCGCGGACATCGACGCCACCTCCAAGGCACCGGCCGAGGCGCCCTGGACGACACGGGTGAGGGTAAACCATACGGCACTGAGGGGCAAGGCGTAGGTCATTGAAGCCAGACCATAAGTCAGCAGGCTGAAAACGATGATTGGTCGGCGTCCGAATTTGTCGGCCAGTCGGCCGAGAAAATATTGAGTGACGACTCCGGCGATGAAGAACGATGCGACGATGAAGCCAATAATGTGCGGTGATCCGCCGCGGTGTTCCAAGAACAAGGCGAGGAGCGGGAGGCCTAATGTCGCACCCATCCATTGGATGAGCACGATGATGGTCAGGCGGTTGAGCGTCTGACGCGGCGTTGAGACAGGCACCTCGCCACGCTAGTTCGCGTTGGCGTCGACAGTCAGAGAACGTGACATTCGAAGAGAATCACGAAACCCAAGCCAACGTAGAGCCACGGGATGAAGTGGCGCCCACTCCTTTGGCCCCAGCCAATCACCCGGGGGTGTGTCGCCAATGCCCAAGCGACGCCGATGAAGAGGATCTGACAAAGGGAGAAGGCGATACCGAGCACAAGCTCGTGCACCGGTCCGGCGGCGCGCAGCAGTGGGATCCATACGGCGAGATTGTCACCGCCCAGACCAAGGGTTATCAGGAATGTCGTCACGGCAGCGCGGCGCGTCGGCGAGTCACTCTCGTCGTGACGACGGCGCCAATTGAGCCACGCCAATGACCACGGTGCTAGGGCTAATACTCCGACCCACCGCAAGGGCAGGACGTCGAGGGCGGAGCCCACGACCACGGCGAGTCCCACGAGGACGACGACGCCGGCGCTCTGCGCCAGCGTCGTCGGCGAGAATTGACTCCTCGGTGTGCGGGGCAACTGCGCGGCGAAGGCGAAGAGATTGTCGATCATCGTTGCGATGTAGGCAAATGATCCGACGATGAAAAAGACGACGATCGAATGCATCGCCCTGACATTACTGGGCAGTTAGGGGTCCCTCGTACTGCCCACGGATAGTGTGGACAGGATGATGCGTCACGTCGAAGCACCCTCCGCCGAACAGCTTGAGGCGGCCGCCCGGGTCATCGCCGATCACCTGGAGCCCACGCCCACGGTGACCCTTCGCTTACGAGGTCGGTCCGTGCTCGCCAAACTCGAGAGTTTGCAGATCACGGGTTCGTTCAAAATTCGTGGCGCCCTCGCGGCCGTTGACGCGGCACATCGTACCGACCCTCATGGAGCCGTCATCACCTCGTCAGCGGGCAATCATGGCCTCGGCATCGCGCACGCTTCGAACATTCTGCATGTTCCCGCGACCGTGGTGGTACCGGCCAACGCTTCGGCCGTCAAGGTTAAGAAGCTGAGCGAATACGACATCGAACTGATTCAGTTCGGTTCGTCGTACGACGAGGCGCAGGCCCACGCACTCGAACTCGCCGCCGAGCGGTCGATACATTACATCTCACCATTCAACGACACCAACGTCATCGCCGGACAGGCGACGGTCTTTTCCGAGATGCTCACTCAGGCGCCCGAAATAGAGCACATCGTGGTGCCCGTGGGCGGCGGCGGATTGGTGTCGGGCGTATTGATGGCCCGCGCGCGCCACGGTCGCGACGACGTGCGCGTCACCGGGGTTCAACCCGAGGCCAGTGCGGCGATGTACCACGTATTGAGAGGCTCCACAATGGACCAGGTCCGTCATCGCTCGACCATTGCGGACGGTCTGGCGGGTGGTGGAGATGACGGGGCGGTGACCAACGAACTCGTAGTCGCCCATCGCGTTGCGCTGGTACTGGTGGAGGAACATCTCATTCGCCAAAGTGTGCGTGAGGCGGCCGAAGCCAACGGACTCGTTCTCGAGGGTTCCGCCGCCACCCCTTATGGCGCCATCGTGCACGAATTGGTGGACGACCCTGATTCACGCATTGGTTTCATTGCGAGTGGACGCAACATCGCCCACGCACTGCTGGTGGAACTACTTTCTGAGCCCCTGGGCTGAAATTGGGCGGCGGGGTACCTCGCGAGAGACCGTTAGGGTAAGCCGGTGAATTCAAAGCGTCGCCTCGCCGCGCTTCTCGCTCTGGCGGTCGCGGGGCTGCTACTCGTCGCGGTGGTGAATCGGTTGTCGAGTCCGCCCTCGTCGCGCCACGATCCGCTGGTGTTGAACGGGCGTACCCCCCACAGTGTGGAGTTCGCACTTTCGTTGTCGACGGGCGGCTCACTGCGACTATCGGGGACCCTGTGGTTCGAGATAGACACGAGTGCCGCGAAGGCGACATAGTTGGTTCCGATCCAGACGGCAGCCACCGAGTTCGACACCCGCGACGACCTCCTCCGCCGCATCTCCGCCGTCGGCGAGCT
>VFSW01015338.1_pt1 | contig 10538 bp, 10 predicted proteins | sample 5358111 | NCBI WGS metagenome assembly VFSW01 (sample SAMN11554181, study PRJNA540505) | mine drainage metagenome | isolation source: sediment from site ElyBrook_90M | place: USA: Ely Copper Mine, Vershire, VT | collected 2017
GAGCAGGATGCGTCCCGGTTGACGCAGGCTGATTTCGCGGCCCGTAAGGCCACCCAAGGCGCGGTATTATCCGCTGGCCCTCGTCGTCCCGGCGCCTCTACCTGAGGAAAGACTTCACCGCGGCGACGATGTGCCGCGCGTTGATGCCCGCCGCCTCCATCAGCTCGTCAGGCTTGCCGGACCCCGGCATGTCGCGCACGGCCAGCTTCACCACCCGCGGCGGCTGGCCCTGCGGCGCAACGCCATCCGCGCCGCAGAAGGCCTCCAGCACCGCGTCGCCGAGTCCACCCTCGATCCAGTGGTCCTCGACCACGACTATGCGCCCGTTGGTCGCCTGCGCAGCTGCCCGCAGCGTCGCGCCGTCAATTGGCTTGACGGAGTAGGCGTCAATCACGCGAATGGTGACGCCCTCAGCCTGTAACTGGTCATAGGCCTTCAAAGCCTCGTGCAAGGTGATGCCTGCGCCAACCACCGTCACCTGGTCCTCGCTCGACTCGCGCGTCACACGGCTGCCGCCGATAGTGAACTTCTCTGACGAGTCGTAGATCACCGGCGTCTTCTCGCGCGTTGTGCGCAAGTAGACGATGCCCGGCTGGTCCGCCATTAGCGCGACGAGCTGCGCCGCCTGATTGGCGTCCGAGGGGTAGAGCACTGTGCTGCCGAAGACCGCGCGCATCATAGCCAGGTCTTCCAGCGCCATCTCCGAAGGGCCGTCCTCGCCTATGGAGACACCAGCATGCGAGCCGCGCAGCTTGATGTTCGCCCGCGAGATCGCCGCCATGCGAATGAAGTCATACGCGCGAGCAAAGAACGCCGCGAAGGTCGAGGCGAACGGCTTGTAGCCGCGCACCTGCATGCCGACCGCCGATGCGACCAGCTGCTGCTCGGCGATATATTGCTCGAAGTAGCGCTCAGGATACGCTTTGGCGAAGTATTCTGCGTAAGTCGAGTTGCTGACTTCGCCATCCAGGCCGACCACATCGGGCAACGCCGCGCCGAGCGCCTTCAGCGCGTCACCATAGGCGCTGCGTGTCGCGGCGGTCTGGCCTTTATCATACCGGGGTAACTCGACAGCGCGCCGCTCGCCGTGCGTCGCGGGTGTCCCTGCCTCCGGCTTCTGCACATTCACGATGATATGGCGTTCGCCGCCCAGCTCCTTGATCGCGCGCTCTGCCATGTCGGCGGGCAGCGCCTTGCCATGCCAGTTCTCTTTGTTTGCGATCTCTGCGAAGCCGTGGCCTTTCTCGGTGCGCGCGATGATAAGCGTCGGCTGCTCCGTCTGCGCGATGGCCTCGGCATAGGCGTTGTTGATCTGATCGAGGTCGTGGCCGTCGATCTCGATGGCATGCCACCCAAACGAGCGCGCGCGCGCCGCGTACTCGTCGCCGTTCCAGCCAAGCATCGTCTGCCCGCGCTGGCCCAGCCGATTCATGTCCAGGATACCGATAAGATTGCTCAGCTTGTAGAAGCCGCCTAGCTCCATCGCTTCCCAGTTCGAGCCTTCGGCCATCTCGCTGTCGCCCAGCACCGTCCAGACGTGGTAGGGCAGCTTGTCCAGATACTTGCCGGCTAGTGCGATGCCCACGCTGATCGGCAGCCCTTGCCCTAGCGAACCAGTCGCCACATCCACATAGGGGAGCACCGGGACGGGGTGACCTTCGATGCGGCTTCCAAATTTACGCAGCGTCAACATCTCGTCGTCCGAGATCGCGCCCGCCGCTTTGTACACGGCGTAGAGCAGCGGCGCGGCATGCCCCTTCGAGAAGATGAGGTGGTCATTGCTGGCCGCTTTGGGCTGCTGGAAGTCGTACCGCAGGTAGTCATACAGCAACACTGCCATGAGGTCGGCAGCCGACATGGACGAACTAGGATGCCCGGAGCCAGCGGTGGTCGTGCTGCGAATGCTGTCTACGCGCAGTTGTTGCGCGAGTTCATGCCACTGTTCTGTTGCGCTCATTCAGTCCTGCTCTTTCTCCTGGTCGCGGTGATCGCGGTAATCGCGGTGATTTCACTGGAGCCATGCTCGTGCTTCTGTCCGCGATGTTTGTGCCAGGGCGTCGCGTCCCGGCAGCGCATCTTGATCAGCCGTCCTCGTCACCTGCGCCTGCCTCATGCGTCGCATCGCTCGCGTCGCCTGCCTCCGGTCGACCTCCTTGCGCTCGACGATCGCAGGCAAGTCCACCGCCAGCTTCGAGTTGGCGATCACGCGGGTCGCGCCTGCCGAGCGCGCCTGCGCCTGCGCGTCGGCGTCGATATGCGAGCCGTACGCGATCACGGGCAAACCCGCCTCGCGCGCCGCAGTGATGGCGCGCTGCCACTCGATACCACGCGCAGCCGTGTTGACCAGCGCGATCTCAAATCGCTCTGCCTCCAGCCGCCGCATCCAATCGCTAAGCTGGCGCACGGTCGTCGTCTCGATGCCGCTATGTTTGAGCGTCGCGCTGACCTTGACCGCGAAGAACAGGTCGGGATCCAGTAGCAGCGCACGCCGCTCAGCGGGTGGGCGAGGCGCGTCAGTCATCTGACCGCTCGTAGATGGGTCGGCGGAACTGCTCGCCAAGTTCTTCGTTGATGATGCGCGGGTCGCGCCACAGCTCAGGCGTAAAGACATGCCGCCCACCCTCGCAATAGGGATGCGAGCAAACACGCTCGTGGCTCGTCTCGAATACCAGATTATCGCCCTCGACAGTAATCCAGATGTGGCGTCGCGAGTAGCCATCGCCCCACTTCAGCAGCAGGCCGCGATTGTACTCGTCGAAGCGCCCCATGCCATATAGATAGTCGCGGTTGAACCGCTCCAGAATCTCGCCTACATGGCTCTGCGCGACGACAGTGGCGACCTCGGGCAGCATCTCGGTGGTCGCGTGGGCGTCGAGGTCCTCACTCGGAATCGTCAACTGGCGAGACGACTGCTGCGCCTCGCGAATCATCTGCGTGATGTTCTCTGCTTCGTCATCGCGCAATCCGCGTGACTGCCCCAGAATCTTGCCCTTCATCTGAGCGTCATCGCCCGCGCCAGTGGTCATGCGCCGCCCTCCTGCAACTGCCGGTTTACACGAGTCTCCCGTCACTCTACCATCACCTGGGGAGCCAGCGCCATACTCGCGCGGGCTGGGAGCTTGCTATGCGTTCTCCGCCGTTCAGCGCGACGCACATCAGCAGCTCCTCGCCCGAGGGGGAGCGACGAAGCCGTACAGGGTGAGAGAAGCTGACGTCCTCCAGGGTGTCACGTGACCGCTGCCCACATCGAGGTGTGTCGAATTGGGCGTCGGCCTTACCGCCAGCGAGGCGAGTTGAGCCGCGCTAGCGCGCCAGCCCCACCTCGGCCAAGCCATTGCGCAGCCCAACGCCCAGCCCCAGGCCGCCTCGCTGCGCGGCGCCATAGAAGGCCAGCGCGGTGACTTCCTCACCGCCATGCCATTCCTGTAGCTGAACGCCCGTTGTCGTGTCGTAGAGGCGCAGCCGCGCGCCCTCAGCGAGCGCCAGCCAGGAGGCGTCGGGCGAGAGCGCGACACGCGCCGCCGAGGAGAGCGCGCCCACCTCGACAAAGCGGTTCACACGCTTGCGAAAGTGAAACACGCGCATCTGCCGCCCATACGATCCTACAGCTACCCATTCGAGATCGGGAGTAGCGCAGAGCGGGAACTGGAGCGCGCCCGCTGGCTCAGCAAGGCGGCCGACAATGCGCGGCGCCTGTATCCGTCGCGCGCCCATGCTGGAATGGCGATCAAGCTCCCAGAGGTGAACTGTGTTGGCGCGACCAAGGCCACCCACTTTGCCAGTCGAGAAGGTCAGTAGCGAGCGGCCATCTTGCGAGAGCAGACGCGCATGGGTGCGCCACGTCTCATCGGGCGGCTCGCGCAGCCAGCCGGTCGAACCGTCCTCCTTGCAGCGAATCGGCGTCAGCCATGCGGCGCTCACCGGTCCAGCCAGCGGACGGGAGTAGACCGCAGTGGCGCGCCGTCCCTCGTCGGCCCAGCGAAATGGGTCGTCGTCCGCCAACGCCAGCGGCGCGTCGGGAGTGGCCAGCCTGACATGCGCCGCGCCGTCGTAGAGCATCGCGTCCATCGCCCCGGAGGGTGCGCTGATCGCCGTGTTCCACAGCGTGCGACCATCGGGAGTACTCCAGACGCGAGCGCCAAGCGAGAATCCCCACGCGGAGACGAGCGCACCGCGTGGCGAGAGCCGCATCGCCTGGAGCGCGCCAACGCGCTCCTGCGCGCCGAAGGCTAGCGTGCTCACGACGCCGCCATCTTGCGCGCTGAGTATTGTCAGCCGACCATCCAACTGCCCCAGCCCACAGAGCGCTCCTCCATAGTCGAAGGCGACAGCGGCGACCGGGGAGGAGTCAAGGCCGCTGAAACGTCGGTGCAGCGAGAAGGGCGATTCACCAAACGCGCGCAGTCCAACGCGCGGGCGATGATTCGTCGTAGGAGCAGCGCGTGTCAGCGTGCTCTCACCGTTCGGGCGCAGCCCTGCGTCATACGCGCGGCGGCGCTCAGGGTCACTCAGCGCCTGATAGGCAGCGTTGATGACCTGCATCTTGTTGAGCGCATCCGGTCCCGCGACATCAGGATGATAGCGCCAGGCGAGCCGACGATAAGCGAGTCTCAACGCCTCCTCGTCAGCCGTCCGCTCGACCTCGAGGATTGCGTAATAGTCCTGATCTTCAGCCATGCGCCACCTGGGCGGACGCCCCCAACTCTCGACTGCCTGGCCGCGCTCCGTCCACCATCTGGACGCTCCGCGTGGCACGCTACATGTGTCTCAACAGTATACGGCGCAGCTTCGCATTTGGCGCCAGATGCCAGAATGACTCGACACCATAGCCGCGCAACGGCCGCAAACGCGCTACAATGACAGCACACTTCGGCGGGATGTCTACCGCGCCTGCGCCCCGCTGACAACACCCAGGCGCGCAAGCGGATCTGAGGAGACCCTTGTAATGGACGTTCCGCCAGCGATGCGACCGCAGCCCCAGCCAGTCGTCTTCATTCTGGACTGCGACAACACGCTGCTCGACAATGACGGCGTGAAGGCGGGCATGGATGCGCGCCTCAAGGGGCTGCTCGGCGAGGCAGGCGCCCGGCGCTTCTGGCAGGTCTATGAGGACGTGCGCGAGCGAGAGGGAGTCGTGGATCTGCCGCGCACATTCGAGGCCTTCCGCAGTGACCTGCCCGACGACGCTACGCTTGCCGCCGTCCGCGCCGCGATCATGGACTACCCATTTGCGGAGCGCCTCTTCCCCGATACCGTCGCCACAATTGACCATTTGCGTCAGATCGGGCTGCCGGTCATCGTCTCGGACGGTGACACGGTGTACCAGCCGCTCAAGATCGAGCGCAGCGGACTGGCCGCTGCGGTCCGTGGCGAGTGGGTCATCTATGTTCACAAGGAAGAGCATCTCGACGAGATCATGGCGCGCTGGCCCGCTGAGTTCTACGTCATGGTCGACGACAAGGCGCGCATCCTTGCCGCGACAAAGCGCCTGCTTCCTGATCGCTTCGTGACTGTGCATATCCTGCAAGGTCACTACGCGGGCCAGGTCTATACCCCCAGCCCAGACATTACGTTGCGCACGATTGGCGACCTACAGTCACTCGATCTCCCTGCGCTGCGCGCCCATCTTCGCGCGTAGCGGCGGTAGAGCGCGCGTTGACCGTTCGCCGACGCCGCAGGCTAGCTCGCGTCACTAGGCTCGGCGATACGCTCCGCCTGAGCCGACGAGCGCGCCTCCGCTGCACGCGCGGAGCGCCGCGACGCCCGCAGCCGCAGGAACAGGTCAATCAGCAGCGTGATCGCCACGCCTGCCGCTGGCAGCGAGACCGAGCCAAAGGGGACACCCTGCAGGTACGAGCCCACGATGTGGTCATGCCAAACCATCGTGCCAGCCGTCCAGCCAAGCGTCAGCGCCGCCAGGTCGAGCAGAATGGGCAGCCGACCGATAAGCTCAGCGACCACTGCGCTTCCCACCATCAGCAGCGCGATGCTGATGAGCAAGCCTACTGCCAGCAGAGTAATGTCGCCATGAGCCAGACCACCCACCGCGAGGATGTTGTCGAGGCTCATCGTGAGGTCGGCGACGAGGATGGTGAGCAACGCCTGCCTGAAAGATGGCTCTTTCGGCGCCCCGCCCGCCGCGCCCGCCGCGCTCGCCTCTGTCGCCTCATCCGAACGCGCCATCAGCAGGCGCGCCGCGATGACCAGCAGCACCAGCCCACCGATGGCCTCGAGCAGCGGCAACTGCAGCAGCAGCGTAGCGGCGGCAGCGAAAGCGACACGCAATACGACTGCCGCGCCGCCACCCGCCAGAATTGCCAGCATTCGGCGGCGCCGCGCCAGGCCAGCCGCCGCGGCGCCGATTACCAGCGCATTATCGCCGCTGAGCGCGAGGTCCACCAGAATGATCGCGCCCAGGCTGCCGAGAAAGGCTACCACGCGGTTCCTCTTTCCGTATGTCCACGCCTTCGTTCGCCCATCTCGCAGTACCATAGCACACGGACGCCAGCCAGAACCGGTGTCGCGCGTGGGCAGAATCGCGTAGCCTGCGCCTCGCGGCCGATCACCTGACTTGCGGCGCCATGACCGCCTGGACTACACTTCGGACATGTGGATGAGTCTGGGCGAGCGGCTACATGCAGAGTTGATGGCGACAGGAGACGGCGGCGATGAGCGCTATGGGAGCGCACCATGACACCGACCTGGAACGCGCGCGCATGCTGACCCGCCGCATCCTCGCACAGCGCGTCTCGCGCTTTGGCGAGATCGGGCCTGACCTCGCGCCCACAGGGACAGCTCGCTTCCGGCAGGATGGCCGACGCCTCTTTGTCGCATTCGCCGAGGCGCGCCCTGGCATGGCGCACTCACTCGTGGAGCGCGTGCAGACGCATGCGCGACACATGGGGTTGTATGTCCACTGGATCGTAATCCCGCAGGCGCCCGGCGAAGAGCAGCTACCCGCCGCTCTGGTGGCCACTGGCTTTCGCCTCGACGAGCGGCTCATCCTCATGGCGCGTCACGGGGCCGTCACCGCGCCCACCAACCCTGATGTTCGCGTCGAGCTGGTCACCAGTTTCGATGCTATGCGCGCCTACGAACACGGCAGCCGACGCTCCTTCTACGAAGATGATCGCCCCGACGACCGTATGGTCGCCTCGCGCGCCGCAGACCGTTGGCGCCAACAGGAGCAGGGCTGGTATCGCTACTACATCGCGCTACTGGGCGGGCGTATCGTCGGCGGCTGTTACGTCACGCTCTGGGAAGATATCCCGACGATCATGGGGGTTTATTCGGTCGCCGAGGCGCGCGGGCGCGGCGTCGCCAGCACCGTCCTCGCGCATGTCACAGCCGAAATCGTTCGCTCTGGTCGCGACCCGTACTGCCTCTATGTCAAGCACGACAACCCCGCCCAGCGGCTATATCTGCGTCTGGGCTTTGAGTCGCTCGCCACTGAAGAGACGTACCTGGCGCCCATCGAGCCGCAGCCATGAGACCAGGCGCCCCACCAGAGCGCGATCGGGAGTCGCAGACGTCGTCGCCACTTTCGCCAACCGTACGACTCGTCAGCCCGACACTACGCGGCGAGCGGCGACGCCATCTGGAGAGCGCCGCGCGCGTAGGCAGGCTAATACAGATAGCCGCCTCAGACACACTGGCCGAGGAATCTCTACCCCGTCTGGCCAGCCAGAGCCTGTGGCTGCTACTCATCTCTGCCGCGCTCTACGCGCTGCTGATCGGGGCGGCGCGTCAGTGGGGGCACAGCGGCCCGCTGCTCGGCGATGGTCCTCTGGCGCTGCGTATCGTACTGCTGCTAGCCGCGAATACCCTGGGCTATGTGCTGATGATTCCCGCGCACGAAGCGATGCACGCGCTGGTGATTGTAGCGCTTGGCGGTCGCCCACGCTTCGGCTTGCGGCTGCCACTTGCCGCCTACTGCACCGCGCCGAACCAGCTGTTCCTGCGTAACGGCTACATCGCCGTCGCACTCGCGCCGCTGATCGTCCTCAGTGCGGCTGCGCTCATCCTCGGCTGGCTGGCGCCGAACATCGCGGCGCTGCTGTTGCTGGCGGTCGCGGGCAATGTCTCAGGCGCGGTCGGCGACCTCGCCGTGGTCAACGAAGTGCGTCGCTGCCCGCCAGCTACGCTGATCGCAGATACCGCCACGGGTTACATCGCCTACCGCGCCGAAGATTGAGCGCGAGCGCCCCTCAACTACGTGAGTGGCCCTCAGGCGGCCCAAAGAGCGTGCGAAAATCACCGTTGAAGCCTTCGAGAAAGGTACGCATCCCGTCCACATCGTTCGCGGTAACGACGCGTTCGCGCAGGGAGTCGGGCAGGGAGTCGGGTGAAGAAAGAGGGTCGGACGAGTTGAAGGTATCGGCGGACTCTGACGGATGGGGATGAATCAGATTGGGAAGGTCGCCTGCCTGCGGCGGGACGTGCTGAATTGACCAACGCGACGACAGCGCGGGTAGTCGTGGGTGCGTAACTGGGGGGAGACGCGACGGGTCGAGGGGATCGAGCGCATCGAGCGCATCGAGGGAACCGGCGGATCGGGGAAACGAGGCGACAAAGATGCTGCGACGTTGACATTGCCAGCAGGTCAGCAGCCCCAGCCATCGCGACTCCCGCTGCGCCAGCACGAGCATGACATCAGGCCGATGACGGAGGCCACATGCCGCGCATGTGACTTGCGCGAATCGTTCGCGCAGGATACGCTCCTGCCCGTGCACGGTCCCCCTCCTCCAGTGTCGTCAGGCGTGCCCCCGCGAACGACAGCTGGATGGCTCAACGGCCGAAACGCGCATCCGCTCGACTCAGATGCGTGAGTCGGGCGTCAGCCAGACGACACGCCTATTTGTCCAACTCGTCCAGTATGTCCAGATTCTGAATGAAATCTCGATAGACATCGAGATTGTATGCCGGCATGCGCGACTCGCTCGAGATCGCCGTCTGCTCGCTATTGCCGCCATTATTGAGCGCGACACTCGCCGAGTCCATCACTTTATCCGCGACGAAGATCGGCGCCTTCATGCGGACAGCGAGCGCTATAGCGTCGCTTGAGCGCGAGTCAATCTCGACGTGGCGACCATCCATATCCATCAGAATGCGCGCGTAGAAGATGTCATCAACCATGTCGTTGATGACGATGCGCTCCACTTTGGCGCCAAGCTCAACGATCACCGTCTTGAGCAAGTCATGCGTGAGTGGGCGAGGCGGAGTCGAACCCTGCAATTCCATGGCAATGGAGTAGGCCTCTGGATTGGCGATCCAGATAAACAGGAATCGGTCGCCCTCACGGTCTTTCAGGATGACGACCCGCTGGCTGTTTTCTACGCTGATGCGGACACTATCGACCGACATCTCCACCATTGGGTTTCCTCCAAGCTGCGCTGAGTCAGACCGGCAGCGGTCGCTGCGCGAGTCTCGTCCCATTGTACTCCACCGTGATGAACAGGCGCAAACACGTCGGGCCGCGCCGAGGCGTCCGCCAGTTCCAGCGCGCCACCGCGTGTATGGCATACGATATGATAGGTATACCTGCCAGCGCGCGCCTGCGCAACGGCGTGCGAGCTATCCAAAGGATGATGTGACGATGACGCGAAGCGCTCCCCGGCGTGCAGTTCCTGGCGCGGCGGATTATGCTCCAGCGGCGCCTGCGACGGCGAATGTAAACGACGGCTACGCGGCGCTCAGGGCGCTGCCGTCCGTCGAAGAGCTGCGCGCCGCGCTCGCACGGATCGTGAACAGCGATGGCGCTCCGCACGCGCATGCGGCGCTGGTGCGCGCCGCTCGCGCCGCGCTCGACGCCGCTCGCGCCACCATCCGCAGCGGTGGCCAAACGCCCGACCATAACGCGCTGATTGCGGCCGCGCTCGCCGCATTCGCCGACCAGACTCGCCTGCATCTGCGCCACGTCATCAACGCCACTGGGGTCGTCATCAATACCAATCTGGGTCGCGCCCCACTCAGCGAGCGTGCTATCGCCCAACTCGTGGCCGTCGCGCGGGGCTACTCGAATCTCGAGTACGATCTGGACGCAGGCGAGCGCGGCTCGCGCCACAGCCACGCGCGCACGTTACTGCGCGAGCTGACGGGCGCCGAGGACGCGCTGGTGGTCAATAATAACGCCGCCGCGACGCTCGTCGCACTGGCCGCGCTGGCCGCTGGGCGCGAGGTCGTGATCGCGCGCGGCGAGCTGGTCGAAATCGGCGGCGGCTTCCGCGTTCCTGACGTGATGGCGCAGAGCGGCGCGCGGCTCGTCGAAGTGGGAGCCACGAATCGCGTGCGGCTGGACGACTACGCAGCCGCCATCACTGCGGACACAGCGCTCATCCTGGTGGTGCATCCAAGCAACTTCCGCATCATCGGCTTCACCGAGGCGCCAGCGCTGGGCGAGCTAGCGGCGCTAGCGCACGCGCACGGCCTGCCGCTGATGCATGACCTCGGCAGTGGCGCGCTCGTCCCTACCGCGCGCGGGGAGTTGGGGCCCGCGCCCACCCTCGCCGAGAGCCTGCACGCCGGCGCCGCCGGCCTCG
>VFSW01015339.1_pt1 | contig 10537 bp, 12 predicted proteins | sample 5358111 | NCBI WGS metagenome assembly VFSW01 (sample SAMN11554181, study PRJNA540505) | mine drainage metagenome | isolation source: sediment from site ElyBrook_90M | place: USA: Ely Copper Mine, Vershire, VT | collected 2017
GGGGAGCAGAGTACGCCTGCGAGTTCCAGTACCCGATCGATCCGGGAAAATCCTACGCGTACGCGGTGGGACTGCCCGGAAGCGGGGGCTTCAATACCAGTACCGTTAACGCAGACGGCAGTCCGGGATCTAAGGGCACGAACGGCGGTACCACCGTATTCGACCTGGCAGGGATCGGACTGGCCGGGGGCGTTGTGGCCAACGGCGGCCAGGGCGGAGACCAGACTTCGGTAGGCGTCGGCGGCCTCGGCGGCACGGGGTCCCTGAACTCCGTGAACTACAACGGCGGCAACGGCGGGTCCAACGTAGGCGGCAACGGGTCGGACAACCCGATTACCCTGGCTCAGGCCAGCGGGATGTTCGTAGGGAATACCCTCAACTCGGACATCATCTCCTCCTGGTACATCATGAACGATGAGGCCCCGTTCACCGGGGCGATGAACGACGCCACCCTGCTCGGCAACAACGCCACGGTAACGAACTACAGCGGAAGCATGGGACTGGGCCTGACCAACTCGCCTGCTCAGGTGCCCGCTTACGCCAGCACGGCCGGAACATACGGGCCGAACCCGACCTTCTCCGGACTCGTAGCGACCGTGAGGCGCGGAGGCGTGGGCTCGGCCGCCGTGAAGATGACCGCCGCGAACTCCCGGCCGGCCGGCTCGAAGTTCACCGTCTCCTGCTGGATTCAGTGCGACGCATCGAGCATCTGGGGAAATACCGCTGCCAACTCCTCCGCCGTGATCGTAGCGAACACCCAGAACTACGGCGGCAACTCCATGAAGGGCTTTGCCCTGTGGATCAGGAACACGGGAACGGGCCAGACCCCTCAGCTCGTGGGCTGCGTGGGCGACGGAGTGCACACCCGGACGGCAGTCAGCTACACCGGCCTCACGGCCACGCCCGGTACCTGGTACTACGTCGTCATGACGTATGACGCGGGCACCCTCAAGTTGTACGTCAACAACTCCCTGATCCAGACACAGGTGTCGTCCGGCTACTCCTCTGTTCCCGGCGGCGCTTTCCTTACCACCCTGATGATGGACCCGGGAGCCACCGCCAACTGGTTCTTCGGCTCGATCGTCAATCTCTGGACAGCCGGCGACTGCGCCACGGCCACCCTGATCAACCAGGCTTACGGCCTCACGTCCCCGACAGGAGGGGCAGGAGGAGGAGCGTCAGGCGGCCCGAGCGCGGCCGGAGGGAACGGCGCTACCGGCTCAGGCGCGACAGGAGGCGCTGGAGGCACGCCGGCCACCCAGCCCACCAGCCTCGCACCGGTCACCACGGCTGCCATGGGCGGTTACGCCGCGTCCAATGCAGGATCGGGCAACGCCTCGCCCTCTGCGCCCGCAGGAGGCGCGTACGGAGGCGGAGGAGGCGGGTCCGGAGACAAGACAAGCCCTCCCGCGCTAACGACGCTTACGTTCCCGTTCTCGGCCGGGGCAACCTATGCGGGCACCGACGCCAGCAGCAACCCGGCCACGCCCTACAACGTCAACCAGCAGGCCAACCCGGCTAGCGGCGTCAATACGCTGCTCTACGCGGGCGGACTCCCGTCTGACGCCTCTTCGGGCTCCAAGAACTCCCTGCTTCTCCTGCCCGCAGGTCTGGCAAAGCAGATCAGCGGAGGCACGTACACCATCACAGGCGTGTTCCTCACCGTAACCAACGCTTACCCGTCCAACACAGTCGAGTCCATCCTGGAAGTCGGCTACACGAACGACACCGTGCTGCCGCAGACCTACAGCGGAGCTTCCCTGGCCGGGCACGTCGCAGCCGCAGAGATCCCGGCCGGCGCTGGAACGGTCACCTATGACCTCACGCAGACAGGCGTAGCCGCGCACCTGGCCAACGGCACGGCCACGGCCCTGATCCTCGGTCCGGGCAGCACGCCGACGTTCGACGCCTACAACGCGCCTACCGGGCCTCAGTTCTACGCCTCGATCTACGGTCCGGGAGCTTACGACACGTCCGGAAACGCGCTCTACCCGTACCTGACCGTTCTCCTCCAGAAGACCAGTCCCACACAGCAGGGCAGCAACGGAGCCGGCGGGGCGATCCTGGTAACCTCCGTGGACAACCGGCACGTTCCCGTCGTATTCGTCCAGCCTTACGCCGGAGTAGACGTCAACGGCAACGAGTATGCCGCCGGCGTTACCGCGCCTGTCACGGTCCAGAACGGGAACACCCCCGTCGCGTGGCTTCAGCCCGTCGCCGGCACGGACGTCAACGGCAACAAGTACGCCCCGGGTCTCACGGGACCGGTCACGACCCAGAACGGGAACACGCCGGTCGCCACCGTGCAGCCTGCTTCCGGAACTGACGCCCAGGGGAACAAGTACGCGGCGGGCGTCACCGGGCCGACCACAGCCTACGATCCCACGATCACCACGCCAGGGTCTCTCCAGCCGGAAGTCTGGAAGCAAATGTCGCTGATCAACAACTGGCAGAACCAGGGCGGCGGGGACCTGAACTGCCAGTACCGCATGCTGTCCTCCGGGAGCATCGAGATCTGCGGCACGCTCAACACCAACGCAGGCACAGTCACCAGTCGCACGTTCTTCACCCTGCCGTCCGAGTACTGGCCGGCCACAGCCTCCCACGGCTTCTGGGCCTTCTGCACCAACACCATCGGACAGCGTTACTACGGTGTCTGTGACAACGCCGGGAACCTGTCAATCCAGGGAGACCCTGTTACACTGTCGTATGAGATCAGGTTCGCAGGAATCATCGCACTCACATAACCGAAAGGAAAAGAAAAATGGCAGTTACCGACGAGATTCCTACCCCGCCCAGTCAGTTCCCCTTCTTCAACGTAATCGTCGTTCTCCAGGACGCTGACGACAACGTGATCGGAGATGGCGAATCGCTGGGCGGCACGTACAACTTCAACGTCAGCTTCCCGAACTTCAACGGGATATCCGAAGTAGTTCACCCGACCAGCGCCCCCTGGACGGGAGTGCTTTCCGGGATCGTGAGCGGTATCGAAGGCGCGGACTACAGCATGTTCACTTCAGACGGTCCCACTCCGGTGACTGTGAAGTCGGTCAACATCATTCAGTACGACGGCTACACCACCGACGTAACGCCGTTATAGGCCCAAAGAGGCGGCTGCCGGGCACGAAAAGGAGATAACAGCGTAATGGCCTTGGAAAAGCTCCACGGAACACAGATCGTGACCTGGCAGCCGCCCCTGCCGCAGCGGGCGTTCCGCGTCATCTCCGGAGGTGTTACCTCAGATAACACCAACGTCGCCGGACTGCTGCACGACGGCACGAGGTACGGGTACTACGTCCTGGACACCACCAAGTGGGCCGTGGCCGAAGGCTTCCACTCGCCTCCCGTGCAACAGGGCGAGAAGTTCCAGCTCTGGACTTCCACTGCCGGCGGATCGTTCTTCTACCCGCCGCCCTTCTCGAACGGCAACGCCGGGCCACTCGGCACGACATGGGCGAGCGACAACTACCCTGCTCCCACGAACTCACCTGACCTGTGGAACGTCTATACCCTGACGCAGACACGGGAGATGGGTAACAACAACGGCAAGGCCATCTACACGCTGAAGAACGGCACCGTGTGCACGGTTGTCGCCGTAAGCCAGAACAGCAAGAACCAGTGGACCGTCTACTTCAGCCCTGCGCTGGCCGGCTTGTCCGTTACCGCTTCCACAGACGGCATCATCACGATACCCAAGCCGTTCAACCCCAAGTACCTGGGCCGGATCGGGCACGTCAGCAGCGTCAACTACACGTACGCGATACCGGGCGGCCCTTCCCAGCTCGCCTGCCAGCTTGAGATAGAACCCAACGACCGCACCGATGCCATCAACCCTGGCCGGATCGTGACCGCGCACCGGGGCGGCTCGTGTATCTGGGAAGGTCAGTTGACGGAACCGATTCCAGGGCCTACAGGCTGGACGCTCTCGGCCAACGGCGTCGGTACGTACGGTACGAACTTCGGTGCCTGGTACCAGTCCAACCTCGGGCCGAATAACAAGTCCAACGGCTGGACCCCTGACGCGCCTATTGACCTGGCAATCGCCCGGGGCCTGCGCTGGACGAATTACGGCATCGGCAACCCCGCCGGCATTTACACCGGACCGGTCCAGAACGCGGGCAGCCTTACCGTCACGGACTTCTTGAATCTCCTGGGAACAGGAGGCAGCCTGGTCTGGGAACTGGTGCAGCCGGCATCGGCCGGAAGCTGGCCTCCGGGACCATGGGAGCTGTCGGTGTACAACCTGCCGACTGACCAGAACGGTGACCCGACCGTGGCCGGCCCGGCACAGCAGGTACAGACCAAGATCTTCACGGGCGGCAAGTGGAAGAACATCACTCTGCTGAACGCTCGCCCGCGCCGTCCCCCGGACCTGTACCTGGTCAGCACGTCGCCTATCGGCCGTACCATCGTCGCGGACTACAACACGATCGTCCTGTACTACCAGGTGCAGCCGGACAAGACCGCCACGTCAACGGTCGCCGCGTCGGCCGCCACGTACGCCACCACTTTCGTGGACAACCCTGCCTCGGTGGCCGCGCACGGGCGCATGGAGTACTACCTGGACATCTCGAACGCCGGGGCCATGACCGTCAGCGCCGCGCAGCAGATCGGCCTCAACGTCCTGTCCAAGTACATACGCGCTAACTTCACGAATACGTTCGCGGTCATGCCCGGACAGCTACTCAACACGGGCGGCGTGCCCGTGGACCTGGGCTGCAACTGGGTCGGGTCTGTAGTGTCGGTGCAAGGCGTGAACGTGGCACAAGGCGGCGAGGTCGGACTTGCCCCGGTCACCTTTATCATCGGGCAGTACCAGTGGGATGACGATACCCAGACAGCGCAAATCACGCCTTACCAGAACGTGAAAACCGACATCGCCTCGGTGGTCGCGGCGCTCTACCCGGGCAAGTACGCCTGACCGTGAACTTACTTCACACCGTTGAGGCCGTCGCAGCCGTCACTGTGCTCCCAGTACACGATCGCGAGGTAGAACAGGTACGTCGCCTCACGGGACGGGTTAGCGGCAGGATCACCAGGCTTCTGCACGGGGACCTTGACGAGCAGTTCGAGCGCCCGGCACTCGTGCTGGACCACGCTGTTGGTGTACTGCGCGTTCTGTGCAGTTTCGTTCCGCAGGCCAGGCAGCACCCAGGCACCGAGGATAATGAAGACCGCGATGAGCGCAGCGCACACCGTCCCGAGCAGGCGAACTTGCAGCTTACGAGTGCGGTCGGCCTTGACCAGGCGGGCAACCATCTGCTCGGCAGTGCCGATGAGTTTAGTCTCGCCCTCGTCGCCCTTGTCACCCCGGTCCCCGTGAGGTCCACGGTCGCCACGGTCGCCGCGCTCGCCCTGAGCACCACGATCACCGCGATCTCCCTTACGGCCCAGCTCACCGGGGTCTGGAGTGTGCTCGTTCATCTGTGGTTGCTCCCGTGTCTCCGGCGTACGCGTGAAAGGCCCATTATGGCTAGGAGTATAGCAGCAGAAGTAGGCTCCGCAGGTAGCACAGGGAACGGGAGCACCTGGCCCGGCTCGTATGCCTTGATCTGCTCAAGGAAGCCACGCAGCTTCATGTAGTCCTCTGCTGACATCAACTGCCCTTCCCGCAGCTCGTCTTGCAGCTTCTCCAGGAGCCCGTCGATCTCAGCGCGCCGTGGATCTGGCTGGTGCAGCACGTTGGTCTGGTTGAGGCCCATGTTGATCAGGGCCGTCCACAGGGGCTCTACCTTGGTGTTCAAGATAGCGAGCTGGTCCCGGACCGGCTCCATGGCCGTGTGCAAAACGGCGGCGACCTTAGCGTCGTGATGTTCAGCCATGCTGTCGAGCTTGGCATGAATCCCGGCGAGGTCAGCCTGAACTGGTGCGATAGATTCTTTCACGCGGCCATCAATCTCTTCAGTGCGCTTCTTCCGAAGCCCCAGGCTGTGCGTTTCACGCCAGTAAGCGACCGTGCCGCCACCGCCGAGAGCTGTGCCGATGCCCAGGACTATCGAAAGCACGTCCACCAGCAGGCCCCTTCTCTCGGTTCTCTTCTAAGAGTACGGGACCTGCGGACGGACGCCTACTGCGCGTTACGAATCGGAGTCCTCAAGGATCTCCAGGGCGGTATTGAACCGGGGCTGTCTGGCCTCGAACTCCCGCAGCTCCTCCGCGAAGCCTGGCGGGATCATGTAGCCCTTCTCGGCGCGCATGGCCTCCCACTCCTCCTTGGTGCGCCGCTTGACGGGCTTCTTCGCCGCCTCTGCCTTGCGTTCCCGCTCGGCCTCCAGGCGCTCCTGTTCCGCCACGGACTCGCGCACTCGCTTGCCGGCCTCGCTGAACAACTGCCGGGAGAGGCGCTGGAAGGCGCGGCCGAGGGCCAGCAGCTCACCGGTCACCGGGTCGAACACGTCTCCTTGCTCGCGCTTGGAGGACTCAGCGACTTCGAACTGGTATTCCTGCACCATCCAGTCCGCTGTCGGCTTGGCGAGCCGGACCTTCGCCACGGTGGCGTTCTTCGAGCCGAGCACCGAGACGGACACGGACGGGACCGCCGGGAGGTCCTGGAAGGGCTGTGGCGGCGGGGCGATGAATACGGGCTTGCGGTGCTTTCCTCTTGCCATAGGTGTTACCTCACTTCACAGAGTAGGAGTCGAGCGCTTCCTGCGCTGCCGGGGGGATCTTGTAGCCGGGGATCAGGCTGGCGGCCTTCTCCAGGCTCTTGAGCTTGGACTTCTTGACCGCGCCCCGGAGTTTGAGCGCCGCGCCGAACTCGGCGTTGAGCCGCTGGCGCGTGCGCTTGGCCTCGGGCCGGCGCTTGATGCGGTCCAGGATGGGCGTTGCGATATTGTTCATGACTAGCTCAAACTTCCAGTTTCACGGGAGTATTCCGTCTGGGGTAAGATTCCTGCCATGGCCCTACAGGATTTTTCCCAGCTCACGCAGTTTGCCGCTCGCCCTTTTGACTTCGGCTACCCGGTCAGCGACCATCTCACCTTCTACAGTCCCGAAGACAACGTGCACGGCGCGCTCGCCTCACTCATCGACAGCGCCACATCCTCGATCGCATTGGCGGTCTACGGCTTTGACGACGACGCCCTGGCCACGGCCATCCTGCGCAAGCTCCAGGACGAGCACGTCTACGTTCTCCTGGTCCTGGACTCTTCCCAGGCGGCGGGCAAGCACGAGGCGGCCCTGCTCAAGACGGTGAACTTCCCGTCGAACTCAGTGGTCATCGGCCGCAGCGAGAAGAATGCCATCATGCACGAGAAGCTACTGGTCGTGGATGGCCTGGACTCAGTGGACGGATCGACCAACTGGAGCGAGTCCGGCGAGAGTAAGCAAGACAACAGCCTGGTCATCACCCGTCACCCGCTCGTTGCGGCTAGGGCGCGCACCAGGATAGACAGGATTGCTGAGGGAATCAGGACGAAGCAAGCGCTGTTGAAGGCGTCGTAACCGACGAGAGGAGAACCATGAGTGAATCGCTTAGCGTCGAGCTGGTCTACGGAATCAAGGTGTTCGGCGCCAACGATGAATCCTGGCCCTACCCGTACGACGAGGACACCTACGAGCCCGTCTGGCCTGAATGGGTGAAGCTGGAAGACGACGGCGAGCCCGAGGACTTCGGCTCCCAGGTTGAGAACCGCCTGATCAAGGTACTGGCCGGCTTCAGTGAGCCCGAGCCGCAGGTGAACTGGGACAGCCCGAACTACCGGAACGACCCGAACATGCCTGCCCGCGATGCCTGGCGTCAGCGCAAGAACGCGACGGCGAAAGCAGCGGGCATCGGCACAGACGAGGGCGAGCTGGGTCTCTACTATGCCGGGACCACGAACTACCAGGACACTTACCTGGGCTACCTGCTGTTCCAGGGCAGTGGCTCCGCGAACGAATGCGACCTTGACGCCGTACAGGCCATGTATCATTCCCGGCGCAGCTACAAGGGCTGGCAGGAGACGATCGCCCAGGCGCTCGCTGCGCTGAACTTCCAGATCGACAAGCCTGAGCCCAAGCTGTGGCTGCTGGCGGACTACTCCTAGGGAGACCGGTGACCAATCGCATGTACGAGGTGACCAGGGACGTTCCCGCCGGCGAGGAGGGGAACTACGGGCCCCGCTCCTTCTCCAAGGGCGAGCGCCTGTACAAGTACGTCGGCGCGACCTACGGCTGCATCGACTACGATGAGGGCCTTCCTGTGTCGGAGTACGGCAGCTCACAGACCCCGTTCTTCCAGTTCCCAGCGGATGCCCTCCGTGAAGTCACGTCACAGTAACGACCGGGCCATCTGGCGGGCTAGCTGGCTGCTGCTCTGCTTCTGGATCGGTCTCGTCCTGCTGGGGATCTTCCTCCTGGTATATTAGGAGGCATGTCCCGTACGCAGGGCGGTGAGTAAAATAGCCCGCACACATCACGCAACTAGGGCGTGGAGATTGTCATGTGGTTGTATCCGCGATTTCCCCGGCATGCCCATCGGGAGAACGCATCACTTGCTGTGCGTAGCCTGCCGGAAAGCCGTCACCACGCTCTACCCGTACGAGGAGAACCGCTGCGGCTTCACCACGACCGCTAACCGGCCCGAGGACAACAAGATCGTCCACGTTTCGTGTACCGAGGACGAGGGGAATGCGAAGTGCCTCGAAGGCGTTCACTACGATCGTAACGTGGACTTGAAGTTCAAGGCCCACGGGAAGCTGAGGGCTACCCGGGACGGGCACACCGGACATGCATAGGAGCCAACATGGACGCGCACCGGGCCTTGGTCGCCTGCGAAGTAACCGGAGAAGTCCGGACGGCATTCGCAAAGCTCTACCCTAACTGGGAAATCTGGTCCGCTGACATCCTGGCTCCTGATCCTGACCTCGGGGATATCAAGCCTGTCCGCACGTACTACCCGGACCCGAACAAGTGGCATCACTTCGGGGACTGCGGCTACGGCTTCCACTACCAGGGGGACGTGCGGGACCTGTTCGATCCTTATCATTTTGCGAACAGCAAGCGCTTGCTATATCAGCAGCTTAATGTGGTACTGCCCCTGTGGGACCTGATCATCGCCCACCCGCCATGCGACCACATCTCCTACGCAGGAGCCCGGTGGTTCAAGCTCAAGGACGCACGGCGCGGCGGGGACGGCCGGATGCAAGCGGGTGCTGACTTCTTCATGGAGATGCTGAACGCCCCGAGCCCCCTGGTGGCCGTGGAGAACCCCCACAGCATCATCCAGGAGGAGCAGTGGGCCGGCCCGTCTACCCAGGTTGTGGAACCTTGGTTCTTCGGTGACCCGTACTCAAAGGCGATTCACCTGTGGCTCAAGGGCCTGCCCTGGCTCATGGCGGACATGAAGGTGGACCCCACGCACCGCGTCGCTACCGGAGGAGGCTCGCACCGCACGGACAAGGCCGCAGGCAAGACGGGCATGAACCGGTACGAGGACAGCAAGGGCCGGAAGAACCGGGCTCGCATGCGCTCCAAGACCCTGCCCGGATTTGCAAGGGCGATGAGTGAGCAGTGGGGCGAGTTCATGAAGGTCTACTACGGTGACGGGCTAGGCTGAGCCCGTGGCAGATGACGAGACATCCGGACCTGACCTCGCTGCCTATCACCGGTGGCTGTACAAGACCGCAGCAGCCTTCCTCCCGGACGGGTTCGCGGACCCTGACCTAGACGACCTGGTGCAAGAGGGCCGGATCGCGATGTGGAAGGCGTACGCGGCCTATGACGAGTGCAAGGGCACCCTGGCTCCCTGGCTGGTCAACGCGGCCCGGATGCGCATGAGGGACATCGCCCACGGAACAGGCAGGTACACGGGGCACGCAGGACGCAGGGGATGGACGGACGCCGCTGGCAAGGGCAAGAACAGGCCCCTCGCGCTCAGCCTGCTCATGGAGGCCCCCGAGTTCGATGAGCGCCGGCTGAGGCCACCCGTGGCCAAGAGCGTGAAGCACCGGCACGCGTAGGGAATGAACCGCCGCAGTTAGACGTTAGGAGAGACATGAAAGATCACTACCGACCGATCCCTAAGCCCAAGCACGACCTGCGTAAGCACGCGACGCCGTGGCACCTGGCCGTGGCCGAGAGCGGCACGATCCTTCGCGCGGAGGTCGGCTCCGGTGTGCACGGCACGTCAGTCAGCGGGTACGACGACCGTGACGAGATGGGCGTGTGCATCGAGCCGGCCGACGCGGTGATCGGGTTCAAGAACTTCGAGCAGTACGAGTGGCACACCGCCTGGGAGCGCGAGGGCGGGCGGAAGAACCGCAGCGGCCACGGGGACCTGGACGTCACGGTATACAGCTTGAGGAAGTGGCTGCGGCTGGCTGCGGGCGGCAACCCGTCCGTCCTGGTCCTGCTGTTCGCCCCCGAGGACAAGATCGTCAGCATGACGGCTATCGGCCGCGAGCTGCGCGAGAAAATTGCCCCGTACATCCTCAGCCAGCGGGCCGGAGAGCGCTTCGCCGGCTACCTCCACGCCCAGCGCAAGGGCCTGCTCTCCCACGACGGCAAGGGCCGGGACGTGACGCGCCCGGAGCTGATCGAGAAGTACGGGTTCGAC
>VFSW01015340.1_pt1 | contig 10537 bp, 9 predicted proteins | sample 5358111 | NCBI WGS metagenome assembly VFSW01 (sample SAMN11554181, study PRJNA540505) | mine drainage metagenome | isolation source: sediment from site ElyBrook_90M | place: USA: Ely Copper Mine, Vershire, VT | collected 2017
GTCTCAATGGCGCCGCGCCGCGCGGCCCGTCGGCGCCGCCAGCGCATACGCCACTCCCTGCTGATCGAGGAGATCGAGCAGCGCGCGGAGCGTCGTCGTCTTGCCGACGCCTGGGCCGCCCGTCAGTGTCATCACCTTCGACTCATACGCCAGGCGCACCGCCGCGCGCTGGCTGGCCGAGAGCGGCGCGCCGCCCTGGCGCGCTCCCTGGGCGAAGACGGCTTCCCACGCGGATGCGCTGACAGGTGGCAGCGCGCTCGGCGCGTTCATCAGCAGGCGCAAGCGCCGCGCCACGCCATTCTCGGCATAGAAGAACGGCGCGAGGTAGACGCGCTCGGCGCCGCCCGACGGATCAGGCTCGACGAACGCTTCTTTCTCAGCGCGCAACTGCTCGATAGCCTGCTCGATAGCGTCTGGCGGCGCCTCCAGCAGCGCGGCGGCGCGTGTCAGCAGGTCTTCGCGTGGCAGATAGCAATGGCCATCCGCTGAGGCCGCCTCCGAGAGCGTATGCTTCACACCGGTCATCAGGCGGGGCAGACTGTCGCGTGGCAGCCCCAGCCGCACGGCGAGCGCATCCGCCGTCTTGAAGCCGACGCCGTGAATGTCGCGCTCCAGCGCATAGGGATTCTCGCGTATGATGGCCAGCGACCCCTTGCCATAGCGCTGGTAGATCTTCGCGCCCAGCCCCGGCGAGACACCGAAGCCCTGCAAGAAGATCATGATCTCGCGAATCTCGCGCTGCGCTTCCCAGCCACGCATGATGAGGTCACGTTTGTGCGCGCTAATGCCACTCACGCTCGTCAATCGCTCTGGCTCCAGCTCGATCACCGCCAGTGTCTGCTCGCCAAACTGGTTGACGATGCGCTCGGCCAGCTTCGGCCCGATACCCTTGATGACGCCAGAGCCGAGGTAGCGGCGGAGTCCTTCGGCGGTGACGGGCGAGTGCGGGGTGAAGGAGGTAACGCTCAGTCGTCGCCCATGCTGCGGGTGCAGCTCCCACTCACCAGTGACATCCACCAGCTCGCCGATGTTGACGCCAGGCAGCGCGCCTACCACCGTCAGCAGCTCGCTGCGAAAGAGGCGGCCAGCGTCATTCGGCGACAGTCGGGCGACAGTAAAGCCCGTCTCCTGATTGCGAAAGACGATGCGCTCGATAGTCCCTGAGATGGTCGGCATGCGCTACGCTATCCGTTGCACTCTATTGAGGAGTCGTTCATGCCTGGCGCGCTCCAGCGCCTCCAGGCGTTCGCAGTGTATCACGATGCGCCACGTCCCCGGCCATGCGGCAGGCTGACCGTTGACAGACCCACCTCTACTGGTGGCTTGTAGTCTGCGAATGTGTCCTTTACAATTGGGGATGAAGCGCTTGCTAGCGTGGTGATGATGGAGGTGTGACCTATGGCGGAGATCGAACAGATCACCGGGACGATTTTCCAGATCGCCAGCGCGGCGCGCGAGGACGCCACTGTGGCCGCCGCCGTGCGCTCAGCGATCCTTGCCTCAGGCTTGCTCGATGTGTTCGGCTCTGGCGAGAAGCTGAACGTGGTAGACATGCTCGACGCGGGCGGCGAGGAGACACTGCGCGCCCGTCTTGGCGCGCTCAGCCTCGCCGAGCTACGCGACATCGTGCGTGTAAACGGGTACGACCCGCAGCGCGAGAGCGCCCGCTGGCGCAGCGCGGCCCGCTTCATAGACCGTATCGTCGAGCGCGCGAAGGTTCAGCTGTAGCAGGAGCAAAAGACCGGCGCGGCGACGAAGGCGCTCGCCGAGGCCTCGTGGATGCTCTAGCGGCCCCACGACAGGAGACGCTCTCCCACTATGTCATTTGCCAGCCGCATGTATAGCCGCATCGAGGATCGCGACCGCATCACGCGCTTCCTCTCCGAGGCTGGCGTGGGCGAGCCAGCGCCCGGCTACTGGCATCCCGGCGAACTCATCTGGGGCATGTACCAGAACACCCAGATCAACCCCAGGAAGAGCTTCCGCCTGTGGGAGGACGCTGCGAGTGGCGCGCTGCTCGGCGTCACCTGGCTCGAAACCTACGGCGCCGCAGGAGAATGCGAGACACAGCTTGCCTCGGCTATCCGCGCGACAGCGGAGGGCGACGCGCTGCTCGCCGAGGCGCAGGCGTGGGCGCGGCAGATGGCTGTGCGCCGTGGCGTCAGCGCGCTCTGGGCGCGAGCCTGTGACTCCGACGCCTGGCAGGTAGCGTCGCTGGCCGCGAATGGCTTTGCGCGCGACGACCAGCATCCCGGCTACGTCCACTTCCGCCGCCCCTTCACCACGGCGCCGCTGCCAGAGGCGCCGCTGCCCACAGGCTTTAGCGTGCGCGCAGTCGGCGGACCGCAGGAGTGGCAGCGCCGCGTAGATCTGCATCGCGCCGCCTTCCATCCCTCGCGCGTCACACTGCCCGCCTATCGCCACCTGCGCGCCACGCCACCCTACCGGCCTGACCTCGATCTTGTCGCCGTCGCGCCCAATGGCGATTTCGTCGCCTACTGTCTCCTCTGGTACGATGAGCGCACGCGCGTTGGCGCCTATGAGCCAGTCGGCGCGCACCCTGACTGGCGGCGGCTGGGCGTCACCCGCGCCACACTGGCCGAAGGATTGCGCCGCCTGCGCGCGCTGGGAGCCGAGCGCGCCACCGTACTGACGAGCGACGAGAATATCCCCGCCATTCGCCTCTATGAATCCATCGGCTTCATCCTGCACGACCACGAACGCTTCTATCGCGCGCTGCGCTAAGGCTCCATCGCCAGCACGAGCTTGCCCGTGGCGCGCCGCGCCAGCAGATCGTTCAGCGCATCCGCCGCGCGCTCCAGCGGATAGACACGCGAGACGAGCGGCTTGATCTTGCCCTCCGCCAGCCAGCTGAGTAGCTGGCGTGTATTCGCCCGGCTGCGCGCTGGCTCATGCTGGAGGAAGCTGCCATAGTAGACGCCGACGATGGAGTAGCCCTTGAGCAGTGGCAGATTCAGCGGGATGCGCGGGATGTCGCCCGCTGCGAAGCCGATGACGAGGTAGCGCCCCTTCCAGCCGACGCTGCGCAGCGCAGGCTCGCTCAGCGCGCCGCCGACCGGATCATAGACGACATCCACTCCATCGGGAGCCAGCGCCTTCAATCGCGTGCGTAGATCCTCAACGCTGTAGTCCAGCGTCTCCTCGGCGCCGTACTGGCGACATACCGCCAGCTTCTCCGCGCCCGCCGCCGCCGCGATCACCCGCGCCCCCAGCAGCTTGCCAAGCTCCACCGCCGCGAGGCCCACGCCGCCCGCCGCGCCCAGCGCGAGCAGTGTCTCGCCCGGCTGGATGCCTGCGCGATCCACCAGCGCGTGGTACGCTGTGCCGTAGGTCAGCTGGAAGGCGGCAGCCGACACGAAGTCCATGCCGTCAGGGATGCGCGAAACCGCGCGCGCATCGCAGCGCAGCGCCTCGGCGTAGCCGCCATGTGGGGTAAGCGTCAACACGCGGTCGCCCAGCGCCAACCCCTCGACGCCCGCGCCCAGCGCCAGCACGACGCCAGCCACATCCGTTCCCGGCGAGAAGGGCAGCGGTGGCTGATACTGATACTTCCCCTGAATGATCAGTGTGTCAGGAAAATTGACCGCGCAGGCCTTCACGCCGATGACGATCTGCCCCGCGCCCGGTGTTGGCGTCTCGACCTCAGCGACTTCGAGCTGTTCGGGTGGGCCATATGCCCGGCAGAGGACTGCTATCACTACTCGTTCCCTCCCATCCGCTACTTCGCGCCGTAGCGGCGCAGCGTAGCGCGCGCGATTGCGCGCCGATGCACCTCGTCTGGCCCGTCAGCGATGCGCAGCGTGCGCCCAGCGGCGTACATGGCCGCGAGCGGCGTATCGCCGCTGACACCTGCCCCGCCAAACACCTGAATCGCGCGGTCGGTGACGCGCGTGAGCACATTGGGCGCGACGACTTTGATCATCGCGATCTGCTCCTGCGCGGCTTTCTTGCCCAGCGTATCAATCGTCCATGCCGCTTTCAGTGTGAGCAGACGCGCCTGCTCGATCTCGATGGCGGAGTCGGCGATCCATTCCTGAATCACGCCCTGCTGCGCCAGCGGCTTGCCAAACGCCACCCGCGATGTGGCGCGCGCGGACATCAGCTCCAGCGCACGCTGCGCCGCGCCGATACAGCGCATGCAGTGATGGATGCGCCCTGGCCCCAGCCGCGCCTGCGCGATAGCGAATCCATCGCCCTCGCCGCCCAGCAGGTTGCTCACCGGCACGCGCGCGTTCTCGAAGGTTAGCTCGCCGTGGCCTTCGTTATCCATGTAGCCAAAGACAGAGAGCGAGCGGGTGAGCGTGATGCCTGGCGTATCGAAGGGCGCGAGCAGCATGCTCTGCTGGCGATGGACATCTGTCCCTTCAGGGTCGGTTTTGCCCATGACGATCAGCACTTTGCAGCGCGAGCGTCCGGCGCCGGTCGTCCACCATTTCTTGCCATTCAACACATACTCATCGCCCTCGCGGCGCATCGTGAGCTGAATGTTGGTCGCGTCGGAGCTGGCGACATCTGGCTCCGTCATGGCGAAGGCAGAGCGGATCTCACCATCGAGCAGGGGCCGCAGCCAGCGCGCCTGCTGCTCTGGTGTGCCAAACTGCGCCAGAATCTCCATATTGCCCGTATCAGGCGCGGCGCAGTTGAAGACCTCCGACGCCCACGGCGCGCGGCCCATCTGCTCGGCCAGCGGCGCGTATTCGAGGTTAGTTAGCCCGGCGCCATACGTTGTGTCGGGCAGGAAGAGATTCCACAGGCCCTCAGCCTTTGCCCGTGTTTTCAATTCATCAACGATGGCGGTGTGGTGAAATGGATCGCCAGCGGCGGCGATCTGCGCGTAGTAAGTGTGCTCGTTGGGGTAGACGTGCTGCTCCATGAACGCGCTGAGCCGCGCGATCAACGACTGAGCCTTGTCCGAGTATGCGAAATCCATCTGCGGCGCTCCTCTCGTGCATCTGGCCACAGGCGCGTGAACAGGGCCACGTTGCGCCTGTTGAAAGATAGCGTACGCCGTCCGACCGCCGCTTGTCATGTAGCTGGGGAGCAAATCACACGCTCAGCGCACCCCGGATCACTGCGACAGTGGCAGCGTGAACCAGAACGTCGAGCCGTGGCCAGGGATGCTCTCGATGCCCACCCGCCCGTGGTGATACACGACGATGGTGCGCGCGATATGCAGGCCCAGGCCGAGACCCGCGCCCGACCCGCTCTGCTGCTTGATGCCTGGCACGCGGTGGAAGCGATCCCAGATGTGTGTCTGCTGCTCCATCGTCAGCCCCGGCCCGTTGTCCTGAATAGCGATGCGCGCCTCAGCCCCGCTAGCGGTCATGGTGACACGTACGGAGGTATCTGGCGGCGAGTATTTGAGCGCGTTCGTCAGGAAATTCGTCACCACCTGGCCGATGCGATGCGCGTCCACCAGCACAGGCGCTGGCTCATCTGGCGCGTCGAGGATGATCGTGCGGTCGGGCCAGGAAAGCCGCTGCTCGTCTACGGTATCGCGCACAATGTCCGTCAGGTCGCAGGATGCGAGATGAAACTCTAGCTTGTTCGCGCGGATGCGCGAGACATCGAGCAAGTCACCCACCAGGCGATCCTGCCGATCTACCTGATGCTCGGCGGTGGAGAGCAGCCCTTTGAGCATGCCGAGCTGGCTGCGCAGCTCCTCGGCTGACTGCTCCTGATCGCTGATGCGGCGTAGTCGGCGCTGGCCCAGTTGCAGCGCGGCCTTCAGGCTGGTGAGTGGTGTGCGCAATTCGTGGCTGGCGATACTGAGAAATTCGTCTGTGCGCGCATTTGTCTCCGTCAGCGCCAGCTCGCGCGCCTTTGCCGCAGCGTAGTCGTTCACGGCGCGTTGTCGCGCGCTCTCGGTATTGCTGGCGATGATCGCGATCACGACGTCCACGATCAGGAAGACTCCCACTTCCACCAGATCAATCGGGCGCATGACGCCATGACCAATCGCTTGTGGCAAGACATACATCTCCAGCGTGACGGCGCCTACGAGCGCCGCCAGCAGACGCGGCGCGGCTCCCCATGTCAGCGCGACGAACGCGACGACGAGGATGTGGACGGCGCCGAGAAAGGAGAACGTCGGCACAGCGGCGACGAGTAGCAGCGTCGTTACGCTCGCCAACACTTCGAGCGCCGCCGCGATCACAAAGCCAGTGATGCGATAGCGCATCAGCTGGGGCGTCCAGGATGGCACAAAGGTATTATCCCCCACCCACTGCCAGATGCGCGCGCTGTTCCTGGATGGAGGCGCTGGTGTAGCTGGTGTTGCAGGCGGCTGGAGAGCGTCCAGCGCCAGAGAGGATTGCTCCTCGCCTGGCGCAGAGGATTGCTCCTCGCCTGGCGCTGATTGCTGGAGCGTGGCGTGTTGCGCGCTGGATGGCGTCGGTGTCAGATTCACAGCAGCCTCCGGTCTTGCGTTGCTCGGTGTGTGACTTTCCCCATCGAGCGCTGCCCGGCTCATTCTACGCGCACCGTGGAACAATGTACACAACAGGGCAGTGTCAGATCCCGCCCTTGCGCAAGAAAGAGTAGGCGCGGCGGGAGGCTCGCGTTACGGCGCCACTCAGAGGATGGCGGAGATGAGCCAGCCGAGCGCGGTGACGAGCGCGACGGCGACTATCAGCAGGAAGTTTGCGCGCAGACGCCGCCGCTCTGGCCACTGGCGGCGGCGCGCGACACTGCGAGCCGCAAGCAGCCCGACGAGCGCCAGCGGCTCGCTGATAGCGAGAACACCAGGACGCGCAGGTGTGCGGCTGGTGAGGGCAAGGATAACGATCAGCGCATTCGCCGCCAGCGGCAGCAGCCAGCAGACCAGCAGCGCATGGCGCCCCAGCGCCTGCGTCAGACCATGCGCGCCAGCGGCTCCATCAGCGGCGGCGTCTGGCAGCGCGTCGGCCAGATGGATGCTGACCCCTAGCGCCAGGCCCAGCGGAAACGTCCAGTAGAGCGCAGGCGGGACGGTGGCGAAGAGATCCCATGCCAGCAGCGGCAAAAGTGGAAACGCCAGGCCCATCAACACCCCACCGAGCGGCGTAGACTTCAGGCCGAGGTCATAGGCGAAGCCCAGCGCGAGGAACGCGCCTGCAAGCAGCAGCGGCTCGCGTCCATAGGGGAGGAAACAGGCCACCATCAGCATGGAAAAGAGCAATGTGGCCACCAGCGCGACCCACGGCGGCAGGATGCCTCGCGCCAACGGCTTGTATTTGTGGCTCTGCGCGTCGGCTTCGCGGTCGCTGTAATCGTTGAGCGCGCTGATGGCGAATTGTTGGCCGACCAGCCCAACGACACTCACCAGTAATCGCGCGAGATCGGGGCGTCCACGCGCCGCCAGCAGCGCAAAGGCGGCGTACGCCAGCGCGGTCGCGAGACTCGGCCCTGGATGCATCATCACCCAGAGGCCCACGAGCCGCTCGCGTCCACTGACGCCGACCCCGGCGCGATCATCTGCTGCGCGCATACGGTTCCCCTCCCGCCATCTGTGAATCTCGCGCCACGCTGCGCCTGTTGCCGCCTGCTGTGACGGTTGTGATGCGCTTTCGCGCCCCGTGATACGACTGAGAGCGTTCGCCGCGACGCAGTAGGCTATCTGCGCGAAAGACGTGATATTCGCGTGACACCGTCTGGCGGAATGTGACGACTGCGTGATACCTCTTCATTATAGTTGTGGCATGGGAGATGCTGAACCGGTGGACGCGCCTGACTACCGCCCACCTCATGTGTGTTCCCATTGAACGCGCAACGCAACGCGGTGGTGTCGTTATCAAAGGCTAGCGATGCTGGCGGCGCTGGCGGCTGCAAAGGAGAAAAGCCGTGTCTCAGTACGTTCAGTTCGGAATCTTCCTCATCACAGTTCCGAACCTGATAGTTATTGTCACCATGATCGTCGTCTTTGCCATTGGCCTGTTAGTAAAACTGCCCGGCCACGCGCAGGACTAGAAGGAGGCCAGCATGTCTAACTGGACTGCGAGCCTGCGGTCGCGGATAGATCAGAACTATCCTACCGATCAGGTATTGCCAGATCAGCAACCGAGCTATGTCCGGTCGTCCCTGTACCTGCTGGGCGCGGCGACGCTCGTAAGTTTCGTCTTCATCATCGTGAGTGGCGTCGTGCTGGCGCTGTTTGGGCCGCAGTGGTGGCATGAGTCCGCCGTTGGACACTTCTTCAATAGCATTCACTTTTGGAGTGTTCAAGCTTTCTTCTTCTTCATGGCGCTGCACCTGTGGACGACCTTCTTCATGGGCGCCTGGCGTGATGGCCGCGCGCGCACCTGGATGGTTGGCATGCTGGCGTTCATGGTCAGCATTCTGACGGCGTTCACGGGGTACCTGTCTCAGACCAACTTCGACTCGCAGTGGATCGCGGTCTCGGCCAAAGACCTGATGAATTCAATCGGTGTAGGTGGCTTCTTCAACCCGCTCAACTTTGGGCAGATGTATAGCTACCACATCTTTGTCTTCCCGCTGGCGATTGTGGTGGTTATCGCCATCCACATCCTGTACGTCCGGTTGCGCGGTGTCGTGCGCCCCTATCCGGCGCGTGGCGAGCAGCGAGTGGCGTATCGCAAGGGTATGACGCAGAAGGAGTATTTCAGCGGCGTCAAGATGGCGCCCTATGATCTGATCCGCGAAGTGACACTGGTCGGCGCGGTCGTGCTGGTGCTCGTCGTGGCCTTCGCTGGCGTCTTCTCATCGAGCGATGAAAAGCCGCTTACCCTTCAGAGCGTCGCGCAGAGCGATCCCGTTGGCTTCGTCACTGTCAGCCTCGCCGAGCTGGATGGCAGCAGCATTCTGGCTGGCTATGGCCCGCCATACAACACCACCACGGGCGCTTCCCAGTCGCTGGGGCCGATCTCGTTCCAGCAACTCGCTGGCGTGACGATTCCAGTGGATACCGCGCAGACGTACGTCTACGGCCCGCTGGCGACCATCCATAACGATACAGTTCAGGCGGCTGTGGCCACTTACAATGCGGCGTCTGCTGACCAGCAGGCCAAGTGGGCGACCACCTACGGCGACGCGCTGGCGAAGAACACCAACGAATCGCTGGATGGCAATGGCAGTGTTGTGCTGCCAGCAGGCGACTACGGCCCACTGCCGGTCATGTTCAATGCGCTGCTCTCCAATGCGCGTAGCGGCGCTATGGACGGCATTCTGCTGACGAGCGGCAAGTTCTATCAGACGGATTACACCAAGTCACTGCTCTTCCTGAATGAGAATGCGCTGCCCAATCAGGCCACCGCCGAGAACCTCGCAGGCAATCAGTGGGGCATGATGAACGAGCCGGGCGCCTATCCTGGGCAAGCGTGGCTCTGGCTCTACACCTTCTGGTATCAGGTGCCAGCGGGGCCATTCAATGGGCCAAACGCTGACGTGGCGGTTGCGGTCGTGATGGTCTTGCTCTCGCTGCTGCTCTTCCTGACGCCAGTCATTCCTGGCCTGAAGGATCTGCCACGCCTGTTCGGGCTGTACCGGATCATCTGGCGCGACCACTATCGTGAACAGGAGCGCAGCCAGCCAACCGGGGCCACGAAGACGCCCACGGGCGCCGGAGCGGCGGTCTGACACAGACTGACAGCGGCTAGTGAGCGTACAAACGGCCAGGCGGCGCTGCCAGAATACATACCCGCCAGGCGCTATATATGGGCCTGCGCCCCTCCAGCGGAATAATTACCCCGCGGCGGGGCTGGCGGCGTGGCCCAGCGTCCGGTCATCACCGACTCGCTGGGTGATGTGGCGCTCATCGAGGTATTCAAAGATTGCCAGCATGTATTTGCGGGTGGTGTCGAGCAGGTCGCGCGCCGCCGCGACGGTGATCGTCTCATGGACGCGCAGGTAGCCGAGGATACGCTGTGTGGCTTCGTCGAGCGCCGTAGGGTCCAGAACGATGCTCTCGCTGACTTTGATGAGGTCGCCACGGTCGAGCGCCGCCTGGGTCAGCTCTGGCCCTAGCTCCGCCTCGACCTCGGCGCGTGTCGGCGGGGCGAATGGCGCGGCGCGAAAGCGTGTGAGGAGTATATCTAGCGCCTCACGCTGCGCTGGCGTTGGCTCGGCGCGATGCGCGGGCAGCCGCAGCCAGCCACCACGCTCTGCGCCAGCGTCTGCGACGCTCGCCGCCGCCAGCGCGCCCTCCGCCGCCAGCGTCGCCACCACCTCCGCCGCCTCGCGCGGGGGGATGCCCAGGCGCGCCCGCCATTCATCGCGTGGCATGCCTGGGCGCAGCGGATAGCGCGCATGATAGGCCGCCAGCGCCGCGTCACTCGCTTCGCGCAGGCGCCGCCACTCACTGGTGGCATACCAGAGCGCGCCCAGCCGCCGCGCCTGCTCGCGCGCCTCCAGGTCATCCAGTGCGGCGGCGACCTCCTCCTCTGGCAGGCCGGTCGCCTGGCGCAGCTCAGCCAGCGTGCGCCCGATGAAGGCGGCGGCGCGGGGAGCCTTCGCGGCTTTCGTGGCCTTCGGCGCCGCGCTCGCCGAGACGGAAGCCGCTGCTGACGCAGGGCTACTGCGT
>VFSW01015341.1_pt1 | contig 10536 bp, 7 predicted proteins | sample 5358111 | NCBI WGS metagenome assembly VFSW01 (sample SAMN11554181, study PRJNA540505) | mine drainage metagenome | isolation source: sediment from site ElyBrook_90M | place: USA: Ely Copper Mine, Vershire, VT | collected 2017
TCGATCACTCGGCGTGATGCGGAGCGAGCGGTCCTCAACGGTCCCACGCAGGAGGTCGTCGTCCCACTCTCGAACGGCCGTCGCCGGATGGGCCAGCACATGGCTGTCTCGGCGCAGGTGACGCCGCACGGCTTCGTCGCCATCGAGGCCGACGGTGCCATCTTCGCCGCGCTCGATGCCCGCGGACGCACCACTCGCGACGGCATCGCCATCTCCGATGAGATGTTGGTCAGCGTCGCCGCGGTGCGCGCACTGGGTGAGTTCGAGTTCCTCAACGCGACGTACGCGGACGATGAACTCGTCGTGCACCGTTCCGTCAACCTCGGCTTCATCCGAGCGGTTGACGACGACGGCATGTTGGTGCCGGTCGTGCACGCGGCCGCCGGCCTCACGCTTCGAGCGCTCGCGCGTCGGGTCGTCGATCTGGACGAACGGGTCCACTCGCGCCAGTTGACGGCCGACGACCTGATGGGCGGGACCTTTACCGTGCTGGGTGCACCGAGCACGAACACGCTTTGGTCCGAGCCGATCATCATCCAGCCTCAGGTGGCCGTGCTGTCGATCGGCGCCGTGCGAGAAGTGCCCGTCGTGGTCATTCGCGACGGTGACGCACGCGTCGAGGTGGGCCGTCGACTCATGCTCGGACTCTCCTTCGACCACCGCGTCTGTGAACCGGTGGCGGCGGCGCAGTTCCTTGAGCGCGTGGCGCAACTCCTTCAGGGACTCGACGTCGAGAGCGAGGCCTAGGTGCTTCGCCGGCGTCACTTGGGTCGGATCTCCTTCGCCGAGGCGAACGACTTCCAGCGCGCGCTGCTCGAATCGAGCGACGACTACATCTTGCTCTTCGAGCATCCACCGACCTATACCCGCGGCGTTCGAACGCACGACGAACACTTCCTCGTACCCATCGAGTCGCTCGACGCCGTCGTCATCGACGCTGATCGTGGTGGCGACGTCACGTATCACGCGCCGGGCCAGGTCGTCGCGTGGGCGATCGTGACCGTCGCTGACGACCCCGCGGCCGGTAAGGAGCACGTCACTCGGCTCGAAGACGCGGTCATCGCGACCGTGCGCTGTTTCGACCGCGATGGTCGCCTCGGCGTCATCGGACGTTTAGAGGGTTACCCCGGTGTGTGGGCGAACGTCGACACCACTCCCTCGAAGATCGCCGCGGTCGGCGTGCGGACCGAGCGCAACGCGAAGGGACTGCGTCGGACGCTCCATGGCGTGGCACTGAACGTGGAGACCGACATGAAGGGATTCGACGTCATAGTGCCGTGCGGCATTCCCGACAAGCCGGTCGCGTCGATGACGACCTTGGGACTCCACGTACGCACGCTCGAGGTCGAAGAGCGACTCGGTGTCGAGCTCGACGCTCGCCTTGGTGGCCCCGCCAAGATCGCGCGGGTGGACCGAAGTGTGGCCACCAGCTCGTCGGAGCGACCGTTGCTGCGTCGCCTGCGTAAGGCCGGCGTGGACCCCGACGCCGGCCTACCCCTTCGCACGCGCAAACCCGAGTGGTTGCGCATCGAAGCGAACATGGGCAACGAGTTCCAGTCTCTTCGTACGCTGACCGAGGACCTTCGATTGGTCACCGTCTGCGAGGAGGCGGGCTGTCCGAACATTTTCGAGTGCTGGTCGGCGGGCACCGCGACGTTCATGGTGAACGGCGAACGATGCACTCGCGCGTGCGGGTTCTGTCTCATCGACACGCGAAAGCCCTTCGCCCTCGATCCCACCGAGCCAGAGCGCGTCGCCGAAGCGGTGGTGCGACTTAACTTGGCCCACGCGGTCGTGACCTGTGTGGCGCGCGACGATCTCGAGGACGGGGGAGCGGGCGCGATCGCCGCGACCGTTCGGGCGATTCGTGAGCGTTCACCGGGTACCAACGTCGAAGTGTTGATCAGCGACCTGAAGGGCGACGCGGCGTCGTTGCAGTTGATCATCGACGCTCGGCCGGACGTGCTTAATCACAACGTGGAGACCGTCGCGCGACTCCAGCGCGCCGTTCGACCTTCGGCGGGATATCTTCGGTCACTCACCGTCCTCGCTCGAAGCGTGCGGTCGGGACTCACGACGAAGTCGGGACTCATGGTCGGACTCGGCGAGACCCCCGACGAGGTCGAAGAGGTCCTCGCGGATTTGGCGGCGGTCGGCGTGTCAATCGCGACCATCGGCCACTATCTTCGACCGAGCGAACAGCACCTTCCCGTCTCGCGGTGGTGGGAGCCCAGTGAATTCGACGATCTCGCGCTGCGCGGACGTCGCCTGGGTCTGGCCCGCGTGCAGGCGTCACCCCTGACGCGTTCGAGCTACCACGCACGCGAAGCGCTGAGCGACGCCACACCCGTCGCCGCTCCCAGCCGACGCTAGGCGCCATTTCGGCATTCCGGATTAGCTCCGCCGCGTCACACTTCGTTCCCCGAAAGTTCGCGAGCACGGCGTCATAGTGCTGTGACATACTGCCGCCATGCCAAAAATTGAATCCCACGACAACGGAATGCCTTGCTGGGTCGACGTCATGGTCGAGACCACGGAACAACGTCAGGCGTTGATGGACTTCTACACCTCCCTCTACGGGTGGACGTGGGACGTCAACGGTGAAGAGATGGGTCACTACTCCATCGCGAACCTCGACGGATCGGCGGTCATGGGTGTCGGTCAGGGTCCCGGCAGTGTCGGGGCGATGGTGCCGTACTTCGCCACTGACGACATCGACGCCTCGCTGACCAAGGCAGAGGAACTCGGCGGCACCGTCGTGATGGGTCGCCAGGAGGTGCCCTTCACGGGTGTGATGGCCCTCGTGGCCGACCCCGTCGGAGCGATGCACGGTCTCTGGCAGCCCACCGGCTTCAATGGCTTTGGCGTGGTGTACGAAGTGGGATCACCTGGGTGGTTCGACCACGCGTCGAACGACCCCGACAAGGCCGCCGCCTACTACACCGGCCTGCTCGGTCACGGAACTCTCGAACCCGAGCCGGGCATGAAGGTTCTGGCGAACGGCGAACAGTGGTTCGCGTCGGTCTCTCAGAACCAGGTGCCCGATCGCACACAAGCACAGTGGAACCCTATCTACATCGTGGCGGAACTCGAAGCGGCGCGAAACAAGGTGCGCGAACTCGGTGGCACGGTGATCCTCGAGGAGATGCCCGTACCTGGCAGCGCGATCTCAGTCTTTCTCGAGCCCGCGATGCACACGCCCATCACGATCATGAGCGCCGGCAGCCACGAGGAGTAGGCGGCCTTGACCGGATTGGTCCGAGCGAAATTGTTGGTGCGTGGTTCTGATGCCGACTTCTCGTCATGCTAGAAACGGTCCATATCAGTAGGATGCCGCCTCCAAGGGGTGGCCGTGAACTGGGGCGCTGCCTCTCTAGCAAGGAGTTGTCGATGAATCGAATGAAGAGTCCGGTGGCCGCGTTCGGCGCGGTGGTGGCGTCGGCCGCGATGATGCTCTCGGTGGCCGTGGCGTCGCCGAGTGGCGCGAGCAGCGTGCAGTCGGCGGCGGGCAGCGCGTTTTGCACGACGATTTTCAGGGCCCCGCACACGATCGCTCCGGCGTCGACCAACTTCAAGGCCTACCAGGCCTGGGCCAAGTCCCTTGAGCCGTTCTACGCGAAGTTGGCGTCCGAGGCTCCGAACGCCTCCTCGAAGGCGGTGTTGAACGAGGTCGTGGTGGTGCTGAAGGACTACATCGCGAGCAAGAGCCTTCCAAAGCTGGACGCCTACATCATCAAGAATCAGGCGGCGTGGACCAAAGGCGCCAAGGCGCTGGCCGCGGCGATCATCTCGTGCGCGAAGTCGCTCGGTTGAACTGAGCTCGCGCGGGCCGCACGTGCTCTCGGGTACGACTCGGATCGACCGGAAGAATCGTCAGGCGACGAAGTACTTCGCCATGGGGTGATGGCAGATGATGGCGTCGGTCGTCTGTTCGGGATGTAACTGAAACCCTTCCGAGACCGTCACGCCAATGCGCTCGCTCTCTAGGAGGGCGGCGACCTTGGCGTTGTCCGTCAAGTCCGGACAGGCGGGGTAACCCCACGAGTAACGACCGCCGCGATACTGCTGGCGAAACAGGCCGGTCAGTGTCGGTCCGTCCTCCTCGACGAAACCGAGTTCATCGCGGATGCGTCGATGCCACATCTCGGCCAACGCCTCGGCCATCTCGACTCCGAGGCCGTGCAGCAGTAGATAGTCGGTGTAACGGTTCTCGGCGAAGAGTTCCTGACAGCGTTGCGACACGCGTTCACCCATAGTCACGAGCATGAAGCTCGCGTAATCGAGGTCCGAGCTCTCCACCGAACGAAAGAAGTCCGCGATGCAGAGAAAGGGCGCCACGTGCTGGCGCGGGAACGTGAATCGGGCGATCTCCTCGGTGCGGGTGTCGTCGCGGTAGAGGATGAGGTCGTTCCCGCTCGACGCCGCGGCGTAGTGCCCCCAGACGACTTGGGGGACGAGGAGACTGCCCTCTTTGGCGATGGCGAGTTGCTCACGCAGCGTCGCGCTGACGCGTTCCTTGAAGGCGGGATCGTCCTCGCCGTCCTCTGGTCGAAAGCCCCACTGATTGCGAAAGAGCGCGGTCTGGTTCAGGAAATCGCTGATCTCATCGATCGACATCCCCTTGGCGACACGACTCCCGAGGAACGGTGGCGTGAACAGGGGATTGTCATCGTCGACGTCGGGGCTGCGACTCGGTAGGCCCTCGGGCGCGTCGCCCGCGTCGCCACGAATTCGTCGAAAGACCTTGCGCTCGGATATCTCGCGCCCGAAGGTGGGATCGTCCACGTCGTCGCGTCGGATCTCGCCCAGGTGATCGAGCACGCGCAGGCCCTCGAAGGCGTCCTTGCCGTAGAAGAGCCGACCTTCGTAGACCTGGCGCAGGTCGCGCTCCACGTAGGTTCGCGTCAACGCCGCACCACCCAGCAGGACTGGCACGTGGCTCATGCCGCGTTCATTCATCAGCTCGAGGTTCTCGCGCATGATCAGCGTGCTCTTCACGAGCAACCCGCTCATACCGAGCGCGTCGGCCTGGTGGTCTTCGACCGCGCTCAGCATCTCGTTGACGCCGACCTTGATGCCGAGGTTGAAGACTTCGTAGCCGTTGTTCGTGAGGATGATGTCAACGAGGTTCTTGCCGATGTCGTGGACGTCGCCCTTCACCGTGGCGAGCACGATGCGTCCACGTCCACCCTGGTCGCTCTTCTCCATGTGCGGTTCGAGGTGCGCGACGGCCGACTTCATCGTCTCGGCGCTCTGCAAGACGAACGGCAGTTGCATGTCACCCGAGGCGAAGAGGTCGCCGACTTCGCGCATGCCGTCGAGGAGGAGGTTGTTTACGATGTCGAGCGGCGCCATGCCGTCAGCCATCGCCTGATCGAGGTCGATCTCGAGACCGACGCGAGCGCCGGCGATGATCCGCCGCCGGAGTCGTTCGTCGAGTTCGAGGTCGTCGAGGGAACTGGCGATCGCGCTCGACGAGGAGACCCCTTCGTAGAGACCGAGGAGCACGGTGAGTGGATCGTAGTCATCACTGCGCCGGTCATAGATGAGGTCGAGGCAGACTTGACGGGCTCGCTCGTCGATGCGGTGCAGCGGAAGGATCTTTGAGGCGTGCACGATCGCCGCGTCGAGTCCGGCGTCGGCCGCTTCGTGCAGGAACACGCTGTTGAGCACCTGGCGTGCGGCGGGATTGAGGCCGAAGGAGATGTTCGAGAGGCCGAGGATCGTTCGCACGCCCGGGAGTTCCGTCTTGATACGTCGGATCGCCTCGAGCGTCTCGATGCCGTCGCGTCGCGACTCGATCATGCCGGTCGAAAGTGGGAGCGCGAGGGTGTCGATGAAGATGTCGTGCGCGTCGAGCCCGTAGCGATTAACCGCGAGGTCGGTGATCGCTCGTGCCGCGCGGACCTTCCAGTCCGCCGTACGGGCCTGGCCCTCCTCGTCGATACACGTGGCGACGACGGCGCAGCCGAACTCCGCCGCGAGGGTGAGGAACCCGTCGAGGCGCGTCCCGTCGCCGTCACCCTCTTCGAGGTTGACCGAGTTCAACAGCGCCTTGCCGCCAAGCCAGGTGAGCGCCTGGCGCGCGACCTTCGTTTCGGTCGTGTCGACCATGATGGGCACCGACGACTGCGTGGCGAGGCGACTCATGATCTCGTTCATGTCGCTGACGCCGTCGGCACCGGTGTAGTCGACACAGACGTCGATGATGTGGGCGCCCTCTTTGATCTGATCACGTCCGATACCGACGCACGTGTCCCAGTCGCCCTCGAGCATGGCGTCTCGAAACTTCTTGGACCCGTTGGCGTTGGTCCGTTCGCCGACCAGCAACACGGAACGGTCTTGTTGATAGTTCGTCGCCGAGTAGATCGACGCCACCGCCGGTTCGAGGAGTGGTGTGCGAGGCGCCGCTCGAAGGGAGCGGACCATCTCGATGACGCGCACCACGTGCTCGGGCGTCGTGCCGCAACATCCCCCCACCACCTGCACGCCGTACTCGCTGACGAAGCGCCCTAGGTGTTCGGCCAGGGCGTCAGGTGTCAGGTCGTAGTGCATCTTGCCGTCGACGACGCTCGGGAGTCCGGCGTTGGGGAGACACGAGATCGGGAACGGCGCGCTGTCGCTCAGTTGGCGAAGCGGCTCGTACATCTCAACGGGACCGGTCGCGCAGTTAAGGCCCAGTACATCGACGCCGAGCGGGGCGAGCGACGTGATCGCCGCGCCGATCTCGGTGCCGGGCAGCATGCGGCCGGTGAGTTCGATCGTCACCTGCGCTTGGATGGGGACGATGCGACCGTGGCGTGCCATGGCTCGGTGACAGGCGGCGATGGCGGCCTTGCCCGAGAGGAGGTCGTAGACGGTCTCGACGACGAGCAGGTCAACGCCACCCTCCAATAGGCCGTACGCCATCTCCTCGTAACTGGCCGAGAGGTCGTCGTAGGTGATCTGGCCCAGGGACGGGAACTTGGTGCCCGGTCCCATCGAGCCGGCGACGAACTTGACGCTGCCCGCTGAGGAGTACTCGTCGGCCACGCGACGAGCGATCTCGGCGGACACGCGTGACAGCTCCTCGGCGCGGTCGCCGATCCCGTACTCGTTGAGGACCACCGAGAAGGCGCCGAATGAATCGGTCTCGATCACGTCGACGCCGACGTCGAGGAATGAACGGTGGAGTTGTGCCACGGCGTCGGGGCGCGTGAGCACGAGCATCTCGTTGCATCCCTCGAGCGCGGCGCCGCCGAAGTCGTCAGCGTGGAGCTCCATCATCTGGAAGTTGGTGCCGGTCGCGCCGTCATAAATGAGGACGTGATCGGCTAGGGCCCGAAGGTACGGATCGCTTTCGTTCGGTCGTGCGAACGGAGGGCGAAGTGGGGACGTCATTGACTGTTCAGGCTACCGGTGCGTCACGCAATCACTACGCTGAGTGCCGTGAAGATCTATACGCGCGACGGCGACGACGGGACGACCGGTCTCTACTTCGGTGGGCGTGTGGCGAAGAGTTCCGAGCCGATCGAAGTCAATGGCGCGGTCGATGAGGCGCAGGCGGCACTCGGCTGGGCCCGCTCCCTCAGTGAGGTCGACTCGCGACTCAACGATCTGTTGATCAGCGTGGAGCGCGACCTGTGGGTGTTGATGGCCGAGGTCGCGACGCTTCCGGACAACCGTCGCAAACTCTCACCTGAGAAGTCACTCGTCACGCTCGCGATGATCGAACGACTCGAAACGGAGATCGACGCACTCTCGGGGGATACTCCAATGCCCAAGGAGTTCGTCGTCCCCGGCGAGAACCCGTTGTCCGCGGCCCTCGACGTGGCGCGCACGGTCATCCGTCGGGCCGAGAGGGTCGCGGTGACCTATCCCCTCGAAGGGTCCCAGGTCGTTCCTTACCTCAACCGACTGAGTGACCTCGTATGGACGATGGCGCGTTTCGCGGAGGGACCGACTCACCGAATGACCCGTATCGACCCGAAGGGAAGCGCATGACCCGTACCGCCCGAATCGCCACGCCCATCGAGGCCGCGAACCAGTCCACCCTCGTCGTGCCGGTGGTCTTCGACGAAGGCGTGGCGTTCATCGCGGAGTCGATACCACTGACGCTCGCGGGCCAGACCATCCCGCGCAGCCTCTCCCAGGAGTGGTGTGCTCGCCAGGGTTTGAAAGGTGACGCCGGAAGTCTGGCCATCCTGCGATCGCTCGACGACGCGAGCGTCGCCTTCGTCAGCATCGGCCTCACGTACAACTCGCTCGAGGCGTATCGACTCGCAGGAGCGGCCGCGGTACGTGCGGCCGGTGACACGTCGGTCGCTTTTTTCTTGCCGACCGACGGGATCGACGCCCCGCGCGCCGCGGCCCAGGCGCTCGTCGCCGGCGCGTTGTTGGCGACCTACCGCTACAAGAAGAACGAGCAGGTGCCGACGTTCGACGTGGTCCCGCTCGGCACACCACTGCCGTCGGTCGAGACCCACGACGACGTCACCGAAGGTGTCGCGCGAGGCGCCGCGATCGCTGAGGGCGTGAACTGGGCGAAGTATCTCATCGATTCGCCGGCCGGGTACATGGCCCCGAAGGAGCTCGCGCGCCAGGTTCAGTCGCGCCTGGCCGAGGACGCGCACGTCAGTGTCGAGATCTGGACCGAACCGCGGATACGCGAGGAGCGACTGGGTGGCCTGCTCGGCGTGGGCGAAGGTTCCGCCCAACCAACGCGACTGGTCTACGCGACCTACGACCCCGACCCTGACGAGGAGTTGCCCCACATCGCGCTCGTGGGCAAGGGCGTGACGTTCGACGCGGGTGGCCTCTCGCTCAAGACCGGCCCGGGAATGATGGCGATGAAGACCGACATGTCCGGGGCCGCGATCGTCATGGCGGCGCTCTCAATTGCGAGTCAACTCGAACTCGCGGTCCGGGTCACGGCGATCGCGCCGATGACCGAGAACCTCCCCAGTGACCGGGCCACCAAGCCCGGCGACGTGTTGACCATCCGCAATGGCATGACCATCGAGGTCCTCAACACCGACGCCGAGGGTCGCCTGATCCTCGCCGACGGGCTGAGCCTCGCGGTGGAGGCCAATCCCGATGCGATCATCGACGTCGCCACGTTGACGGGCGCGCAGGTCGTCGCGCTGGGTGACGAAGTCGGGGCCATCTTCGCCTCGACCGACGAACTCGCTGACTACTTCCGCGACGCCAGCGATCGAAGTGGCGAACCGTTCTGGCGGATGCCGCTGCAGGGCAGCTACTGGTCGCAGGTCGAGTCTGAGGTCGCCGACATGAAGAACGTAGGAAAGGTCGGCGTGGGCGGCTCCATCGTGGCGGCCCTCATCTTGGAGAAGTTCACCGATGGGCGACCGTGGGCGCACCTCGACATCGCCGGCCCCGCCCGCGCCGAATCGTCGAAGGGTTACGCCACCAAGGGTGCGACGGCCTTTGGCGCGAGGACGATCGTCGAGTTCCTCGAGGCGGTCGCCGACGAAGCTGCGGCGAACGACGACGCGATTGAGGAGCTTTAGGGTACGACTCGCGTGACGCGCTCCGGTCGCGGCGGCACGTCGCGATCGAGCGACGCCGAGGCGACATCATTCCCGTCGGGATGGCCGAGCAGCACGGACGCGAAAAGGTCCTCGCCTTTGATGTGAGCCCACGCGAGGACCTCATCCTCGTGGCGAAAGTTGCCCCACAGTGTCGCCGCCAGCCGGCGCTCCTCGAGCAGCAAGAGCAACGCCATCGTCGCCATCGCGGCGTCGGTGTGCCAGTAGGGGACTGGCCAGGAACGTTCGTCGTTGAGCCCCGACGTCACTTTGTCGTCCTCCGCGTAGCGATCGAGGTAGGCCGAACGAAGTGACGTGACGAGCACGACGGCCCCGGCTCGCTGCAGACCGGGGGCCCGGGGCGCCCCCGCGCGCCCCGCCTCGGCGGGCGCCCCCTCGCAGTAGCCGCGCCCCGCCGGGTGGGCGCCCCCCGGCCGCCGCCCCCCCGCGGCGTTGCCCGCGGTCGGCGCCCAGAGCGCCTGCGCGCACAGTTCCTCGAGTTCTACTTCGTCGACGCGAGTTCCGTCAAAGGATCGGACCATCCGTCGCGTCGCCAAGAGTTCACGCAGTTCCACGCAAGGGGTCTACCAGAGACGGCGGTCGTCAAAGTTGACTCAGCAGGTAAAGTTTCAACTGAACGAAGGAGACCGGTGGCCACGCCTCGCGACTTACTGAACGCCGCTAAAGCGGAGATTCGAGAGATCGACCCCAATGACGTCGCCGCGAGGCTTGATCACTTCACGCTGCTCGACGTCCGAGAGCCCGACGAGTACGAACAGGGGGCCGTGCCCGGAGCGGTGCACGTGGCGCGCGGGAACCTGGAGTTCTCCGTCGAGGGACGGCTGCCCGATAAGAGCGCACCGATCGCGATCTACTGTGCCGGCGGCGTGCGATCGGCCTTCGCCACCAAGACGCTCCAGGACCTCGGTTACACCGCCGTCGTCTCGATCATCGGCGGCTTCAACACATGGAAGGAAGAAGGGCTTCCCTGGACGCCGCCGCTCACCAT
>VFSW01015342.1_pt1 | contig 10536 bp, 9 predicted proteins | sample 5358111 | NCBI WGS metagenome assembly VFSW01 (sample SAMN11554181, study PRJNA540505) | mine drainage metagenome | isolation source: sediment from site ElyBrook_90M | place: USA: Ely Copper Mine, Vershire, VT | collected 2017
TTTTCCTACGCGAGGACCTGACCCTGGTGGTGCTGGATTCAACCCTGCCCGCGGCCGACCTGGTAGAAAAGGTCGGCCTGGGCCAGTGGTCTCCCCGACCGCCTTACGACGCGGCCTCCGCCGGCAAGGCTGCCCTGCACGCCTTTACCCTGGGCCGCACGGTCATCATCACCCCCACCCTACCGCTGGACCTGGCCGATCCGGGCCTCGACGAAATCCGCCGCCTGCTCAAGCCGCGCCAGCGCCAGATTCTGCTCCTGCTGGCGCACGGGCTGTCTAACAAAGAGATCGCCGTACGGCTCAAGCTGCACCCGCGCACCGTGGCGCTGCACATCGCCACGCTAAAAACGTTATTCGGCGCCAGTTCCCGCGCCCAATCCATTCTCAAGGCGGTCGACCTGATTTTCTTCGAGGACACCCCCAAAAACTGACCCCCAAAAATTTACTGGCTGTCAGTAACTGATCAGGCTATGGGCTTTAATCCCCGAATTTTGATATTTTACGGGGGCTTCACCCCCGTAAAATATCAAAATTCGGGAGTTAACCCACCATAGCTGAGTAGTTACGGCTGTCAAACATTTTATCGATTTCAATAATGCGCATGCCGGTGATCTGGCGCAGCCGGGCATACACCTTGCGCAGGGCGGGCATCATCTTCAGCATGCTGGCCTGGGCGCCTTCGCGCATGCCCATCGTCTCCGGCCCGGCAGCCAGCGAAACCGCCACGCTGGCCAGGCGTTTCACACACGCGGCAGCTTCGAAAATCTCGATCTGCTCCACCTTTTCGCCGAGGTTGCGCTGGTAGCCTTGCAGGATCACCTTGCGCCAGCGCTCGTCCTCATGGGTACTCACCAGCAGCAGCGTCCAGGCCAGATCGAAGCGCGGATCGCTCACGTCCACCTGCGTCCAATCGATCACCAGCATGCCTTCATCTGGGGTGAGCAGCACGTTGCCCGGGTGCAGGTCCAGGTGTACCGGCGCAGGGCGCAGGCAGGCCACATCGGCAAGGTGTTCTTCAAACCAGCCCAACACGGGCAAGAACCCTTCGGCCGGGTTGCGACTGAGGAATGCGCGCCAGCTCGCCAGTTCGCGCTTGAAAAAGAAATATGGGTCGCTGCCGTCGTAGCCTGGTATCTCAGGCACAATCTTTTGCCAGTCCAGGCCGTGCAGGCGCGCCAGCAGCCCACAGAAATGCTCCAGGCGGGCCGTACGCACCGGTTTGGGGGCCGAAAAGAGCACCGGCCACAGCATCACCCCGTCGATCTTCTCCATTACCATGAACGACCGGCCAAAAGGTGAACGTTTGTTTTCCATGAAATACACCTGCGGGACCGGGTAGCCGGCCGCGTACAGACGCTGCATCCCGCTGAACTCAGTCTGCGCCTTTTCCGCCCCCTGGCTACCCTGGTACAGTCGCAGTACCAGCTCCCGCCCTGCGGCGTCTGCCGCACCCGGGCCGTTCGCCAGGTGAAAAGTGTACACGTCGCTCTCCCACCCGGCGTTGATACCGGTCACCCGGCTGACCTGGGCCTCGGCCATGTCCGGGAATGCGCGGCGATAATAAGATTGCAGCAAGGCTTGAATTTCGTCAGCCATTCCCTCCTACCCTAACTTTTGCTCAACCAGCTCTATGTGGGTCGGGTCGCAAGTCCCCAGACCCAGCTCAACCGCGTGAGTCAGCCAGGAATTGGCCTTGTCGGCGTACCTTTGCACGAAAGCGTCATCCTTGCCTTGCCCTTTGACCGTGTCGCGCCACAAATTGAAGCCAGACAGATCGTGGGCGACCGGGTCGAAGCTCATGAAAATCGAATCGCCGGTGACCTTTGAGGTCCAATAGTCTTCGGTCACGATGTCGAGGGCGTCGCCAATGATCAGGCGGGTCTTGTCTTTGATCGGCGCCAGGGCGTTCAGCTCGGGCAGGCCGGTTTTAACCTGTTCCGTTGAATGGAAATTCGCCGGCATATCGAAAGTGCCGTAGTGGTTTTTCATCGAAAAAGACACGCCGGCGTACATATGCTGCTTGAGGATGGGCAGATTGATCAGCGCATCGCAATTGAGCAGGTAATTGCTCAGCCGGACGTCCGTCTGCATGACCTTGAAGCCTTCGGCGTAGTCGCCGTCGGTGCCGCGCAGGATCATTCCTGGGGCGGTTTTATTGACTTTAAAGCCGGCCATGCCGATCTCCCAGCTATCCCGGTCGTAGACAAAGATCTGCTCGTCGGGAAAACCGGCCGCCTTGAGACGTTCGAGTACGGCGGCGAGGAAGGGCGGATGCGTGCCGGTGATCGAGCCGGCAATTGTGTTGATCTTAATGGCGATTTTCTCTTTGGGACGGAAGATGGCCTTCCAGGCTCTGAGCGGATCGGTCATCCCGGTCAGTTTAGTGATCGAGGCGTCCAGCATCTGGGTCAACACGGCCGGCTGGAGGGTATCGCTGCTCCACACTCCCGCATGGTGAGTGTGGACAACCACACTTTTGGTTGCCTGGGGATAAATTTTGACCAGTTCAGGTTTGCCGGTAGAGGTATCGGCGAAGACACTGCAGCCGCTGCTGGCGTTCAGCGCGGCAGCCGCGCCGGCGACGGCGCTGGTTTTGAGGAATTGGCGGCGAGAGAGAGGAGACATGGCAGCTCCCTAAGTTGGGTTTTGAGGATCGTGGTTAATTCTTTTCGGCGATAAACATCCCCGAATCTTTGGTTACGTAGATCACCCCGCCGCACTCGTCCATTTCGGTTTGGACGAAGCGCTTGAAGTCCTCGCACCAACTTTCGGGCATACTCTTCCAGCCGGAAAGGATGTACTCCACCAGCGGGCCGGCCTCGCGCACCATCAGGGCGTCTTCGTAACGGCGTAGACTGATGTTGGCAAACCAGGGCGAAAGCTGCGAGCCGCCATTTTCAAGGGTGAATGGGTTGGCTGCACTGCCCCAGTTGATCATCCCGGCGTCAAAGTGGCCGGCAATCTCAACCATTTCTTGCAAGTGCCGCTGCCCGGTGGTAGTTGCGTATAAATGACCTTCGCATTTCAACACCCGGCGGATCTCGGCGAACAGGGCCGGGCGGTCGGGCACGTAAAAGAGCATGTGGTTGGCAATGACGGCGTCGAACTGTTCAGTTTCGAAAGGCAGGGGCGGCATGCAGGCGTCGATCTGACTGAATTCGAACGAGCGCTGCCCTTCCAGGTTGCAGCGGGCGATTTTCAGCATCCCATCCGAGAAATCTGACAGAGTAATATCCCAACCCGGGGGGATGCGCCTGAGGTTATCCGTCCACAAATTGCCCGGTCCGCTGCCCAGTTCCAGCACTTTGCACACCGGCGGTAAAGCCAGCTGGTCAAAAATCCAGCGCTGCCAGCCGTAAGGATTGATACTGAATTTTTCGTGAAGAGAAATACGCGCGTTCAGCTTTCCGGCGTCGGCGTACTGGGCGCGCACTTCATTGGTTTTATCCTGAATTGGGTTAAATGGGAAAGTCATACCAACACTCCTGCATTAAAAATAAGCCGTTCATTCATACCAGGCAGTCCGCATGATCCCCCTGCGCCTGCCCGACATCCTTATTTGATGTTTTGTCATTGCGAGTCGTCTTCGGCGAAGCAATCTCCGATCGTTTCGCGCGGCCCACACATGTACGACCGGCTTTTCTTGCTTTGATGAATCTAGTATAGACCGGTGCAGTGAAATAAACAACTGTCGTTCTAAACAGCTTGTTTGTGATTTATATCACAAAAACCTGACAAAGGTAATAGGATATGGCCGATTTGGGCGTGGAGGAGTGCAATCTGGATTCTGCTCCCTCGCCCAGCGTCCGCCTTGGGCCGGGAGAGAGAGTCAGAGTTTGGCTCCCTCGCCCGGCGTCTTCGCTGGGAGAGGGTTGGGGTGAGGGTCTTTGGTTCAACGTCAATCTTCTTCAGGCAAAACTTCCCAAATCACACCCAAAACATCTTCCAGGTGGTTTGACACCTCATCATTCCAAAACCGAATGACCTTAATCCCCCGGGATTGCAGAAATTCCGTGCGCTTCTGATCATAAATGAGATTGCTTTCCTCGAGGTGCTCGCTGCCATCCAACTCGATAGCTAACCTGGCATCATGACAGTAAAAATCCAGGATGTAACTGCCCATAGGGTGCTGGCGACGAAATTTAGCATTCTTAAATCGATGGTTGCGCAGCAGACTCCATAAAATGTTTTCAGGCAGCGTGGCAGACTGCCGCAAATCCCGGCAGCGCGCAAGAATTTCTAGCGGAAGTCTTTTCCCTCCCGGTCTGGTTTGCATGTATCGGAATCCTTGAAGATCATTTTACAGGAAATTGGGGAAAAAGAGAGTCTACAGGCGCCTCTTAAAATCACAGACCCTCACCCCAACCCTCCCCCACGCCCAAAGCGGCGCGGGGGAGGGAGCAGACTACCCGGCTCAAAGCGGACGCCGGGGGAGCGAGCAGACTACCCGGCTCAAGGCGAACGCCGGGGGAGCGAGCGAAAGCTGCCAGTGCAATTCCGTTTTAAGTTACAATAGGTCTACATGACTTCCTCGCCATACCGCTTCATGTACGTGCTGGGCCTGTTCACCTGCGCCATCCTGCTGCTGGGCCTGTTTTCTGATCCTCATCCTGACCAGGTCGTGGGTGGAATCTTGATTCTGGCCGGTGTGGCCTGTTTGGTTGGGTTATTTTACAGGCGCAAACCCAAAATCGTCATGCCCGGGCGCAGTCCCACCCACCAGTTAGATTACCCGCCTTCTCCCTTTGTGGGGCGCAGGGCCGAATTGCGCCAGGCCGCCGCGGCGATCAAACAGGGCCGCCAGGTGGGCATTTTCGGCGCGGGAGGCGCTGGTAAGACGGCCCTGGCGCAAAAGTTGGCCTATGACCACCTAACCCAATATCCCGATGCGCAGTTCCACCTGGACCTGGGCGGCAGAGGATCGCAACCGCTCTCCGTGCCAGACGCACAGGCCGCCCTGCTGCACAATATCGACCCGGCGGCTCGCCTGCCGGACGACGCGCAGCAGTTGGCCAGCCTTTACCAGACTGCCCTGCAAGGCAAACACGTTGTGCTTCTGCTCGACAACGCCGCCAGCGCCGAGCAGGTGCAGGCTTTGTTACCTCCACCCGGTAACCTGGCGCTGGTGACCGCTCAATACCCGCTCGATCTACCTGACCTGCCCGACCTTGGGAGCATACGCCTGGGCAGGCTGTCCGCCTGGGACAGCCTGCGCCTGTTCGAAAAATGGGCGCGTCCGTTTAGATTAACCTGGTTCGACCGCTCTACGGCCAACCTTATCCAGAGTTGCAGCGGGCTGCCGGGAGCGCTGCACCTGGTCGCCAGGCAGTTCAAGCGCCGCACTGCCCCAGAGGCTAAAAAACTGCTCCAGCGTTTTTTTGATTTTCACCATGGCTTTAGCGAGACCGAATCCGCCTTGCGCCTGTGCTACGAGAACCTGACTCCCGAACAGCAGAAACGCTGGAGTATGCTGTCAGTCTTCTCCGGCAGCTTCGACCTGGACGCCGCCGCGGCAGTCTGGGAAATTCCCAGCGACAAGGCCCAACTGTCAATGAATGCGCTGGAAGATCTGGCCCTGGTCGGCAGCGGCCCGGTGAGCCAGCGCTACGCGTTGTCTACTCTGGAGCGTACGTTTGGCTATTCGCTCCTCACCGACCAGGAACGCCTTGATGTACATTTCCGCCATTGTGGATATTACCGGGCCTTGCTCGACCGCATCGACGGTCTGTTTGTGCAGAACGAGAAGAAGAATGCCAACGCCCTGGCCTGGCTCGACCTGGAATGGGCCAACATCCGCACAGCCCAGCAGTGGATCACCGCCAACCGGCAGACCAGCCAGGCCGCCGCTCACCTGTGCAGCCTGTTCCCCAATGCCGGGGTGAATATCCTCAACCAGCGCCTTCCAATGCGCCAGTTGGCTGCCTGGCTTGAAGCTGGCCTGCAGGCCGCATCAGACCTGGGCTACCGCCAGCTCGAAAGTCACTACCTGGGCGGGTTGGGGAATATTTATTCGAACCTGGGCGAGATGCCCAAGGCGGTCGAATATTACCAGCGCCGCCTGGAAATCGACCGGGCGGTGGGCGACCGGCGCAGCGAAGCGGTGACCCTGTCGAACCTGGGTGTCGCGCTCACCAACCTGGGCGAGCTGGCCCGCGCCGCCGAGAATTTTCAACTGGCCGCCCCGCTCTTCCACGAGTTCGCCGACCGCTACCGCGAGGGCCTGGCCTTTGCCTACCTGGGGGATACTTTTCGCCTGAGCGGGCAGCCGCCGCAGGCGATCAGTTATTACCAGCAGGCGCTGCAGATCTTTCACGAGTTCAAAGACCGGCGCAACGAGGCGATCTATACCGGCAGCCTGGGCCTGGCTTATGCTAACCAGGGCGAGCTGTCGCTGGCTATCCAGCAGTACCAGGAGGCCCTGCCGGTTTTCCGCACCCTCGAAGACCAGCACGGCGAAGGCATCACGCTCAAATACCTGGGAGATGCCTGCTCCAGCCAGGGGCAGGGTCAGCAGGCGGTCGATTTCTACCGGCAGGCGTTGTTTACCTTCCGCAAAGCCGGCGATCCGCGCGGCGAGGCGGACGTGCTCGGCGCCCTGGGCGTCACCCACCTCAACCAGGAAACCCCGGCCGAGGCGGCCCTGTGTTTCGAACAGGCGCTGGTCATCGACCGCAAGTTCGGAAACCGGCGCGCCGAGGTCAAGAACCTGACCAACCTGGGCATCACCTACCAGCGCCTGGGCAACCTGGCGCGCTCGGCCGAGCTTTACCAGCAGGCGCTGCTCTACTATCAAGAGCTCAATGACCAGCAGGGTGAAGCCAACCTGTATTGGAGCCTGGGCCTGGTCTATGCCGGGCAGGGAGACCTGCCGCGCGCCGTTGCCAGCATGCAGATGCTGGTTGACTACGAAAATGCCACCGGCCAGCCCAACGCCGCCCAACACGCCGTGCAGGTGGAGGAGCTGAGGAAGAAGATGGTGTAAGAGAGTCGTCAGTCATCAGTCGTCAGTCATCAGTCATCAGTTAAGAAAAACGCCAGTGGTCATCAAACTTTTTTATGTATATCGTTTTAAACCCTATATAACTTCGTTTGGTCTTTATTTTTTACTGAAAACTGACGACTGATGACTGATGACTCTCTTCAACTGAAAACTGACGACTGACGACTGATGACTCTCGTTTACTGAAAACTGACGACTGAAGACTGACGACTCCTCACAAAACCCACAACTCCGGCGTCGCCAGTTCCAGGCGGATGCTCAATTCCTTCAACGCATCCTTGCGCTCGGCTTCGATGGCGAACACGACGAACTAGGCCAGGGCGCGCACGTCGTCGGGGGAGACTGTCACCGGCGCGAACGGCGCAGCCGGGCCGGCGGTCAATGCGGGTGGCTGGCGCAGCAGGCGCATGCCCACTTCGACGATCTGTTCGAGCGGCAGGGTCACGGCCGGGACGAAGAACAAATGCGGCTGGGCCCAGAAAGAGCGCATATCGCCGCTTTTATCGCCCTGGTAGGTCTTGCGCTGCAGGGCCGCCTGCCCCTGGGCCACCCAGTAGGGGCTGCCCGGCTTGCCGGCCTGGATGGTGGCCGAGTAATGCACCTCCAGCGGCGCCAGGCCTTTTGCAGCATCGAGCAGCAGACCTTGCCCGCATTGGGCGCACACCCAGGCCACTTCGTCGATTTTCGCCGGCAGCGCATTCTGGCAGCGGGTGCAGGTCATGGGGAGAAGGGTTACGGAGTTGGGCATTTTTATTACCTCTTAGAGTTCGTCAGGGGAAGAAGAGTCGTCAGTTTTCAGTCGTCAGTTTTCAGTCGTCAGTTTTCAGTTAAAAACAAAGACAAAACGGAGACATATTTGGTTGAAACGATATTTGTTAAGATACCGATGATGGAAAATCTTTTTCTTAACTGACGACTGACGACTGAAGACTGACGACTCTCCTTCGATTGAAGAATGACAACTCATCTTAACCGACTAATCGTCCCCACCATCTTCGCCACCTGGCTGACGCTGGAGGGGAGGGCCAGGCCAACCACGGGGGTATGGCCTTTGTAGCGACGGTATTCGTAATGTTCGCCGTAACGGAAGGTGCGGTAAGCCGTATACATGATACCTAACCCGGCGATAAAGGCGATCAGGGCAAAGGTGCCCCCGCCGTGGCTGTCGTTGCTGCTGGCGTTGAGCACCAGCATGGGGATATCGATGGCTACCCCGGCGCCAACCGCCATACCGCCAACCAGGATGGCAGCCCGGTACCAGGCGTTGCCGGGGGCCTTGCCGTACAGCACCTCGCCCGAAAAACCGTCCACCACCACCTGGAAAGCGCGCTGGCGATAGGTATAGCGCAGCACCCACAGCGGGTAATATACCAGGGCCTGGCGCGGGCGCAGGGTGCGCACGAACGACTGCGATACCCGGTCGAGGTTGGCCTTGGCCACGGCGCGCTGTGTGAATTCTTGATTGGCCATCTGCATGGCCTCGTCAGCCGAACCGACCGGCTCGAAGACCATGCCGGTGCGGTGCAGATCGTCGGCGGCGTAGGGTTCGAGTGGGCGCCCGGCCAGGTTGATCTCGGTCACCCCAAACTCACCCACCTCGCAGGCAGCCGCGTTCCAGGTCATCTCTTCGACAATGCGCACCTCGCGCGGCTCGTAGCGGCGATGATCGCTGTCGCCGACCTCTTTTTCACCGAAAATCCAGCCGACGGCCCGCCCCCAGGAAGCCCAGAAGGGCAGGTGTACCATCAGCACCTCGCTCAGTTGGGCGGTGCGGTGGACGTCCCTGGCGATCGCCATGCTGCCGGAGAGAAATTTTTGATAGGCCGCCGCGGCCGCAGCGCGTTCTACGCGTTGGGGCACCTGGTAGCGCCGGATACCGTGTTCGCCGCTCACCACCGAGCGCAAGTCGCAGAACGGGCAGATGACAATTTCCTGTCCTTCCGGTATCGCCACCATCCCGCCGCAGCGAGGGCAGGAGAGGCCGTGAAGAGGGGTGGGATCGGTCATTATGCTCCTTGGGAGTACTCGATCAATTGAGTCGTCAGTCTTCAGTCGTCAGTTTTCAGTTAAGAGCCAGAGGTTAATTGGTTGAGATCATCAATATTGAGGATCGAAGTTTCGGCTACCCGGTAGGCGGGATAGCTATCATGGTTTTTAATCTTCACGATAAGAGTTGATAACATGCGTTTAATTTCACCGATTTGTCCATTCATTTTTTGATAGTCAACATCTCCGAGATATCCAAGGTCCTTTGCCAATAAAAGGTGATATTCAGTTTCACAGGCAGATCCCATTGCAATTTGCATGAAACGGTTGAATTCGGGTTCAGTATCACGGCCACAGCCTTCAGCCATGTTGGTTGGAATGGAAGCAGCCGCCCGCCTGATCTGACTGGTCAATCCATACATTTCATCTTTCGGAAATTTAGCTGTCACGCGATAGACCGCTAATGTCAATTGATGTGCTTTTTCCCACATCTTCAATTTCCGAAAATCCTGCATTCCAAGATCCTCTTTTTCTTAACTGAGAACTGATGACTGAAGACTGAAGACTCTTACTAAATCTTCGACGCCACCCATACCGCAAACGCAAACAAAAACGGCGCGGCGCCCAAACCAATCACGATAGCTACCCCGAAGGCAAGGCCGCCTCCATTCCCGAACGCCCCGCCTGCCGCCGGGACCAACGCCAGGCACAGGTACACCGCCGCCGTAATGCCACCCGCCAGCAGGTAGGGCGCCTCGGCTTTGGCCGGGTAAATGTTGGCCAGCACGGCGCCGGTGGCGGCTTCCACCACCGCGGTGAAAGCCTGGCCGCGGAACTCGTATTTAAATATGTAGATGGGCACGTGCACCAGGGCGCTCTCACGCACTTCGGCGCCGGACTGGTTTTGCAGCAGCCAATCGCGCGCCGCCGGCAGGGGCACGCTCGGCTGGATCGATTGGGCTTCGAGGGCCGGGTCGTACTTGCTCAGGTCGCCGGCGGGCAGGGTCAGGCGGCGCAGCTCGGTGATGGAAGTGGCTGCGCCGGGCTGCAGCTCGATCTTTTCGTCTTTACCCCGGCGCACCTTGAAATACCACAGCGGGAAATACTCGAAGGTATAGCCGCTCACGTGCGCCTTCTTGTCCAGGTCTTTAACCGTCTGGCTGCCGGACATCCAGCGCGCCAGGGCGGCTGCGGCCTGCTGCGCATTGAGCGTCGGCGCCAGGTGCCAGTGAAACACCACCTGGCTCTTGTCAAGGTATACCGTCGCCCCGCAGTATGGGCAGGTGACAAATATTTCGCCTTCGTCCGGGTGCAGCTCTCCGCCGCATTGGGTACAATTGAGTGGAGTGGAGATGGAGGGGGTTGACATAGCGCGATTATAGCATTTTTTCCAGTCGTCAGTCATCAGTCCTCAGTGCTCAGTTTTCGGAAGAAACCGTATGTCATTAGTATAGAAATTTTGTATAATAAATTCAAAACATCGTTCTTCGGTTTTAACTGATGACTGACAGGACTTACGCAGTTGAAGGTTGGACATTAACAACAAAATA
>VFSW01015343.1_pt1 | contig 10536 bp, 10 predicted proteins | sample 5358111 | NCBI WGS metagenome assembly VFSW01 (sample SAMN11554181, study PRJNA540505) | mine drainage metagenome | isolation source: sediment from site ElyBrook_90M | place: USA: Ely Copper Mine, Vershire, VT | collected 2017
ACCTTTAACAGTTATCTTTCCTCGCTCGCGGGTTGCCGTATAACAAAACTCCTCGGTACCAAGTGTCGTTTATCCCACCGTCTTGGCAGTATCGCGTCGGACTTCACTGCTTTGGCTGCACCGTTCCCGCTCAACTGGCTTCCGTCGGGTGCGTCCAGGGTCCGCGATAGGGGCGGCGCAATAGCTGGTTTGCGGCGTCGTCGCCAATGACTTCTCCCTTTTCACCGTCCCAGGCAAGGGATCGGCCCAGTTTCATGGAGAGGTTGGCCAGGACGCAGGAGGAGGTGGAAATGTAACCCTGTTCGATGTCCGCCACCGGCCTGCCGCGGCTTTCAATGCAGGAGAGAAAATTGCGCATGTGGCCGCGGGTGGCTGGAGCGCACTGTTTCTCGATGTCCTTTTCGGTGCGGTCCTCCGGATATTGATCCAGTTCATAGGTGACATCGCGATGGATCGGCTGGCCATTGCCGGTGGGGATGAAGTCATAACTGTAAACGCTGGCTTTGAGCGTGCCCTTGTCGCCATAGAAGGTCGCCGCCCAGGGATATTTGGGGTCCGGCGCGTCGCCCCAAGTCCGGTGCTGCCAGACAATTTGCAGGTTTCCATAATCGAAGACGGCGCTCTGGGTGTCGGAGATGTTGGCCTTGCTGTTTTTATCAACCAGAATTCCGCCGGAGGATTGGACGGTCTTTGGCCAGCCCAAATCCAGCATCCAGCGGGTCATGTCAAACATATGAATGGCCATGTCGCCGATGATGCCGTTGCCATATTCCATGAACGCGCGCCAGCCGCGCGGATGGACCAGGCGGTTGTATGGGCGCATGGGCGCCGGGCCGGTCCACATCTCGTAATCCAAGTTGGCGGGCGGGGAGGTGTCGGGCGGATTCTCGGTCGTGCGCATGTGGTAATAGCAGCAGATTTCGACCAGGGCAATGGTGCCCAATTTGTCGGTCTTGATGATATTGTCGCGCGCCTCAATCAAGTGCGGTGTGCTGCGGCGCTGGGTGCCGACTTGGACAACGCGGTTCATTTTTCGCGCCGCCGTCAGCATGGCTTTGCCCTCGAGAATATCGGCGCTGATGGGTTTTTGCACATAGACATCCGCGCCGGCTTCCATCGCGGCGATCATCGTCAGGGCGTGCCAATGGTCCGGTGTGCCGACCAGCACGATGTCCAGGTCTTTTTCCTTCAACATGTCGCGGTAATCGCCGTAGGTGCGCGGCTTTTTCTTTGAAATCTGGCGGGTGGCGACGAGATCGGCCGCATTGGAAAGCATCTTGCTGTCGACGTCGCAGAGCGACACCACTTCGACGGGCGCAACCTGAACCAGCCGCAACAGATCGCTCTTGCCATACCAGCCGCAGCCGATCAACCCGACGCGCTTCCTTGGTCCGGCGGGTTCCTGGGCGTAATTGTTGAGGGCCAGCGCCATGCTGGCGGCGCTGGTGACTTTGAGAAATTGGCGGCGGTTCATGGGCCAATAATGCAATCGGCGCGGCCCTGGGTCAAGCGCCGGCGCGGCTCGGCGGCTGGGAAAGTTCAAATTTCAAAATGCGGCCCGAAGAAAAACTCCAAGCGTCAAAATCCAAAATTTTGAAGTTTCCGACAATTTTCGCCCGGGCAATTTCCTCGAATCGCCGTAAAAACAGAAATGCGCGTTCAACCGCAACTTTGAACTTTCACCTCCAATCCTTCCGCTGTATTATTCGGTCATGGCCTTGGACGACATTCTATTGGAAGCGGAAGACAAAATGACCAAAACCGAGACGGTGGTGCAGCATGAGTTTGCCGGCATCCGCACGGGCAAAGCTTCGCCGGTTTTGGTCGAAAACATCATGGTGGAAGTTTACGGCTCGCACATGCGCCTGCGGGAACTGGCCGGGATCACGACGCCGGAGCCGCGCCTGCTGCTCATTCAGCCTTGGGACGCCGCCAGTGTGCATCCGATTGAAAAGGCGATTCTCAAAAGCAATCTGGGCGTGACTCCTACCATAAACGGCAAAGCCATTCGATTGGTCATGCCCGAGTTGAGCCAGGAGCGGCGTTTGGAAATGGTGAAGCTGGTGCGCAAACTGGCCGAGGATGGGCGTGTCGCCGTGCGGCATGTGCGGCGCGACTCGATGGAAGCCGTCAAGAAGGAAACCAAAGGCGGCGGCATCGCCGAAGACCAGATGGAAATGGCGGAAAAAGAAATCCAGAAATTGACCGATCAGTATATCTCAAAAATTGACGTCCATTTGAGCGTGAAGGAAAAGGAAATCCTTACGGTTTAGGAGCCGGTTGAATCGCCGGCGCCGCTTTTTCGCGCGCGCCTGTCCGTTACGGTCGACGCGTGTTGGTCGCCGCAGGCGGATCGAATTGGATGACGTTTTCTCCCGGTTTTGCGTAACTGAGCCGCTCGCGCGCCAATCGTTCGACGGTCCTGGGATCTTGCAATGCGCGAAGGGAAGCCTGGAGTTTCCTGGAAAGTTCGGTTTGCCGATCCAGTTTTTTTTCCAGTTCCAATTTTTCCTGGCGCAGCCGCTGATTCTTTTTAACGACAGGACGATACCAAAGACAAATGGCCAGCACCGCGGCCACGACCAGCAGCGCAAGCACCATCCTCGTCAGTTTGTCCCAAATACTCTGGCCGACGTTCACGATGAAAGTAAATCACGCGTCGCGCCGCGGGGAAAGTTCAATGTTGGATTTTTCGACCCGCCGGCAAAGTCTTTGAGTTCTTTGTCTCGTGGCTTGCGCCGAAATTGGCGATGCGGCCAGGGGAAGCGCTCCTAACGGAGGAACGGTGAAAGCGGTTGCGGATGGGATCCCGAAGCGTGGAAGAACCTTTCAACGCCAGCAGCGGACCCGTAGCCGGTATCTCGAATCCAGGAACTGGATGCGCAGCCCTCAAATGTGCCTAGCTCAAGGCTGCGACGTGCATCGAAATACCGGCTACATTATCCTCCGCAAGTGGGCGCTGGGGGGTCGCCCGCTTTAACAGTGGACTTCGCGAACCGTTCCGCGTGTTACCCTCATCCCGCTTGGGCCACTTACGTGGCGGCAATCGTGGCAAGAGGGTAAATCAACTAGAGGATTGCGTGGCTTCTCGTGACGCAGTCACAATGCCCCAGGCATCCTAATTTCGCGGCCCAAACTCCGAATCATCCTCATAATCGGGATTCCTTAAGGCGACTTGTCTTGAACCGGCTTCCGGACCAGCTAATTGACCGTTCATCCCAAGACATGCCCGCCGGTTATTTTTCATAACTATTCAGCGCCGTCGCCGACCGGGTGGCGCAGCCTTCCGGCCGGCGGGTTAGCCCGGTTTCCCGCCGGGCGCCACTGGCATCAGTGCTGAACGCTTACATTTTTTCAATTCTCAACCGACGCAATCGCTCAATTATCAAGCAAGGTGCCGACTACACGCCTTTATTATGAGCTAATTCCATGCCAACTCATTATGAATCACTCAATGTAAGTCGTAAATCCCTTTTCATAAAACTCTTATGATTATTTTTGGAGCGATGGCTCATTCAGTGGAAAAGCCCTAAAAGTAAAGGAATCCGACGTTGCCTATCCGCGCCAAAGCTCAGGAGTCTCGCGAAATAATGGAGGGTTTACCTCTCAAATGTGGCATCGCAAATCATTACGCGACCGGGTTCTGGAGAAATCGTAAAGAAATCCGACAATTACTGGCTCTTTTATTTGCGTGGCCTGAGGAGGCTACCGGAGGGCGTTGCATTGCCCTGCAATTGCAAAATGCGGAATTGGGCCGGATTCTATGCTTGGGAAGTTTCCGCCAGCTTCCGATGCAGCCGCGCCATATTCGCCTCGATTTGTTCGATGTACGAATTCCTGCCTTCGGGATAGGGGTCGTTAAAAAAACGGTAAAGCGCCAGGAAGTCGCGATTGATCTTTTGGCGCACGTAATTGTTCCAGAACTGGGGAGTCTTTTGCATCAGATCCTGCGCGCTGCTGAAAAACCCGCCGGCCCTCATCTTATCACCGTTGAAAGCCGCCGCTTCGGCAAATTCGGTGTACAGTATCGGCAACTTCTCCACATAATCCGCCGCCGCCATCTGCCCGAGCAAATCGGCGGTGCCCAGGACGAAGCCCGTCACTCGCTCCGCTTCGCTTTGGAATTGAATCGTTTCCAATTTAACGTTGACGCCGGTGCAACGGATCATGTTTTGAACGGCCAAAATCTCCTCCGAGGCGAAGTCATGGCAGCGCATCAAATCGCCGGCAAATTCCATGCTGCGATCCACATGGGTGAGGGTATATTTTGCGCCGGTGCCTTCGCTGTCCCCCTGCTTTTTGAGGTAGCCGGTGTCATGCATCAAAATGGCCAGGATGCCCAGTTCAAACATTCGTTGCGGCAGAACGGGCTGGGCCTGCTGGCGATGCCGATGCAACAGCAACCGCGCCATGCAAAGCGCGCCTTGCATTGTGTGTTCAAGATCGTGGTAATGGGCGTCAATGGCCTGATAGTCCCGATACTTTCCCGAAAAACAGGCAACCGTCCATCGAAATATCTTTGGGATATAGTCAGGTTCGCCATCCGCGAACATGGCCCGATAGGCGCTCTGAATTTCCGCTTCGACCAAGCGGGGTTGGCGGGTATCGATCAGCGCCTGCATACTGTCAAATGCTAGCCGCTTTCGAGGAGTATTGCACGTCTTTTTTTGCTAAAAATGGCTGCTTCCACAGGCAATTCATGAACGGGCTGGACGCCGCGCGCTGCCGGACACGGCGTAGGGTGGGCGTCTCGCCTGCCGGTTACCGGGGCGTCTCGCCCCGCTTCCCGTGACGGGCAGGATGCCCACCCTACGCTGTCTGAGCCAGGACACCGGCCTGAACGGTTGCCTGACGATGAGCGCCACCCGCGCCGGGTGGAAATGCAAAACGCCGGAGCAAGGGCGCAAAATGCAAAAAATAACCCCGCCGTAATGCCGTGTATAAACAGTTCCTTTGAACTTCCAGGAACAAAGTGGAACCGCTTCGTTCGCTTTCGACTTCCAGTCAAGGCCTGTCGGCTACGACCGAAGTTGTGGCTCCGGTCTGATTTATTTACGGTTCAAGGACTTTGCTTTTAAGCACGAGCATGGCAGGGTTAAAAGCCACGCGCTAAAATTCAAAGAGCGATCTCGCAGGCCGCAATCGGCCGCGCAAATTAACTTCTGATAACATGCCCCTTCTTGGGAAATGTTCAAGCAAAATTTCCCAAACAAAAATTTCGTAACTATTCAGCACCGTCGCCAGCCAGGTGTGGGGCGGGCATCCTGCCTGCCGGTGAGCCCGGCTTCCAGCCGGGCTCTTCTGGCATCAGTGCCCAGTAGTTACGGGATTTCTTCAAACACGATCCCGGAAAGGTGGTTCTATCCACCAGCTTCTTCAGATCGGAAACGCTCATGGAACCCGCTGCCTTTCATCGCTTCCCGATGCAATTTCCAGTTTATATCCCACGCCATGCACGGTCTTTATCCAGCGCGGCGCGTCCGGATTGGGTTCGATGCGCGAACGCAGACCGGCGATGTGCGTGTCCACCGTGCGGGTGGTTGGAAAAGCGGTGTAGCCCCAGGCGACGTCCAAAAATCGCTCGCGCGAAACGGGCCGGCCCGGCGTTTCCAACATCAGCCGCAGTATCGCGAATTCCCTGGCTGTCAAGTACAATGACTTGCCCCTGCGCCAGGCTTGCTGGCGGGCGAAATCGATTTTCACCTCGCCCAATTGGAGCGGCGCGGGCGTCCGGGCGATCTTGCGGGACCGCCGCAGCAATGCGCGGACGCGCGCCAGCAATTCGTCCGTGCTGAATGGTTTTACCAGGTAATCATCAGCGCCGGCGTCCAACCCGCGCACACGGTCTTCGATTTGTCCTTTGGCAGTCAACATCAAAACCGGGACCGGATTGGCGAGCCGCCGCAGTTCGGAGCAAACCGCGTAACCGTCCAGGCGCGGCATCATGATGTCCAGCAGGATCAATTCGGGTTTTTCGCCCACCGCGCGCTTGAGGCCGCCGGGACCGTCGGACGCGATCAAAACGCGGTAACCCTCCTCTTCCAGGCAATCCTTAAGGGCGGTGCGCATCGGCAATTCGTCTTCGACAACCAAAATCCGCGCCCCGGGTTGTTGTCTCTCCGCCGTAGGGCAGGCGTCTTGCCTGCCGATTGGCGGGGCGTCAGGTTTCGCATTTTCGCCTTTTCCGAATTGTTTCATCCGATTATCTCAGCGCGCATCGGCTGACTCGGCAGGCGGGCGCTCGGGGCCGTCTGTTTCGGGGGGAACGCCCTCGTTTTGCGAGGCGACCGGCAGCTCGATCGTAAAACGGCTGCCTTCGCCCACGGCGCTTCGCACGAGCACGCGGCCGCTGTGGCCTTCAACGATATGTTTAACGATGGTCAAACCAATGCCGATGCCCTGCGTTTCCCGCCGAAGTTCCGTGCCACGCCGATAGAACCGCTCGAAAATTTTCTCATGTTCGTCCGCCGGAATGCCGGGGCCGTGATCTTCGACGGACAGGAGCGCCACGTCCGCGCCCGCTTCCAGGGCCACCGTCACCGTGCCGCCGGGGGGCGAGTGTTTGATCGCATTGTCAATCAAATTGATCAACGCTTGCTGAATTGCAAGGCCGTCGCAAGCAAAAGAAAGCGGCACGTCGGCGCCCGCGTTTTGCAATTCCAGCGCGACCTGGCGCCCGGCGGCGTTGGGGCGCATCAATTGCGCCGTTTGTTGGGCAAGGCAAAGAAGATCGGCCGGTTCGATGTTGTATTCCTTGCGGCCCTGTTCGATTCGCGAGAAATCCAGGACATTCTCAATGAGCGAGGAGAGCCGGCGGGATTCCTGCACCAGAAATCGGTAATACTCCTTTTGCCGGCTTTCCTCGCGGATTTTACCGCGATCCAGCCCCTCGGCCAGCAGGCGCATGGAAGCGATTGGCGCGCGCAATTCATGGGAGACGCTGGATACGAAGTTGCTTTTCATTTCGTTCAAATGAATCTGCCGTTGAAATCCGCGATACGCGCCGGCCAATCCCGCCAACGCGGCGCCCGCGGAAAGCGCGATCAACGCCGCAAACCAAAGCGTGCGCTGGCGCTGCCGCGCGTAAAGGCCGGCCGGATCGGCAAGATACTCGGAAACGGTGACATTGTCCGCGCCAGCCATCCCCACAATCGGCGCCGCCGCCCGCGCCAGCAAAGGAAGCCTGGCATCCGCGGAATTGAGCGACTTGCCGGCCAACTCGAAGGTGATTTGTGTGTAACCCATGCGGATACCACGTCGCGGATACAGGGGAGCCTCCTCAACGTCATTGGTAACTGTAACGCGGTATGTAACTCCAACGTGTGCGTCCGTCAGCAAGAGCGGGCGCAGGAGCTGATTAATAGCATCGTCGACCCCATGTTCTGGAAAGGCGGTCAATTCGTAAGACCCGGTGGGAACCGCCGGCGCATTGGTGACGGGAGGAGCGACTACCGGCCGAATGCCATCCCGGTTGATCTCCGGAGCATTGGCGCGAGAGTGTGCGACAGTTGGGCGAATATCGGGCTCGCTTTCCTGCGCAAAGGACGGTGGCTCGCTCGCAGTTTGATCGCCCCGAGGTGCGGGCCGCAGGCACACCAACCAACTCTCGTCCCGCCATCGGGTCCAAAAAGCCCGATTGCTGACAGCGTCCAACTCATGGCGGGATCGGAGTTGTTGATAGAATTCGCGCGTGGCTTCATCCCGGTTCCATTGGTGTTGCCATTTTTGCGCCCGATAGATGCGGGACTGCGCCGCCTGGCGTTCAAGCTGCTCGGCGCGTTGTAAAATCATAGGCGTAACAAATGAAGGCTCATTGACGGCGTTGGAACAAACCGCCTCCACGAGAACGGAGAGATCGTTGGAAGATGCAAGGGCTGCCAATTCCAATCGCCGCAATTGCGCAAGCACGTCCAGCGGCATCCCGGTTTCAGTCGTCGCGCCCGAGTTGGTCGCGACCTGGCCCAAAAGTTCCTCAGCGGCGCGCAAGTGTCCGTTTTCCTCCAGGAGCAGGCCGAGATCATAACGGGCGGGGGAAAGAAATGCTTTTGGCGGCGAGAGCGAGAGAAAGTTGCTGCACGCGTTCATGGCCGTCCTCACATCGCTCTTCGCAAACTCCGCCTGGCGCGCCGCATTCCACGCCTTTGCTTGTCGCGCCGAAAGTTCCGCAATCGGAAGCAACGCGACACTCGGAGCGCGCGCCGGTTTGGCGCGTTTGGAGGAATGACCGATTGAAAGTAAATGGCCTTCCTTATCCAGCCCGAGTGGTTCCCAATAAGGTTCGGCAACAAAGCCGGGGCCGAAGACCAGGCCCAAGCCGGGTTTGTTCAACAGCTCGAAAAGAGATTTCGAAATGGCATCGGCCAATCCTTGCGCCTCACGCTGCGCGCGCTCCCTGGCATCCGCTTCCGCAAGGACGCGGTCCTGGCGCAACGAATAAATCCCCACCGCCGTCAACAGCAACAGCGGCAAAACAATTAGGATCGCCTGCCAGAGGAAGGATGGCTTTTTTGAAGCGGAGTCGTCCATAGCCGCGTTGAGCATAGTCAAACATTGGCCCCGGCGCGACGGAAGAATTGTCAGGGATTTGTAAAATTACAGGAACAAGCAGGAACAAATCCGCGTAAATCCGCGTGTTCTGCGGGCAAAAAAAGGAAAAACATGAGTTGACCCATTGGTCGTCAACCGGCAGGGTTAATCGCGCCACAATCCGACGCGCCGTGTTCGCTCAATCCCTCGTAATCTCCAGCATCGCTTCTTGCAGCGCAGAGCAGAACTGCCTGCGTTGTTCTTCGGTGGTTTCACGCGGAACCCACATGGGTTTTGCATAACGATACTCACATCGCGAAAACGGCAGCGGAATCTGGAACCGGTCCCAACTGCGCAGCCGGATTTTCCAACGCGCAAAGTTTGAAACCGGAATAATTGGCCGCCCGGACAATTGGGCCAGACTGATGATCCCTTCCTGGATTTGATAGACCGGCCCGCGCGGGCCGTCGGGTGTCACGACGACGCTGTAATTCTTTTCAAGCCAGCTCGTGGCCTCCAAAAGCGCCTGCGGGCCGCGGCGGCTGGTCGAGCCGCGAATCGGTTCGATCCCGAACGCCGCCACCACGGACGCCAATAATCCGCCGTCACGGCTGGCGCTCACCATCGCGGCCAGTCCGGCGGCGGGCCACCTTGATCGCGCAAAATCATCGTAACTGGCCAAGGTCAACGGCAGCCGGTTGTGCCAAACGCAATAAATCACCGGCCCCGGTGTCACTGGGCATTGCGCCGCCTCCGGCCAGCGTCCGCGCCAGGTTTTCATGCACACGCGGACCATCGCGCTAATGAGGCTGGCGGCCAGCCGGCGATGCCACGCAAGGGCTTGGGGGATTACAATTCCAGACTTTTTGCCCGCGACAGAGGTCATTTGGGTGATTCTTTGAGCGCGGCGCGCAAAAGGTCGTCCGTGCCGGCTTGCGGGCCAAGCAGCGAACTGACACCGCGAATGGCTTCGTGGGCATCCACCGGCTTGCGACCCAGCGCGATGAGCGCCAGCACCGCGTCATTGACTTTTTGCTCCGCCGGCGAGAGCGCGCGCCGGGCGCTGGCCGCCTCCAGCGCCCCGGCCGCGCCGATCTTATCCTTGAGTTCCACGACGATCCGCTCGGCCGTCTTTTTTCCGACGCCCGAAATTCCCGAAAGCATTTTAACATCCCCGCCTGCCACCGCGCCGCGAAAGGCGACCACGTTGACTCCACTGAGGATATTGAGCGCGATTTTTGGGCCGATGCCGCTCACGCTGTTGATGAGCAAGCGAAACAACTGCCGCTCCGCCAAGCTCATGAATCCGTAGAGCACATGCGCATCCTCGCGCACCACCAAATGCGTCAGCAGGCAGATCGCCTGTCCGGGAGCGGGCAGCTTGTCGAAAGAGGAAAGAGGAATCAGCGCTTCGTAGCCGACGCCGTTGACATCGATGGTGACTTGCGCCGGCAGCGCTTCGATCAATGTGCCTTTCAGGAATGTAATCATCCGAATTGGCGCGGCGTTTAACCGGGCGGCCAGCCCATCGCGCGCCCGCCCAGAATATGGCAGTGCAAATGCGGCACAGATTCTCCGGCGTCGGGGCCATTGTTGATCACCAGGCGATAGCCGGTTTTTGCCAAGCCTAATTGACGCGCGACCTCGGCCGCTTTGAGGAGCAAATGCCCAAGCACTTTGTGGTCGTCAGGCCCGGCGTCGGCGATGCGCGGGATGTTCTTCTTGGGAACGATCAGCACATGAACAGACGCCTGGGGATTGGTGTCGCGAAACGCCAGCACAAAATCGTCCTCATAAACAATTGTGGCCGGAATTTCCCGCGCGATGATTTTTTCAAAGATATTCTTGCTCATGGCCTGTGGCGGCGCCGGCGCGCCGCGCGCAATCATTCCTCAACAAGCCTTCGTGGTCAACCGCTGACGTTAAAGGCATCCGATCACAACACAAGCAGGGCGCACGATTGACTGGCGCTCTCCGACCGCCAGCAGCCTCGCAAAAACTCCACGATTT
>VFSW01015344.1_pt1 | contig 10536 bp, 7 predicted proteins | sample 5358111 | NCBI WGS metagenome assembly VFSW01 (sample SAMN11554181, study PRJNA540505) | mine drainage metagenome | isolation source: sediment from site ElyBrook_90M | place: USA: Ely Copper Mine, Vershire, VT | collected 2017
TGTTATGAGTGCCCCATTTCCTAAATGCGAAACATGTGGCACCCAGTGAATTACCCGTTGTAGTTAATGCTCTCCAGCCCCAGGAATGCCGCGCCGGAACCCAATTCTTCTTCGATGCGGAGCAACTGGTTGTACTTGGCGATGCGATCCGTGCGGCTCACCGAGCCGGTCTTGATCTGGCCCACGCCCGTTGCTACGGCGAGGTCGGCGATGAACGTATCTTCGCTTTCGCCGGAGCGATGCGACATCACCGCGGTGTAGCCGTAGCGGCGGCCCAGGTCGATGGCCTCCAGCGTCTCCGTTAGCGTGCCGATCTGGTTCACCTTGATCAGGATCGAGTTGCCCACGCCCTCTTCAATGCCGCGCTGCAGCCGCTTGATATTGGTGACGAAGATATCGTCGCCCACAAGCTGAATCTTGCTGCCCAGCTTGTCGGTCAGAATCTTCCAGCCTGCCCAATCATCTTCGGCGAGACCGTCTTCGAGCGAAACGATGGGATACTGGCGCGCCCAGTTGCTGTAGAAGTCCACCATCTGCTCGCTGGTGAGCTCGCGCTTGTCGCTCTTCTTGAAGACGTACTTGTTCTTTTCCTTGTCGTAGAACTCGCTGGATGCGGGATCGAGAGCGATGCTGATTTGTTCGCCGGGCTTGTAGCCGGCCTGCGCAATGGCTTCGAGGATGAGCTCGATGGCCTCGTCGTTGGACTTGAGCGAAGGCGCAAAGCCGCCCTCGTCGCCCACCGCGGTGTTATAGCCCTTCTTCTTCAGCACGCTCTTCAGCGTGTGGAAGGTCTCCGCCGACCAGCGCAGCGCATCGCTGAAGCGCGCCGCTCCCACCGGCATGATCATGAACTCCTGGAAGTCCACATTGCTGTCGGCATGAGCGCCGCCGTTCAGCACATTCAGCATTGGCGTGGGCAGAATGCTTGCGTTCACGCCGCCCAGGTAGCGATACAACGGAATCTCCAGCGTCTGCGCCGTCGCGCGCGCGCAGGCCATGGAGACGGCCAGAATTGCATTCGCACCCAGCTTGCTTTTGTTCGGCGTGCCGTCCAGCGCAATCATGGTCGCGTCGATCAACCGCTGGTTGGAGGCATCCATGCCTTCCAGCTCGGGAGCAATCACGGACTCGACATTCTCCACGGCGTGCAGCACACCCTTGCCCATGTAATGCGTCTTGTCGCCGTCTCGCAACTCCACGGCTTCATGCTCGCCTGTTGAAGCGCCCGAAGGCACAATGGCGCGACCCAGCGCGCCGCTCTCCAGAATCACATCCGCTTCCACAGTCGGATTTCCGCGCGAATCCAAAACCTCGCGCGCACGTATGGCAACTATTTCAGTCATGTCAGTCCTCGCAATGCGGTGCAGCAGCCGGTCGTTCAATTTGGGACGGCGATCCACGGCAAGAGCTTCTCCGGCGGCGTTCTCAATCGTTGTCAGAAGCTGTTGCACGTCACGCATCTTTTCTCCATCCCGGGCGCAAAAAGGGCGAATGTTTCCATGTGGATTCTAACAAACCAAGCCGTGCAAGCCCTTGTGGCGACGGTCACAGAACGGCCATGCAGTTGAGCGGATTGAGCTTCACCTCGGCGGGAGAGAGAACGCGGTTCGCCGCCGCCAGCCATTAATCATGCTGATTCGTCCCTGCCAAGGCACCCCCTGCGCGTCAAGCAGCCACAGCCGGGTTCGCGCCGCGATAGCCTTAACTTGGAGAAGTCGGCTTCCCGTTGCGGCCCGTAGGCTGCGGGAAGGGCACTTCGCTGTTGGCGGGGTCTGAAAAGTGCAAGCCCCATTGCGCCCGCCCGAAGGAGTTCTATGAATCGGCCCATTTTGACGTGCGTGTTTCTCGTTCTTGCGGCTACTGCGCTCAGCGCACAGCAGGCGAACCCGTCCGACCCCTTCCAGGGCGAGTCGCGTCCTCCGGCGGACGACACGATCGTGGTCCCGCAGGCGGAACAGGCCAAACCGCCCGCCGGAAAGCCGCAAGTTACACCCGCGCCCGCCGCTGTGGCCACGCAACCGGCCGCGCAGCCGGCGTCCATCGCCCATCCCACATCGGTCGATCCGTCGGTCAACTTCCCCAATCCCGACGGTGGTGACGATGGCATTGTCCAGGTTGCACCCGCTACCGCCAACCCTGTTCCTGGGCAGCCCGCACTCGCCAGCCGGTCTCAAGCCAACGATCCCGATGGCGATATCGTTCACCCCTCCCCGCTTCCGCCGGGTGCGCTTGAAGCCGGCTCCATGATTCGCGCGCGCCTGCTCACCCGCCTCTCCACCGCGCTCAGCCAGCGGGGCGATGCGTTTCGCACCCGCGTGGCCAGCGACGTGATCCAGGACGGACAAGTGCTTATTCCCTCCGGTGCCGAGATCGATGGCCACATCGTCGAGATATCTGAAGGACATCCAGGCGGCCACGGCTCCATGCGGCTGCGTCCGGAGACCGTTATTCTTCTCGATGGCGCGCGTTTCCGCCTGGATGCGCAGGTCGTCGGCACTCCGGGGGCAAAGACCAAGGTGACCGGCGAGGGTGAAATCAATGCAGGCTCGCGGTGGAAGAAGGACGGCATCGAATACGGCGGTGCCGTGGGCGCGGGCGCGGCCACCGGCGCGGTGTTGGCCGGACCGATTGGCGCGGCCACCGGCAGCCTGATTGGCGCGGGAGTGATTACCGTCCACCTGCTCGCCGATCATCCCCAGGCCGTGCTCGAGCCTGGCACCGTGCTGCTCTTCACCCTCAACAGCCGACTCAACCTGGTGGCCACAAACACCCAGGGCAACTGACGCAGAACACCTTGAATCGCAAACGGCGCTGCCGGAGAACCCACGCGAGTGGGTCGCCCGCCATTTGCCTTTTTTCGACGTGATTGGGATCACGGACAGTGCCGCTGTGCGGACGCAAGTATGATCCGCAACTCAGGTTCAGCCTTGGAGCGCCGCGAATGTGTGCGCGACCCCGGACCGAAGGAAGAGGCGGGCGTGATCAACCGGCGCGAAGTGTTGGTGGGCGGAGCAGCGGCAGGTGCGGCGTTGATCTCTGGATGCTTCGGGCGCAACGCGCAGTGGGACTGCCTGACGGAGCATGAGGCGCGCACCCTCGCCGCAATCTGCGATCAGATCGTACCCCAGGATGATTTTCCCAGCGCCTCGCAGGCCGGCGCGGTCATATTCATTGATCTTCAGCTTGCGCGCGCCTATCGGAGGCACAGGAAGGCGTACAGGCAGGGCCTTGCCGCCGCCAGCCAACTAAGCCAGAGCCGCTTTGGTGTGGAACTGGCCGCCGCAACTCCCCGGCAGCAGCTTGCCATTGCGTCCGCGCTGCAGAAGCAGCAGCCGGCCTTCTTCGAGCTTGTCCGCAGCCACACGCTGCAGAGCTACTACGGATCTCCGCGGCACGGCGGCAACCGCGATGCCGTGAGCTGGCGCATGTTGGGGCTGGACGAACCGCCGTTGCGCGGGCGCGCGCAATACGACCTGACCAGGGAACCGCACGCATGAAGCGCGTGAATGCAGTGGTGGTGGGTGCGGGCGCGGCCGGTGGCATCGTTGCCAAAGAGCTGTCCACCGCCGGCCTGAGCGTAGTGCTGTTGGAGCGCGGCAAGTGGTACACGCCGTACGACTGTCGCAAGGACGACCTGCGCAACCAGCGGGTCACCGTGCTGGGCAACGCCTTTGGTCCCGTCGATGACGGCAATCCGCGCGTGATCGTGGACGGAAGAGGGAACGCCCGAACCGTCCTGCCCAGTGACGGCGCTTACCAGAACAACGCCATGTGCGTCGGTGGCGGCACGCTGAGTTACGGCGCTCAGGCCTGGCGCTATATGCCGCAGGACTTTCGCATGCGCTCCACTTACGGAGCGCCCGAGGGCAGCTCGCTTGAGGACTGGCCCATCGGCTACGAAGATCTGGAGCCGTTTTACGAGAAGGCGGAGTACGAGATCGGCATCAGCGGTGATTACACGGCAGATCCCTTCCACACCAGGCGCCGCCGTCCGCTTCCCATGCCGCCGCTTCCGCCCAACCACGAGTTCGAAATCCTGGCGCCGGCGGCCAAACGCCTGGGGCTGCATCCATTTCATCTGCCCATGGCGCGCAACTCCGTTCCCTACAACGGGCGCGGCCCGTGCATGCGCTGCCGCTGGTGTTGCGGCTTTGCCTGCGAGGCGGATGCAAAGAACGGCTCGCAGAACACGGTGATCCCCACCGCGCTGGCCACCGGCAACTGCGAACTCCGCACCGAGTGCATGGTGACGCAGATTCTGACCGAGGACGACGGGCGCGCGCGCGGCGTGTCCTACATCGATGCGCATGGCCGGTGGCAGGAGCAGCCTGCCGACGTGGTCATCGTTTCGGCGTGCGCCATTGAGTCGGCGCGGCTGCTGCTGAACTCGAAGTCGCGGCTCTTTCCCGGCGGGCTCGGCAATCGTTTTGACCAGGTCGGCCGCAATCTGCAAGGGCATCACTATACGGGCGCGGTCGGCTACTTCGACTTCGAGACCTACGACGACATAGGCCCCGGCGCCAGCATCGCGGTCTGCGATTACAACCACGGCACGCCTGGGCTCTGCGGCGGCGGCATGCTGGCTAACGAGTTCATCCGCCTGCCGATTCACATGATCGACCGGCTCCCCGACAATACGCCGCGATGGGGCCTCGGCCACAAGCAGGCAATGCGTCAATGGCACAAGCGCAACATCGTGATCATGGGGCCCACGCAGCAGATTCCCATGGCCAGCGCGCGCGTCACTGTCGATCCCGCGGTGCGCGACCAGTGGGGCCTGCCGGTGGCGCGCATCCAGGGCAACGTTCACCCGGTGACCTACGACATTGGCGAACTCCAGGCCACGCGCGCCGAGGCGTGGCTCAAAGAGGCGGGCGCAATTCAGATATCGCGCATGGCCTACCGTTCCGAGACCGTGAGCGCGGGGCAGCACCAGGCGGGCACCTGCCGCATGGGCGACGATCCGCGCGGTTCGGTGGTGAACCGCAACTGCCAGGTCCACGACGTGGACAATTTGTTTGTGATCGATGGCAGCGTGCACGTGACCAACGGCGGATTCAACCCGGCGCTGACCATCATGGCCGTGGCCTATCACGCATCGGATGCGCTGGTGCGGGGGTGGAAGGGAACGAGCTTCCGGTCATGAGACGAGCCATCGTAGTGAGCGTATGCGCTGTCGTCTCTGTCGCTGGTTTGGCGCTGGCGGGGGGCTACGGCGTCTCGCTGTACTATGCGGCCGGCCATGGCGCGGCGTGCGCCAACTGCCACGAGATGGCGGCCAACGTCAGCGCGGTACATGCGTCGCCGCATCACGATGCGCAGTGCGCGGATTGCCACGACGCGAGCGCTGCCACCAAGCTTCGCCACCTCCGCGTGCACCTGACGGCACGCGCGCCGGAACAGATTCGCCTCCGCGAGGCCGATGTGCGCGCAGTCGCGCTCAAGTGCCGAAGCTGCCACAACCACGAGTACGCGAGCTGGCATTCAGGACCGCACTCCGTTTCATACGGCGAAATCTTTACCGATGCGTCGCACAATACCCGGCGGCGTTTGACGGATGACTGCCTGCGCTGTCACGGCATGTACTTCCAGGGACCTCTGCGCGATCTGGTTCAGCCTCAGGACACGCGCGGACCATGGAGTCTGCTGCGGCCGGAACTGGCTCGGCAGCCGGCGATCCCTTGCCTGTCCTGCCACTGGATGCATCGCGAGGGCATGCCGCAAAGCAAGCCCGCGACGCGGTTTTCCATGGCCGCGCCCGCGCTCGACGATTCGCTCGCCTTCTATGACCGGCGCGAGCAGATGCACTTTCGCGCGGCATCCCTGCCCATTCCGCAACTGCACGATGGCGCGCGAATTATGAAGGTGAGCCCCGACCCGCGCCAGGGCGTCTGCTACCAGTGCCATGCGCCGCGCATCGCGGAGACGGGGAGCGCGGCCGCCTTGAATCGATGGGGCGTGCAGGCGGGCTCCGGCGACGACCGCACTCCCATGGGCGTGCATGAGGGCATCAGTTGCCTGGCCTGCCACAACGGCCACAACGAGAACGCGCGCGCCTCCTGCGCCACCTGCCACCCGGCCATGTCGAACTGCGGCATTCCCGTCGAAAAGATGGACACTACCTTCGCCAGCGAGAAGAGCACGCACAATATCCATTGGGTCAAGTGCGAGGACTGTCACCGCCACGGCGTACCTCGCGCGAAATCCGCGCAAGCCTCGGCCGGAGAGTAGGACAGATTCTCAGAACCGCAGCAGGTACGACACCTTCATGTAGATGGTCTTTCCATCGTTCATCAGCGAAGAGGATGTCGGCGGCAGGATGGGATCGCCTGGATTGCATGAGCCGTTCTCCTCGCGCGTGCAGAGCGCGCGATCGATGTTGGCGAAGTTTCCAATGTAGCCAACATAGAGCGCCGTGCCGGGGTGTGGCATATAGGTAAACAGCGCGTCGGCAAACAGCGACTTTGAGTTCGCCAGGTCGGTGTACTGCGCATGCGGCAGCGTGGAGATGTACTGCCCGATCAGGTTGAACGAAGCTGCCTTGGTCAACTGGTAATTCCAGCGCGAGATGAGTTGGTGGTTGTCGTAGACAACGGTTCCGGTGGCCGGGTCCGTAAAGTGCGTATAGGCGTAATTGTTCTGCAGGTCGATCGAACTGGTCGGCTTGACCTCCAAGTTCAGGCTGGGCGACTCCACGTTCACCGGCGCGGGCCCCTGATTTGCCGGCGGCGAGTAGTTCACCTCCGTGCCCTTGTAGAAGCCGGCGCCCATAGCCAGGTAGGGAACAGGAGATGTGTAGAAGTACGCGCCCGCGGTGTGGCTGTGATATTCCACGTCGTTCTTCAGCACCGGATAGTCGATGGGCCGCAGCCGGTCCTGCCCCAGGTCGATGTTCGCGGACAACGATGTGCGCCGCTTGAAGCTGACGTTGTAGGAGGGGTTCACGTAGTAGTCCAGCGGCACGCCGTTGTGGTCACAGATGCGTTCGGTATACATGCCGGGGCCGTGCGACAGAATCGGCCCTTTGGCCGGACGGAATGTATAGCTCAGGCTTCCGTTCGGCTCGCGTATGTCAGGACGCTGGAAGAAGCCCGTATCGGTCACAAAGCCCGCCGCCGTGTCGCTGTAGGCCGTCCACCAGTTCCAGTGCAGGTCGGAGTAGCTGACTTGCTGGTACCACGCCTGGCCGCTGCACGTGAGTTCGAAATTCTCGCACTCCTGCTCGCCTGGCGTGCTGTTGCTCAGGTTGCGCGTCTCTGAAGTCAGACCCTGCCCGGTGACGGTCCAGCGATTCTTCAGGCGAAACCTGTAATCGAGGCCGCCCGCGCGGTTGTGGGAGTTTTGGTCCTCGCGGTCGGCGTAGATCAGGCCAACATTCGACAGCGTACCCACGTCCCGATTGACGCGCCCCAGGTAGAAGTGCGCGCGCTTGTTGTACTGCGGATCGCTCGGCGGGACCGACTGCCCGGGCCCTTGATCGTCCACCGCCAGCACGCCCATTGCCCATTCGCCGAGCTTTCCCGTGAGCCGCGCCCCATACTGCGGCTTCAGGATGTTGTTGGTGTAATACAAGCTGATCGGCGTCATGAAGTAGCTGCTGTTCTCAATGAAGAACGGACGCACCTCGGCAAAGTACGGTGGGAACCGCTGGTTGGGAGCTGCGGGATTGTCGATGCCTACCTGGCTGAAATCGGGATTGATGGTGGTGTCGAGCACCAGGCTGTTGTGCAAAATAAACTTCGAGTCCAGCCCGCCATACCCCTGCAGATGCTTGTCCTGGAAGTACGGGTTCGTCGGATCGATGGTGTTCAACTGGCGCAGATTGCGTGCCAGCACGTAAGGCTCGAACTGCAGGTTCTGTCCCTTTTTCACGTCGCGAAAGCCCTCCACGGCGCGGTCCTGCGTCAGTCGCCCGGCAATGTCGTGGTTGCTGCGCGGCCAGTAGTCGTACTCGTTGGTATGCGTCACCGCGCGGCTCAGAATGATGCCCCAGGTGCGGATCTCGCCCGGCGCGGCCTTTGCAAAGTAGAGGCTGGCGAACGGAATCCGCATCAGCACCACGTAACCCCACCGCGTCCGTTTGCCCCACGTATCCCAAACCGTGTCGAAGGAGTAGTCGTAGCCCGCCTGCTCGCTGAACAGCGCATCGGCCTGGATGCCCAGCGGGTTCGACTGAAACATGAACGCTCGGCGCTGGTCGTGGAACGTGTCCACCATCAGCGTTACGTTATCGTCGTCGCCCAGCGAATCGCGCGCCAGCATGTGGGCCCGGATCAGATCGTGGTGGTTGTCGCGGCACAGGAACGCGACGAAGAAATACTCGTGCGTGTAGGCAAGATACGCAGTAGTTTTCTCAAAGGGCTGATTGCCGTCATCCGGATAGCGCTGCAGAAAATTGGTGACGCGCAGCATCCTGTTCTCGATCGGCGAAACAGTGGAATCGTCGAGAAAATCCTGCACCCGAGGAGCCACGTCGAGGCGGGGAATTTCGATGTCTCCTGACTTTAGTTTGGCATTTGCCTCGGAGGTTTCAAGGATCTGCTGAGGCGTTGCGGGAACCGGCGCAGAAGGCAGCACTCCGGCGCGGTCGGGTGACTCCGCGGCAAGCGCCGGAACCGCAATCGCGCCGGCCAGGAACAGCACGGCGACTGCCGGCCCTCTCAAACATCCAAAGTGGTGCATTTTCAATGCCGGCTCTCGTCTCGTCCAATCGTGGCGTGCTGCCTTTGCAGTTTGTGAAGGGTTCCGCGCAATGGTCTATCTCATTTATAGCCCACCTGAAAAAGACGATTGGGACAGCGCTCCGTCACCTTCGAGTGTGAGCGAAGGCCGCGAACGTATCCGAAATGGTGAACCCTGATACACTCCCTTTTGGCCAGGAGGGCCGACCGTATGTCCGAGATCCAGACCGTAGCCGTCATCGGCGCTGGAACCATGGGTTCCGGCATCGCCCATGTATTCGCGCGCACCGGATTTAATGTATTGCTCTGCGATGTGGAACAGCGCTTCCTCGACCGCGCCCTCACGCAGATTCGCGCCAATCTGGGCCGCGAGGCCGCGAAAGGCAAGCTGGCCGAGGCGGAGGTCGAGCCAGCGCTCGCCCGCATTGCGCCAACCGTCGATCGCAACGCGCTTGCCGCGGCGCATTTTGCCGTGGAAGCCGCCAGCGAGCGCTTTGAAGTCAAAGCAGAGCTCTTCCGCGAACTCGATCGCGTCCTGCCCGCCGATGCAATTCTTGCCACCAACACCTCCTCCATCTCCATTACCAAACTTGCCGCGCAGACCGGCCGCCCCGCGCAGGTGATCGGCATGCACTTCTTCAATCCAGTGCCGGTCATGGCGCTGGTTGAGGTGATCCGCGGCCTCGCCACCAGCGACCAGACCTTCGCCGTCGTTCGCGACCTCGCCGTGCGCCTGGGCAAAACCCCTGTCGAAGTGAATGACGCGCCGGGCTTCGTCTCCAACCGCGTCCTCATGCCCCTTATCAACGAGGCCGCCTATGCTGTCATGGAAGGCGTCGCCACGCCAGAAGCCGTGGATCAGGTCTTCAAGCTCGGCATGGCCCACCCCATGGGACCGCTTACTCTGGCCGACTTCATCGGCATCGATGTCTGCGTCGATATCATGCGCGTCCTGCACGAAGGCCTGGGCAATCCTAAATACGCCCCCTGCCCGCTATTGGTCCGCATGGTCGATGCGGGCTGGCTCGGCCGCAAATCCGGGCGCGGGTTCTATACCTACCAGAAGTAGAAGCTGAACCCGCGGAACATCTCCGGAACCGGTAGAAGGTGCTGCGCGTATCAGACTATGAGGCCGCCGCCAGCGGACATATCGCCGCTGAGCCGCGTCAAATGCGTATGCAGAGCTTTGCCGACACTCTCGGGCAGGTCTTTCGGGCCATCGCTGCCAACAAGCTGCGCAGCTTTCTCACCATGTTCGGCATTGCCTGGGGCGTCGGTTCACTGCTTGTGCTTGTGGGACTCGGCGAAGGCTTTCGTTCCGGCCAGAAGCGCAACCTGGCTACCTTCGGCAACGACGTGGTCCTGATGTGGAACGGAACCATCCCCGCGGTCGCCAACCAGCACACCGGGATGCGTCCCTATCAGCTCACCCTGCGCGATGCCGCGGAGATGAAGAAGCTGCCTGAGTTGCGTGCCGTCACCGTCGAGCTCAACCGCTCCGACCTCTACGAAGTCAGCCAGTGGAGCAACACCTCCAGCCATGTCATCGGCGTGCAGCCGAACTACACCAGCGTCCGCTTCATCCCCATGGCCCTGGGTCGATTCCTGGACGACGCCGATCTCGCCGATCGCCGCCGCGTCGCCGTCCTCGGCGCCAAGGCTGCCAGCCTTCTGTTTCCCGGCCATCCCATGCTGGGCGAAACCATCACCATCAACGGCACTGCCTTCACGGTCATCGGCACAGTCGGCAAAATCTCTCGCGGCAACAACGACAACGACGACCAGAAGGTCTACCTTCCCATCACCACCATGCTGGAACTCTTTGCCCTCAAGGGCGAAAACGTCGCGCGCGACG
>VFSW01015345.1_pt1 | contig 10536 bp, 8 predicted proteins | sample 5358111 | NCBI WGS metagenome assembly VFSW01 (sample SAMN11554181, study PRJNA540505) | mine drainage metagenome | isolation source: sediment from site ElyBrook_90M | place: USA: Ely Copper Mine, Vershire, VT | collected 2017
ACCACTCCCGCCGATTGGATCATTGAGGACATGCTCATTTTTCAGGCTGCTGCGGGTATCTACGTTGCCATCTTCTACCCTTGGGGAACTTCCTGGTATTCGACTTCTGCGGCGCCTTATCTGCATTCCATTTTCTTCTTCCGGCCGGACATCAGTTATCTCGTAACCATGCCCCTCATCGTGAAATTCCACGTTGTCAATGGCTGGCTGATTGTCGGATTCTTCCCGTTCACGCGTCTTTTGCATGCCCTGGTGGCGCCGTTGCACTACCTCTGGCGCAAACCTCAGTTGGCGCGTTGGTATGGGATTGGAATCCTGCCTGTGTGGCCGCGCCGGCCCAGCGGTGTGAGGGACTGACGAAATGGCCGCGCCGCGCCCAAAGCCGTCGGTGTTAATGAAGTACCTCGGCAGCCCATTCGTAACGCTGGTGCTTGTGACCGCACTCGCTTTCAGCTTGATGATCCTGGTGCCGAAGTTCAATGCGTACGCCTTGCCCGGCAATCAACTGGGCTACGAGCCCACGCAACCGGTGGCTTTTTCCCATCGTCTGCACGCCGGCGAGCTACAAGTGCAGTGCCTGTACTGCCACTCGGGAGCGGAGAAGAGCCGCCACGCCGGGATACCGGCCGCGAACGTCTGCATGAATTGTCATCGCTTCGTTGCGGCTCCGCTGGGGGCAATCCACGCGGAAGACGAATTGGCGAAAAAAGAGAAGCGCGCACCCCGACGAGTGGTTTCTCCGGAAATCCAGAAAATCTACGACGCGCTGGCGCTCAACGAAAAGATGCAACCCGATCCGGTCAGACAGACCACCCCGATCAGCTGGGTGAAGGTTCACAATCTGCCGGATTTCGTCTATTTCGACCACCGCCCCCATGTCAATTCTGGAGTCGCGTGCCAGAAGTGCCACGGCGCAGTCGAGACCATGGAGCGCGTCCGCCAAGTCGAGGACTTGAGCATGGGATGGTGCGTGAACTGCCATCGCGGAGTCGATCGTGCGGGACTGGATGGCAATGGAAGCTTTACCAGCGCACCGGCCCCGGCGGCACAAGGACCTGTGCCTGTGACACACCGCGTGTATGCGTCCATCGACTGTTCAACCTGCCACTACTGAGGAGAGTTGTCTGAGCAAGCGACGAACAAAACGGTATTGGAAGAGCCTGAAGGAGCGGGATGCCGCCCCCGACGTTCTGAAGGCCCACGCAAACGACTTTCCGGAAGGCGGGCCGCGCCAGTTCCGCCGCCGGGATTTCCTGAAAGCGACCGGATTCACGCTGGGAGTGGCTTTCGCTACCGGTTGCAGCCGCGCTCCCGTGCAGCGGGCGATTCCTATACTTTCGCAACCAGCGGAGATGGTTCCCGGGCGTTCGCTATTCTATGCCTCCACGTGCGCGGGTTGCAGCGCTGGTTGCGGATTACTCGCCAAGGTACGCGACGGTCGGCCGATCAAACTGGAAGGCAATCCCCAGCACCCGGTCTCGCGCGGGGGATTGTGTGCTACAGGTCAGGCGAACATTCTCGGCCTCTACGACTCTCAACGACTGCAGCACCCTTTGAAGGAAGGGAAGAGATCCTCCTGGACCGAAGTTGACCGGGAGATCCAGGCTGGGCTCGCACGTATTCGTGGTGATCGCGGAGCGGTTCGGTTCTTGAGTGGAACCATCACTAGTCCAACCACTCGCGCCGCCATCCAAGAATTTCTCAAGGGCTTCCCCGATGCGCGGCATATCGTCTATGACCCGCTCTCGAACGCCGCCCTGCTCGATGCCCACGAGCAAACGCATGGCGTGCGTGTCCTGCCGCGGTTTCACTTCGACAGGGCCGAAGTCATTGTCAGCTTCGATGCCGATTTTCTAGGAACGTGGATTTCGCCCGTCGACTACACCACCGACTACCGTGCCGGGCGCGATCTGGAGGCAAAGCGGATTTCCTATCACGTCCAGTTCGAGCCGCGCATGACGGTGACCGGCAGCAAGGCCGACCAGCGCTTTGCGGTTGCGCCGGAAGAGATGGGTCTTCTGCTCACGCACATGGCGCAGAGAATTGCGCGCAGGGCGGCAGCGCCGCTCACTTCCGGCGAGCCAGAGGCTGTTTCTGTTGACTCGGCATTCCTGGATGAACTGGCGGACCGCCTTTGGCACGCGCGCGGGCGAAGCTTGATCGTCTGCGGCACGAACGATCTACAGCACCAGCTTCTGAGCAGCTACCTCAACCATCTGCTGGGAAACTACGGCTCAACGCTCGATGTCGAAAAGCCGTCCCTGCAAGCGCAAGGAAGCGACAGAGAACTGGGCGGACTTCTCGCTGAATTACAGGATGGCAAAGTCAAGGCTCTCTTTGTGTACGGAGTGAACCCGGCTTTCGATTTGCCGGGAGGTGACGGTCTGGCGGGGGCGCTGCGGAAGGTGCCCCTGCTGGTCAGCTTCGCGCAGCGCGTGGACGAAACCGCCGCCCTGGCGCGCTACGTTCTGCCCGAGCAGAACTATCTGGAATCGTGGAACGATGCCGAGCCGGTGAGCGGGCTGGTCAGTGTGTCTCAGCCCACGATTCATCCGCTGGGGGACGCGCGATCACTCGTGGAAACGATCGCAACCTGGAACGGTAAAACCAAACCGATCTATGACCTCCTGCGAGAACACTGGAAGGCAGACATCTTCCCTCGTCAGAAGAGAGAATCGAACTTCGACGCGTTCTGGGACCGCACCGTGCACGATGGGTTTGCCGAGGTTGAACCACTTCCGATCAAGGCAAAAAAATTTAGTCCGCACGTAGTCCGGCCAATTCTGAAAGCTCCGCGCCTCAAGACCGGAACCTTCGCCCTCGTGCTCTATCCCACCGTCGCCATGCTCGATGGCCGCAATGCATACAACCCATGGCTGCACGAGCTTCCCTACCCAATCACCAAGGTGACCTGGGACAACTATGCGTCGATCTCTCCAGCCGCTGCACAGCGGCTTGGTGTCGTGGATGGAGATGTTGTTCGTCTGGAGAGCGGCGGCCAGGTATTCGACCTTACCGCATGCATGCAGCCCGGTCAGCACGATGAGGTCATCGCGGTAGCCCTGGGCCATGGCAGCAGGTTGAGCGCTCGCTTCGCCAAGGTCGGGCCCCAGTGGCTCGATGCCATCGTAAGCGTCGGAGAGAAAGGCGTTGTCGGCGTGAATGCCGCTCCGCTGCTGCGATGGAGCGATGGACTTCTGCAATATGACAGCGCTCAGGTCAAGGTCAGCCGCACTGGCAGGCAGCGCGAGTTGGCATCTACGCAGACCCACAACACGCTCACTGTCCCCAAGAAGCTCACGCCTCCGGGCAGCGGCGCTCGGTCGGTGGTTCAGGAAACGACCCTGGCGGCATATCTCAAAGATCCGCACGCGGGCGTGGAAGACCACGAAGAGAAAGAAGACTTGTGGCCCACAGACCATCCCTACAATGGGCCGCGCTGGGGCATGGTGATTGATCAGAACGCATGCACTGGCTGTTCCTCCTGCGTGATCGCCTGCCAGGTGGAGAACAACATTCCGGTCGTGGGCCGGGATGAAATTCGCCGCAACCGCGAGATGCACTGGATGCGCATTGACCGCTATTACTCGGAAACCGAATCCGGCGAGATCGAAGTTGCCTACGAGCCGCTGATGTGCCAGCAATGCGAAAACGCTCCTTGCGAAACGGTATGCCCGGTGCTGGCCACCGTGCACAGCGAAGACGGTCTGAACCAGCAGGTCTACAACCGCTGCATTGGGACCCGCTACTGCGCCAACAACTGCCCCTACAAGGCGCGGCGCTTCAACTGGTTCAACTACGCGCACGACGACCAGCTGCAGAACCTCGTTTTGAATCCCGATGTCGCGGTGCGATCGCGCGGCGTGATGGAGAAGTGCACGTTCTGCGTGCAACGCATCCAGGAGGCCAAGATCGAGGCAAAGCGGCGTGGCGAGAAAGTGTCGGACGGTGCCGTCCAGACGGCCTGCCAACAATCTTGTCCGGCGCAGGCAATCTACTTCGGTGATCTCAACGATCCGAACAGCCAAGTCAGCAAGATGATGGCGAACCCACGGCGCTATCGAGTGCTCGAAGAACTGAACGTCCGTCCTGCCGTGGGATACCTGACCATCGTGCGCAATCGCCCCCAAGAGGGAGAACAGGAAAGTAAGGAACATCATGGCTGAAGCCGCAATGGCGCTGCGACTGCCTCTGATCGAGGGTGATAAGTCGATCGCGCAAGTCACGCACGATGTGTGCGCCCCCATGGAGGCGCGTCCCACGGCGCTCTGGTGGATAGCATTACTGATCTCGTCCTCGTTCTTGCTGCTGGGAGCGGCGGCTATCGCCTACCAGATTGCGGTCGGAGTGGGCACTTGGGGGCTGAACCGTACCGTAGGCTGGGCGTTCGACATCACCAACTTCGTTTTCTGGATCGGAATCGGGCATGCCGGCACGCTGATCTCCGCTATTCTCTTCCTGTTCCGGCAGCGCTGGCGTACGTCGGTGAACCGCGCCGCGGAAGCAATGACCATCTTCGCCGTGATGTGCGCCGGCATTTTCCCCGTCATCCACACCGGCCGGCCCTGGTTCGCCTACTGGATGTTTCCGTACCCCAACACCCGCGGGTCGTTGTGGATAAACTTCCGCTCACCGCTGGTGTGGGACTTCTTCGCCATTTCAACCTACTTCACGGTCTCGGCAATGTTCTGGTTCATCGGCATGCTGCCCGACCTGGCCACGATCCGCGACCGCGCGACCGCCAAGTGGCGCCGAAAGCTGGCGGGGGTGTTGAGCCTGGGTTGGAATGGTTCTTACCGGGCATGGCAACGTTATGAAGTCGTGTACTTGATGCTGGCGGGGCTCGGAACACCGCTGGTTATCTCGGTACACACCATCGTGAGCTGGGATTTCGCCACCGCCGTGCTACCGGGCTGGCATGCCACCATTTTTCCGCCGTACTTCGTGGCAGGCGCAATCTTCTCCGGCATGGCGATGGTGCTGACGTTGATGATCATCGCCCGCAAACTGATGCGGCTTGAGGACTACATCACCATTCGCCACATCGACCGTATGTGCAAGCTGGTGATCACCACCAGTGGCATCGTGGGCCTGTCATACGGGACCGAGTTCTTTACGGCGCTGTACTCCGGGAGTTCCTACGAACAATTCGTATTCCTGAACCGCGCGCTGGGACCGCTATTCTGGGGCTATTGGACGATGGTCGGTTGCAACGTCTTCATTCCCCAGTTGCTTTGGTTTCGCCGAGTCCGAACTTATGTTCCAGCGGTGTTTGCGATTTGTATTCTGGTGAACGTGGGGATGTGGTTCGAGCGCTTCATAATTATTGTTAATTCTTTATCTCGCGACTTCATCCCCGCCAACTGGTTCCACTATGCGCCCACTCGGGTGGAAGTGGCCACGCTGCTGGGCAGCTTCGGATTGTTCTTCACGCTGTTCCTGTTGTTCTGCCGTTTCATTCCGGTGATTGCTGTAGCCGAGGTCAAGGGAGTTCTGAAATACGGCAAGCCCCAACTGGAGTCCGCCCATGAGTAAACGACTGCTCATCGGAGTCTTCGAGAGCGAAGACGACACCTTGGCCGCGATCCGCGCCTCGCGCCAGCGAGGTTTCAAGGTGGTGGACGTCTATACGCCTTACGCGGTTCACGGAGTCGAAGAAGCGATGGGGCTGGCACCATCGCGTATCGCCTGGGTGGTATTCGCATTGGGGGTCTTGGGGGGCGGCCTGAAAGTGTGGTTCGAGTTTTGGACCACCGCGGTGGACTGGCCCGTCAATGTGGGAGGCAAGCCGTTTAACTCCCTGCCTGCTTTTGTCCCGGTGACGTTCGAGGTGATGGTGCTCTTCGCGGCTGTCGGAGCGGTTCTCTCCTTCTTCTTTGTTTGCCGGCTCTATCCCGCGAAGCGTGCGGTGCTGCCCGTGGCGGGAGTCACCGACAACCGTTTTGCTGTTGTTCTGGAAGAGACCGACTCGACCTTCGATCCCGCAGAGGTTGGGAAGATGTTTGAGAAACTCCACGCCGTACACGTGGACGAGCAGATCACCGGGGAGGTCGCGTGACAGGACGCGTGGTATTGAACGGTTTTCTGCTTCTCGCCGTGATCACATCGGTTGGCGCCAGCTGGATCTTCAGTTCGGACCCCACGAGGCCCAACTTCGAGTTTCTTCCACAAATGGCGCACTCCCCGCGCGACAAGGCCTTTGCTCCCAATCCAAATTTTTCCGATGGAACGACGCTGCAACGCCCGGAGCCGGGAACAATCGCCCGCGGTTCCATGCCACTGCACTACACAGCCACGCCACAGGATGCTCTCCGAGCGGGAGAAGAACTCAAGAGTCCTCTCGATGTGAGCAATGTGCGGGCCCGGGAGCGTGGCGCTTTTGTGTTCTCCAATTTCTGCGCGGTCTGCCACGGCGGCGGCGGTGCCGGAAATGGACCGGTGGCACAGCGTGGGTATCCGCCGCCCCCATCACTCTTAGCCGACCATGCGCTGAAGATGAAGGACGGGCAATTGTTCCACGTGCTCAGCTACGGGCAAAACAACATGCCATCCTATGCCAGCCAGCTATCCCGCGAGGACCGCTGGAACGTGATCCTTTACGTACGCACTATGCAGGCGTCGGCCACACAGGTACCAGCGTCGGCTGCGCCCTCCACCTCACCAGTGAAGGCGGTGCAGGGCGACGCCGCGAAGGTCTCTGGGGGACAGCCATGAACGCACGGGACTTCACCTTCGAACCGAACGCGAAGATTGTCGGGCGAATGCAGGCGCTGGCTGGGATCGGCGTCGCGACCCTGGTTGCAGGTTTATTCCTCGCGCCACAAAGAATCTGGCTCAACCTCTTGCTCGTGAGCTACTACCTGTTGGGATTGGCCCTGGCCGGGATGGCGTGGATTGCGATCCAGTATGTCAGCGGCGCTCACTGGAGTACAGCACTGCGACGCGTGCCCGAGGCTATGGCCGGTGTGCTCCCGCTGGGGGCTCTGGGGATCATCTGTATTGTGATTCTCCATCCGTCGCTCTATCCGTGGACCGGCGGCGTGCACGTTGAGGGCGATGCCCCAGGATTCAAGCTCATGTGGTTGAGCCTGCCCTTCTTTCGCATTCGCGCCGTCGTCTATCTGTTGGGATGGCTTGGGTTCGCGTGGGCGATGTTACGGCTCTCTCGCCAGCAGGATTCCGACGGTGAGCTTAGCCACACCCGGCGGAGCGCTGCTCTGGCTGTGCTGTTTCTCGTGTTCTTCGGCGTCACATTCTGGTTGGCAAGCGTCGACTGGATTATGTCGCTGGAGCCGGAGTGGTACAGCACAATTTTTGGCTTCTACAATTTTGCCGGCGCCTTCTTGAGCGGGTTGGCGACGCTTGCTCTGTTGCTAGTTTGGCTGCAACGTTACGGCCCTCTGAAGAGTGTTATCCGCGAGCAACATCTCCACGATCTGGGCAAGTTGCTGTTCGCCTTCAGCACCTTCTGGGCCTACCTGTGGTTCAGCCAATACATGCTGATCTGGTACGCGAACCTGCCGGACGAAACGGTTTATTACGTCCGGCGCCTCCACGGATTCTGGCAGCCCCTGTTCGTGCTCAACCTGTTTTTGAATTGGGTTGTGCCATTCTTGGTGCTTCTGCCGAGGATGAACAAACAACGGGCTGGAATTCTGGTCAGAGTCAGCATCGTCTTGCTCGCGGGACGCTGGCTGGACCTTTATCTGATGATTATGCCGCCATTCTCGGCCGGCAAACCGCATATCGGAATCTGGGAGATTGGTCTGGTTGCGGGTCTTGTGGGCGTGTTCGGTCTTGGTTTCTTAGCAGCCCTTCGTCGCGCTCCACTCGTTCCGGTCAGGGATCCGTATCTGGCAGAGAGCCTGCACTATCACGCTTAAGGCGGGCCGAAAACGCGCTCGGTTTAAGAACGGTAAGAGTAATTATGGCAGCCATAGAGCTTGAAGCCCGGAGTTCCACCACGGCAACACGCCGGCCCGAAACCGGTGCGTTCCGCGTGGCAGCTCCCAGCCTGCAGCGGGCCGCCATTTTCGATGCAATTAAGAATCTTCATCCTGCCTACTTCGCCATGGTGATGGCGACGGGAATTGTCGCCATCGCTGCTCAACTGACTGGTTTCCGGGTGCTCGCGGTTGGGCTCTCCTGGCTGAATCTCGCCATCTTTGTTGTGCTCTGGACCCTGACACTGGCCCGGGCAATCCTCTTTCCCCGAGAGTTCTTCCATGACTTGATCGATCACAAGCGAGGACCTGGATTCTTCACCATCGTTGCGGGAACCAGCGTGTTGGGGCGCCAACAGATCATCATTTTCAACCACTATGGGGCAGCGACCGCCCTGTGGTTTCTTGCTGTGCCGCTATGGGCCGGCTTTACCTATGCGATCTTCACCGGGTTCACGGTCAAGGAAGACAAGCCAGCACTGGCCGAAGGTATTCACGGAGGATGGTTGATTGCGGTGGTCGCCACCCAGGCCGTGTCCAGCTTGGGTACCCTCCTTGCCAGCCGGTTTCCAGCCCACGAAACCGAGATGCTGTTCTTCTCGCTCTGCATGTGGCTGTGCGGAGGCATGCTCTACATCTGGGTCATTTCGCTGATCTTCTACCGCTATACATTCTTCCGTTTTCTGCCTTCCGATCTCATGCCGCCCTACTGGATCAACATGGGGGCGATGGCGATTTCCACGCTGGCGGGCGCCAACCTGATCCTGAATGCCAATCGCGCACCCTTCCTGATGGCGCTGCTGCCGTTTCTGAAGGGCTTCACGGTGTTCTTCTGGGCAACGGCAACGTGGTGGATTCCGATGCTGGTGACGCTCGCTATCTGGCGTCATGTCTACAAGCGATTCCGGTTGACCTACGACCCTCTTTACTGGGGCGCCGTGTTTCCGCTGGGCATGTACACGGTCAGTACCTTTCAGTTGGCACAGGCTTTGGACCTGCCATTCCTGCTGGGGATTCCACATTACTTCGTGTACATCGCTGTTACCGCCTGGATGGCGACGTTTGCCGGGCTGCTTTGGACGATGAGGAATCTGACGAACGCTAAGAAGGGAATCGCATCGTGAATCAATTCAAAGGGACACCCAATTGGCAGCCTGTTCGCAGCGACCCTGGGATTCGCTGCCGGCTTCGCGGCCGTCGCGTTGTTCGGGCCGACCGCCAGCAGATTTCAGGAGGTGATGCATCTCTCGCCCATCATGGTGGGATTCCTGGTATCGGCACCGGCCCTGTCCGGATCGCTGCTCCGAATTCCTTTTTCGGCGTGGGTCGATACCACCGGAGGACGCAAGCCATTTCTGGTGTTGCTAACTCTCTCTCTCGTGGGAATGGCTGGCCTGCTCGCGGTGATTTCTGCTCTCTATCCCGATCATCTCTCGCGCAATCTTTACCCTCTTCTTCTCCTGCTTGGTGTCCTCTGCGGCTGCGGCATCGCTACCTTCTCGGTTGGGATTAGCCAGGTTTCCTACTGGTTCCCTCAAGCCAAACAGGGCCGCGCACTGGCCGTCTACGGGGGCGTTGGCAACCTGGCTCCAGGAGTGTTTTCATTCCTCTTGCCCGTCGCGCTTGCCAGCATGGGGCTGGCCAAATCCTATGCGGCGTGGTTCGTGTTCTTGTTGGCAGGCACGATTCTCTACGCTCTGCTTGGCAGAAATGCGTGCTTCTTCCAGCTTCTGCAGCAAGGCGTGAATCCGGAGGAGGCCCGCAACCTGGCGCGCGCAAGCGGACAGTCTTTGTTTCCAGCTGGGAGTCTGATCCAGAGCCTGAAACTTTCGGCACGCACGTGGAAGACCTGGGCGCTCGTGTGGGTCTACTTCACAACCTTCGGCGGTTTCATCGCGCTGACGGCGTGGTTCCCGACCTATTGGCGATCCTATTTCGGCGTGAGCGCGGTGAAAGCAGGGTTGCTGACCGCGCTCTACTCCGTGTTGACCTCAGCGATTCGCATTGGCGGCGGCATGCTTTCGGACCGCTTGCGCGAAGGAGGGGAGAACACGGCGATCCTCGCCCTGCTGATCATGGCGAACGGGGCCATCATCATGACCAGCGCCACGCAGTTGGAACTTGCGCTCCCCGGCGAAATCCTGCTGGCCATTGGCATGGGTGTTTGCAATGCGGCCGTTTTCAAACTGGTGCCGCAGGAGGTGCCCGAAGCGGTAGGAGGAGCCGTGGGGTGGGTCGGCGGATTAGGAGCGCTCGGCGGCTTCATTATTCCGCCGGTGCTGGGTTTCGCGGTACACGATCTCGGCCAGCGCGGCTACGCGATCGGCTTCATCGTTTTTGTTTTCCTGGCAATGTTTGGTCTGGGCGTGGTGTGGGTGCTGAAGTACACGCGCGAAGAGTCGGTTCCATCTTCAACTCCGGTAATGGTTCCCAGAGAAGATCGTCAAATTCAGGAAGAAGTCCAAAGAATTCGCTAAATACGTGCAAGCAGTCCGCGCCCAGCAGTTCTGTGTGTGGAGAACTAAGTGGCCTCGAAACGCTTCCCCTTCCGACAGAGCGCTAATGAGAATGCATGGTACTTGCGTTGATACGG
>VFSW01015346.1_pt1 | contig 10535 bp, 6 predicted proteins | sample 5358111 | NCBI WGS metagenome assembly VFSW01 (sample SAMN11554181, study PRJNA540505) | mine drainage metagenome | isolation source: sediment from site ElyBrook_90M | place: USA: Ely Copper Mine, Vershire, VT | collected 2017
TCCTCCGCTTCGCAAATCTCCACGGCGCTCAACCCGTCCCGCGCGGTGACGACGGAAGGCGGCCGGCCCGTCTGGATGGCCTCGACGATATGGCGCAACTCGCCGACGTAGCCGTCGTCGCCGTCAAATTTGAGCGTCCGCGGCGGCTGTCCTTCTTCGTATAACCGGAACGCCTCGGCCCCGCGTGACAGGTCGTAGTCGGCGGTGGCCTTCTCGAAATTGACGGTGAAGGCCATGTTGAAGCCGAAGCCGTCGGTCATGATCCAACTTCCTTCCGCCGTGACCGGGATGCCGGCGGCGACTTGGTAGGAAGTGACGACGTGGTCAATCGCGCCGGTGAAACGCGTCGCGCCGACCGAGAAGACGCTGCGCGGCCGGCCGAAGCAGAACTGCACGAAATCGGTGTCGTGGATGTGGAGGTCGAGCAGCGCCCCGCCGGATTCCTGGCCGTTGAAATAGCTCGCCTTGCTCCAGCCGGGCGGCGAGGAGACGCGCCGGATGCGCGCGGCGAGGACCTGGCCGTAGGTCCGGCTGTCGATGGCCCGCTTGACCCATGCCCACTCCGGCCAGAAGCGGATGACCATGGCCGGCATGAAGCAGCCTTTCGCCTGCGCCGCGGCGGCCGCGATGTCGCGGGCCAGCGCCGACGTGCGGGCCATCGGCTTTTCGCACAGGACGTGTTTGCCGGCCTGGAGCGCCGCGATGGCCAGCGCCGGATGCTGCGGGGTCGGGACGCAAAGGTCCACCAGATCGATATCGGGGTTCGCGAGCAGCTCGTTGAAATCGCGGTACGCCTTCACCTGCGTCATGTCGAGCTTGAGGGGTTCGGCGCTACCGATATTGCCGACGATGGCGGACAAGTCGCCGTCCACCGGCAGGCGCACGGCGTCGCAGATCGCCGCGACCCGCGCGCCGGGGACCTTCCGGTAGGACTTGATGTGGGTCGCGCCCATGAAACCGATGCCGACGACGCCGATGTTCACCGAACGCGGGGAGCGACTGGAAGGGATGCTGGTATTGGTCATGGAAACGATGCGCGGCGTGCGAAACGTGAAACGTTGAACAGGGTGCCTGGGGCGTGAATGAAATCAGGCGGGAAGGTTCTCAAGGTACTGGCGCGCGGCGCGAATGTCGGCCACGCGTCGCTCGCCGGCTTCGCGTTCGATGGCGAAGTGGCCCTTGAAACCAAGCTCCTCAATGGTCCGGAGGAAGGCGTGCCAATCCACCTGGCCGGTGCCCACGGCGACCTCCTGGCCCCAGGTGCCGGGCACTCGGGTCTTCACGGCGTCCTTGATGTGGCACTGTTTGAGCCACGGGCCGAGCGTGCGCAAGGCGGCAATCGGGTCGCCCTTGTCGTAGAGGATCATGTTCGCCGGATCGAAGTTCACGCCGACATTGGGTTTGTTCAGCCTTTCGAGGAAGGCCCGCAGCGTGAGCGCCTCCTCCTGGCCGGTCTCGAAACCCAAGTCAATCTCCTTCGCGGCGAACAGGTCGGCAATCCGCGTGATGCGCGCCAGAAGTTTCTGGAAGCCGGGATCCGCCGGGCTGTGCGGCAGGAAGCCGGCGTGAAACATCACGAATTTCAGGCCGAGCTTCCGCGCGATTTCAGCGACGGTCTGGATGTTCCGCCAGTTCTGGTCCCAGGTCGCGTCCGGCACGACGCCGCCGGTGCGCCGGATGGATTCGAGCGTGGAGTAGTCCTCGCCCACGGTGCCGAACATGCCCGAAACCAGGGCGAGGCCGCTTTGCGCGCACAACTCCGGCAGCGCGCCCCAGACCGCCGGCTGCTCGCGCAGCGGATCAAGGGCGATCTGCACCCGCGGGATCCCGATGGCCAGCAGTTGCTCGATGAGCTGGGCCGGGTCCGCCGGGCGGAGCGACCAACTGCACACCGCGAGCCGGCTGGTGAGGGTCGAACTGTTCATGACGGCTCAGCGAATATCACGGAGTTGGATCCGCTGCAAGCGTTCAACGAAGTCCACAAAGCCTTCGGCCTGCCGGCGCAGGCGTTGAACCAACTCCGGATCCTTCAGCCGGCCGGCGCCATCGAGCAAGCCGTGGATTTGCGGCAGAAAAACGCGCTGCGGGTGGAGGTGGGCGTTGCGGTAGCCAAAGATTTGCTGAAGCTGCTCGACGGATCGCAGCCCGCCCCAGACGCCCGCCGCCAGACCAATGAAGCACACCGGCCGGTGCTCGAAGCTCTCCGGGAACTTCAGCATGTCGATGAAATACTTCAGGGCGCCGGGGAAGCTGCCGTTGTACTCCGGCGTGATGACCACCAGTCCCGCGGCTTGCAGGATGGCGTCGCTGAAGCGCTGGAACGCCGCCGGCTTCTCCGCGTAGGCCGCCGGGGAAAAGATTTCGGGCGGAAGCTCGGCGAGGTCGAGCACGCGCAGCGGCACGCGGAGCTCGGCGTAAAGCTGTTCCACGTGCCGCGCGATCTGGCGCGTGGCGCTGCCCGGACGATTGGTTCCGACGATCAGGGTAATCATGGCGGGAACAGTGCCCCCGAAAGGAGCCGTCGGCAAGCGATCCGGCGACGTTGGGAGTGCGTTTATCGGAGGGGGTGACGGGCCGCCCAGCCTATTCCAGTAACTTGACCGGCTCCGAATGCCCGTGCTGCTGATCGAGGGCGAATTAAGCCCGCGCCGGTTCAAGCTGGCCGTGGAAGGAATCCGCGCCGTTCTGCCGCACGCCGAGCACCAGGTGATGCGGGGCGTGACGCATGGCCTGCCGGTCGAAGCCCCGCGCTGTTTCAACGACGTGCTGCGAGGGTTTCTGGCGGGTCGCTGACCCGGACTTTGCCCGGACTTCGCGTCGGGTCACTCGGGCCGTTGAAGACGCACGCCGGGCAGCGCGTCCGATGGGAAGTGCGAAAATACGCATGAAGAAGCAGATCAATCACCGGGCGGACGACCGGGTTTTGCTGCCGCGCGCGGGTCATCGCGCCTACCATCGTCGAACCCGGCTGCGGAAGCACGGGCCGGGTTGAAACCAGATCACTCTCCAACCACATGAAACCACACGTCACCAAGTCCCCCGTGTCCAGACACGACGCCCTCTCCCGCCGGGCGTTCGTCCAGCGTTGCGCCCTCGGCGCCGCCGCCCTCGCCGCGGGCGGCGTGGTGGGATGCCGCACCGCCTCGCGGAGCGGCGCACGGAGCGGTCCGGCGAGCGCAACGCTCCCGTTGGATGGCAACTGGCTCTTCGGCGGAAAATTCCGCCCGGGCATGGAGGCGCCGGAGTTTGCGGACACGGCCTTCTCGCCGATCACCTTGCCCCACTGCGTCGCCGCGCTCTCCTGGCAGCGGTGGGATCCGGCGCTCTGGGAGGACGTTTGGATTTACCGGCGCCACTTCGCGCTGCCGCCGGAGTTGCGGGACCGGCGCGTGTTTCTGCATTTTGACGGCGTCATGACGGGCGCAACGCCAACGCTCAATGGCCGCGCCTTGCCGGCGCACGTCGGCGGATACCTCCCGTTTCGTTATGAGGTCACCGACCTGCTCGCCGCCCAGGAGAACGTCCTGGCGGTGACCGTGGATTCGCGCTGGCAGAAGGTGCCGCCGGAAGGCTCGCCGCGCGGACCGAGTTCCATTGATTATCTGGAGCCGGGCGGCCTCATCCGCTCGGCCAGTTTGCGCGCGGTGCCGGCCGTGTTCATCAGCGACGTCTTCGCCAAACCGGTGGACGCGCTCGGTCCCCAACGGCGGGTCGAGGTGACCTGCACCATCGATGCCGCCGTTCTGCCCTCTCAGCCGCTCCGGCTCGAAATCACCCTGATGGACGGCGCTCGCGTCGTCACCCGCGCCTCGCGCAGTCTGCGGCTGGAGAAGACCGGCGCGGCCGAGGTCGCGCTGACGCTCGCCGATTTGGGGAACGTCGTGCTGTGGGACGTGGACGCCCCACGGCTTTACGAGGTCGTGGCCACACTGGTCCTGGCCGACCAGCCGTGGCACGATTATCGCACGCGGATTGGTTTCCGCGACGCGCGCTTCGAGCGCGATGGTTTCTTCCTGAACGGCCGCCGGCTCCAGATCTTCGGCCTGAACCGGCATGAGTTGTTTCCTTACGTCGGCGCCGCGATGCCCCGGCGGGTGCTGCGCCGCGACGCGGAGATCATCCGGCACGAATTCCACTGCAACTTCGTCCGCTGCTCGCATTATCCGCAGTCGGAGGCGTTCCTCGAAGCCTGCGACGAACTGGGCCTGATGGTCTGGGAGGAAATCCCCGGCTGGCAATACCTCGGTGACGCCGCGTGGGAGGACCTGGCGGTGCGCGACGTGCAGGACATGATCCGGCGGGACCGCAACCACCCGGCGATCGTAATCTGGGGCGTGCGCATCAACGAGTCGCCCAACCATCCCGCGCTTTACCGCCGCACCAAGGCGGCCGCGAAGGCGCTCGACGACTCGCGCCCGACATCCGGCACCATGACGCGCTATTCCACCGCGAATTGGCTGCAAGACGTGTTCGCGTTCGACGATTACCACGCCGATCCCATCGGTCATGTCGGCCTGCGCGCGCCGCTGCCGGAGGTGCCGTATCTGGTCAGCGAAACGGTGGGGCAATACAATTACGCCACGGCCAAAGGGTTTGGCAGCAAGTACCGCCGCGCGGGCGATCCGGCACTGCAGCAGCGACAGGCCCTCCTGCACGCCGAGGCGCACGACAAGGGCGCCGCCGACCCGCGCTTCGCGGGCGTCGTCGCCTGGTGCGCGTTCGACTACGGCAGTCTGATGAACTCGTATGACGGGGTGAAGTGTCCGGGCATCGCCGACGTCTTCCGCGTCCCGAAGCTGGGGGCGGCGTTTTACCAGACGCAAGGCGATCCCCACATCCGGCCGGTGATCGAGCCGGATTTCTACTGGGATTTCGGCCCGCAAACGCCCGCCGGCCCCGGCCCGCAGGCGGCGATCTTCTCCAACTGCGACCGCCTGGAACTGTGGGTGAACGGGCAGCACCACGCGACGGTTCTTCCGGAGCGGACGACCTTCCCGCACCTCAAGCACCCGCCATTCTTTGCCGATCTGAATCTCGACGGCGCCGCCCGCCCGGAGCTGCGCATCGACGGTTACGTGGGCGATCGGCTGGCACTGTCGCGCTCCTTCTCCAGCGACGCCTCCCGGGACCGGTTGTGGCTGCAGGCGGACGACGCGGAGTTGATCGGCGACGGCGCGGACGCGACGCGGCTGGCGTTCCGCGTCACGGACCGGTTCGGCGCCCCGCGAGCGTTCGCCGGCGGGGCGGTCACGCTCCGGCTGACCGGTCCGGGCGTGATCGTCGGCGACAATCCATTCCCGCTGGCTGACACCGGCGGGGTGGGCGCGGTGTGGATCCGCACCGTGCCGGGCGGCGCCGGGCGCATCGAAATCGCGGCGGCGCATTCCGCGCTCGGCACGAAGTCGGTGGCGATCCGCGTGCTTTCCGCTCGCGGATAAGAAAGCGGGTCGTTGTCTCGAAGCCTCGGAATTATGAAGCCAACAGTCTGTTTTTCCGCGCTCGTGGTCGGCGCGGCGCTGGCGCTGGCCCGGTTCGCGCCGGCGGCGGGCGCGGCCGAGGCGCCAACATTGGAAACGCCGTTCCTGCGCTTCCAAATCGCGCCGGAGACCGGCCGTTACGAAATCCTGGACAAGCCGGCCGGTGTCGTCTGGAGGTCCAATCCGTACCAGGCGCGCTTCGGCGAAGTCACGCTGAGCTTCGACGGCAGGCCGCGCCTCGTTGATCTGGCGGCCTGTGAAGTCCGGCGCGCGAGGGGCGGTCTCGTCGCGGTCTTCCATCCGCTGGCCGAAAAGTCCGCCGCCGCCCTGCGCGTGAACATCCGCCCCGACGCCGGCGGAAGGACGCTGGAGTTTGCTTACGACGCCGACCCGGCGTTGGGCGTCGAGACGGCACGCCTGCTGGACGAGGCGTTGTGGAGCACGGACCGCGAGCGGGGCGAGGTCTTTGTGCCGTGCCGCGAAGGCTTGCTGGTGCCGGCGGACAGCGGTCTGAGTTTCACGCACCGGTTCGACACGTTCGCCTACGAAGGCTGCCACATGGAAATGCTCGGCCTCGTGAAGAGCGGCGCCGCCGCGCTGGTTACCTGGCACGATCCGTACGTGGCGGCGGATGTGCGGAGCGCCGTCACAAACGCCGCCTGGCTCGCCGGGCACCAGGCGGTGTCCGCGTCGCTCGCCTTGCGCAAATCCGCCAAGGCATTCCGGGTGCAGTTCCTGGGGCCGGGCGGTGTGATTGAGATCGCCCGGGCCTACCGCCCGGTGGCGAAGTCAAAGGGCTGGCTCGTGACGTGGGACCAGAAGTTGAAGGAGAATCCGGAACGGGCGAAGTATTTCGGCGCCTCGAATTTCAAGCTCTGGAGCACGCTCTCGCGGACGATGAGCGAAGACAGCCGCCAGGAAGAGTCCGTCCGTGTCAACTGGACCTTCGACGAAGCCGCCCAAGTGGCCGAGCACCTCCAGCGCGATCTCCAGCTCGACCGCGTGCTGTTCATCATGGGCGGCTGGATCCATCGCGGCTACGACAATCAGCATCCCGACATCCTGCCCACGGCGCCCGAGTGCGGCGGCGACGCCGCGTTCAGCAACGCCTGCCGCCGGGTCCGCGCGCTTGGCTATTTGCTCAGTCTTCACGACAACTACCAGGACATGTACCGCGACGCGCCGTCGTGGAACGAGGAGTTCATCAGCAAGAACCCCGACGGCAGCCTGGCCAAGGGCGGCCATTGGGCCGGCGGACTGGCCTACGTCACCTGTTCGCAGAAGGCGCTGGAACTCGCGCGCCGCCCACAGAACCTGCCCGCCGTGAAGCGGCTTTCCGACGCCGACTCCTACTTCATCGACACCACCTACGCCGCTGGGTTGATGGAGTGCTTCGACAAGAATCATCCGCTCACCCGCTGGGACGACATGAAGTGGAAGCAAGCCCTCTCCGACTACACCCGCGGCGTCTTCGGCAGCTTCGGGAGCGAGGACGGGCGCGAATGGGCCGTCCCGGACGCCGATTTCTTCGAGGGTTTCACCGGCGTGAGCGGCACCTACTTTCACAACAAGGATCTACCGCGGCAACTCGGCGCCATTCCCGTGCCACTGTTCGAAATGGTGTACCGCGACGGCATCGCCGCCTACGGCAAATACGGCTACGACATCACCCAGGCGGCCGAGTACGTCCTCCACCACATCAGCCTCGGCCGCCCGCTCAACTACCACAGCGTCCCGCCGCACCTCTATTGGAAAAGTGCCGCGCCGGCCGCCGCGCCCCTGGCGCTCCGCCCCGCCGTCGCCGAGGTAAAGCAAACCGGCCCGCGCCAGTTCGAAATCCGCTACCGCTGGACGGTGGACCAAACGCCCACCAATGACTGGCGCGTGTTCGTCCACTTCACCGACGCCGCGGGGACAATCAAGTTCCAGAACGATTACGAACCGCCGACGCCGGTGTCGCGGTGGTCGCCGGGCGCCGTGAGCCACGGGCCATTCACGGTGAGCGTGCCGGAAGGATTGAGCGGCGTCTTCCCGATTCGCATGGGCCTCTTTCGCCCGGCGAATGGCCAGCGCGCCCAACTCACCGCGCCGCAGGCGGACGACCGCGCTTGCCTCGTCGGCCAACTCAAGGTCGGCGGAGGCGGGATCGAATTTGAGCCGGCAGCCGCGCCGGCCGCGCCGCCCGCCGGCGATCCGGGCCTGTTCGTCCGCGCCGACCACGGCTGGGCCGAGGGATTGCATCCCCTGGACCGCTTCGTGAAGAACACCCACGAAATTCTCTCGCCGCTCAACGAACTCACGGCCCGGATGCTGATGACGGAGTACCAGTTCCTGACGCCCGACCGCAAAGTCCGGCGCTCGGTCTTCGGCACCGGCGCCGCGGCGGTGGCCGTGACCGTGAACGGCGGCGACCGCGATTATCGGCTCACCTCGCGGCTTGGCGGCGACGTGGTGTTGCCGCCGTTCGGTTTTGTGGTGGAAGGTCCGACCTTCGTGGCGTTCCATGCGCGGACCTGGAACGGCCTGACCTACGACGCGCCGGTGCTGTTCACGCTGCGGAGTCTCGACGGCCAACCGTTGTCGCGGTTCCGCCGGGTGCGTGTCTTCCACGCGTTCGGCGACGCGCGGCTGAAGCTGGGCCAGCAGTTCAACCGCGTCGAGCGGGAGAGCGTCGTCGAGCGTCCGTGAGCGGAGTCTGCCGGCGGTCATAGCTTCCGGCCGGCCGCCGCGCCGGCCTTCGTCCCCCCGAACCGTGCGGGGGAACGCTCAAGGCGCCGGCTCCAATTTCACGTAGTCCAGTCCGAACATGTAGCTCTTGACGGCGGCGGGGTTCGCGCCGGTGATCTCGACCGTGAGCCGGTGCTCGCCGGTGGAAAGCAGACGCGTGCCGAACCGGACTTCGCCGCTCGGCACCACGCTGGCATGGAAGAAGTCCATCGGCTGGCCCAGTTTTCGGCCGTCCAGGTAAAGCTGCGCGATGCCGTAATCCGGCGCTTGGGTGAACTGCATCACCACCTGGTACTCGCCGGTGCGCGCCACCGGCAGGGCGAGGTCCAGCTTGTCGCCCGGTTTGGCGCCGGTCCACCAGAGGTGGGCGTCGTTGCTCCATTGACCGGCGAAGCCGGAGAGGTCTTGTTCCTGCGGGTTGCCGCCGGTCTGGCCGAGCACCTTCAACGACTCGCCTTCCAGCGCGCCTTTCACCTTCCCGGTTTGCACGTCCGTCCAGTAGCCGGTGCGCTGGTCCAGCGGCAGCGGCTCGTACGGATCCTTGCCGCCGGGCGCCAGATACCAATAGACGGTGGCGGCGTAGAGCGTCGGGCGCTGGTTGGGGTAGTATTTTTCGATGTCACCCTCGAACGACTGGTCGAACGGCACCTGGTCGGCGATCTGCCAGCGGTTCACGGAAATATGGCCTTTGCTGTTGTGGTCATTGTGGGTCTGGTTGTGGTAGGCGTGCTGAAACAACTGCCCGCTGGACCAAGCGTAGCCGAAGTAGTCTTCCGACCCGGTGCCGAAGGTGGAGGGGAACTTCTCGCCGTCCACAAAGAATTTCTCGTCGCCCTCGCCCCACCAGCCGCCCCGCGGGTTCCACACGTGCAGCATCACGCCGACGAACCGGCCCGTGCCGGTGGTCTTGAGCATCGGCCAGTCAATCCGCCGCTCCGGCTCGGCGGGCAGGAAGGCGTCGCGGTGCCACTTGGCGTGGAAGCGGGTGTAGCGGGAGACGTCGCCCCGGAGCGGGACCGACGTGACTTCCAAGTCGATCTTGACCGGCCACGTTCCCTCCTTCTTGAGGGTGATTTCCGCGCTCTTGGCGAAAGGCATGAACCAGTTGCAGTACCACCAGCCGTCCTCGGTCACGCCGAGCGGAAAGGAACGATACCGGTTCAGTCCGGGTGCGGTGCCGAAGAAATCCCCCAGCGGCGCCCAGACGCTGGGCTGGGACTCGCCATCCCAACGAATCTGGAGCGTGACCGCCCGCAGCGCCTCGCGGTCGGCCGGCGGCGCCGGTGGTTCGATCCGGGCGCGGATCAGCGCGATCGCCGCCGGCCCTCCCAACGTGCCCACGGCGGTTTCCTCGCCGGCGGTCGGTCGGTTGGCCTCGCCCTCGCGCAGCTCGATCTGGAAGCCTTTGACGTCCCGCGGGCCGCACTCGCTCAGCCGGCGGTCGGCCTCGTCCAGCGCCGCGTTTTCCTCGGCGGACAATTCGCGCTTGAAGATCGGCACCTGCGTGCCCGCCGGATAGGTGGTATAGACGAAATGGTAGTAAGCGCCCCAATCTTTGTCGGCGACGATCTTGCACGATTTCTGGTAGGGAATCGGCGTGTAATTGTTCCAGCCCATGGCCACCGTGTGGACCAGCGCGGGGCGGGTGAACGGCGCGTTCTTTCGGTCGAAATAGCCGATGAACGGCAGGTCCACCGCTGGTTCGCTCGCGCCATCCAGGTAAATCCGCACGTGGCCTTCCTTCGGTGCGGCGGACCAGATGCGCCAGAGGCAACCCGGACCCGTCATCTCGGCCATCACGAACTGGTCCCCCTCCTTCCGGATGTAGCCGCCGCCGTCGCCGTTGGCGTCCCAGGCGACATATTTGCCGGTGGCGGCGTCGTAGCGGCTGGCGCGGTCGTAACTGGACCATTGCGCGGTCTTCTCGCCCGGCGCCGGCCGCGTGGCGAGCCGCTCCAGGTCGGTCAACCGGTGGACGAGATCGACATAAGTCAGGACCGGTTGGGACGGGGCGAGCGAGGCCCACCCCGCGGCAAAGACGAGCGACCAGGCGAGCGTTTTCATGCGGCGGTTCCTTTCGTTGTTGGATTCATGGCTGCCAGACGCCGGCGAGCGTAACAGACGGAAGCGCGTTTTCAAGACCCGCGGCCCGGGAGACAGGAATAAGTGGAATTCCGGCAAGCATTACTTTTCCCTTGCCAGACGGCGGCGGCTGTGTTTGACTGGGCGCCGTCCTGCGCAGCCAGCAGCGCCATTGTCGTCGTCCCTGTGGTTCGCGCAGAAAGTCGTCAAAGCATGAAACCTCAGCCAGAAAGGAACCAACCTATGCGC
>VFSW01015348.1_pt1 | contig 10535 bp, 14 predicted proteins | sample 5358111 | NCBI WGS metagenome assembly VFSW01 (sample SAMN11554181, study PRJNA540505) | mine drainage metagenome | isolation source: sediment from site ElyBrook_90M | place: USA: Ely Copper Mine, Vershire, VT | collected 2017
CTGTTATCCCAAGATCGCAGCACACACGGCTGTCAAGTTTCCCTGGACTCCGGAATGGGATGCACTTCTATGCGAAGGCTACGCGCGCTGTATTGTCAGCGCCCCCAGCGCGGCTATTGACAAGCTCCAGCGAATCACCGGCTATCCACGCAACATTGTGTGCCTGCGCGCCCGGAAGCTCGGTATCGTGCGCTGCACACGCCGTCCCTGGACGCATAGCGAGTTGCGCGTTCTGCGTGAGGCCGCTGGGCAGATCAGCATAAAACGGATCGCAGCTATGTTGGGACGCAGTCACGAAAGCGTCGCGGCACGCATGAGGCAGGAGGAACTGAAATTTGCTATCCGCGCTGGATACTCGATGCGACAGCTTGCTGAATGTCTGGGTATATCAGAGCATTCTGTCCGCAAGTATCTCCAGGCTGGCTGGCTCTCCCTCAATGAGGATCACCGCATCGCCCAGGTAACAGTGGCGCAAATGTTGTGGATACATCTCGATTCGTTTGATCTTCGACTCTGCAAGCAGGCATGGCTGAAAGACCAGTTGCGCACGCTTATGGCTCATCGCGTGGTCACGCAGCCTAGACCCATTCAATCTGCGCGGAGGATCGCATGAAGCTGTTTCGCAGACGCGTAATCGGCTACCCAGAGAATCCGCTGCTGATTCGCTACGTCCTGTTTCGCTGCGCGGCATGGGGCATCTATGTTCACCATTTATTGCGCAGCGACCATGATCGAGCGCTGCACGATCATCCGTGGCCGTTCATCTCGATTGTGCTGCGCGGTGGATATGCCGTGATACACGATCAAACAGAAGATGGGACGATGCGTTACACCTGGCGCAGCAAGCACAGTATTGCACTCCGCGCTGCGGAGTGGAGGCACCGCGTGCTGTTAAGTAGTGGAGCAACTGCCTGGACACTGGTCATTGTGGGGCGGCGCGGACGACGCTGGGGATTTTTTACGCCGCGTGGCTGGTGTTGGTGAAGGCAATACAACGAACACCTTGGAATCTGCGAAGACGGGACACTGCACGCTGAAGGGGAGGATTAGCGATGGATAAAGAGACCAAGCAACGACTCGACAACTACGAAAACGCTGCGTACAGAAGCACGCCATATCAGAGCGAAAATTTGACAAGCCGTGATCCTCTAACAGAGTTGGACAACCTCGCACATCAAATAGCGTTGGATTCAGCGGTCTGTGATATTGTGTCCAATTCTCGCAGTGTCAAGAATGGAAGGATTTCTTTTTTGGAAGTATGCCCAGTTGAAGGTGCTGAGTCTCAAATTGGGAAGTCGATGCGTTATCTCGAACTTCGCGGCGCGCTAATTAGGCATCCACGGAATCCAGACCTTTTCAGATTGATGGTACAAAATGAGTAATTTCCCCAGGCTGTGTCATCTCTGTTTCGTGGTCATACGTTCAGAATCCGATCTGGACTGGCATGGCGTGGAGACGTGCGTGGACTTCTGCCCGCTGTGTATTGGTGACGGAGAAGTTGATGGTAGTCCGTGCCATCAATGCGGCGGAAAAGGCTATTTTGAGAGGTTCCACGCATGAGAATAGATAGCAATCTTCACCTTGATGCGGCGATGACCTTCGAGGAGATCGGTCAGATAATGGGCATTACGAAATCTGCGGCTTGGATGTTATACAGTTCCGCACTTAGAAAACTCCGTCAAAGGCCCCATACACTTACTCTTCTAAAAGCGCTCGCGAATGAGATGCAAAAAAACCGCCGTGAGGTTTCAGAATGAAGTTTCTTTCCATCGGGCAACAGATCGGCAGACTTGTTGAGGAGAAAAATGCCGCCTATGGCAGCAGCTTCGCGAAAGCTGGTGCCGCATTGCGGCTGCTCTATCCCAACGGAATTTCACCAAAACAGATGGACGATGCGCTGCTGATTGCCCGCATCTGGGATAAGCTACAGCGCATCGCCACGGATAGAGACTCGCTCGGCGAATCGCCATACAGGGATATTGCTGGCTACGGAATCCTTGGTGTCGCCATGCAGGATATAAAACGCAAGCAACCAGTCGGAGGAGCGAGAGTTGCGCATAATAAAGTTCGCCTATCAGTGTCAGAAGCCAGGGTGCGTAAAACTCACACGCAACAAAGCACGGTTCTGCAGCACGGCGTGCCGCAGCGCAATGTGGAGAAAAACGCATCCAGAAAAGAAAAAGGTTCAGTGTCCCTGTTGCGGCAAGTGTCATCAAAGAAAAATCGGTCGGCCAGCAAAACAATAAAGCCCTGATTGCGGTGCGAATAGTTGGAGGGTGAGATGGAAACGATCAAAATCACAAAGGGACAACTACAGCGCCTCCAGGTGTTGTACTCTCAGTTTGCGCGTCACACCTTAGTAAGTAGCGTTCGAGAATCTCGTCTCGCCTGGGCATCTCAATGTCTGCAACGTCCAGTCGCATCCTTCAGTGATCTCTCTGCCAGTGAAGCTAAACATCTGATTGATTCTCTCCAATCTCAGCTCGGCGTAAAGGCTCCTGCTAAACGCCGCAAGCGTTTGGATCGAGACGCTGCAAACCGCGCGGGAAATGACGGCCGCCGCTCGGACGACTCCAAACAATCGACGCTTGCCGGTGCTACGGATCTCGCGCGGATACAGTATGCTCTCGATCTTCTAGGTTGGAACCAATCACAATTTGAAGCGTGGATACACTCGCCACGCTCTCCGCTGGGCAGGCAATCTAACCCTAAAGTTCGCACCGTCGGTGATGCGAATCGTATCTGGTGGGCGCTGAAAAAAATGGCGCAGGCCCGTGGCCTCTGGAAAGAAAATTCTGAGTACCGGAGGCCAGCGTGAAGTCTTATCGTAGCGTCGAAGATGCCATTGAGCGGGACCTTCTTCGTCCACAATTATTGCTGCCATTTCCAGACGAAAAGACTATCGACATGGCGCGTTGCTGCTCTATTTTGCACGTCTCGCCGCATGTCGTGCGCCGTCTAGTTGTCACGCCTTTAATCCTTGGTTCAAAAGCGATGTGCTTGGAAGCCTACAACACAATGCGGCACGCGCCGCTGCGTATTGACTATGGTTCGCTGTCCACGTTTCTTGACCTTCTCCGTGAGCGCCACGGCATTCCAGATCGGCGGCCTAAGCCTTTCTTTGGACGGCATCGTGACGAGGATTTACTACCGTTTTCGTGGTCAGATACCATGTCCGTTGAAGAGGCTGCCGACGTACTCAACATTCACCGTAGCAAGGTTCTTCTGCGCATCGAGGCAGGTCAATTTGAGGCATATCATATCGTCCGCAGTTCGCCCTGGAGGATATCCCACAGCTCGCTTGCGCGCCTGGTCTCCAGCTTCCGCTCCATCCCGAAAAACTCCCGACCGTATGGCGGTCAACGCGCTCTCAATCGGCCAAGTCTATGATTTTTTGTATGGCAGTAGGATTTTGCGATTTTAAGTGTGTTTTAGATGTGGCAGTAGGATTTTAAGTTGCCGTCATCTCTTTTATATTTGCGGCTTCTGTTAGTTTTCCACATCGCTCTATATATGGTCAGGGAATCCCACTGCCAATGGCAGTAGGATTTTAGGTGGCGCTTTACATAAAATCAATAAGTTGTGGGCTGAATCCTACTGCCATCTATACCGTCTTGGACAAATAAAGGCTGTATTAAGATCAGCGACGGCGCGTGTGGAAAAGCGCGTCGCGACTGCGTCTATCCCGTCGATTCCCGTTCCTTCCCGTCGTATCCCACCACTGTCATATAATTCCTGCATTCACACCAGTCCCACTGGCCTGACTGCGCAGAAAGCAGTACACTTTCGCAAGATAGAAACCCATGTCCCCAACGATGCCTGCTGATCTCCATCTCGCTCCAAAACTTGCCATCAGCCAGATTGCGCCCGATGTCGTACAGTCGGAGATTCGCGCCATGACGCTCGAATGTGACCGCGTTGGCGGCATCAATCTTGCCCAGGGTGTCTGTGATACGGATATCCCTGCACCGATCTCTGACGCTGCGATCCGCGCCATTCTCGATGGCCACAACATTTACACGCGCATGGATGGCATTGCTTCGCTACGCCACGCAATCGCGCAAAAGATGGAACGCTACAACGGACTCGCTTGCGATCCTGAGAGCGAAATTCTTGTTACATCGGGCGCGACAGGCGGTTTTCTCGCTGCCTGCATGGCACTGCTCAATCCCGGCGATGAGGTGCTGATCTTTGAGCCTTTTTATGGCTACCATCGCAATACGCTGCAATGTCTGCGCGTTCAGCCTATCATCGTTCCGCTGACAGCGCCGAATTGGCAACTCGATCTTGACCGCGTCACCGCTGCCATCACACCGCGTACCCGCGCGCTCGTATTGAACACACCTGGCAACCCCAGCGGCAAAGTTTTCTCTCGCGTAGAAATGGAATCTCTCGCACAGCTTGCCGAACAGCACGATCTCTTCGTCATCACGGATGAAATCTACGAGTATTTCCTTTACGACAACGCTCGCCACATCAGCTTCGCTGCTTTACCGGGAATGAGCGAGCGCACGATTACACTCTCTGGATTTTCCAAGACCTTCAGCGTCACCGGCTGGCGACTGGGATATTTGGCAGCTAGCAGTCGCTGGCTGCCCGCTATCAGCTACTTCCATGACATGATCTACGTCTGCGCGCCCGCGCCCCTGCAACACGGCGTGGCCGCAGGACTGCTCAAACTGTCCGATAGCTACTACGCCAATCTCTCTACGGAGTATCAGGGGAAACGCGATCGGCTCTGCTATGCGCTCAACGCATCTGGCTTGCACTGCGCCGCTCCTGAAGGAGCCTATTACATCCTGGCGGATGTTTCACGAATTCCCGGCAACACCGCTAAAGAAAAGGCGCGGCATCTGCTGGCGCAAACGGGAGTCGCCGGTGTCGCCGGAACAGCTTTCTTTCAAAAGGGTGGGGACAACCTGCTCCGTTTTTGCTTTGCAAAAAAAGAGCCAGAACTGCTCGCCGCCTGCGAACGACTCCGCGCTTTGCCGTAGCCCGTATTCCCAGCAATCCGGGGATGGGATTCAAGGACATTTGCGGGTGCCCCATTCAAGCCTTTTTTGGCTTGAGTGGGGGATAAGTCCATCCGCACTTTCTCTACGCAGCCTTACCTTCCTTTGCAGAAGAAAACACATCCTTGTGTGCATCGTAGATCGACAACACCTTGCCCGCGCGCTGCGGATCCGTAGACCAACTCTTCGAGACTTCGGTGATGAACTGCTCGCCGTTCGTAGCCGCAAGCGCAGCCGCGTAGTGTGGATCGCCCACACGCAATCTCTCCAGCAACTGCATCCGCGCCGCGAAACAGGCACCCCAATCAGGAAATTTTGCCCAGGTGGCCTGCACCGTCACCCAGCTTCCATGCAGAAACTCCCGTGTCGGCATGGAGATTGTTGTGGTTCCCACATCCGGCGGATGACTTTGTTTCTGCCCAAAAAGATTATTAGCCTCGCAGGCAAGCTCTGAATGTCCCCAGCCGGATTCGAGTGCCGCTTCGCAGGCAGCAAATTCTGGGAAAAGATGTTTGGCAGAGGCAGCAGCCTTCGCCGCGCGCAATAAAAATTCACTTTGGATAGACATACTGGCTGGCTCCAAGAATTGCTACTGAAAATAAATGCTATTCCCAGTATCCAGAAGCCACATCAGCAATTACGCCACTCTCCGTTGCAACAGAGAGTGGCGCAAAAAAATGAGTTCCTAAGGAATGTATTTATTTTGCTAACTGTGGATTTGCTGGTTGCGACGGCAGCACCGTCAGCAATTGCTCTTTGCGCATTACCAGGCTGGTCGCGTTCAGCGAGGCCAGCTCAAAACCATGACCATGCGTGATGGCATCCGTGGGACAGGCCTCAACACAGTATCCGCAAAAAATGCAGCGGTTGTAGTCAATGTTGTAGACCTTAGCGTAACGCTCGGCGCTGGAGATGCGCTGCTCGTCGGTATTTTCCGCAGCCTCAATATATATGCAGTTGGCCGGACATGCCGCCGCGCACAAAAAGCAGGCCACGCATTTCTCCAGGCCATTCTCATCCCGCTGCAGGATGTGTTTGCCGCGAAAGCGCTCCTCAAACTGCGCGCCATGCAGTGGCCCCGGCCCATCCGGGTAATTTTCCACCTGCGTCGGCTCAAACATTTCCTTGAAGGTAATGCCCATCCCCTTGGCAACGCCAGCGATATCATGCACAATCGACATACCTGAATTATACGACCATCTTAATGGAGAAACGTATGCGCACTCTTAAGTTTTTGCGTCCGAATACCATACTTTGGATAATGCTCTTGGCATTGCTCCCAACGCGAACATTCGCGCAAATTGATCAGGATCGACAGATCGCACCTGCATCGGTGCTGTTTGTTTATGGGGAAGTTCCCCATCCGACCGCCTTGGCATATACCTTGCTTCAAACGCTGCCACATGTACAACTCTCGGCGAGCAACGATCCCAAGAATCATAAGGAGTCCTACTCTGGCGTATCGCTCCTGGATGTACTGACCAGAGCCGGATTTGAGGACAGTAAGCCCCTCTCCATTTCGGTCGTTCTTGTCAGCAACGACGGCTCGAAGAAGGAGTTATCTCCTGCGGAAATCGATGCTGCCTTGCACGATGCACTTCCGGCCATCATCGCTGATAGAAAAAACGGCAAGCCTCTCACCGCACAAGACGGCCCTTTACTTTTCATCCTCCATCAGGATAAAACGTCTCCTGTAGTGGTACAAAATCTCGCCCGCATCCAGATTAAAAATTTAAATTAAATGCCATCTCCCATTGAGCGTGTTCTCATCTATCGCCTGGGCAGCCTGGGCGATACGGTCGTCGCTCTTCCCTGTTTCCATCAAATTGCGCGCTCCTTTCCCAACGCAGAACGGCGCTTGCTGACCAATGTACCCGTGCACAGCAAAGCGCCCGCAGCCTATGCCGTACTCGAAGGCTCTGGCCTGATTGCAGAGGGGGATAGCTTTTTGCGTTACCCCATTGGTACACGCAATTTTTCTGAGTTAATTGCGCTTCGTCGTCAGATTCGTCAATGGCATCCGCAGGTGCTGATCTACCTTACCGCGCGCAGACGTTGGCAACAGGTAGCGCGCGATGTTGCCTTCTTTCGGCTCTGTGGCATTCAGAAGATTATCGGCGCGCCTTTCTCCGATGACGCGCGCTTTAACCGTATCGAGACATCTTGCCTCTATGAACTGGAGTCTTCACGGCTGGCGCGGACGTTGCACGCGCTCGGCAGCGTGGATATCAACGACGCTGCCAACTGGGATCTGCACCTCACGCCTGCCGAACACGCTCGTGCCCAGAAAGAACTGCTACCTATTGGCAACCGCCCCTTTCTTGCCTGTAGTGTTGGAACTAAGATGCAGGCTAAGGATTGGGGCATCGACAACTGGCACACAGTTCTACGCGCACTCGCACAGCAATATCCCGATCTTAGCTTAGTCCTCATGGGAGCACAGGAGGAACGCGCCGCCAGCGATTTTGTCGCAGAAGAATGGAAGGGCCGTTGCATCAATCTCTGCGGCAACCTCACGCCGCGCGAATCCGCTGCGATACTAGAGAATGCACGGCTATTTCTTGGCCACGATAGCGGACCGATGCACTTAGCCGCCGCAGTACAGACCCGCTGCGTGGCTGTCTTTTCCGCTCGTGATCGCGAAGGAGTCTGGTTTCCCTGTGGCAGCGGACACAAGGTGTTTTATCACCGCACCGATTGCTGGGGCTGCGGCCTGGAAACCTGCATTGTCCAGCAAAACAAATGCCTAACGGCCATCACTACAGACTCCGTTCTCTCTGCCGTGAAAACCATTCTCGCATCTGAATTATGATCTGCGAATTCAGGGTTTCCAGCTTAAAATGCCAGCCTTATCTCCGCACCCAAGGGAATTCTTTAACTCTTCCATACTCTGCACATGTGCATGAAAATGACGGATGACGGTTCCGTAGCGGACATCACGCGAGACGAGCGACGGGTCTGGACACGCCCAGCAGATGCCAGCAGAATCAAACGCCATGAAGGATTTTTTTGCAATCCGATTCCGAACTCCAGCCTCAAGGAGTAAGTGATTCAACGCGGTCTGGTCGTCCATCTCTACAATGACCTGCGTTGCGTAGCTCTGCATAAAACGGATAGTGGCTGGATTGGAACGAATACACATAAAACCGCAGCAAAGAATGAATCCCAGCTTACGGGCAACATCCACAGGGATGGAATAATCTCTCTGCGCAACAATCTCTGCGTCTGGAACCGCCTGAAGTATCGGCTCCAGATCGCCAACCAAAATAGCATCAAGGTCGAGAGAAATAACGGTTTTTCCTCGAGAAACTAATTCTTTCAAGATCAGAACCCGCAGTACCCACAAGTGACGCTTGCTGTAATCCTCGACACGGCCTGCGGCATCAAACCCGAAGTAAGGCGATAGATCGACGATGTCACAAGTACCACATTGCTGGGCAATTTCTACTGCCGCCGCATCCATCGCCAGCACAACAATCTGCCCCTTGGCATGACGCTCCACCTGCTGCTTCCAAAGCTGGAAGAGATCGCCGTAACGCGCGCTGAACGGAACCACTATTACCGGCTCGTCTGTCGCTGGAGCGATACAAATCGGATCCAGCATACTGGCAAGCTCATGCACCAAACTTCCATTGGCAAGGCTCGCTACAAACATAGATTCCCGTTCGGCAATCACTGCTTCGTCTGTGCCAGGGTTCCGTTCCGCTGTTTTTTTGAAAATCAGTACCTCAAGATTTTGGCATCCCAGGCATCCGGCAGTAAACGCCAGCCAAAGATCATTGGCGGCTGATAGATGAAGGTCACGGCGCAGCATCCGTGCAAAAGTTCTTCGGATGCGCAGACTTCCCCTGCCTACTAGACAGGCATAGGTAAAACGCACACGCGTATTCTGATTGAAGCAAGTTGACGAACGAACGTGGCTTAAGAAAAATACGGCCTGCGTCCACAAATCGAAGCGGGAGAATATCCGGCTGCCAGTCAGCAGTATCCACGTCACGGATCGCTCCTTCAGGAATTTCTCTCACTATACATTACTCAACTCTGACACTTGTTTAATACCTGGGTTCAAACGATAGGGCAACTTGGTGGCTTTCCTTTACCCTGCCCCTATGCGAACCGGAGTTTCAAGACGCTTGTTACAATCTCTGTGATGAGCAGGCCTTTAACATTTTCCGTTGGGATTCCGACCTTCAATCAGGCGGAATATCTTGAGGAGACGATCGAGTCCCTACTGGAGCAGACACGTCCAGCTGACGAAATTGTCATCTCCGATCATTTCAGTACAGACCATACCCCAGCAATTATTGAAAAGTATGTACGCAAGGGCAAGCTACGCGGAGTGAAGCCACCCGTTGGGTCGAATTACGGCGCGCAGTGCCAGTACACTCTATCTTGTTTAAGCAGCGATTGGGTAACCCTGTTCAGCAGTGACGATGTTGCGAAACCTCAATTCTGCGAGGTTCTCATGCGCGGCGCGGCCCGACACCAGGATGCCGTGCTGGTACGTGCGGCCTGGGAGAACATCGACACCGCAGGCGCAGTGCTAAGCAAGAAGTACCTTCTGAGCGTAAAGAAAGTAACCATCCCTCCACAGACATTGCTCGAACAGAAACATGGGCCAAAGGCAAGCTTGGTAGCGTTAGCTGTAAAGCGAGACGTACTGATGGAGTCTGGGGGACATCCGCTGGCAATGGAGTCTTTTAGCGACTGGCCGCTGTTTATGCAGCTTGCGCCTTTTGGGGCATTCATCTATGAAGACGAGATCCTTGCGCAATATCGCATTCACCCTGGCGACAAGTATCGCCAACGGATTGCGATGTGGCTACGCGATGAAGAAAGAATGTTTTATGAAGTGATGCCACTGGCAGCAAAACGAGCTGGGATGAAAGATTTTTCGTGGATCGATCAAGCCAGCCGAAAGAATTTTCTTAAACAGCTTTATGCCGCAGGGAAACACCTTTCGGTAGAAGAACGCGTCAATCTAGCACCGCAATTTTCTTCCTGGGCGGCACGCGTTCACGAGGAAAAACAATTGGCGCGATTTGCTGCGGGGAAACAAATCCAGCGTCCGCTGGAATGGCTAGAGAGAATAAAAGATTTTCTGCGACCTATCGCGCACAAACTCCATTCAGGATTGCACCGTGGATAGCGCAATCAAGCGCCGCCTCTTTTTGGGATTTCTTTCGAACTGGGTGGGCAAGTTCGCCTCAACGATCATTCAGTTGGTGCAGGTTCCAGTTTTTCTGCACTTCTGGAGCGTTCCTCTGTATGGCGAATGGATGATTATCAGTGCCCTCCCAACCTATCTGAGCTTTTCGACCCTTGGCTTCGGAAGCGCTGCTGGCAATGAGATGACCATGATGATGTCGCGCGGGGATCGCGAAGGTGCTCTGCGCGTATTTCAGAGTTGCTGGTGGCTGATCTCTCTGCTGTGTGGTGTGACGGTTTTCATCCTGAGTGTCGGCCTCTACTTCTTTACAATTACGGACAAGATACGGCTATCAGAAATCAGTGAGACCGATG